>Ga0114970_10000015_pt1 | contig 102399 bp, 90 predicted proteins | sample M_140205_XF_Meta_FD_87030 | JGI IMG/M metagenome (GOLD analysis project Ga0114970, IMG submission 87030) | Freshwater microbial communities from Lake Montjoie, Canada to study carbon cycling - M_140205_XF_MetaG | ecosystem: Environmental > Aquatic > Freshwater > Lake | place: Lake Montjoie... | reverse complement strand
GATCTGCTGATTGAGATGTACGAAAGCCTGCCGCACTATACGGAACGACTTGAGTACTGGAGCGAGCGGCTTAAAGAGGTGCGCGGCAGAACGGAACGGTTACAGTAAGGTTACCGGTAAAGTTGCGAGCCACTCAGCATACTCCCGCGACGAGAGCTTTAGTCCGCTCGGCTGAGTACGCCACCGTTTATGAAACCACACCCACTGACTAGGAAAGCGACGGATGAGGGTCTCAAGACGCCTGTTGTATTCACTTAAGAGCTGCTCTGCAGAGCTTGAGCTATCTAACTCCTCGATAAAGATCTCAAAACCAAAACATGAGGTACGAAAGATAAAGGCTGAGACAAAGCGCGCGTTAAATTTCTGGCCTAGCCCAATTAGCGCCGAGGGTGTTTGAGCCGGCGTGCCAAAGAAGGGTACAGAGATGCTATCGACCCGTGTATCCTGATCCAGTAGTGCGGCGATCACTCGGCGCTCTTTCAGGCAGGCCAATAGACGTTTTAGCCCCGAACGGTCGGAGCGCCAGACCGTTTCTATACCGTACGCTTCACGCAGGGCACGTAGCACCACCTGGCCAGTAGGGCTGCGCGCTTCACGTCCTATAGTTGTTAAGCCAACCCCACGCGAAATCCCGTACGCAGCCAGGAGATCCCAGTTACCGGTATGAGCGGTCAGAGTAACAAGGGGGCGGTCCTCAGCTAACCAAGTTGTGACGCGCTCCCAGTCCGCGCACTTAATATTAGGATATCCAGTACGGAGTAGGGGCTTAAGGTTAAGGCTCTCAAGCATCGTTCTGCCTGTATTGGCGAAGATACGGGGAAGTAGAGCCGTGGCGTTGTGTTCAGGCAGAAAGGCTCTCAGCTGCAGCGCTGCAAAGCGGCGGTCACGGCTCGGGATAAGCCCAAAGAGATAGCCTATGCAGGCCCCAAGCAGGCTACGAAGGCTAAGGGGCAGCAGTCCTATTACCTTGAGTAGGGCCAGTAACGCACGACCGCTAAACGGATCTGCTTGTGCTAGCACCCGTTCCGGCGCGTGTTTGCTCTGTTCTAAAGGGGCGTCGACCATTGTGCGTCATCATCCTTTGGTAACGTATTACGGATTCCTTGCAGTAGAAGGAAGTCCGAGACCCGATCGTTTACGAGTAGTCCAGCAAAGACCCCCTCACGTGTTACGACTATAACCGAGCTGCCGGTCTCTTCAAGTGCCGCAATCGCATCTGAGAGTGGAGCAACGGCCTCTACGCTTGGAATTGAGCGGGTGACGATAGCTGAAACGTATTCATCGGGCTTGGTGGCGGCGTGGTCCAGAATATCATCTCGAAATAGGATTCCGACCAGCTCATCTCCGTTCATAATCGGATAGAGCGGCTCAAGTGAGGTCAGCGCTATACGGAGCGCCTTTGAGATAGTTGTGCCGTGTGGGAGTGACTCCAAACGGGCCTGTGGAACCATCACATCGGCTGCGGTAAAGGCCACCGCGATGGTGCGACCCTCGGCCCGTACGTGCTCCTGTACCGCTCCGACAAAGATGATAAAGGCAACTACAAAGAGTAGCGGTTGCGCGATCTGAAAGGCAACGATAGCAAGGATTAGGCAGATAAACTTACTGATACGGGCAGCTACCATAGTCGGCTGGCTGACATTAATAAGCGCCAAGATAGCGCGCAGCACCCGGCCACCATCCATCGGGAGAGCCGGCAGGAGATTAAAGAGAGCCAAGCCGATATTGGTTAGAAAGAGCCGTTCGCGAAAGCCGAGCGCCACATCCTTGATAGCGTCAGCGTGCGGCAGCTCAATAAATGGATAGAGGGCGGCAGCGATAACGACGTTAACTAACGGGCCGGCTATGGCGATGGCAAGCTCTGCGCGTGCCGTAGGTTGAGCGAGGATCGCAGCGATCCCACCGAATGGATAAAGGGTAATATCCCTTGTTTTAATTCCAAAGCGTTTAGCAACTAGGCAGTGCCCCAGCTCGTGCGCTAGCACGCATCCGAATACAGCTCCGATAAAGAGCGCCTCTCTAACGGGATCGAGCACCCCACTGGCGAATATAAGCCAGGCAAATAGAACCAGAAATGTAACGTGGACCCGAATGGCTATGCCAGCTACGGAGCCTACTTCGAGCGCCCACCCCGAGCGATTTTGATTCATTTACCACTCCTATATACTTGATTCGTAACTGTTTACCCGGTCAGATTCGTGTGCGTTAGCCCCTATCAAGGGGCGAGTTTGCGGAGCAAACTAGGGTGAAAACAAGTAACTATTCACCCTAAAATGAGTGTCCCCGATCAGGGGACGACAAGAAAGGGGGGGTCTTTAGGGCCGATCGCAAGATTTAATCCTTTTAACCACCGACAAGTTTATATTGGGGTGAATAGGTACCTGGATTCTACACTTAAATCGGGCTAAATAATACCGTATAGCGGGGCACACAACCGATTGGAGTGGCATTGTCCTAAGGAACCAAAGCATATGAGTGAACAGAGAGTTGGTATTGTAGGACTTGGTTACGTTGGATTGCCGGTGACGCTCGCCTTGGGGCGCGCTTTTCCCGGTACAGTCGGCTTCGATATCAATCAATTAAAGGTTAACCAACTGCTAGCAGGGAAGGACCCAACCTCAGAGGGGTTGGAGACTGAGATCCGCGCCTCAACTGTAGTTTTTACAACCGACCCAACTAAGCTCTCCGAATGTGATCTGATTATAGTTGCGGTGCCGACACCTATCGACGAGAACCGACAACCGGATCTCTCGGCGCTGATTAGCGCTAGTATTACCGTGGGCAGAAACCTTAAGCGCGGAGCGGTTGTGGTATATGAGTCAACCGTATACCCAGGGGTAACGGAGGAGATCTGTGGTCCGGTGCTCGAACGGGAATCTGGGCTAAAGCGCGGCGTAGATCTCTTTCTCGGTTACTCACCCGAGCGCATTAATCCGGGAGATAAGGAGCACACCCTTGAGCGTATCGTTAAGGTAATAGCCGGAGAGGATGAGAAAACTACGGAATACATCGCGCAGGTTTATGGAGCCGTAGTTAAAGCGGGATTGCACCGCGCTACTTCAATTCGTGTAGCAGAGGCGGCCAAGGTTATCGAAAACACGCAGCGCGATCTTAATATAGCCCTTATGAACGAACTGGCTTTGATCTTTGATCGCATGGGAATCTGCACACAGGAGGTGCTCGAAGCGGCCGGCACAAAGTGGAACTTTCTTAAATTCTCGCCAGGTCTTGTGGGGGGACACTGTATCGGGGTCGATCCGTATTATCTGACGGCTAAGGCGCAGCAGTTGGGATATAATCCGCAGGTTATCCTTGCAGGACGACGCATCAACGACGAGATGGGACGCTTTATCGCACAGAGAACAGTAAAGCTTATGACCAACGCCGGAATTCCTTTAAAGGGAGCCAGGGTCGGCATCGTCGGAGTGACATTTAAGGAGAACGTAACCGATACCCGTAATAGTCGTGTGCCAGACATCGCATATGAGCTAGCGGAGTTCGGGATTGAGCCGATCCTTTATGATCCGTTGGCCGATGGGGAGGTTTTTCGTGAGGAGTACGACCTTGAGCTCTCTCCACTTAGCGCCCTGCAGGGGGTGCAGGGCCTGGTACTCGCCGTTGGGCACGATGAGATTACTAAGTCACTTAGCTCATTAGTGGAGCTTGTTGCTCCTGGCGGAGTCTTAGTCGACATTAAATCTCTAATGCGGCATGAATCTATTCCCGCACATCTTTCCTACTGGAGCCTGTAATTATGAACGTTGCTTCCATGGCTAAACGAACGTGGCTTGTAACTGGAGCTGCTGGATTTATCGGGTCGCACCTGACTGAGCGCTTACTGAGCATTGGACAAAGAGTAGTTGCGATCGACAACCTCTCTACCGGCAAGCGAGATAATATTGAGAAGGTGCGGGCCTTGGTTGGAGAGCAGCGATCAGAGTTGCTGACCTTTCTAGAGCAGGATATCTGTGATCGCGCAGGGCTACTGGCGCTGGTCGCACAGTATAAGCCGGAGGTTGTCTTGCACCAGGCGGCGCTCGGATCTGTACCGCGCTCTATCGCCGATCCGTTGGCCTCACATCAGGCCAACGTAGATGGATTCGTTAATATGCTAGAAGCGGCGCGTCTAAACGGCGTTAAACGCTTTGTGTATGCATCCTCAAGCGCCGTCTACGGGGATATTAAGGATGGAGTAAAGGTGGAGGCATCCATCGGGAACTGCCTCTCGCCCTACGCCGTAACCAAGCGCGCTAATGAGCTCTACGCCCAGGTGTACGGTAGAGCTTACAGTATGGAGACGGTTGGGCTGCGCTACTTCAACGTCTTCGGCCCAAGGCAGGATCCGAACGGTCAGTACGCTGCGGTTATTCCGCGTTGGCTGGCAGCGATGTCGAGGCGTGAGCCGGTAACTATCTTCGGTGATGGAACGACCTCACGTGATTTCTGTTATATAGATAATATAGTCCAGGCAAATCTCCTTGCGGCATCGGTATCGGAGCAGAGTGAGGTAATTAACGGGATAGTTAATATCGCATGCGGAGCCACTACATCCTTAAGGCAGCTTGAAGAGTTGTTACGAGAGGAGATTGCAAAGCTTCAAGGAATTAATCCAGCAGACATTCCTGGTGCCAGAATGGAGCCCTTCCGCCAGGGTGATATTAAAAGTTCCTTGGCTAATATCTCGCTTGCTGAGCAAGCGCTTGGTTACCATCCAACGCACTCGGTTAGGGATGGAATAAGGGAGTTGGTAAGGGTCGAAGGGGGGCGCTATCTGCCTTAATTAATGCCAGTTAATTGCAGTAATATTAGATAGTTAGCTACTGTTCGCATACTCTCCCTTTTGCATAACTCCCAGTTCTTTGATACGATCTGTTAGACGGTTTGGACTCAAAGCGTTAACTTATTTTCTTTTGGTTACGACCGCGTTCCTTAAGGGCTTTTTTCCTAGAGGGTAATTTGTGAACGGTACTACTGGTACTTCAAAGAAACCGCTTGAATCATCTGACGATAAGATTGCGGCAATCTCTCCATTTAATAATCCTACAGTTGCTTTTGCGCTCGTATCGGAGGGCGATATCGAGGGCTTTACCCTGCATCCCCTTGAGGAGCAGGCCCTTGGGGAGGCCGTTTCTCAGAAACGGAGAAAAGATTTTAGAATCGGCCGAGCTGCTGCGCGCAGCGCTCTTGATATGGTGGGCTTTCCGGTCGTATCGCCCGTTCTGCGCGGCGAGCACCGTGAGCCGCTCTGGCCGGTCGGTGTAGTTGGATCGATCTCTCATAGTGGTGGTTACGGCGTTGCAGTAGCCGCATGGCAGCAGGACGTTCCAGCGCTAGGGGTCGATATTCAGAGCGTTGAGGAGCGTTATACGGATGAGCTTATTGCGCGCTTCGCCGATCCAGATGAGTTTGATTGGGTGCGCTCAGATCCCGCGCTTAAGACCGAACGAGCGGTACGGCTTTTTTCAGCTAAGGAGAGCATCTTTAAGGCGCTCTATCCGCTACGGCGAGTTTGGTTCGCATTTGATGTTGCACACCTTATCCCTAAAGATGATGGGATTGGATTTTCAGCCGAGGTTCGTTTGCCAGCTCTCTCAAGCGGGGTGATCCACATGGATGTTGGTATCTCATTGTACGATGGGCACGTAATATCTGGGGCCTGGTTGTCAAAGCCTATTCCGCTCTCGTCAAAATAATCCGGTTCCTCACCGATAAGTGTGGGTGCTAAGCTACTGGATGATGGCATAACTATGCGCGGCAGATGGAAGAAAGGCCGGTCGAAGAATGTAAGATAATGGATGCTGAATCCGTGCGCTGGAACGTGAACCGCTTCCCGTTACCTGCTCCCGCTTGGGTAGCGGAAACTTATTTCGAAAAGAACCGATTAATATAAGATATGTTTTGTCATGAAAAGCTCTAAGTCTACCAAAAGTCGGTTGAATTCCTGAAAGAGATTATTAGTGTTATTCGCCTCCTCCCGAACGGAAACAGCGATATTGTCAACCAGTTGCGTCGCGCCACCACCTCCATTTGGCGGCCATGCTGTCAAAGCTGGTTTTTAAGGGTTAACCGGTATCGGAGCGGGAGCAGGTAACGGGAAGCGGTTCACGTTCCCGCGCAGGGCTTTTCCATCTAATGTACCCACACTTATCGGTGAGGAACCAAATAACCCTAAGGCGCTGACCTTACGCAGCCCTAAGGATCTTACCGCTAGCGGTCATCTGAATAGCAGATACAAGTTGTATCTGAGTTGGAATCTTGTACGGAGAGAGCCGTTCGGATGAATAGCTTCTTAGCGCACTAATATCTAGTTTTATACCGGATTGAGGTACGACCTCTGCAATAACCCTCTCGCCAGTTTCGGGACGCTCTACTCCGTATACGCGCGATGCCTGCACACCCGGAAATGAGTTAAGTACCCCCTCGATCTCCTCTGGAAATACCTTATGTCCCGCAACGTTGATAACTGACTTCTCTCGGCCGCAAACTGAGATCCTTCCCTGGTAATCCTGAATTGCAAGATCCCCCGTAATAAACCAGCCGTTTAGTAACACATCGCTTACTGGACGATACGGTGCGAGATATGCATCGAACATTCCTGGGCCACGCACAGCGAGGCTTCCAAGGTGATTGGGAGGTAGCTCACAGCCATTATCATCTAGGATCGCAACCTCGTACTGGGGCAGAGCAGAGCCGATTTTAGTGCTATCCGAATTATGGCTAGTAGAGCCCGACGGAGCTGTGCCAATTGGGAGTCCTATCTCTATCAATCCATATAGCTGACAAACTTTGTGATTAAAGCGCCGCTCGAACCTTTCTGCGTGTTCAGGATGGAGCCCCGAGGAGGTTGAGATGATGCGGGTCGTGCTTGGAAATGAGAGTGAGCTTTCATCGCTTGCGAGCTCCTGAATAAGTGTGGGTGAGGCATAGAGTAGTTCGGCCTGGTGCTGCTCGGCGCTCTCTAAGATGGCGCTAGGTGAATCATCATTCGGAAGAACAACCGTTATTCCGTAGCGCACATAGGTTAGGATCGAGACTATAAAGTGGTACGCCATCGGAAGTACCCACAGCACCTTATCCCCGGCGTTTAACTGCTGTCCCGCTCTGGCAGCTTCAGAGCGTTCGAAAACTGAAGCGTGCGAGAGAACTACCCCCTTTGATGTTCCGGTCGTTCCGGAGGTAAACCGTATTACGGCGGCGTTTGGCACACCACACGCTACCCGTAGTTGCTGCTCTTTTGGGCGCATGGCGATCTGAAAGCGACCCTCTGATCGTAGCTGCACATTTTTAAGCGTATGTTGTAGGGAGCCGTCATGCAGGATGCCGGCCATTGGGACTAGTTCAAGGATTCTGCACAGCTCCTGCTCCTTAAGGTTATGCGAAATAGGCATAACAACTGCACCACAGGCGAGTCCTGCAAAGAGCCCCACTATAAAATCTGGGCCGTTCTGAGCTATCAGGCCAAGCCCCATGCCGGGGCGTATTCCAGCCTTAAAGAGCGCGGCTTTTAGTAGCTCCGCTTGCGCACGCAGCTCTTCAAAGGAGAGCCTGCCAGAAGGCCAAATAATGGCAGGCGAGGTAGGCCATAGATCAGCCGCGCGTGTAAGGAATGAAAAGGCGTTCATTGTGGTGGTACTATAACTTTGAGCTGCTGAAAGTTAAAGGCCTTAAGGGGTTTGCTTCTCCGATCTGATCGAAACCGCCGACGTATAGCTCTCTAAATTTCCCTCTGGAGTACGAAGATCTATCTTAAACTGCACGATAGCTGGTGGACTAACAGTTTTGCCCTCGCTCCACTCGGCGCTCCATTCCTCGGTCTTTTTATCGAAATATTGGAACTCAAGCGAGACAAGGTTCTTGGTGATCGGAAAATGAATAGCGTTAGCACAGGCACGCTGCACGTTTTTCCCGTATGGGACCTCGTCTCGCACCAGTAGGAGGGTTGGATTTTTCTCACCTTTTTGATCCGGATCAGGTTCAACCCTGTAGGTAATCTGAACTACTCCGGAGTGCGTGCCGCCGTCTGGAATATACTGCCCACCCTCTTTAGCGAGAAAGGTCAGGGTAGCACCACCGCCCTGAGCACCTCCGGCGGAGCCTTGCTCGCCCTTAAAGACCTGCCGTACAGCAGCTCCTGCTCCCGACCCGCCTGGCGGTTGTGCTGAGAGCGCACCTGCCGAATCACACCCTGGTAAAAGACCCCCATCGATAGTTGCAAGCTGCAGCTCACGCGAGATGCGAGTCAGTACCGAGTTGGCGATAAACATGCCCTCACGTTTATCGTCGATCGCCGTTTTTGCCTCAACGATCCCAACTAGGATGCGATAGTTAAGTGACATCATAATGGCCAAGATACTAATGGCCAAGATAACCTCAAGTAACGTAAGGCCTGACTGGCTTGAGGAGCGCGGGAGCTTTCTTATATGTTGTTCAGGTAAATAAGACACTAGGCGTCCTCTTTTGGGCCGCTTGCCATAAGATAATCGATCTTAAAGGAGTCCCCAGGGGCATCACTCCATGAGATCGTCAGGGTAACCTTACGCATCGCCGGATTTTCGATATTTTCAAGGGGTAGATCCCAATCAACAAACTGTAGCGAGATGCGTAGATTAGCTAGTTCTTGCTGATCATCCGAGGCGCTTGGCGCAGGAGCCCCAAGCGTTTGCAATACAGCAGATAGCGGTTCGTTACTCTGATCGCTTATCTGGAGCTTGTCAGCATTTGCTTCAATGGAGGCCATAATACGACGCGCGGCGAGCATGGCCTGTTGTGCACTACGATCGCGCAAGGTGCGTTGAACAGCGGCGCTCTGCAGCCCAATCAATAGCCCCGCTGCGATAGCCAGCAACGAGAGCGCGATGATTATCTCTACAAAGGTAAAGCCCCGCTGGTGTTTCCCTCGCTGCACTAGTTTTTCTCCTTCTTTCCAAGGGAGTACTGAAACTCCTTATATTCTGGAAACACCTCAGCCAGACCGGTCCAGGGATTAATAAGGATCGTAAATGGCTGACCCTCACTCATGCGCAGATGAATAACGCCGAACTCTGAGGCTCCGCGCGGAGAGAAGAGCAGGAATGGGTTGTCGTGTTTCTCATCCTTAATAGCTTTGCCACGTGGAGTAACTATATCTTCAAAGTACATCTGCCCCGGTAATTGAATCAGCTCAGCTAATGATGGAAAAGATGGGGGTGGGATCATAGTTGAGTCGCTATTTATACTTGGACTCAAGATTGAAGCGAGCTCAAGCGCCAGAGGAGGGAGGTTCTGGCCGCTAGCGCTTGGAGAGATCAGATCGTCCGGGCGCAGCACACCGATTCTATACGCACGTTTCTCGAGGTCAAACTCCATACGGTAAAAGGATTGATCCATGACCGCCTGATTGTTGAGAAATACGATAGTATCGGTCAACTTACGAAAGGCGGAACGTTCGCGCCAGAAATCAATCACGCCGAGACGCATCGACACCAGGCCCAGAGCGAGCCCCATAATGACGATAACCATTATCAGCTCCGCTAACGTAAAGCCGCTCTGACTCTTTCTATCTCTGGTATAGCTAGCCATTACTATGGGCCGGTGACGAGGATATCCGCATCGGCTCCTGCGCCACCATCACGTCCATCAGCTCCAAGTGATTTGAGCTCATAGGATCTGCCGCTATCAAGGACTCGGTACTGAATCGGGTTTCCCCATGCGTCGTTGTTATCCGTAGTCTCGGCCGCCTTAAGATCGGCTGGCAGGGAGTTGTTCTTCATCTGGAATATGAAGATCGGCCCCTTTAAACTGGTTAGTATGGTCTTGGACAGCCCGGCCTTCGCCTGTTGTCCAGTAGAGAAGATGCTTTTAAAGAGAAATCCCATTACGACTGAGAGGATTACCAATACAATGATGATCTCGATTAAGGTTAAGCCGCGCTCGAATCTCGATCGATCTTTACGCTGCTTTGCCTGGTTGGAGGGTATTAGTGATTTATTCATAGTATAGATCTTTCCCATGATACGGAGGGCAGCGCAACTGATAAAACCCTGCTTTATGGTTAGCCCATTAACCCGGCCCAACCATCTGCATTAACTTGGTCATCGGCAGTAGAATAGCTATTACTATAGAGAATACTACCCCACCGAGAACTATGATCATAACCGGTTCAATGAGGGAGGTTAGTCCTGAGATGGCTGAGTTTACCTCACCTGTGAAGGTTTTACTGGCCTTACTAAGCATGCTCTCTAATTTACCGCTCTGCTCTCCGATCGCCACCATTTGCGAGAGTAGGCTAGGAAAGTAGCCGCTCTTTGAGAGCTCCTTGGCGAGGCTGCGACCCTCGCGCACCCCGTCGCGAGCATCCTCCAAGGCGCGTCGCATATGGACGTTCCCGACGATGTTCTTAACTATATCGAGCGCGGTCAGAAGCTCCACACCACCGCTGAGTAGCGTGCCGAGGGTCGAAGCTATCCTAGCCGTAGCGATCTTCTTATACATGCTTGCATAGAGGGGCAGGGTCAGGGCAAGCCGATCTACGGTTGCACGACCCGCATCAGAGCTATAGTAGCGTTTGATAGTGGTGCTGATAGTGAAGATAGCAGCCAGGATCAGCCACCAGTATCCCGTTATAAAGTGCGAGAGCCCCATAACAGCGCGCGTTGGTAAGGGCAGATCAATTTTCTGCTTAACAAAGATCTCAACGATTCCCGGCACAACGAAGGTCACCAGTCCGATAACCACAAGTGTACAGAAGGCAAACATCAGGGTCGGATAGGTAAGGGCGGAAAAAATCTTTCTCCGTAGTTCGATCTGCGCCTCATAGTATTCAGAGAGGTTCTCCAGCACCGTATCGAGCGTTCCAGAGGCCTCGCCCGAGGTCACCATATTAATATAGAGACGGGGAAAAACCTTCTGGTAAGAGCTGAGCGCCTTGGCGAGCGAGGTGCCCTGCTCAACGCGCTCCTTAATGTCAACGATGATGCGTTTTAAGACGGAGGATTCAACCTGGTCTGAGAGCGCAAGCAGCGCCCCTACAAGGGGTAATCCGGCGTTTAACAGGGTGGCGAGCAGACGGGTGGCTAGCGTCAGCTCTTTAAGCGACACACGATCGCCCTTTAGGAACCGTTTAACGTCCTGAGTTTTGTTCTTCGCGGCCTCCAGTCCCTCCTTGATATCGGTTGGAAAGACGTTCTGTCCCCGTAACTTTTGGCGCGCAGTGCGAATGCTATCGGCCTCAAGAGTGCCCTTGACTTTTTTACCTGATGAGTTGAGCGCTACGTATTCAAATACCGGCATGCTGTGAGCCTATTATCGGTGTATCCATCGCTAGACTACATCATCATGACTTGCTAATAACACCTCTTCTACCGAGGTAACTCCTGCTAGAACCTTCAGCCCGCCGTCAGCGCGTAGGGTTGCAAAGCCGCGCCTTATCGCGGCATTTTTGATCGTATTCGAATCGGCTCGTTGTAGAATATTTGAGCGAACCTCGTCGTCGATTATCAAGACCTCGTGAATACCTAGTCTACCTGAGTAGCCGCTACCCAGACAGTGTGGACAGCTATCACTACCGGGCCGAAAAGCTTGACGGACCTTGATTGCGGCGGGATTTAGAGAGAGCTCGCGCAATTCAGCATCCGATATCTCATAAGGAACCCGACAATGCTTGCACAGTCTGCGCACTAGACGTTGTGCGACCACGGCAAGTAAGCTGGATGAAACTAGGAAGGGCTCGACCCCCATATCAAGCAGCCGAGATATGGCGCCGGCCGAATCGTTTGTATGTAACGTCGAGAGTACAAGGTGGCCTGTTAGAGAGGCTTGAATGGCGATCTCTGCTGTCTCAGTATCTCGAATCTCACCCACCATCACCACATCCGGATCCTGACGGAGAATGGCACGTAAACCGTTGGCGAATGTAAAGTTGATCTTCGGGCTGACTTGCATCTGACCAATGCCGTCGAGTTGATACTCGATCGGGTCCTCTACGGTCAAAATATTGAGGTCCGGTTTATTGATGCTAGTCAGGCAGGAGTAGAGCGTGGTGGTCTTTCCGGAACCGGTTGGTCCGGTGACTAAGACGATACCATTTGGCTTGTTAAGGAGTCGCTTGAGCTTCTCAAGGTTAAGTTTCTCGATTCCGAGTTGATCTAGATCGAGTACAGAGCCGGTCTTGTCGAGTAGACGCAGCACTATCCGCTCTCCGAACTGTGTCGGAACGGTCGATACTCGGATATCAACCTCCTTGCCGGCGATCTTAAGACCGATACGACCGTCCTGCGGTAGACGCTTCTCTGCGATATTGAGCCCCGCCATAACCTTAATGCGCGAGATAATCGCGGGCTGAAAGGTCTTCTCTTCAGTTGCAACATCGTACAACACACCATCAACCCTAAAGCGCACCTTGAGTTTCTCTTCAAAGGACTCGATATGTACGTCCGAGGCACGTTCAGAGCTGGCTTTGAATATAATCGCGTTAACGTAACGGATAATCGGCGCATCATCATCGCCTGAATCGGTAACATCTATTTTAAGTTGATTGGTGAGATCCTCCGGATCATCCTTATTGTTGGAATTCGAAAGGTTGCTAGAGCGATCGCTCATTAGGCTAGTGCGAATAGAGTTAATCGCCTTGGTGATCTCTTCAGGTGAGGAAACTATCACCTGAATTGGCCGTTCATAGCAGATCCTAAGCTGCTCAATGGCCTCTACGTTCAAGGGATCTGCGGTGGCTACGAGTACGGATTTTTCATTACCCCCAATTGGCACAGTAAGAAATTGACGTCCCCACGAGCCTGCAATTCTGTCGAAGTCTCCACGCGCTGGATCACGGGGCGGAGCAGGCTCCGGCAACCGTTCGGTGTATTGTAGGCCGAGCAGTTGCGCCATGACCCGACCTTGCGAGCCGATGATGCTGCTGCCTGGGATCGTAGCTGCTGTGGCAGGTGGTGGAGTTGAGCTCATCGTGTAGCGCCTTGTAACCAGGGACCCTTACCTAGATTCATTGTCTCGTATGGGGATAAGGTATGCCAGCTCTTTGGTAGGGCAGCTGCTCCGGCACGGTAACTAGGAAAGGAGCTAAAGACCTTTTTAACCGTGACTGGGATCCTTTCTCCGTCCCAGAGATATAGGTAGCTCTGACCGGGCTTAAAGAAAGTGGCGGCGGCTTGGGAGCTCTCAGCAGGCAGCATAATACCAGCCACCCTTGAGAGCGTGCCATTAAGGAACGGCAACTCCTTGATAAAGTCCTCCTTGCGAGTTAGCTCAATCGTAACGTAGGTGCCGGCTACTTGGGGTTGTATGGCTGCTTGAACTGCACTGCTCTTAATAGACGCCAGAGGTTCGTTAGAGGTACCGACAGCATTAAGGTCAAGCACTGAGTCCTCCTGCTTTGAATTAGGTAACTCGAGGTTGAGGGTACCGCCCCGCGAGCCATCCAATACTATCGTAGGAGCTGATTGCACACGCTCAGGGTTGCTTTTCGCGGTCTTTTGAGCCCGTGCAGGCGCTAGAACGGTACCGGGCTTTGGTCCCTCGTAGGGCAGCGTCTCTGCGACCTGATCGATGCGGTCATTCTTCAGCACGCTTAGCCTTCGGGGTGCTACGTCATAGGTGGCGATTACATCCTCCATATGATCGCGACTCTCAAGGGTCGCATCGCGTGCATCATACTGGTCCTTAATGATCCGTGGAGTCAGGAAGATCAGGAGGTTCTTCTGCAGACGGGCCTGTGAGTTGGCCTTAAAGGCGTGACCGATGATCGGGATATCCTTAAAGTAGGGGACGCCATCATCACTTTCAGAGACGTCATCTGAGATCAGTCCTCCGGTAACGATCATCTGACCATCCTTTGCGATGATGGTTGTTTCGCTCTGACGTTTGGTGGTCGTTGGTCCAAGCGCTGAGTTAAGCGTTGAAGGCACAACCGCCGACACCTCTGTGAATACGTTTAACGTTACGTAGTCACGCGAGCTAATCTGAGGAGTGATGCGTAGAGTAATACCAACGTCCTGTCGATTGACCTGGTTAAAAGTGTTATTCAGATTGGTTTGATTGGTCGAGGTGCTCGCCAAAAACGGCACGTTTTGGCCGACTACTATCTGCGCCTCTTCGTTGTCAGTAGCGAGGATGGTTGGAGCGCTCAGCACGTTTACGTTACTGCTATTCTGCGCCGCAGATATTAGCAGGGACTGGGTCGGGATAGTGATACCGCCCGGTAGGGTAAGCGATCCGGCGCTCGCCGCTGCCAGGGTAAAGCCTTGCAGGTTCTGAGGGTTCGAAAAGAGTGTGTTTAAACTACCCGAAGCTGGCGCAAAATCGCTACGAGCGAGCACACCACCATCGGCACCACCACCTGAGGCAAGAAACCCGGCACTGGCTCGCATGAAGTTATCGATTGAGACCTCAAGCAACGTTGCCTCTACCAGCGCCTGTCGACGCTTCACATCGATCTGGGAAAGGAGTCCGCGAATCTTTTCGTAGTCAGGCTTGCTAGCAGCGACGATCAGGGAGTTCGTTGCAGGGTCTGCTGTGATCGATATGTTCTCGCCGAGTTGTGCTGTAACGGGAGCGCCGGAACCTCCGGAGCCGCCAGCAGAACGCTTCGATTTGCTAGTACCTGACCCAGGGAAACCACCCTGATTTCCTGGGCTTGAGGAGTTACCGTTTGTGCCACTGCCACCTAAACCTGTGCCAGAGGACTTCGAGCTGCTCCCAGCCAGTGGTGAGGCGCCGCCGCCCCCTCCAACCAAACCGGAGAGCACCTGAGCTAGCTCCTCTGCGTTAGCGTGTTGGCAACGGTAGACATAGAACTTATTTCCAGAGAGATCGATCTTACTATCGAGCTGCGAGATCAGGGCGCGGATGCGGGCCGTTGTATCGTCGTCGGCAACTACTATGATCGCATTTGTTCTCTGGTCTGGAATAATCTTGGGCTCAAGGCCACGAGCTGAAACTGTCTTTCCACCGGCTCGTATGGGCAATGCGCCAGCGTTGGCCTGAGCTGGGTCTCCGATACTGGCTCGAACTTGGTCAGCGCCACTACTGGCCTTCTTAGCACCATCGCCCATAATATCGGCTAGCTTCTGCGCGATATCCTCCACGTCGGCGTGTTTTACCGGTATAATAGTCATCTCGCGGTTAGAGAACGGCACATCAAGCTCATTAACGATATTAACGAGGCGCTCAATATTATCCTCTGAATCTATGACGATTAGAGAATTAGTGCCGGTATAGGCATTAACGAGTCCATCGGCCGAGACAAGCTGAGCTAGGATCTGCTGAATGTCCTGCGCGTTAACGTACTTCAAACTAAGCAGTCGTGTAACAACAGCGGATGAAGGGGTATCGGTTCGGCTCTCTGTTAGGGTCGGGATGGTCGATTGGCGCGCCTCCTTGGATGGTACAATCTTCCAGAGATTCTCGCCGATAGGAACTGAGGTAAATCCCTTTAGAGCAAGGACGGAATCTAGGATGCGGAGCGCTTCGTCTGAGGAGACCTTACCGGGTAGGTAGATCGACACCTTGCCGCGCACCTTCTCATCTAGAATATAGTTACGTTTTGTCTTGCGGGAAAAGATCCGAACGATAGCGGCGATGTCGGCGTTCTTGACGTTAATCTCAGTGTTCGAGTCCTTGCCGTACTCCTGCTCGCTAGCCTTGTCCCCCTGTGACTGTCCAGGTTGAGCTGGGCGTGCTTGCGCATATGCTAATGGTGAGCCCGCACCGAGGTATAGGCTTAAAATAGCGATGGGTAGGAGGGTCTGGCGCGCGTTCATCTGTTACCTTATCGTATACTTAAACTCTCGGTCCTGCTTATCTCGCTCAAGAACTAAGTTGATTGAGCGCTCCTGTTTTAACTGTTCAAAAAGTTTTAGAGCTTGTGAGATATCCCCCAGCCCCGTTCCGTTGATAGATTTCAGAATATCTCCGTTCTTCAGGCCGATCTTCTCGTAGAGGCTCCCTGTTTTGATCGCAAAGAGACGGAGTCCGATTGAGCGACCATCCTTGAAGTACGGAACTGCGCGCGCCTGAGTCAGCAGCATCGGCAGGTTCTCAAGGCCCTTATCGAGCTCGGCCTCTTCGATCACAAAGTCATCACCATCTGCTAGCACACCCGCACCAGAAGGAGATGCGCTACCACCGAAGTCATCAAGTTTTAGTATCTCAATCTTTCCTGCGCGCTCCACCTCAACGCGGTCCTGAAAGATCTTCTTAAGGGTCGCCTGTCCAAATACGGATTGATTTAGCACGAACATATCCTGGTCCTGCTTCTTCTTATCTTCAATAATGGCATACGGCTCCTGTCCGGTTGCGATAAAGGTGCCGACCAGGGTTAGTGAAAGAGGAGAGCTAGGGGCAGGTGCTTGCGATGGTTGAGAGGTAGAGCGGATTCCGAGTGGGCCAAAGGAAGTAAACTTAGATACGATCTCCCAATCCTTAGGGCTTTCAATAGAGGGCTTATCAGGATTCTGCATACCGCTCCTGATTATTTGGATCTTATTTGCGAGCTCCCCCTCGATCGCCTTGCGATTCATCGTGCTTTGAGCGAGGACGAAGATGCTAGCGAGTATAGCGAACGCAATGCAGCCGCCAGATGTAAGGCGCACCATCCGAACGAGCAGAGCGATATTCTGCCGGCGCATAAGGCGTGCTACGACTGTGTTGTAGTCGAGTCCCTTAAACGATTGTAGCGACAACGAGAGGTTCACAGTTTACGCCCTAGAGTTTTAAAACCTTCATATGGTTAGTTAGCACCCAAGCCTCCAAACAAACAGAGAGCAAGGGACGGGGCTTCGGTAGGGCCTACGGCCAAAATCCTCCTAGCCCATCCACGATAAGATGAGGTAACGATGTTCTAAGTTGTTGATATTTGCAGGGAGCGAGCAAAAATCCCGTCATCCAGGCCGAATCTCCAGGCCGAATCTATGGAGTAGGGGCAAATTATGCCGGCTGCTACCTAACCTTCGTGAGTAAGATGCGCTTGGGGTTGTCGAGGGTTGTTAGGATTAGGGGCTCTGTGCTCCTAATCTGAAGTACGCCCGTGTTGGTGATAAGGAGGTCGTTCTCATCAAAACAGTTAAAGGCCGGTTGGGTTGCCCGAACAAGGAGCCCCGCAACCTCTACTATCCCTGCTGTTGGATGGAGGGTTTCGGCCACATGGCCAAGTGAGAAGATCTCTGGAAAGCGACTAAGCTCAAGCATGGCAAAGGGGATATCCTCAGTATGGCAAGCCACGCTCTTAATGGTGATAAGCTCTGGGTTTATCTCCTCCTGCGTAGCCTGAGGCGGGGCTAGATCCGAGGGGGAATCAGAGAGGGAATCAGAGAGGGAATCAGAGAGCGCCTGACTGTTTTCGGGCTCCATCTCAAGCGGCACTATAGCTGGGAACGGCTTAAGGGGGATATTCTCCAAGGTTGGTAAGAGCTCGCCAGCATTCATACGCGCGCCCCAGCGCTCCTTAAAGAGCTTCTTGCGTGCTGTAACGGCGGCGCTATTTTCACGCTTTTCGTAGAAAGCGATTATAAACTGATCGTAACTAATCAGATCATTCAGCGCCGGGGTACGCTCACTCGCTGCTATTACTGCGTAGGGGCTTCCGGGAAACTCACTAATTAGCTCATCAAAGAGCGCCAGCGCGCGCTCAAGTGGTTGACGATCTCGGCCGGTACCCTGAGCTGAGACGAGATGACTCCGTGCCGCTTGTAACTTAACGTAGGGGACATCTGCGCTGCTGGGATAGTCCTTCAGAAAATCCTCGTAGTTTTTACCAGCCTTATCAAACTCACGGTTATAGTAGTAGGCATCAGCGGCCTTAATAGCAGCAAATGAGCCGTAGGCCCCGAGTGGATAGCGATCCTTAAGTGAGTTAAGGGAGTCCTGCGCTATGGAGTACATACCGGCCTGATAGAGCCGTTTCGAGCGTCGAATAAGTTCCGGTTCAGGAGCCTCGGTTGAGAGCGCCGCGCCAGCTGGTTTCAGCTCCTTTGCTGGTTGTTCCTCCTCTGTTGCTTCGTTAGAAGTAGGGGATGAATCGGACCATAGAAAACATCCATTAAGGGCAGCAAGTGCGTAGGCAAGTACGAGATGCTGCATTCTTTGGCTTATTAGGGCAGGGATGTTGTAGCGCATTAAGGGTCGTTTTCAGTTTTAAAGTCTGTAATGCTACACTCTAACAAACAAAGCAGGCTAGTGCGAGGGGATCCTATATGAAGCGATGTGACAGTATTATAGAGCTAAGAAGCATCCTGAAACCGCTTAGACGAGCTGGGAAGAGGATCGGATTTGTTCCGACCATGGGGGCGTTGCATGCTGGGCACCTCTCGCTTGCCCATACCTTAAAGGAGCACTGCGATCTGAGGGTATGCTCGGTGTTCGTAAATCCCACCCAGTTTAATGATCCTAAGGACTACCAGGCATACCTTATCAATATCGAACGGGATGCTGAGCTGCTAGAAAAAGAGGGGGTAGATCTGCTCTTTGCTCCGAGTGCAGCCGAGATCTACGCCGGCGGCTACCAAACGACGGTCTCTGTCAACGAGATATCAAAACCCTTTGAGGGGGCGCTACGTGCTGGACACTTTACCGGCGTTGCCTCGGTGGTAACTATCCTCTTTAACGCCGTACAGCCGGATGTGGCTATCTTTGGCGAGAAGGATTTCCAACAGCTCAGTTTAATTGAGCGTATGGTAGGGGACCTTAAGATGGATATTGAGATCGTACGGGGAGCACTTGTGCGTGATAGCGATGGCTTGGCGTTAAGCTCCCGTAATGCGCGGCTCTCGCCCGAGGGGCGTCGTCAGGCGCTAGCTATTAGTCGTGGACTCTTTGCAGCGCAGCAAAGCTTTAGCGCAGGCGAGCGCTGCGCCAGAGCCCTTGAGGGGATCGTAACTAACGAGATTATTAATAGCATGCCTAACCCTGAGATCGATTACGTGAGCCTGGTGAATGAGCTCTCGCTTGAACCGCTAGAAACCGTTAACGGCAGGTGTCGTATCTTGGTGGTTGCACGGGTTGAGGGGGTACGGCTCCTTGATAACGCCCCGTTTCATATGGATTAATCACGCAAGGCACGGGGTATCTGTCGGTTTAGGGGTGTTTGAGTCGTTTCTCTGATTAAGGGAGCGAGCTTATGTTACACTGCCGTAGCGAGCCCTCATAATCTATTCAGTCTATATTTTTGGATATAACCGTATGCTAAGTCAGCCAAGGCCCGTCGCAAATAACAACCTCAGTACAACACCCGATAGGCCGACTGATGAGGCTGATTTAAACAACGCCGCACTGGTGGGTCGGCGGGATTTTTTTAAGAGCTTAGCGGGGGTGCTGGTTTGCTCTACTGCTGCTGGCGCAGAAACCGCACCAGCCCCTAAAGTGGCACCTCCCCCGTATACTATTAACGGGATGCCACATAGTCCACGGTTTTACGGCCTGCAAGGGGAGGATATAAAACCGATACCATACAGAGGAGAACTCTGTGATGGTGGGGCGCTTAATCTAATAACAACAGCGGTTAATAACATAAAGGAGCAAAATCCGACACTTCCGCCGGGAACGATATATACTCTTTATATCCACACAGGGAATAATACTAAGCCATCCGTAACTGTGGTATTGCCACCAAACGTTCCTGGGCGGGTTAGCAGAGAGACAATGAGAGAGTTTCTAAGTAGCCCAGAGGGCAACGCGGCAATCAGTACCCTTGCACGAATGCGAGTAGATATTCCCTTTATTAATGGCCGTCCAGGAAATATGGAGTTCACCGATCCTAAAGTGAGAAGAGTCAGTATTGGAGTTGAACTGCCAGAGAACCCTAAGTAATATCGGTGAGGAACCGATATTAAGGGTTACCCGGTATCGGAGCGGGAGCAGGTAACGGGAAGCGGTTCACGTTCCCGCGTAGGGATTTTCCACTAATGTACCCATACTTATCGGTTAGGAACCGAGAAATCTAAGTAATATCAAAGGGTGGCCGGTTGTATACGGGCGCTTATCCGGGGGTTGAGTTGCGTTGCTTTCTGCTCTCTCGCTCTTTGGCTAGATCGATCAGGGCTGGTACACGTATCGGCTTCTTAAATATGACGCGCTCCGTTGTAGCTTTGCCACCTGGAACGACTGCAAGTTTGTGTGCGCTCTCCTTTGATAGATCGGCATCGTTAGCCGCGCCACCCAAAGCCGTAAGCACGCTCTCAAAGAGGGAGTCCTCGAAGTTTTTTAGCTCCTGGTCCTCTGCTGACATCAGTCTTTGCTCACCCAGTGCTATTTTTTTTATAGTTTGCGAGAGTAATGGTATAGCGATAGAGCGCTCACTCTGACTTAACTGCGCTAACGCATCAAGCAGCGTTGCTGTCTCCTCGCCACCAACGCCCTCAAGTAGCGTTTTTAACTGCAGCTGCAGACTAAGTAGGCTTTTTGTAAAATCACCACCATGTGACAAATTCATATCCGTACTCCCAAAAGTGAGGCAACTACCATCTGAGCTAATCTTGCTTACAGAATGGGTGCTCAACCACTTATCCGTAGTACAGCTCAAGTTGCTTCAGGTTTATATGGGGATAAAGCATAAGATATGCCGCTACTAACCCCTTAAAATATGGGGGTTTTAGGACTACTCAGCTGTTTGTAATCAAGACATTGTATAAATTTAGGTCAGGTAGGCATTAAAGCCTTCCGTGCTTCTTAGGCGACCCTTCTAAGCCCCTGCGCGCGTGCTAGGATATAGGCTAAGAGGCTCTTAGTATCGTAGCCGTGCATGGCATACTGCTCGCTCTGTGTAGCATGAGGTACGAAGCTATCTCCGATCCCGAAGCGTTTGATCGGCGCCCGTAAAGCAAGGTTCTGATCGTTTGCAAACTCTACAACGGCTGATCCAAAGCCACCGTTTAGAGAGTGGTCCTCAATGGTACAGAGCACTGAGTATTTCGGCAGCTCTGCCGCGAGTAGCTCCGTGTCGAGCGGCTTTACAAAGCGAGCATTAATAACCGTAGTAGTAATCTTATGTTCGGCGGCGAGTTTATCAGCAGCTTGCAGCGCATTCTGAATAATAGGACCGAAGGCTACTATGAGGGCATCCTGGCCCCTGCGTAGGATCTCGCCCTTGCCGATCGGTAGCTTTTGTAGCTGCTCATCTAACTCTACACCTACTCCATTACCGCGTGGATAACGCACCGCAACCGGAGCGTTTAACGTTACTGCCGTATAGAGCATATGGCGCAGCTCGTTCTCATCCTTTGGTGACATGATCGTAATGTGCGGAACGGTGCGCAGATAAGCGATATCGTAGACCCCCTGGTGCGTCTCGCCATCGTTTCCTACAACTCCGCCGCGATCGATCGCAAACGTAACCGGTAGCTTCTGAATACAAACATCGTGCACAACCTGATCGTAGGCGCGCTGCAAAAACGTTGAGTAGATAGCAGCTATGGGCTTAAGTCCCTCACAGGCGAGCCCTGCGGCATAGGTGACCGCGTGTTGCTCGCAGATTCCAACATCAAAGACCTGATCGGGAAGTTCGGCCTGCATCTTATCTAGCCCGGTGCCGCCTAGCATCGCCGCTGTTACGGCGATGATGCGCTTATCCTCCCTGGCTAACTTGGTCACGGTCTCTGCAAAGATGCCGGTGTAGGAGGGGAGCTTCTTAGGAGGTGTCGTGTTAGCTGGAAGCTGTCCACCCTTGAATTCTCCCTTCTGACGATCGAAGGGCGTAACCCCGTGCCACAGGATCGGATCCTCCTCTGCCGGTTCGTAGCCCTTGCCCTTAACGGTGCGACAGTGAATAAGGACGGGAATATCCTGCCGCTTTGCGTTATTAAGGGCCTGAATAAGAGCCGGAAGATCGTGACCATCGAGCGGCCCGATGTAACGAAAGCCGAAGGCCTCAAAGAGCATGGCCGGGGTTGAGAAGAAGCCCTGCGTGGCCTCCTCAGCGCGATCCATCGCCTTATAAAGCAGCTCCGGCACATAGCCGCGCTTATAAAGATCCTTGAACTTGCTACGCACGCGCGAGGTAGCTTCGCCCGTTACGGTGCGCGAGAAGAGCCAACTTAGTGCGCCAACGTTCTTAGAGATCGACATCTCGTTGTCGTTAAGCACCACTATTAGACGCTTAAGACCTAGGTCGCCGGCATGATTAAGCGCTTCAAACGCCATGCCTGAAGTGAGCGAGCCATCTCCGATAATCGCAGTTACGAAACGTTCCGGCGCGAGTCTATCGAGTGCAAGGCGCATTCCAACCGCAGCCGAGATGCTGGTTCCAGCATGCCCAGCACCGAAGGCGTCGAAGGGGCTTTCAGAGCGCTTAAGGAATCCTGAGAGGCCGTTCATCGTGCGAATTGAGCCCATTTTATTACGGCGACCCGTTACCATCTTGTGGATATAGGCCTGGTGCCCAACGTCCCAGATTAATCTGTCGTGCGGGGTATCAAAAACATGGTGCAGCGCTACAGTTATCTCGGTAGCTCCGAGGCTCGATGCGAAGTGGCCACCAGATTCACTTACGGTGTCGATCAGCTCGTTACGGAGCTCTGAGGCAACGTGCTGTAGCTCCTCAATTGAAAGGGAGCGCAGATCTTCGGGTAGTTTAAGGGAATCGATCAGTTTTTCATCCATAAGCTCAGCTATTATACCTATAACCAATTGATTCAATCAAATGGGCAAAATCATGCCAGATGCTCCTGTTGTTTCTGTAAGTACCTGTATTTGTACGGGGCTGGTTTTAATGCGGCTGTAAGAGGGGCCCTCTGTTGACACCAGAGCCTTAAGTTGGCCGCCCCATCTGTCGACCTTAGGGTATGAGGCTAATTGGTATTAGCAGGGTTGCATGAGTTCAAGATTCAAAGCTGACGCATCTGAACGCAGAATAGATCGGGCGCTTCAACATGTCCTGAAGCCATGGTTTCCGATTAATCAGGATGTGCTGCTAGAGATCCGCAAACGGTTTGAGTGCGGAGATTATGAACGCAATCCTAGTGAGCTGCTTAAAGACCTAAAGAGCGACTTTGCGCTCTTTACGTTGGTAGTTAAGGATCTCATTCAGATCGGTCAGGCAGAGGGTATCCCAGCAGTTACCCTGCACAACCCGATTGAGATCATTAAATGGGCCGGCCCCGAGCGTATCGGTCGACTGCTCTCAGTCGATCAGAGGCTGCCAGCAATCCATTCTCTCTCTTGGAGCGAGCCGTTTCAGATCTCACGTCTCAGGGAGACGGCGATCAGCGCATCGACAGCCTCAATTTTGAGCGAAAAGAAGAACCTCGATCCGGATATGGGATTTGCTCGTGGAGTAGTGCGTGAGATCGGTTTGAACCTGATCGCATGGAACTATCCTACCCTGTATTCAAGGGTGCTCGAAAGGCTTGAGCTAGGACAAAACCTCGATGAGGAGCTCTCTAAGGAGCTCGGATTTACACCAACGTTGCTTGCAATTCGGATCATGCGGCCCGAGACCGGAGAGTCCGACCCACAGGTCGAGCAGATCGAGCAGCAGTGGAACATATATGATGACCTGTGTGAGATCGGCGAGGCGCTAGCGCGCGCAGAGCATCCGGAAACCTATCCATCGGCCGAGAACGATTGGGAGGTAGCGCAGAAATTTTTAGCCGAAACGGTCGGAGAGAATGCGATTCAACTCGTGAAGGATCGTGCGCAGGAGCAGTCAAAGAGCTATGAAAAGAGTCTACCGAGCACCTTTGGAGAGATTAAATCCTTTGATCCACCGCGCAACATTAAGGTTCATAAGAATATTGCGCGGGTAGTCGACGACAAGTTGCTGCGTAAATGCCCACGGCACGTTCAGGAGGCGCTACGGGAGCTATACGCGGGCTTTGATGGGGAGGCTGTCAGTAAACTTGCGGTCGAGAATCTTATTAAGAAGATCATCCCACAGGCTGGATTTACCGGTGGCTGTGTCTTTGTAATTGATCCAAGCACTAATAGTTTAAAACCTAGAACGGTTATAGGAACGGTAAATCTGCGCTCGACCTACGATATCGAGCTCGATCCAAGAGATAAGGCGGTTGCAGCGCTTTTAAAATTAGAGCCGATAATCGAACTTAAAGATGAGCTCTCGGCTGAGGCGCTTGCCGGCATATACAGAGCGCTCGGTGAGCAACGCAAGGTAGGAGTGCTCTATTTAGAGAGTCCGGCAGCAGACCCGGAGGCCTTTGAAGAGAGGACCATGGCGACATTTGAGGCGATGCGACGAGCGTTGAGTGATGTTTTGCTGTTGCAGTAGCACATTACCCACCAACAGAGAGCGCGCGTTTGAGCGAGCTTGCAACGTCATGAGCATGGTCGACGGCAGTGCCGTACGGAACAACCTCAAGCAGTCCCTGAGCACCATCATCGATTAGAGCTTGGATGCGTTTGGCAACTCCACCGGCCCCGAGGATAAAGTGCAGCGCCTCATTAACGATAGTAACAGCTTCAGGCCAATCCGGACGAACCGCAAATGAGTTGTTGCACATGTCGAGAACCGTTCCTGGCTCTGTAAAGAGCGCGCTAAGCTCCCCCGGGTACTCCCTTGCACGATGCGCCGCAGACATTGAGTTGCATAGAAAGAGATGGGCGGGGCGTGAGATGCCCTTGAGTCTGACCCGATCCGTGGCTTCCTCATCGCTGTTGCAGACTATTATAGCCTCCTCGGCGCGGTTAAGCCGAGTAGCACAGAAGAGGTGTGCGCGGCTGTCGCGCAGCACGGCGATGGTGTACGGCTCGCTAATCAGATCATCCAGCGAGGCAGGGAGCTTAAGCTGCGCTAGGCTGTGAGTTGGTCGTGTGCGCATCAGGATCGAAAGCCCCATGCGGTTAATCGGGACCGAGAAGAGAATATTGGATGGACAGTGCGGGGTGACCATCAGAGGCCCAAAGAGATCTATCTCGCCCCGGCATAACTTGTCCACATAGCGGTCAAAGGTAACTGGGATCATCTCGATATTGCATTGCAGCGATGTTTGCAGCATGCGGCAGAGGTCCGGCACTAAGCCACGGGTACGGTCGATGGTGCCACCCTCCGCTTTTTCGAAGAGCCACGGCTGCGTTAGATTAATTCCGATACGGAGTGGGCGTGAGTTGAGTAGCACCTGCAGGGTGCGTGGTCGCGTCTCCGTTCGGATCGCGCCCTTAATGGCCTCGATAAATCCAGCCATATCCAGTTTAACGCTAAGAAATCCGCTGCCCTCTGTCTCACGTGTAGCGAGGTGCAGGGGCGCATCGAAGGGCCACTCATCAGAGAGCTTTGCAGATTCAAAGAGTTCACGTGGATTCTGTAGGCCGAAGTTCAGCGCAAGCAGGATTAGAACCGGCTTGCTTGGGATCCTTCCGTAGCGACCGATATGGGCCAGATACGAGGGCGAAACCCCGCAACGGTGGCTTAGATCCGCAAGCCCCAGGTGAGTGGCCCTGCGCCAGAGTTCAAGCTCGCGCAAAAAGAGGCGTTTAAGATCGGGCGATGATTCGAACTCGGTTCTTTGGCTCATAATGTATCTATTCCTGGTATCTGTATGCGCTCTGTGCATACTGAGGGGGGAGCGAATAGTATGCTGCTATTCTTGATCAGTGACTAAGTGTAACCAAATTGTTTCTTAGGCATGGATTTTAAATATTTTCGCGTTATTGCGTTCGTAAGCGTTTCAAATGGCGCTATATCTCGACGCTACTTTCAGGGGGGTGCTGGAATCAGAAGAGGGTGGCGCTTAGAGCGAGTTATAAGCAGATCAACCGTTTGGGTGTTTTGTTAGTCGCATAAGTGACTGGTCAGGATGGCGCACCGCAAAAGGTGCAGAGAGGTTTTTATCCGGTTTTTTGTCTGATTTTATTCGGTTTTTTACAGGAGTGTCCTATGAGGCTGATGCTAGTAGCGTGCGTCTTTGTCTTAGGGGTGTACTTCGGGTTACGTGCGGAGGAGGGGGGTAAGTTGGAGGTGGTGGTTGAAGCCATCGCTCAGCTGGTTCAGGGCCAGCAGGCGAGATGGTAATATATCCTACCTAATAGAATTAAGCCCTTAGCAGCCCTTAAAGTGCGCCAGCCTGACCTTCTTTAACTAATAACGTGTGTTTTTTGTCTCAGTTGCAGCAGCGGTTGCACCAGATGAAAAGTGTACGCGACGGTTCTTTGCATAGGCAGCCTCGTCGTGCGCAGCATCAAGTGGGATCTCCTCGCCGTAGCTTATCGTTTCAACGCGGTTGGATGGAACACCGAGGGTTACCAGGGCGTTCTTTACAGCCTTGGCGCGTGCTGCTCCAAGAGCCATATTATATTCGACGGTACCGCGCTCATCACAGTGTCCCTCAAGGGTAATCGCCATTCCAGACTGAGCGCCAATGGTGCGGGCGTTGGCTTCTAGATCGCTGCGACCCTCATCTTCAACAGAATATGAATCGTACCCGAAACGGATATCACGGAAGAGCCCCTCACCCTCGGCGGTTGGAATCGTGCCGGCGCCAAAGCGCCCCTCACGTTGTGCCGCGAGATCGGACTCTGAGAGCCCGTTCTCATCACCCTCGCCACTGCTCGAACCGAACCAGGAGCAGCCAGAGGTAGCAAGTACGGAGATAGCCAATAGGGGGGTGATGATAAATGATCTCATAGCGCACTCTTTGAAAAGGTGAATAAGCATTAGTATAGTGACATTGAGTGTGCTCAAGCGCAACCGTTCTATTCATTGCCCATGTGCGCAAAGAACGGCTTTTTTAGTATAGAAACAGTGTAAGAATAAAAAGCTCTCTTCAAGTACTTCGATTTCTGTAGCACAATGGGGTAACAACTACCTCGCCACAAGGAGCTACTATGCAAAGCTTTCTCGATTATTTCTCTAGCAACAGGGATCGTTTCATCACCGAATGGAGGGAGCTCCTGGCATTTAAGAGCATTAGCGCCGACCCGGCCTTTCACAACGATTGCCTTGAGTGCGCGGCCTGGCTCTCAAGGCACCTAGAGGGGCTCGGCTTTAAGACCGAGATATGGCCCTCGGATACTAAGCCGCTTATTTATGGGATCCTGCCGGGTAATCCAACTAGGCCCGTTATTTTATTTTATGGTCACTACGACGTACAACCAGTTGATCCCCTTAATCTCTGGATAACCCCCCCATTTGAGCCCACCCTGCGTGATGGGCGCATGTACGCGCGTGGAGCCCAGGATAATAAGGGCCAGCTCTTTTACTTCCTTAAGGCGCTGGAGGCCCTTAAAGTAACGGGCGCAGATCTTCCTACAATTAAGGTTATTATAGAGGGCGAGGAGGAGTGTGGAAGTGAGGCGATGCACGCTGGACTCGCACAGTGGAAGGAGCCCCTTAAGTCCGATATCCTAATGGTATGTGATACCGGGGTTATTGCGGCAGGGGTGCCAACGATAACCATGGGGTTGCGTGGGATCGCGCACTGCGAGTTGCGGGTGCACGGCCCAAGGATCGATCTGCACTCAGGTGTTTATGGTGGCGTGGTACTTAATCCGTTGCAGGCTCTTAGCTCAATCCTGGCGGGGCTGCACGCGCCGGATGGTTCGGTAGCGGTCCCAGGATTTTATAATGGCGTGAAGGCGCCACATGCCGAGGACCGTGAGCTTGCTGCAAAGGCGCCTATTGATACGGATGCGATCTCGGCGATGCTTGGAGTATCCCTAGAGGGGGGCGAGCACGGACTTCACCCCCTTGAGCGCAGAGGATTTAGACCAACCCTTGAGATTAACGGAGTTGGTGGAGGATATCAGGGTGCCGGAGGAAAGACCGTTATTCCGGCCTATGGCATGGCGAAGCTTTCGATGCGTCTGGTTGATGGACAGGATCCGGACGAGATCCTCTCCACAGTTGTGCGGCACCTGCAGGGCGCTGCGCCCAAGGGCACCCGTGTTGAGATTCATGATGAGAGCGTTGGTGGGCCAGCCATTCAGCTTTCGACCAAAAGCTCAGCCATTCAAACGGCTAGTAAGGCTCTTAGACGCGCCTTTGATCGTGAGCCGGTCTATATCTGGGAGGGAGCCAGCATTCCTATAGTAACTAAGCTCGCCGTGACCGCTGGGGCGCAGCCGCTCCTGGTTGGATTCGGGCAAGAGGAGGATATGATCCATGCTCCTAACGAGTCCTTTTCTTTAAAGCAGTTTGAGGAGGGCTACCGGTACGTCACCTCATTCTTGGGATTGGTATGAGTCAGGTTCCATTAGCAGAGAGGTTGCGGCCGCGCACGCTAGTTGACTTCTCTGGCCTTGAGCATTTGGATAGCACCTTTATTAAGCAGCTACGGGGAGGGAAGGGGCGTATTCCATCGGCTATCCTGTGGGGGCCCCCTGGTTCGGGCAAGACGACCCTGGCCAAACTAATCGGAGGCTCATACGAGTGCGAGTTCGTGCAGCTCTCGGCCGTGCTGTGTGGCGTTAAGGATGTGCGTGAGGTTGTTGAACGGGCGAAGGAGCTCTCCCGACCGACCCTGTTATTTGTGGACGAGATCCACCGCTTTAATAAGGGCCAACAGGACGCCTTCTTGCCACATGTAGAGGCGGGGACGATAGCACTCGTTGGCGCTACGACGGAAAATCCCTCCTTTTATCTAACCTCAGCGCTACTCTCACGTTGCCGGGTGGTGGTTCTTAAGCCGCTCGGAGCTGAGGCGCTGAGGAGTGTCTGTGAGCGGGGCGAGCGCTGTCTCGGATGTGTGCTTGATGAGGGTGGGCGCAAGTTACTTGAAGAGGCGAGTGTTGGCGACGGCAGACGGATACTGAATATTTTGGAGTCGTTGGTTGATGCGCGGTCTGTGGGGGGTGCTGCGGTGTCTCTACCGGCAGAGATTAAGGAGGACGAGATCCGTAGCTTTCTATCGCAAGCTGGACTGAGCTCCTATGATCGTGATGGAGAGGAGCACTACAACATCGCCTCAGCTTTTATTAAAAGTATGCGTGGCTCAGATGCCGATGCAGCGCTCTACTACGGGTTGCGCATGCTTGAGGGCGGGGAAGATCCCCGTTTTTTGATCCGGCGTCTTATAATCTTCGCTAGTGAGGATATCGGTAACGCAGATCCGCGTGCGTTGCAGCTCGCAGTGTCGACATTACAGGCTTATGAATTAGTTGGGTTGCCAGAGGGTCGTATTCCTATAGCGCAGTGTATCACCTACCTTGCTACGGCGCCCAAATCAAATCGAAGCTACGTGGCGCTTAACCGCGCATTAAGGGCCGTTAAGGATGCGCCAAATGCGCAGGTGCCGCTACATTTAAGAAATCCAGAGACCGGACTGATGCAGGGATTGGGATACGGCAAGGGCTATGTTTATCCACACGATCAACCTCTCGGATATGCGCCTGGGGTTGAGTATATGCCGAAAGGGGTCGCGGGGCAGCCGTTCTATGAGCCAAGCGATCGTGGTAACGAGAAAACTATTAAGGAGCGCCTGACGTGGTTGGAGCAGGTAGTAGAAAAAAAGTGAAGAGATATAATGTTTAGGTAGGCGTTAGCGCTGGGAACGCCATTCTCCAGAATGGCTAGGTATAAATGCTCAGATAGGCGATTTTTTCATGGCCGGCCTAGATACCGGCGCTCCCAGCGCTCACGCCTCAGCATCCCCTCTTAAAGCAGCTATCCTCATGATCGTTAACCAAGCCCGTTGCTTGCATAAGCGCGTACATAATAGTGGAGCCAACGAAGCTAAATCCCCGTTTCTTAAGATCCCGTGAGAGCGCGTCTGACTCTGCAGATGTCGCGCGGTAGTTAGCGCGGGTCAGGGGCTCGGGGCAGCGAATAATAACGTTGTTGGTAAAGCCCCAGATATATTTTGAGAAGCTTCCAAACTCCTGCTGTACATTAATAAAGCACTGAGCGTTGTTTATAGCGCTTTTGATCTTAAGGTGATTACGAATAATGCCCCCATTTTTAAGGAGCTGCTGTACAGTACTGGGGGTAAAGCGTGCTACCTGCTCTACATCGAAGTCGGCGAAGGCTTCGAGATATCCAGCGCGTCGTTTTAGGACCGTTAACCAACTTAGCCCAGCCTGAGCACCTTCGAGTATAAGCATCTCAAAGTGTTTGCGGTCATCGTAGACCGGCACCCCCCACTCCTCGTCGTGATAATGAATGTACATCGGATTGTTCGTGCACCAGAAGCAGCGCGGTAGGGCCTCTGGTCCTGCCGCTAGCTCTGTTTCTGGTTTTAAGGGGGCACCTTTCATATATAGCTATGATAGCGAAAGCATTAGGGGCTTCAAGCCAAAAGAGATGAGGCAGGCGATCTTTTTCGTGGCTGGGCTCAAGCCCGGCGCTCGTAGCGCTAACGCATGGCTAAGCCGCCTAGGAGCGCCCCTTGTTTAGCGGGGCTTGAGGGCATACCATAAGGGCTTGGATACGCTAGCATGCTAAAGCAGAACTCCCGTCTTATATCGCGCGTTGAGCGCCTCGGTGATAACTTGATCGTTATAGTGGCGTTCTTCGCCGCCTATTACGGGCGTAACTCGTTAATCTTCTGGAACGATATCCTCGATCTTAATCTCCCCTTTGAGGGCTATGAGCTGGCTCCGATTAAGGACTACTTTATCGTATTGATTGTGACGGTGCTCGGATATGGGGTGCTGCTAAACCTTATGGGAGCGTACGGAAGTATGCGAAGGAGCTCGGTGCTGCGGCTCTTTCGAGTGGCGTTTCTTAGCAGCGCGTTGGTCTTTGTATTGCTTGCGGCAACCCTCTTTATACTTAAGATTAATATCAGTAGATCGTTTGTTGGCTTGTTTGTATTACTTAGTGGATGCGGACTCGCCATTGAACGATATGCGGTGCTAAAATTTCTAAGATATTGGCGTAGGCAGGGGCACAATTTTCGTAACGTAATTATATGTGGTATCGGCGAACAGTCGCTTAAGTTAGCACGCGAGATAGTAGGCCGTCCTGAGCTCGGTATTCACATTCGTGGCTTTGGGGATCTGCGCGCAGCCGATAAGCACCAGGCTGCAAGCATCCAGCATCTGCGTAGCGATCTTGAAGGGTCAGTTAAGGTCGGGCGTGTACTGATCGGGACAGCGGCGGTGTGTCGCGCTCTTGAAGATTACGCGATAGATGAGGTGCTTTTTACCGATGTTGTAGAGGTCATGCCACAGGTAGAAGAGATGATTATGGTGTGCGCCGAGCAGGGGGTGCGCACAACTATAGCAGCCGATCTGTTCAGTATCGGCCTGATTAAATCAGAGATTAGTTATTTCGGCGGCATGCCCCTTATTCACTTTCAGACCCCCCCTGGAGACTCCTGGGAGCTAGCATTAAAGCGTGTAATCGACATCGTTGTGGCAGGGGTAGCTCTGGTAGCCATGGCGCCAATTTTTGCGTTGCTGGCGCTTGGAATAAAAGCTAGCACTGGACCAGTCATCTTTAGACAGACCCGCATGGGACTTAATGGTCGCCTCTTTCAGATGCTTAAGTTCCGTTCGATGTATCTGGGTGCGGAGCAGGAGCAGGATGTACTACGAACCAAGAACGAGATGAACGGCCCCACCTTTAAGATGAAGAACGACCCCCGTGTTACCTCCTTTGGAAGGTTCCTTAGGCGCTTTAGCTTGGATGAGCTTCCGCAACTTTGGAACGTGTTTGTTGGTGAGATGAGTCTGGTTGGTCCCCGCCCACCCATTCCAGGAGAGGTGAGTCTATACGAGAGGAGTTCTCGGCGTAGACTATCTATGCGGCCAGGGCTGACCTGCACCTGGCAGGTGACTGGACGAAATGAGATTAAGGACTTTGAGTCATGGGTTAAGCTAGATCTTAACTACATCGACAACTGGTCACTGATGGGCGACCTGGTGCTTTTGTTCCGCACCGTTCCGGCTGTGTTGTTCGGTATCGGCGCGCGTTAAAAGCTTACGACAGTATAGCGTAGATACGGCGCACTCCGGCGCTAGAAGCCTCTTCACGTGAGATCGAGAATCGCCCAAGAACGGTCGTGTTTTCAATGTGCGGACCACCGCAGATCTCCTTCGAGAAGTCCCCAATATCATACACCTTTACCTTCTCAGGATAGCGCTCTCCGAAGAAGGCAAGCGCCCCGGCCTTGATAGCATCGTCGTAGGTTGTGTCTGCAAACGAGACCTTAAGGTTGCGAGCGATCTGTTCGTTTACAATTCGCTCAACCTCTTTAATCTCCTCAGGGGTGACCTTTTGCGAATGAGAGAAATCAAAACGGAGGCGCTCATTCGTTATATTGCTACCCTTCTGCTGAACGTGGGTGCCAAGCACTGCGCGCAGCGCCTGGTGCATAAGGTGAGTAGTGGTGTGAAGCTTTACGACTGCTTCACCGTGATCGGCTAGCCCGCCCTTGAACATCCCCTTAGCGGAGGTGCGAGAGAGGTCCTGGTGTTTTTTAAATTCACCCTCAAACTCGGCTCGGTCAACCTGCTGACCACGCTCACGCGCGATCTCTTCCGTCATCTCCCACGGAAACCCGTAGGTTTCAAAGAGCTTAAATGCTAGCGCGCCCGTGAGAGCAGGGATCTTTTCAATCTCTTTGAGCCCCTTACCGAGCATTGCGTGAAACTTAGTTTCTTCTTGAGTGAGTGCAGTAAGTATAGCGGCATGTTTCTCGGGCGTTACTGGATAAACATCAGCATATGAATCTAGGATCGATGCTCCGAACTCTGTGATAAAGCCGGGGGGCAGATTTAGCAGTCGCCCAAAGCGAATAGCGCGGCGAATTAGGCGTCGTACAACGTAGCCCTGCGCCTTATTGGAGGGGAGCGCCCCATCCGACATTAACATAGTAGCAGCGCGGCTATGATCGCACACAATCCGCATATAGCGGGTGTCCGTAACCTCTTGACCGTAGATCTTGCCTGATTTGGACTCAAGCAGCGCCAGCAGGGGTTGAAATATATCGATCTTAAAAACATCGGGCTCATTAAGTGTCGCAGCAACCAGTCGCTCAAGTCCTCCACCGAAATCAACGTTCCTTTGAGAGAGCTCGCTAAGCGAGCCATCGGCCTCTTTCTTGTACTGCATAAAGACCGAGTTGCCGATCTCAACGAAGCGCCCACAGTCGCAATTTACGTGGCAGCTCTCGCCAAAAGCAGGATCGTGGCTAACGTTGGGATACTCAAAGAAGAGCTCGCTATCGGGCCCCCCGGGCTCTCCTGCCGGCATATTTTCAGGCTCGCCGGAGCGCGACCACCAGTTCTTGCTGGCAGGGTAGGCGAAGATGCGCTCACCCTCCTTGGCATCAATACCGACCGTCTGATAGAGCTCCTTCCATATCTCTATAGCTTCGGTATCCTTGGCAATCGAACCCTGACCATTAAATACTGAGACATAGATACGGTGCGGATCGAGGCCAATCTCCTTGGTAAGGAACTCAAACACCCAACGTAGCTGCTCGCGCTTAAAGTAGTCGCCGAGCGACCAGTTCCCTAGCATTTCAAAGAACGTCGTGTGGCGGTTATCCCCAATCTCCTCCATATCCTGGGCACGGAACGATTTCTGGCTATTTACCAGGCGCTTGCCCTCAGGATGTGGCTGTCCCAAAAAATACGGCACGAGGGGCTGCATACCAGAGGAGGTAAAGAGGGTGCTAGGATCGTTATCTGGAATAAGGGAAACGGAGGGGATGACTGAGTGTCCCTGATCCTTAAAGAAAGCGAGATACTTGCTGCGAAGTTCAGATGTTTTCATAACTGGAATACTCACAAAACTGGGCCCATATAAGGCTCCAGCACTATCAGACTTATAGCAAAATTTGTGTGCTGTACAAAGGTTGCTTTTTGCTAGGAGATTAGCTTGGCATTTAAGCGCGTAAAATCAAGCAATTTGGCGATGTCCATCATCATATTTGAATTTTCGCAGCGCTCAACCGAGAGGTTAACAAGCCCCTTCTTTTCGATCTTAAAGAGTAGCGAGCAGCGTCCTTGCTCTGAGCGGTAGTACATAGCTGGGAGGCCATTAAAGCTTAACTCCTCCTGAGCAAGAACATTTAAGGTAGGGGGCTCATATCTATTAAACTGTGCCATGGTTTTATTCTCAATCATTAGGTAGTAGTTGGGATGCGGCAGGATGATATCAAGGGTGACCCGACGTCGATTTAAGTCTATGAAACGGGCCTGTGCAGAGAGATCCTCCCTGGAGCGACTCGTACCTAATATAGAAAGTTTGTATTTTGGAAGATTCGCACCGATCCAGCTAAAAAGGAGCTCCGGGCCATTACCGGTACTCCAGAGGCTAGTAAAATTAGCACGTGGATCCATGCCAGCAGTAAGTGGATTTTCTCTAATCTGTGATTTTTTATTTTTACTACTGGACCGGCTGCCGCGCGCGGTAGCGTTAGTTACCTTCTCCATCGCGCTGGAGCTCTGAACATCGCGGAGGGTCTCTGCGAATGAGCTTGGTGCTGAAAGAGACCCAAAACAAATAGCCGCCACCATTATCAACAGGCTATTGAGTATGCTATATCGTATCAGAACGTTATTCATAGCGCTTGCCTCATATCATCCTAACTATAGCACATAAAATATGCTGGTTTCAAAGGGAGCTTTAGCCCCTTGGAAGATCTCTAACGGTTGGATTATTTAGCAACCACCTCATCGCTATTTCTTCCATGAGAGAGACGTTTTCTTAGTCGGCCTAGCCGCGAGGCCGGGCCATGGCTCTTGGCGATAGAGAAGCGCTCCAGGGCCTCAATCAGGCCATCCTTTCCCCCTTTGGCAAAGGTGTGCGCTAGGTCCGAGGCCCGTCTTAACGCCGACATAGCACGCGGGAGCTCGCGAGTGGCCGTTTCGAATTGCAGCGACTGTCTGTATGTTGTCGCCAGCCGGTCGAGGCTCGAAAGCATGATTGCAACGAGTGCCTCGTTGCGGTCTTTAGCTTGTAGGACCGCCTCTGCAATCGGCTCACCCTTGGTCGCCATAAGGACTGCTTGCTCAACGCTGTCAAAAGTGAACGGTTTTACTAGATAGCCCCTGGAGCCTAGTGCGAGTAGGTCAAACACATCGTCAACGCTTGGATTGGCGGAAGCTGGGATGGCGATGATGCGTGGATCGATCTCTAGTAGCTGCATCAACCACTCCTTAATCGGATAGTTCGATTTTTTGGCATCAAAAACAACATGGGTAAATCTGCGACCATCGAATTTTTCAAGCGAGGCATGGTGCGAGGGCGCGTCGGTAACCGTCCCAAAGCCGAGCGCCTTGAGGGTTGTGCGTAGGTGGTTACGGTCGAGCGCATCTGGCTCTACCACCAGGATACGTTGAGCCGCTCTTTCAAGAGGGCTCATTTCAACGGCACGTTCTTTCATAGTAAACTTGGCATTATTCGTGGGGGACTCTGGATACTTACGGCAGAGCGTTGCAGCAGCCCTTTCTCCCTATCCATAGTATCGGCAGCTTTAATACAGCTCTTAAGGGCTTATATAAGTAGCTGTTACCCCTCTTATCCGCAGCTTTTTTGGGCGTTTTCGTGCAGAGCTTGCAAGCGGGGTGAGATGCTAACCAGGGATGCCAGCAGGGGGGTTGCAAGGCGATTCAGGACGGCTGCGCCAGCGCAGGGATTAAACCCCAGACGGGTCGCCATGAATAGCGCAAGACGATCGGCTGCAATCTCTTCGCGCACTCCAGAGCCGTGACTGTGATGGAGAGCTATATGTGCCATCTCGTGCGCGAAGATGAAGGCCAGCTCAGATCTATCCAGTACTGTATAGAGCAGATGAGTTGTAACAACTATCTCACTTTCCCGCAGTACAAAGGCGTTCACCTGAGAGGAGTTCTCAATCTTTAGTCGCGCAGCGATAGGCATTCCCCGAATTTGATACGATCTCAGTATCTCATTAAAAAGTTCAGCAACACTCTCTTTACTGTTAAGAGTAAGACTGACAGGAGGGGACTTAGCTGAAGATAGCTCAATGTCAAAGTGGTCAAACCTCGAGCATGAGATCCTTGAGGGAGCGAGGGATAGCGTGCTGGGAGAGATCTGAACGGTTTCGTTGGAATCTGCCTCGGCACAGAACATGCTTATAAAAATAAGCAAAATAGAAAGAGCATAAATATGGGGTAAGATCAGCGATTTGGAACGAGCTTTAGTAACTCGCATGCGCGTACCTATCAGTTCTAAAACGATAAAAACCTAAAAACAGCATCCGAGTGATGCAAGAGTTCCCTAGCCCCTCTAGTAACGCTCGCACTACCTGGCCCAATCATGTAAGATTAAGATGCCAGAGAGCCTTCATTCATTATACCATATAGGGAGCTTATTCCCCAAATAGCCAATAATACGATGGGACAGCAACGAAAAAAAGAGATGCGTAGGGAGATGCGCCTAATGCTCGCCAATCTTGATAAGAGATGGGCAGCGGTTGCGTACAACGAGTTATGTGCGCAGCTTGTAACGCTTGTTACGGGCCAGCTCTCTGTTCCGGTTCAACATATTTTGTGTTGGGTACCCTGTTTCCCTGGCGAGGTCGACCTCGCCCCATTTATCACAGAGATGCTAAAGAGTGAGCGCAAGGTGTACCTGCCAAGGGTTGAGCAGTATGAGGGGCGCATGTCCTTTGTTCAGATAGGCGAAGATTGGGGTGCTAAGTTGGTGCCAGGGGCTAAGGGAATTCTTGAGCCACCTCTAGGATCAGGGGAGATATTTAAGCCCGAGTACTCAGAGGATGTGGCGGTTATGGTTCCAGGACTGGCCTATGACCGCTCTGGGAAAAGGTTGGGGCGTGGAGGTGGATACTACGATCGGCTGCTTAGTATTCCTGAGATGCGAGAGGCTTCTAAAATAGGGATCTGTTGGTCAATGCAGGTTGTTCACGATACTCCTACCGATGCGCACGATGTACCGATGGATTGGATCTGTCATGAACGGGGTGCTCTTAAAGTAGAGCGAGATTTATAACGGTCGTTAAATTTATGCTGAATAGTTTTGATCTACCAAATAAAAAAGGGCTCCGTATTCTTGTACTTGGAGATGTTGTTGGAAAGCCTGGACGCCAGGCGCTTGAACAGCACCTGCGCCCCCTTCGTCAACGGCTAGAGGTTGATGTTGTGGTAGCAAACGGCGAGAACGCAGCCGGAGGTGCTGGCATTGATGCGGGGACCGCTCATGATATTCATAAGGCAGGGGTCGATCTAATCACACTTGGAGATCACGCCTTTCAGAGAAAGGGGGTGCTAGAGTTTCTTGATAACAACTCAGCTTGGTGTATTCGTCCCTATAATCTCCCTATACAGTCAACTCCAGGTAAAGGCTGGTGTACGTGGGCCCGCGCTGATGGATTGCAGCTACACGTTTCCAATCTAATGGGCAGGGTCTTTATGGGTGGCTCGATCGATTGTCCCTTTAAGGGGATCGATGCGATGCTTGCAGAGCTGCCTAAGATTGAAAATCGACTGGTCCTGTGCGATTTCCACGCCGAAGCGACCTCAGAGAAATGGACGATGGGGCGTTACTGTGATGGACGTATCTCGCTCTTAGTTGGAACGCATACACACGTACAGACCTCAGATGCGCAGATTCTGCCTGGAGGAACGGGCTTTATCACCGATCTTGGCATGACTGGTAGTAATACAGGGGTAATCGGCATGGATGCAGGGGTGGCGATTAGGCGCTTTACCTCACCAACACCGGCGCCTTATCAGATCGCTGAAGGAGAGGGCATACTGCACGGAATCGTAGCTGACCTCGATACCAATACTGGCAAAACGCTCTGGATTAATGCGATTCGCGAGGGCTAGGACTGCGCTGTCCCCCCTCTTTCAGAGTATCTGAGAGCGTTCCGATATCGAACGGTTTAATAATAACGGCGTCGCTGTTGGGAGTAGTTATATTCTCTGAGTCAGAGAGCAGCACGGTTCTAATTCCTCCGTTGTTAGCAGACAGCTCCCCGATTAGAGCTTGTACCGAGAGGCCTGGTAGAGAGTCTTCGATTAGGAGAATATCTACGTGACCGGCTTGCAGTAGCTTAAGCGCCTCATCCTTGTTTGAGCAGGCGGTTGAGCGATAGCCCAGGCTTTTGACCATATCCTGCAGGAGCGATCTTAGATCGTTGCTATCTTCAACTATAAGAACACGTTTATCTTGGTTGTTAACAGCTATTTTTCCGGCCCCATTAAGGGACTGGCTCTTGTGCGTTGTAGCTCGTTGCTCAACCGGTATAAAGATAGGAAAGTAGAGTGATATCGTTGTTCCGCGCTCAGGTTTCGATTCTACGGTCATAAAACCGTCGTGTTCATTCATAATTGCAAGAACACTTGGCAGGTCGAGCCCTACATGTCCGAACTCTCCCCTGGTTGTTAGTAGGGGATTTGCTACCCTGGCAAGCACCTCAGCCGACATGCCGCAGCCTCTGTCAGAGATCTTGATGCGCGCAAAGTTTCCTGGCTTACTTCCAGGATGTAGGTGACATACTGCGGCATCGATCTCCTCGTAAGCTGTGTTAATCGAGACCTGTCCAATTCCGCTTGGATACGCCTCGCTGGAGTTCATCACAAGCAGGCTTAGCGCCTGAGTAAGAAGTGCAGTGTCAATTTTTACCGGTAGATCGCCATCAGAGAGTTGCAGCGTCACATCTATGCCATCACACACTAGCTCTCGTAGAAGCGGCAAGCGCTCTGAGAGGGCGTTGCCTAACTCAACGCCGCGTCTAGTGGAGGCCTCTGGCGCTACCGTCAGTTCATTGAGCTGTTGCGCAAAGAGACCGCCCCGAGCGGCTATCTCTGAGATGCGTTGCAGGGCAGAGGAGAGCGCTGCCGGGTGCCCTACATGCAGGGCGTGGCTGGCTCTACCGAGGATCGTTGTAAAGATCTCGGTTAGTTTTGGGGCCGCCCCTGTTGCACAGGCGTTGAAGGCCTTAAGGCGTTGAATCTTGAGCAACCTGTGGTCGATAGTGCGACGAGCCGTGATATCTGTAATGCGAATGACCCTGGGTGAGCCGATCTTTAGGTTGTCTTTTTGGCCATCTTCCTGTTCGTTCTCTTGAGTAGATTGCGAGCTATCGTGTGAGCGTAGGTTAATCTCAATAAATTTAACGCCGTCTTTACGATCTGAGAGACGCAGCTCCTTAACGAACTCCAGAGATGGGTCGGTTATACCAATAAGTTGCCAGATGTACTGAACCAGCTCCGTATTGGCTGCCAACTCATTAAAGCAAGCGCCGACTACGTTTTCGCTCGAGAGGCATACGAGCGCACGAAAGCGGTCGTTTATAAATAGCACCGCACCATCACCATCTAGCGCGCACACCCCAGCTTCGCAGGTATCCTCAAGAGGTTCTTCCGTAGATGGTTTGCTGCCGTTAGTGTTAATGCCGTATACAAAACCCCACTCCTCCTCTCCAATTCGGCCACTTTGAAGGGTAGCCAGGCCGCCTGACTCAGCAGAGTTTCGTGAATTAGAGAGTAGTGAGCCACGCCCGTGAGTAACTGAGTGTGAGATATGCAGTCCAAATAGGCTTGGTATCATAACGAAGCAGGTAACCACTCCGATGCCGATCATAAGGTTCGCGTCGACCGCCACCGTTTCTTGCAGAACCCCTAGTTGCGAAAGGGATAGTAAGGTAGCAAATAGTGCTGTTAATGAAGTTGCTGTCATAAGATGGGGAATAAGTTGCATCTCATGCTGGTATCGAGCGCGGCGTGTGATAAACCACCACAACGAATCGTTAAACAGAAGGGCCCCGGCAAGGGTAACTACAAAGAGGTCCTGCACAAGCGTTAGCAGAGTAGTGGCAGCGCTCATGCTTGCAAACGTAGCCCCAGCCGCGTTTAGCGCTCCAAGCGTTGGTTGCACAACTGCCATCCAGGTTAATAGCGCTGTTGCATAACCAGGCACCATCGGCAGATAGCGCTGCGCGCATCCAAGCGCAACGATAATTATCGTTAGACGACACGCCATCTGAGGGTCTGAGGTGTAAAGGCTCCACGGCAGGACGGCGATTGCGATAACTATACAGGCGCCCCGTATGCCGAACGCAAGGGGCACCATAAAGAGCAGTAGCTCTGCTACGGCGGTACCAGCCGTAAAATGAAAGGTCTCGACGATGGCAAAAATGACCAGCGCTGCTAGGCCAATTGCGATAGGAGCGAGAAGTGATTGGTTTTCAATGCTACGGGAATAAGGCATGGCTATACCCCTGTTTTATACAATAAGTTATACGGGGAAGCACCCAGTGCATAAGAAACCTCCCCGCTCTCTCTCTATTAGAGAACGGATAGATCTTGTATTTACTTGATATTTTACCGTTCAGTAGGGCTAATTTTATGACTTTTTTCGGAAAATGTTGATTTTGCTTGAGATCTCAAGCCGTTCAGCCGACTACTCCACATAGTAGGAAGGTAGCGGAGGAGGGTAGGAGATTTTTTTGTTCGTCCGGTCCCTGCTCCTCTGCATCTTAGCTGTTTGTAGGCTTCCACCCGCAGGGGTCGTATCACGATATACAGATAGGGGCGCTCATGTGCAGATATAAACTTAAATCATTGATGGTCGCAGTCGTAGGCAGCGTTGGTGTCTTTCTGGCAGGCAACGTAGCTGCGCAGGATCAACTGCCCAAGGATAATGGCTATTCCGACTATCATAAAGCGCCCCGTTACAGGGAGTCTGAGTCGCATCCGTTGCGCATTCTTGCCTACATAGTTCATCCGATCGGATGGGCAGCTCGGGAGCTAATCTTTAGGCCGTTAAGTTACTTCGCGTCCTCCACACCCGAGACCCGCGCCGTGATGGGATTCAGGGAGCCCTTTGATTTCAGAACCCCCTCCTGTTTTAGCAGCGATGATAACGTTCCTGATTGTCGTACCATCATGCCCTTTGATTACAATAAACCGCAGGGTGAAGAGCTGACTTCTGGTAAGGTAGTTTATTTTCCAGATGTAAACTTTGATTTTAATAAGCATGTTCTCAATAAGCTTGGCAGAGCGAAGGCGCACGAGGTAGCAGGCCTTCTTAACAAAGAGGGGGCTGTTAATATCGTGCTTGAGGGCAACGCCGATAGTCGTGGAGGGGAAGCCTATAATCAGAAGCTCGGTATGGACCGCGCTGATGCTGTCAAAGCTGAACTTGTAGCCCAGGGTATTTCAGGAGAAACGCTTACAACCGTGAGCTTTGGTGAGTCGAGACCTCTCTTTACCGAGCAGGAGGAGTGGGCATACGCATCAAATCGTCGTGTGGCTGTTCGCTTTGAAGGCAACGGCGCCCGTTAAAACGGCTACTGCATAACTCGAGAGCCACTACTGATTCACAGCTTCCTTAATCTCAAAGCTAGAACTTCTTAGCTCCGTTGGTAGCGGTAGCGCCTTAATCTCTTGCTGTGGTGCGATACCGAGCCATTCCATAAGGTGTTGTATCGTAGAGCGGCGCGGCTCCTGACTTGCAACTAACTTGCGGATCGTTTGAGTCTCAGAGAGTAGGAGGAGCTGATCGCGGTCACCCTTTTCCTCAAGGCGCTCTATTCTGGTTCTTAGCCAATCGCGTTGCGAGCGTAGGTCGTTAATCTCGCCCTCCTTCATGTCGAGGATCCGCTCCTGAAGTGCGACCATGTTTTTAAGCCGTTGCATCTCAGCTAGCTCGGATGATGTTGCAGAGCTGCTGTGCTCCGCCGGCGAATTTGCAGACACTGTAGTTGTGATGGGTGGCACGGGTTCACTTGCAGAGTAGTAACTCTGTGGCTCTAGTTGCTGTAGATCGGGTTCGATCTGAGCCGAGTCCATTTCAAGCGGCGTTACTGGAGCGGCTTGAGCCGCTCCAAAGATCTCAACTAATTGGGACAGGATGTATATCTTCGTCCCGTCATCACTAGTTTCAACAGCTAGATATCCAGACTCATGAAAACGCCGCAAAGTGCGCGCCGATACACCAGCTTGAATAACTGCCTCAGCCTCAGTGATACGTAAAGTTGTGGTCATACTAGCCCTTGCTAAAATTCATCTCTCGCACCTCTAACACCGAGGTTGAGCCCGGTGTACGGCTGCTTCGTCCGCCGGTTATAACTGCGCGCGATCCATTAGGAAGCTGCTCTCTATCCTGCACCGTCTGAAGCGCCGAGGCTATTTCGTCATTCATGTTTTCAGCTGATTCAAATGAGATCGGATGAACTCCCCAGTAGAGCGCCATACGACGAAGTGTTGCTTCGTTTCGTGATACTCCGTAGAGCGGCTGTTGCGGGCGATACTTCGCCACAAGTCGAGCCGAGGTGCCCGTCTCTGTACAGACGATTATGGCGTTAGCCGAAGTTTTTACAGATGCCGCACAGGCAGCATAGGCAATTGCATCAGGAACGGTCTCTGAATCCGCATTACGCAAGCGAAGTTTGTAGGCATCGAATGCAAACGACTGTTCGGCTGCGAGTGCGATGCGGCTAAGGTAACGCACGCACGCCTCAGGATGCTCGCCGATAGCGGTCTCATCCGAGAGCATGACCGCATCAGCGCCACTCATAACAGCAGCTGCTATATCGGAAACCTCTGCGCGGGTAGGGCGGACTGATGTAATCATGGAGTGCATCATCTGGGTCGCAACTATCACCGGAATGCCACGAAAATTTGACTCCTCAATCAGGCGGCGTTGTAACATCGGAAGCTGCTCAAGGGCGACCTCAAGGCCGAGATCCCCGCGGGCTACCATTAGGCCGTCAGAGACCCGAATGATCTCCTCAATATTCTCAAGCGCCGTGCGGCGCTCAATCTTTGCGATAATACCGGCGCTAGCGCCACTCTCGTTAATGATAGCGCGTAAATTCAGAACATCTTCAGCCGATCTGACGAATGAGATGGCCACATAGTCAACGCCGTGTTTGATACCCCAATCGAGGTCGATCAGATCCTTCTTAGTTGTAGCTGGGAGATTAACCTCGCTGTCTGGAAAAGCGATTCCAACCCGCGATCTAATGCGACCACCCTTTACAACCCGACATACAACGTGGTCACTGTTTATGGTTTCTGCAGAGAGCTCTAGGAGTCCATCCGCAAGCAGTATCTGGTGACCAGGTTTCAGGGCGGTGAGGGGATTTACGGTTTCAACGAAGATGCTCTTGGCGTTTGAAAGTGAGCCATCGGCGCAGCGCAGCTCAATCGGATCTCCGTCCTTAATTGGGCAGAAATCACCCTCAACGTTTGAGATACGGATCTTTGGTCCAGAGAGATCCTGTAAGATGGCTACCCAAGCCCCCATCTCCGTAGAGACTGCTCTCACATCTTTAAGTACCGCAAGATGCTCTTCGTGACTGCCATGAGAAAAATTGAGCCGGAAAACGTTCGCGCCGGCCTTGATCAGCGCGCGAATCTTTTCTGGTCCCCTGGAGGATGGTCCAAGTGTTACCACTACCTTGGTATGTCTACTGGCGAGCGTGCGCTCGCTAAGGGGGGAATTGCTGGTCCAGAGTTGAGATGTAAGAGATTCGAAACCCATAGTGATACCTACCTCAGAAAAAGTGAGATTAATTAATGGGAAAACCTGCTAGTGCAAGGGGGTACTCCTGACGAGCTGAGTACCCGATTTCCGAAGCTAGGATATGATATAGATACTGTGTTGTACAAGCCACGGAGATCTACTGATTCTTAAATAGGTAACTATTCTAATATTTACTCGATCGGTGGAAGAAAACTAGCGGTATCCGCCAGAGCCAGCGCCCTCAGGATCTGATCGGGGGTAGCCGCACCAGCAGAGAGCAGCATCAGCAGCTCCTCCGCTAGAGATGTCCCCTGTAGTGAAGGGGCGTCGGTCGAGAAGGTGTAGCCGATCCCGTAATCATCAAGGGTGTTTATAATAAGGCCGTATTCAGGCAGATCTTTAACGGCGCCGGTAAGTAGGTTTGATTTTATGCACAGCTCGCACACGATGCCTCGTTCCTGCATAATCTTTAAGCCTCGGTCATCATTTTTCTCCCAGAGTGCCCTGATGGCGACGATCGGATGCCCTACGCGAGTTGGATTAAGGGCCTCTATGGTTTTGATAAAGGTTTCAATCTCAACGTGACGGGTTTCACCAACGTGCACCGTCCTGCCGAGACCTGGACCGGCCTCATCAAAGACGAGGCGCATCTCGTCAAGCTTGCGCGGATCGGAGAGGGGGTTTACAGACTCCGGTCCCGCCAGGTCGATTCCTATAATCTTCTTTGTGCGTTCCTTCCACAGTCTGGTTTTGCGGGCGAGCGCCATATTGGCTTCGAAGGTCAGGTCCCGACCGAAGCAGAAGATATGACCAACCTGAATTTGGCCATGAAATCCGATCTCAACCTCTTCAACCGCATTAATCGCTGATTTAATGACCCGGTCCATATCGTAAAGACCGGCATGACTGCCCTTAAGAAACACCGCGCCTGTGCGTTTAAGTGGGTTCCAACGCAGTTCAAAGCGGCGGATTGCAAAGAGGCTTTCTGGGGATCCACCCTCACCGCCGGGGCCAACATTAAGCATACCACCGGTTCTGTACGCCCTATGGATGGCGATGATGATGCTTTCACGAACCGATGCTGGACCGGACTGAATAAGCTCGATTTTTTCATATACCTCTAGGTAGCTATCGAGATCAGAGACCTTCCCGTCCTTGATCTTAAGCAGGCTGACGAAGTCCTCGTATCCAGAGCCGATGCCACGAATACCGCGGTCTATAGCTATCTCCCAGAGTCTATATAGGGGTACTGAGCCTCCGAGGTGCACATGTAGCTCGGTTACATGCTTGGGCCATTTTATGCCGAATTTATCTAACACCTGACTATGCGCAGTAGGGTGGGTAATTGAGGGGGTTGTAGGGCTTGAGAGTGGGTTTTTGCTTTTTTCGACTGACATGGATGAGATCTACTAGAAAAAAGGTCGCAAATCAACGTGACAAACCGCACCTGAAGGTGGGGGCACTATCATCTTATCATGGAGCCTCTTTAGCCTTCGATTTACCAAAAATAGCGCAAGCTATTGAAAGCGCCAAAGGGAAACCATTGTTTTGACACGCGATACAGAAAGATTATGACAACGCAAGATCAGGTTAGCAACGGAGAGTCAGGTGAATATCTCAGCAAGAAGGTTATTGTTAATGGACAATTTGTGACACTTTATAGCAGTAATGGACACACCTGGCTGTCTTCGCCAGAGGAGCTCCCTGAGGTGATGGCCCGTCTTGAAAACATCCGGATAAGCATGACCGATCTTAAGGGACAGGCCGCGGGGCCCGGGGCGAAGGGTGAGGCAAAGGGTGCTGAGGCAACGGGTAGTGATGTAAAGGGTGAGGGAGAGAAGCCCCCAGTTGCTAGCGCCCCAAGTGAACCCGTCATCTCTAACCCATCGAAGTACCGTATGAAGGGCCCCAAGCCGCGCCCGATTCTGCGGCAGGGTGGTGTCGCGGTTAAGGGTATATCTGTAGAGCCGTTCTCGGCTTCGACCGTACAGGTAAAGGTGGAGGCTCAGAAACCGACACAGAAGGCTACGCCAAAGTCGAAGTCCCCGGTAAAGTCGGCCGCCAAGGTCTTGGCTAAGGGTTCAGGGATGGCTGCAGCAAAGGTCGCAGCCTCACTACCGCAGGGTAAGAAGATTAAGATCGTGGCTATTCAGGGGGGGAAAGCTGCGCCCCTGAAGGTTATCAAGAGCGCTAAGGCGGTGCAGGTGAAGAAGCCCTCAGCCGTTGCAACTCCAGCCAAGGCCAAGATAGCTCCGGCAATCAGAGCGGGGAAGAGCATAGAGAAGAAACCGACACAGGTTAAAAGGGGTGTTGTATCGATCTCCAAAGCGAAGCCCACTAAGCCCACTAAGGCCAGTGCAGCCAGCAAAAAACAGAAGATTATCTCAAAGCGCAGAACTAAGTAGCTACTTAACTCTGAAGTTCCCCTTTGAATGTGAAGTTCAGGGGGCGGGCTTGGTCGTGGATTCAATCTTTATAGTCTCGCTGATCGATACCAGAGGGTCGTTACCGTTAGCGCCAGCGCTGACCGGTTGTTCACGTGGATAGGCAACTGTCACCAGCACCTCGCCGTTTTGACCATCTGGAGACATGCTGAGTTTAAAGGTGCTGAGACCGGAGAGCCTTTTCTGCTCCCCGTTATGATCAACTAAGATATAGAGCGGAGATTCCCCCTGCCACACACCTGATGTGTTCTGTTGCATGAAGATCGGGTCGCTTTCGCCGCGAATAAACGTGATAGCGTCCGTATTAGGAGCTGAAGAGTTAGCAGGTACAGCTAGTTTCGGATTAGAGATAAAGAGCCGCATAGAAGCGCTATTTGCGTTAATGTTAGATCTGATCGTGATAGAATAGTTGTGTTTGATTATCGTTCCCTCGAATTCATCCCTTTGTGCATTGGTAGTGGAGCTCTCAAGAGAGGTTGCTCTGGATTGTAAATTAACCTCAGGAGCGCTCTGAGGGGTGAGTGAGGCAGGTGCTGGGCGAGTTGCAAAGATTACAAAGAGCGCTGCGAGGGCGCAGGCGACGAAGGCCAGCCCAGCGCGCTCTGTTCTGGAGAGCGCCCGTTGTCTGCGTAGAAACGAGGTGTGGCGTCCCCTTCGTTCAGGTATGCCACGGCGCGCAGAGTTATCGTTCAGCGCAGTGCCCTCGATCACTTGCGGATAGGGACAATATTGAGCAGTAGAGAAGAACTCTTCAACGCATCCGGAGGCGTAGTCTTCATAGCGCCTCCTGCGGGGCTCGTAGATGGGTCGAGGATCTTCATAGAGCTGACTCTCGGCAAAGATGGCGTCGGATTCTCTGCTAAATGAAGCGCTGAGTATGCGTAGCGTTTCAGAGTCGCTAGTTTCATAGTCGCTAGTTTCATAGTCGCTGGGCTTGGCGATATCGACCCCAACACCGATCTCATTTAAGTGCTGTGTAGCGGCCCGTAAACTTTCTGGCGAGAGGTCGCTGCATATCACAGTTGTGGCGCGCGAGGTCAGGATATCGAGCGCCTGTTGGTTGGTTAATTCTAGCTGTTCAAGACAGATCGTGCGGAACTGTTCGCGTACTTCGGGAGTGCCGGTCTCCAAACCGTGAAAGTGCAGCGAATATTCCCGACCGAGATGTTCCATGTTTTTTGAGCCCTCCTACCCCGAGTTCAGCATGGCACATAGAAAATTTAGCACCCCTTGTTAGCATAGCCATGGGGGGATATTAAAAACTCTTAGTACTAACTACAAAACAGTCGGCTTAGTAGCTAAAAAAGTTTAGCTTTGGGTGCTTTCTATATTATGGGTCGAGATAGGGGCTTGTAGAGTAGGGGGGGCGTCTTTGGTCTATTTTAGCACTTTCTAAGTACCTGATGAGAGGTTACATTTAATACGGAATCGATTTGAGCTATAATCAAGCTATCGAATCGAGCTATTGAGAATAGTTACGGCAGGAGCAACATGGGCTATGTAGAACAAAACCTCATGGAGGATGAAAAGATAGAGCTTGCGTGTAAGCTTCATCCGATCGTGCTGTTGTCTCCGGCTATGACCACATCCTTCCTTGCGGGCTCCCTTTCGATGTTGCAGGATATTCCGCTCGCCTTTGGCATCGTTGTTGTGTTACTGGCCTTTTCGGCCTACAGGTTGCTCTGTCGGCTAGTGCTCTATCTGACATCTGAGTATGCGATAACTTCGAAGCGAGTTCTTGGAAAGACCGGCTTTATCCGCCGCAAATCGCTCGACATCGTATTAAGCAAGGTAGAGGCGATCCGTTTAACGCAGTCTATATCTGGGCGCATCTTAGATTACGGTGATATCGAGGTAACCGGTACTGGTGGTACCGAGGAGATGCTCTGTTTTATCCCGGCGCCGCTAGAGTTTCGAATGGCGATTCAGCAACAGCTCTCGATTCTATCGAGTGAAGACGGCCACGATCATCACCCTGAACACCAGTAGGGCAGAGGCTTTTAACCTACTTCCGAAACAATCCAAGCTGTTCTCCGAACTCCATAGCACTCCAGCACTAGCAGGGGGGTATAGTAGCCAATACTATATAGTAGCCAACACTATGAGGGCTCGTGTCGATAAGGTCAGAGACAACGGAGGAGAGAGATCTACTGTGTGCCATTGGAATTACGCTCCATAATGGTTCATTGCGGCAGCAGTTAACGCAACACTTGCTTGAAAGCGGAGGTTCTGCGGCCGTAAGCGATCGCATCTCCTCTACCAAGTGGCGCGAGGCGGGTGAGATCCTGAATCATTGTCGGGAGCTCTCTATAGCGGTACTACCGATTACAGACCCCAGCTACCCCGTTGCCCTTAGACATATTCAGATTCCTCCCTCTGTGCTCTATATTAAAGCGGCGACCCCTGATTTTATCTTCCCACCGCATCTTCTGGCGGTTGTTGGAACTAGGGCGGCTTCGGTCGAGATATGCCAGACGGCTACGCGCTTGAGCCGTGAATTTGCAGAGGCGGGCTTTACGATCGTTAGTGGACTAGCGCTTGGAATCGATGGGGCGGCACACCGAGGGGCGCTGGCAACACAGCTTCCCTGCCCAACGATTGCGGTCTTAGCGCATGGGCTAAACCGAGTGTACCCCTCCTCACATGAGCGGCTTGCCGACAGGATAGTGGCGGCAGGTGGTGCCCTTATCTCTGAGTATGCGCCTGGAACTGAACCGTTTAAGCACCACTTTCTTGAGCGTAATCGGATAATCGCCGGACTTTGTCGTGGGGTAGTAGTAATTCAGGCCGGACAACGCAGCGGCTCCCTGGTGACGGCGCGCTATGGAGCTGACTTTGGGCGTGATGTGTTCGTTTTTCAGGGCCAGAACGGAGATGAGAGGTATTCCGGTGGACAGCAGTTGATAGAGGATGGGGCGACAGCGATTAGCTCAGCAGCCGATCTATTGCTGGAGTACGGGCTAGCACCATCTGGAGTTTGGGAGAATCTCTCTATCGAGGAGTTCTTAAGAGTTCGCGAGGTGTCGCATGCGGAGCTGCTAAGTCTTGAGATGCAGGGGGTAGTTATTAGACTCCCGGGTAACCAGCTCTCTGTGTGGAGAAACTCTGTATAGATGTTATGTAGCCATCTGACACAGCAGAAGCTCAGAGCAGTAGTAGGCTAACTCATCCAGGGTTTGTTCAAGCGTTATGCCACGAATAAAACGCTCACCTGCCTGAGCGATCTCGCGAGCCTTCTCATCGTTGTTACGCAGCCATTCATATGCCGAGCTGAAATCGGATAGGTCCGACTCAAGTGGAATAAAGTGTTGCCACGGGATAAGTCTGCGGTGGTACCACTGTTCAAACGGGCTCTTTACCTTGAGGACTATGGAGCCCAGGGCGAGTTTAAGATAGAGCGAGCGCCAGGCGCAGCTGTAGCCATCGGCATCGACCATGTAGCGGTATTTGAAGAAGGTATCGAAGGGAACCTCATCATCTACAACACCCTCTCTAAGCATCGTATCGATCTGCTCCATTGGCAGGTGCTTTAAGCGGGTGACCTTGGCGTCCAGTATCTTTCGGTTTGCAATCCTGTTTGAGAGCAGAGTCAGTTGACCACGCGCCGTTTTTTTCCAGTCATCGCCCTCGATACCGAGCCCCGTTGCGGCACCTCGCCAGTACACTATCGGGGAGCGTTCTTCCCAGGGGTGCTGCATTGATACTATGGCCGAGTGCTGAAGGTCCTCTGTGTAGCCACTGCTTCCGAGATAGGCTGGGTCGGGGATTATAATGGTGTGGGTGTCCGAGATCTCCCGTCCGAAGGCTAGCACTGGGGCTGTTTTGGAGAGTTCTTTGTGGGCCGCCCACATACCGTCCTCTAGCCAGACGATCAGATCCCCCTTTAACGGTTTTAGCATCGGGTGGGCTACGAGAGATCCGAAGATGGATTGCATGGTCTGATAGTGACCGGCCTGACGTTCCCAGGTTTTTTTTGTTATCCGCACAGAGATCGCGCCATCTCCAGAGAATGAGATCATGGCTGCCATGGCCTGCTGATCGATGCCACTACAGAGATCAAAGCAGCTTGTGCTGGTATAGCCGGTAGCGCCCCAATACAGCAGCGGCTCCCTGTTGATCGCGAGAGCGTCGGAATTTGGAGGGGGATCCCAGCTTCGTTTTCCACCATCTATGATATTAATCTGGCTCATCCAGGGGTCCTTATTTAGAGCGATCATAGCTTCTATTCAAGATGGATTTAATAGCATAAATTATTCATGTTTTAGTAGTACTTTAGCTAATTTTTCATATCTGGAGGCCGCATGAAAAGGTGTTGCATGCTTCAAACCGATTCAAATATCTCAGTAACGGTGTGTCGCCTAACGCTCGCCCTTGTGTTCTTGCCGCACGGCCTGCAGCTTGCTTTCGGCTGGTTTGGGGGGCCTGGATTTTCTGCTGCGATGGCGCTTTTTACCGATAATTTGGGGCTTCCGGTTATCGTGTCCCTGCTTGTAATTATGGCGCAGTTAGTTGGTGGGTTTTCGTTGGCGCTTGGATTTGCAAGCCGTTTTTGCGCGGCTAGTTTAATTATCGTGATGGTTGGAGCTATCTTTATTGCGCATTGGGAGCACGGTTTCTTCATGAACTGGTTCGGTGCACAGAAGGGTCAGGGGTTTGAGTATCATCTTCTGGCTATAGGACTTGCGCTCTCCGTTGTTATTAGTGGTGGAGGGAGGTTCTCGGTTGATCGGTTGTTAGGGCAGGGGAGCTGTCAGGAAAAAACAACGGGTGCGACAAAGGCAAAGAAGGCTCCGACCAAGTAGCACGCAACCGCAAAGTATAGGATTATACCATCAGCTCGTTTCCATCTCTTGCAGTATGCGGCGAGCTCAGCATCGATTGGGCAAGCGGCGCGCTCCCCGAGCTTTCTAAGGGATGCCGAGAGAATAAGCAGAGCTCCAGCGACACCAAAGACCAGCAGCTTTCTTTCAGAGAGCCAGATAAGTTGCGGCAAGGCGCTAAATAGTGAGACCAAGGTTGCGCCAAGCCCCAGGGTGACTAGGAGTGCGGGGAGGGCGCAGCAGAGTAGGGTTGAGACCGAGGAGAGTAGGGTCAGGAAAGGGAGCGCTTTTTTAAGCACCTGGCCCCCTCTTTATCTCTGTTACCTCAAAGCCGGCGTCTTTAATAATGCTACGCAGAGCTTCATCTGAGATAGTCGAGCTACCCTTGGTCTCTATAGTAACTTTTTTTGTTTCCATATCGACCGCGATATTTTTAACCTGCTCCTCCCTCATGAACGATTTCTTTATTCCCTGGGCGCAGAACGTACAGACGAGCCCCTTGACTGTGACGGTGATCTGCTCGGCTTGAGCAACTAGGGGCGAGAGGATTAGAGCCACGACAAATGTACACAGTAATTTTTTCATATCATTCTCCGATTAAAAATGAGACATCGCAGCCAGAAAGAGCGTGCCCTTGGTACTAGAGCCAACCTCTAAAGCATAGTTGTTGTAGAAAAATCGCACCAGCGGAGTCACCCGTGTTGGGTCTTGCATCTCGGGCATATAGTCGAGCTGTACGATTAGCCAGCTTTGCAGGGACTCTAACGGGGCCTTATAGGGCGATATTCCAGCGCGCGCACGAAGTCGAGTAAAGTGTACGTTTTGCCCCGATTGCAGGCTCTCTGCTGAGGCGAGGGTGTAGATCCTACGAGTTTCGTAGTTGGCTTCAAGGGCTCCGTACCCGGCAAAGCCATCGTTATTGAGAGAGTCGTGTCTTCCACCGACTCCGAGTGAGGCGTATAAGTTGCCCTGTGAGTCAAGCTCGTTCCAACGCTTGAGGAGATAGTTAATCTGCCCGATACCGAAGTTAGCTGAGCTGTGTTCCCCCTCGCGGTAGTATTCAGATGGGCCAAACGAGAGGCGGGCGGTTGGTGAATAATTAACCTGGAGGTCGGACCAGTCACCACCATAGCTAGGCATAATGGCCCAGCCATCTTTAAAGCTAACCGGATTAGCGTAGGCAGCACGGGGGAGGGCGCAGATAGCGCAGATGATGAGGAGCCAGAGAGCTCTAGGAATCATATCTCAAGAGTAGCACGGGGGAATGGAACTTAGGTAGTAGCTCTCAGTGCTAACGCCTCATCGTAGAATATAAGAGTAGGCGAAGCCCTAGGAGCGCCATTCTCGAGAATAACCAAGTGCGATGCTTAGGTAGGGGGTCTTATTCACTGTCGGATGAGCTGGCGCTAGACCGATACCGCGCGTGTTCAAAATAATGGGTAGCTATCAAAGGCAGATACTCACCAGAGAGCAAATATGCGTTAAGTTAGTCGCTGGTAAGTAGCCAAAAAACCTAAGAGATTTTACTACTTATCTTTAGCTTGACTAATGGGTTCGAGCATATTATACTTTCAATATATTCTGAAAGTATGGAAACCAAGCTATGAAATTAGAAGATGCTAAAAACAGATTTGTTCAGATATGGGGCACTGTCGGTGTTGAGTGGGGTATCAATCGCACTATGGCACAAGTGCACGGACTACTTCTCAGTAGCGAGGAAGCTCTAACAGCAGAACAGGTCATGGAGGCTCTTCTTATCTCTCGTGGAAATGCCAATACGAACTTAAGAGAGTTAATTAATTGGGGGCTAGTATTCCGTGAAAACAGAGCTGGTGAGCGTAAAGAGTATTTCTACGCAGAGAAAAATATTTGGGAAGTAGCACAACGAATTGTCGCAGAAAGAAAGAAACGAGAGCTTGACCCGATGATGAAAATGCTCGATCAGCTTCAAAAAGAAACTAGCGCAACTCCATCGCAGGGCAAAGAAGCCCAATCTTTTAACAAGCTGCTAGCAGATATTCATTCCCTTGGCAAAAAAAGCAGCAATCTTTTAGAGCTTATTTTAAGGCTAGATCAGTCAACGTTCTTCAAACCTTTGATGTCGTTTTTTAAAAGATAATTTATGGCAGTTATAGAACTCACTACATTGATTCAAGCGCCAATAGAAAGAGTTTTTGATCTTTCACGCAGCATTGATGCTCACCAACATTCCACGGCTACTACTTCCGAAATCGCAGTTGGAGGCATAACAAGCGGCTTAATAGGGCTAGGTGAAGAAGTTGAATGGGAAGCTCGTCATTTTGGATTAAGGCAGAGACTCTCGGTCAGAATAACCGCATTTAGCGAACCAACTCATTTTCGGGATGAAATGATCAAAGGTGCATTCTCAACTATGAAGCATGATCATTATTTCGAGATGATCGGCGACAATACGGAAGTCAGGGATGTATTTGAATACAACGCACCTCTGGGACTACTTGGCAAAATTGCGGAAAAAGTATTTCTAACTCCGTACATGCGAAACTTTTTAATTAAACGAAATTTAATTCTAAAGCATGTAGCTGAAACAGATGAGTGGAAAGTTTTTTTAAGTGAATGAGGAGGCATTATGAAAATCGTAATACCAGGAGGAACAGGACAAGTCGGAACCGCACTAGCAAGACACTTCCATGCGGAAGGTCATGAGGTAGTCGTTATAAGTAGAGGTTCCAAGCCAGCACCGTGGAAAGTCGTTAAATGGGACGGACAGAATTTGGGTTCTTGGTCAAATGAACTTGAAGGTGCGGATGTTTTGATTAATCTGACTGGCCGTATCGTCAACTGTAGGTATAACTATAAGAACCGATGCGAAATCTGGGCATCACGCTCACGTTCAGTGCGGATTCTTGGCAAGGCTTTAGAGACATTAAATGTTCCACCACGTTTATGGCTTCAAGCTGGAACAGCAACAATCTATGCGCACCGTTTTGATGCGGCTAACGATGAGCACACTGGCATAATTGGAGGAACCGAAGATAATTCTCCAGATAAATGGCGTTTCAGTATTGATGTTGCTCGTGCTTGGGAGGGTGAGTTCGCACTCATTGACGCTCCAAAAACAAGAAAGATTATCCTCAGATCAGCAATGGCAATGAGCTATGATCGGAATAGCATTTTTGATTATCTGCTTTGGCTTGTAAGAATGGGTATTGGAGGCACTGCGGGGTCAGGAAAGCAGTACATCTCTTGGATACATTACCTTGACTTTATAAACGCGATCAAGTTTTTGATCGAAAATGACCACATCACTGGTGCTGTCAATCTGGCTTCACCCAATCCACTACCGAACAGGGAGTTCATGAAATTACTCAGGAAAGCTTGGGGACAGAAACTAGGATTACCTGCGTATGAGTGGATGCTTGAAATCGGTGCCATCTTTCTTAAAACAGAAAGTGAGTTGGTTTTAAAAAGTAGGCGTGTTGTTCCAAGTCGCTTGATAGACGCTGGCTTTAAGTTTCAATACGGCGATTGGGCCGATGCGTCTGTTGACCTGTGCGAAAGATGGAAAAAGCAGGAGTGATATGTTGCCTTGGATACTCTCATTAAAAATACCAGTATTAGTTCTTTACGTATTTTGGTGTATCGGAATTTCATCTTTCGCCCTTAGTTCATTTGCGAAGATTATTCAGGAATATCTAGCTATTCAATACGATTATAGCTCCGAGGCTTTGATGGTTATGGGGCAAGTGGGCTTTCAATGGTTGTTCATGGCAAAGTGTTCTTGGTTAGAGCGAAAAGTATATGCTTTGATTGCGATTACAGTCTCAATGATTGGATCACTTCTTTTGCTTCCCCTGATTGCCTACAATCAGATTTTCACTGTATCAGCATTAGAGGCAACTGCTTACTTCTTTGTAGCTGTAGGTATAATATTTGTAGTTCATCACCTTTTTCTAACAAGACAAAAACTACCGATATTCTTGACTTTTACTTGGGTAGTTTACCGGCTATTGCTGCTCATTTATGTAGTTTTTCCTCGTGGAGATTGTCATTGATGATCAAAATCTTGAACATAAGATCGGAACGTCAGGGCTGATAGTATTTGACGGCGCGTGTGGCACATGTTCAGTATTCTTTGGCGAACGGAGAACTTTCTTTGAGAAGTACGGATTCTCAATCGCACCTCTTCAACAACCTTGGGTAAGAGAGTTAACTTAGTTATCAGAAGAAAGTTTACTTCAAGCAATCCATCTCTACCTACCCGATCATCAGATCGTTTCTGGAATAAATTTATTTCTGATAGTGACGAGCAAGGTATGGTGGCTTACACCTGTGAACCTAGTTATGCGTATTGATTCTGTGAAACCTATATTCGCGTGGCTTTACAACATGGTCGCAAAAAGAAGACGCCGACTATCAAAAAATCTGTGGATTACAGTCTAGGGCGATTTATAAGTAAAGCAAATTGATCCTTGGAGCTTCGTTACTCTTCAAGATTATTAGTAAGGAGTTACTTCTGGTCCACCTCTCAGTGCTAACGCCTCATCGTAGAATATTAAGTGTAGGCGAAGCCCTGGGAGCGTCATTCTCGAGAATAACCAGGAGCGATGCTTAGGTATGGGGTCTTATTCACTGTCGGATGAGCTGGCGCTAGACCTGATACTGGGTGTGTTCAAAATAATGGGTAGCTATCACAGCTTCTTGGTTTGCTTGGGTAGCTTTTTGTTTTCAGATTTTACCCGTGATTCGACCCTCTTGATATCTTCAGCAGGTGGAAGCGATTCAGGTTTTATTCCACGCTCAAGCATAGCACTTCTAACAGCGCGATTGCTCGCTTCGTGTTCTTGCCCAATAGGACTTTCCCCTCGTAGGTTTTTGCCGATCACGTTCTGCTCAGTAAGAGCATTGGCAAAAGCTTTACCTGTGATAGTTACTGTAGGAAGAAAGTCTGCTAATGGTCTTTTGTCTGGAACACCTAGCTTCTGTTTCATTCCTTGCGTGGTGATTCCACCGAATAAAACAGCATCACCTTTACTTTTAATTCTGGCAAAACCATAGCTGTCTACAGCACGCTCAAATGCAATACCTGCTAGACGCTTCTCGGTCTCAGTAAGCTTGTCGCGCTCTTCTATTCGACGTAGTTCGCTAAGACGCTGCTCGATAATTTCTGCCTTGCGGGTTTGAACAGCAAAATAGGTCTGAGCAAATGCGATCTCTGCTTTGCGAGGGTCGCCATTCTGAGCAATAAGATAACAGGCGTAACGAGTAAGTTTTAAATCAGCTACTTCTCGCTCTCCACCCTTACCGATACCGATCATTTTGTTGACGTCAACGAAATGATCCTCGGGCTCTATATTACTATTCTCACAAGCTTTTTTCGCTTTATCGATGACTAAGAGAAAGTTTCGCCAATCGGTATATTGAAGTAGCTGTTGAATGTCTCGGGCGAACCAGTATTCAACTCCGTCTTCACTATTAACAAAGTCTTCAAATGATTTGTGGAGTTCGGTAATCAGTTCTTTTTTCACGTAGCAGCTCCTTGTGATTCGAGGCAAGTTATATCGATGTCGAAATCGGTTACGCGGATGGAGCCGGACATTAGACTATTCAGTAGCTTAGTGAATAGCTCATACAAAATATTTGCTTCGGCTTGATGAATCTCAATCTCACTATTCAACTCTGTTAAAATTTCTGCGATTCGCTTTTGCTCTTTAATCAGGGACACTGCAACTCGCCGAGGAGCAAGGCATATCTAGGAAGCATATCTGGAGAGTAGCACGGGGGAATTGAACTTAGGTAGTAGTTCTCAGTGCTAACGCCTCATCGTAGAATATAAGCGTAGGCGAAGCCCTGGGAGCGCCATTCTCCAGAATGGCCAGGTGCGAATGCTAAGGTATGCGATCTTATTCACTGTCGGATGAGCTGGTGCTAGACCTGATACAGCGCGTGTTCAAAATAAGGGGTCGCTATCAAGTACAGGTTGGGGTGTAGTCACGGCCATTAAGTTAAGAGAGGTGGTCAGCATAGCCGCACTCTAATCAGGCTTAATTTCTGCTTGATGGCGAGGGAACTAAATACCACTTGTGGGCTCTTGAGTCCTTAACTTAATGACCGTTGGGGGTGTAGTATCTGAGTGCGTCTAAGTCGGTGGTATTAGATGGCTTTTATTTCCATTGCAGCTTTTTTGCACCAAGCTTTTAAAATGTTTTAAAATATAAAGCTCCTTAGTTTGAGTATGTTAGGTTACTATTCCTTAATTTATCTACCCATTAATAGATAGTGGGTAGATATGCTAAATTATTAGAATTTTAGATCATTGGTATTAGATCATCGGTACTAGGGTACTTCTGCCCCACCCCCCAAAGGCGGCAAGGTCGAGATCCAGCACGCCTTTTTTGAGCCTTTACCTACCTCTATTGTGTTCACTCTCCAAAATGTCGGAGCTGAAAACGGCGGCCAGCTCTCGACTTTAGATAGTGCTCAAATTCTTCTGCTTTCCTTCGAGAAAGAAATGCAAAATAGTTAAGAAGCGTCCACGGCAAATACTTTGCAGAGTGCGGGGAATCTCCGCGATTGTGTTCAGCAAGCCGTCGCTTTAGGTCTGAAGTGCAGCCGACGTAGAAATGATCCGTTACCTGACCGTCACCTAAAGGTGGAGAGTCTCGACTCCGTTGAGGGGGCGGAAGTTCAAGAGATGTACTTTTAAGAATGTAAACGTAGAACATACCGATCTATTAATCGGTGAAAGCTGGAAAAAGTTTCTTAGGAGCTGCACGTAAAGATGAATTATTAAAGCCCGTCTCGTCACCTAAAGGTGCCGAAGCCGAGGCCACCCGTCACGCGAGCAGTAAACATAACCTCGGCACCTTTAGGTGACGGGTGGGGTGGAGTATCTGGGGTGACTTAAGTGCGCGTAGATCGCACATATTTTATTTTCGTGCAGCTTTTTTGCAGCCTACTTTTGAACAATTTGGAAATGTCCTGAAATTTCTTGAAGCTTATTAATCTGGCTGTTCCGCTAGTAAATATTCTTCGCATCTTTGGCTAGATTTCTGACATGCAGCAGGTGCGCGCTTACTCGCTTGTCGTCTTCAGTCGGATAATCATACCCAAAGTGAGATGCCACGCGTGTCCCAGCCTTTCTAAAAAGAACGCAAAGTTTATCAAGTGCATGCCATGTTTGCTCAATATCAGCATCAGCAAAGGTGCCGATCAAAAGGTCACATAGCTCAGATTCAACATGATTGCGAAAGTTTTTACCATGTTTTCCAGAATTCGCTTGAAAATTCGTTTTAATTCCAAAGTACCAAGTCATCATCTTCATGACTTCTTCACGAAGTACATGTTCAAACATATATCTCGCGTATCCCATGTCGTCTCGCCATAGCCCTTTCGCTACATAGGGAGCCACCCACCAGAACTCATTACAACAATCAAAGAATTCTTTCTTAGTCGGTTGTTGAGGCAAATAGTCCCGCTCGCTGGAAGGATCGAGCTGAGTAAAAAGATTGTCTTTGTCTAGAAGTATAGTGCGCAGGCTCCCAAAACCATGCCGCTTCAAGTAATCAACTAAGCACAGATTCAGGTCAATTCGATTTCCATCCATGAACTGCATCAGATAAGTGAATTTATGATCCGCTTCAGGTTTTTCACCCATTAGGTCAGGCATCTGTAATATCATCAACTCGCCAAATTTCTTGATCCACTCGCTATTATTCTTGTACGGCTCAAGTTTGGTTACAGAGTAGACTACGTCGAAGTCCTGAAAAGGGTCTTTGGTTGCGTTAGGATTCGCCCTAGACCCTTCCAAAATGACAGCTCTAATATTGGCGTCATCATTGGCAGTACCAATAATCAGTTTGAGCATTTCGTGGTTACTGCGCGTCATCATTTGCGCTTCAACTTCTTTGACTGTTTGGGGAGCTTCTTGTCCTCAGCCTTTAGTCGGCTTTTAATCTTCTTAATATCTTCGGCAGCTGGAAGTTTCTCCGGATAAATACCCGAGTCTGTTAATGCACGTCTAACCCTGCGATTACTACTCTCATGTTCAGAGGCAATTGGGGATTCGCCGGAAATATTACTCTCTTTAAGCTTGTGTGATGTAATCTGATTTGCCAGTGCCTTTGCTGTTATTGTTACAGCTGGCAGAAAATCAGCCAAGGGGCGTTTGTCTGGTACATTTAGCTTCGTCTTCATTTCTCCGGTTGAGCGTCCTCCAAAGAGCACAGCATCACCTCTGCTCTTAATTCTAGCAAATCCTTGGTGGTCTACACCTCGTTGAAAAGCAACCCCAGCAAATTCCTTTTCAGATAGAGTGAGCCTTTCTCTAGCGGAAAGTCGCTCAATCTCAATCAAACGTTTCTCAATGAGTTCTTGTTTTCTGGTTTGAATAGCAAAGTAGGTTTGAGCAAACGCAATCTCTTCCTTTCTTGGATCTCCATTTTGGGCGATAAGATAACAAGCGTAACGAGTGAGCTTAATATCGGAAACTTCATGCTGCGCGCCCTTACCAGCTTCGATCACCTTGCTGACGTCAGCAAAGTGATCAGACACCGCATTTCCAGCATTTAGACACGCTATTTTCGCTTTTTGAATTACCAGTTCAAAATTCCGCCATTGCGTGTAAGAGAGCAGCGGCTGGATATCTCTGGCGCACCAGAATTCGACTCCATCTTCGTTATGGACAAAATCTTCAAAGTTCTTGTGTAGGCGAGTGATTAATTCTTTTTCCATTTCTGTCGTGACAAAAATGTATCACAAATAACGACATTTTGTAACGAGATGATTCCCCAGACAGTGTATGGGGAATCATAAGATCGAGGGCAATTGGAAATTTCCTGAAAGGTCATGAAATTTCAGGATGGGGTGGCTGACGGGGTTTGAACCCGCGACCACCGGAACCACAATCCGGTGCTCTACCAACTGAGCTACAGCCACCACTAGGAACGGTATGTCGACATCCACAGCTGTGAAGGGGTCTTGGTCCGTTGTTACTGAGTGGTTTAACGGAGAGCCCGCACAGGCGGAGATCGCTAGGGAGACATTAGTTAAGGGCGCTATCCAAGTCAAGTTGACCTGAAAGGTTAGGGGGTTAGGCTGCCTATATGGCTGGTCAGAGTGGATCATAGTGAATTGGAAGATTTTTTCAGATGCCCCTAACACCAGAGCGCAGTATAGTACCCCGCATGAACATTATCACTACGCACCGCTCCCCTAACTTTACAGACCTTACGATCCCGGTCGAATTTGTTGTGCTGCACTACACAGCAGCTACCCTTGAACGGACCATGGAGATCTTTATGGATAGTGCGCGCGAGGTCTCGGCGCATCTCGTAATCGATCTAGATGGGAGCGTATACGAAATGGTGCCGTGCTTATCGGGGAATGCCCTGCGAGCCTGGCACGCCGGGAAAAGTCGATTTGATATTTCGGTGGGTGGAAGAGCTCATACGGTCGATGGATTTAATGATCGCTCAATAGGCATCGAACTCGTTAATCTAAATGGAAATATCTTTCCATATACCGAGCTGCAGTATAACTCGCTCTTCTCAGTTATTGAGCGACTAAAGGGGCTCTACCATAATTTAAAACGGCCTGAGTCGATAGTTGGGCATGAGCAGATAGCTGGATTTAGAGGCAAGTGCGATCCAGGTCGGTGCTTTGAGTGGGATCGGTTCTTCGCCCTCTGTTATCCGCAGCAGGGCGCCCCAGGACGCAACTACGTATGTCAGGAGCCGCTGGCCGTTAAGGTTAGTGAGCTGGCAAAATCCCTGGGGGTTCGACGCGATCCCGCTACTGGCCTAATTGAGACCCCCGCAGCGATCTCTGATACCTTCTTTAGTCACCTTAGCGCGCTGTGCGAGAGCGCTCTAAGTAAGGAGTAGGGGGGCGATTTAGCACAACCTGTTGACAGGAGGCCCCATCCTGTTAAATGATCGAGTATATATAGGGTGACGGTCTTATTCTCCCCACTTTTTTCTTATATTGTTTGGTACCTATGATTCAGCACAACCAGCTCTTCCGTTCCATCGCAATAACTATGCGCTCTCTTGTGTTTGTAAGCATTACAGCCCTATTTGCAGCTGGGTGCGGCCCGCGCGGAGAGTCGCACACCCTAGATCAGGTCTTTACCGATGCCAGAGAGTCCTATACCGGTGCCGTGACTAAGGTCGCCCCTGAGGTAAATAACTCTCTAAAGAGCCTAACCTCTGCGCTTGATCGCATCGCAGGTGTTGGTGGTGGTGGAGATGCTCGTCAGGTATCGAGGGATATCGCTGGCACCCTAACAGAGCTCAGTGTTAAAGCTGGATTGACCGTACGCCCAGCTATGAGTGAGTTGATTAACCAGTATCTCTCCGTTGCAACCTCAACCGCAGCACCGGTAGCTCTCGGCGCAGCGAACCTAAAGCTTCTTGCCGCGCGCACCTACAACCTCTTGGCAGCAGAGCTTAAAACGACGCAGTTTAAGTTGTAACTTCCTCAAATGGTGTAGTTTTCAGCTCAAATCTGACATTTTATCAAGGACTCCGGCCTTTTAATGCTCTATGGATGCCAAGTTGCCCCATAACTGAGCATAGGGCTTTAAGGGGCACTGTCTAATGAATCAGCTACTCGATAAAACTGTTCATGCGCTAAGGTCGCTCTCGCAGCCAGTCGTGCTGGGGCTCGCTGTCCTGGTTGGGGCAGAGGGGTGCGCTGGCCGTCAGCAGGCCCCAATGGCACCCAATCCAAATGCCTTTAGTAAAAACAACAATGCGTTTGCGCCTAACCTGAGTGTGGAGGTTACCAAAAAAACCGTTGCTGAACTGACTTCAAAGATCGATGAGCAAATATCACAGAACAATCCCTCCTATGCTACTGGTGTGCTTAAAGAGCTATCGAGCGAGTCTCGATGTGATCGCTATGTTGATGTGCTAAGGCATCTCCTACATAAACAACCTCAAATGAGGGAGGTGGTGTTTGATGCAGTGGCGCATGAACGCAGCGCGCGTATGGGAGCAAAAGCTCAAGATCTCTTGCTTGACTTTGCGAAGGCCTGTCCTAAGGAGGGTCTAGCCCTTGCCAATATCATAGAGCAGCCGACAAGGGATCTCATATTGAACGTGCAGGTTCAGCAGGGATATCCAGATGTAGCCGCCCAGATGCGTAACGCAGCAAAAGCCGCATTGGGTGCTAGTCGCTAGCTTACTCGCTCGAACCCCCAACAACCTCGGTCCTAACGAACGCCAACTTATTCTCGATATGATCGGTTACCCAACTTTCATCCCACCACTCATTCGGTGAAACCGGAACACCGTGTAGCCTAACCTCAAAGTAAACCTCTTCTGAGAGCGCAAAACCTGAGCTACCGGTTTTTGCAACGGCCTGACCCTTACTGACCTCGGCCCCCGATAGTACCTCAATATCTGAGAGGTGCGCGTATACTGTGGCAAGCCCAAAGCCGTGATCAATTACGATCGTTTTTCCAAGTAAGCCTAGATCTCCAACGAAGCTAACTCGGCCGCCGTTCGCAGCTACAACGCTAGTACGTTTTGATACAGAGAACCGAGCTCCCGCAGCAGTCGTTTTTAGGATCTCCTGATCTCCAAGCATAATAGAGCGAGTATCCCCCTCAGAGTTACTAGGGGTGCTCTCTACCGGTTTCAGAAAAGCCCCGCTCCAGAACTTAAGGCCCTCTGTATGACTGAGCGGCTCGCTTAATAGTACATCGTCGTTACGAGCTAGTGCACGTAGCAACGTGCTAAGATCGGAGATCCGATCGCCACTAGTTTTTAACGTTATCTTTGCCCCGTGTGCATACGCCATTAAGCGCTCAGTTAGCTTGCCTGCGCTTGACTCGTTTAGCACCACCCGAAAGGATGACCACCGTCGTTGCCGTATCCGGTAGTTAAAGGGCACAGAGGTGGAGTTTCCGATATCATCTCGTGCGATAAGCTGCATCGCATCGCGCGCCTCCTTAAAACTAGCCGGGACCGGAAAGAGGGCTAGGTAGAGGTTCTCGTAGCTCTTAAGGGTGTCGTCCCAATACTTGGCCGGAAACCCGGGATAAAGCCCCCCCTTAGAAAGAACCCCCTGAACGCTCGGTGTCTTTCCTAGTACCTTATAAAATACTAATTCTGAACCGCCGAGCACTGCGTTCTGTTGTGGCGTTACAACGGAGATATGGGGCTTGGTAAAATTAACCGGTAAGCTCTTCGACAGCTTTGCACCGTTACTCCAAAAGGTGCGATCGAAGGCCAACACCTGCAGCTCGGCGTTACCTTCGCGTAGCCCTAGCTCCTTTCCGTTTAGAGAGAGCTGTAAAATTTCGTTCCGTACAGCACCCTCCGTATATTGCTTGCGCAGTAACTCCTTGGGTTGATTGTTTTGCGAGATCCGTACGATCACCTCATCGAGCCCCGCGCCGCTATCTTTTACGGTAAGATTTAGGGCGATAGCATCAGCCCCAAGGCCAAGCGGAACCGCCTGCCATGAGATCTCAGGAGGAGCGTGTTCAAGGAAGGAGGGGTTAAAGGGATCGGTGTGGCTAATGCGCATAAACGCCACAACACCAGCGCCTACGATCCCAACAACGATCAGTAGTAGAAAGAGGGTAAAGATTACGCCGCCTCGTTGCGATGAGCCGTTCATAGGAGCTCCCACAGGCTACAGCCCATTGATACGTTGCTTCACTACCTCAAGCGCCCTGTCAACGCTGATACGCTCCTGCCTGGTCGTATCGCGGTCGCGTATTGTTACGGTTTGATCAGTTAAGGTTTGATGATCGACCGTCAAACAGTACGGAGTTCCGATCTCATCGTGACGTGAGTAGCGCTTTCCGATCGACTGCTGCTCATCAAAGCTAGCGTTAATCCCGGCCTTGTAAAAATCGGCTACAATCTTACGAGCAACCTCCGGCATGCCCTCCTTCTTAAGAAGTGGTAGCAGCGCTACCTTATACGGAGCGAACTTTGGATGGAGCTTTAGCAGCACCCTAGTTTTGTTCTCTCCCTCTGCGTCGGTGCCCTCCTCCTCCGAGTAGGCATCACACAGATAGGCCAGGCAGGCACGAGTTAGCCCAGCCGCAGGCTCAATTACGTACGGCGTATAACGCACCCCGGCTTTACCGGTAGCTGGATCGATCTTGTGTTGATCAAAGTAGCTTAGCTTAACTCCGGACTCCTTAGCATGCTGCGTCAGGTCGTAGTCTGTACGTGATGCGACGCCCTCAAGTTCATCCCAGCCCCAAGGATAACGGTAGTCGATATCAACACAGGCGTCAGCGTAGTGCGCAAGCTCTTTCTCTTCGTGCCAACGCTCGCGGAAGGCAGAAGCATCGTTTGCAAAGCTCTTCCACCAATCCATGCGGGTGTTGACCCAATACTTGTGCCACTCCTTTTGAGTTCCAGGCTCGCAGAAGTACTCCATCTCCATCTGCTCAAACTCGCACGTTCTGAAGATGAACTTCTCGGTGGTAATTTCGTTACGGAACGATTTGCCCTGTTGAGCGATACCAAATGGAACCTTCATCGACATCGTTTGCTGAACGTTCATAAACTGAACGAACATAGCTTGCGCCGTTTCAGGACGGAGGTAGATAGCACTTGAGCGCACAGCCTCTTCCAACTTCTCTCTAAGCTCAGCGCGTGAGATCTCTTTACCCTGAATCTCGTTAAGAAAACTATCGAGCGGATCCACGGGGCCAATAGAGGTGCGAAACATCATATTAAATTGGCGCTCCGCTGAGAGCTCAGAGCTTGCACATTGTGGGCAGATATAGCCGCACTCTCCGACAACGCCCTTGGCCTTTTCACCGCTTGACTTGCCACCCTTAACCCAGACCGTCTCGGTGCCAGGGGCAACCTGCGGGGCCTTATCGGCGCGAAAGCGCTCCTTACAGTTAAGGCAATCAACGAGCGGATCCGAAAAACCTGCTAGATGCCCACTTGCCTTCCATACTTGGGGATGCATCATAATCGAGGCGTCTATACCGACAACGTCCTCGCGCTCATGCACCATGCTCTTCCACCACTCGGTTGCGATGTTGCGCTTAAGCTCCACTCCGAGCGGGCCGTAATCGTAGGCGCTCTTTAGTCCGCCGTAGATCTCACTACTTTGAAAGATAAAGCCACGTCGTTTAGATAAGGAGACGAGCTTCGGAAGAATATCGCTTGGGTTCATATGGGGTAATTCCGTTCTATTTTGCGCGCAGTGCTTTTGCCCTAATCTAAGGTATCGCGGAATGGTGCCGGCCTCAAGGGGTGGTGTACGATCCTATCTGGACCTCTGACGGCATTTCAGGCATAAGATCATAGTTATAGATCACAATTCATAGATCACAGCTACGGTGCGCCTGCACTTTTTTTTAGAGAGCATTAAATATGAGCTACGAAGTCTACAAAATCATCCACCTCCTAGGGCTTAGCATGGTGGTTATGTCCCTTGGTGGAATTATCCTACACTCTATAAACGGCGGTTCTAAGGGCTCAAACACCTTCCGTAAGGGAGCCATGATTACGCACGGTGTTGGGCTATTCCTTCTACTCGTGGCTGGCTTCGGAATGCTCGCCAAGCTGGGCATCCACGGAGTTCCAAGCTGGATAGGTGGAAAGCTCATCATCTGGTTGTTGCTGGGAGCCTTCGCAGCCTTAGCCTACAAGAGCCAGTGCCTAGCTAAGAAGCTCTGGATAGCGGTGCCTATCCTGGTGGTTCTGGCTAGCACATTAGCGCTATATAAGTAGTCTAATCAGACTCCATTAGGCCGCTCTGTTAACGATCTCATAGGTGGTTGTGCGCTCCTGCGGGGTTAATCCAGCGGCTTCTATTAGCCGTCGGATCTCTCCTAACGGCAGAGCGTCCGGCGATTGCGAGCCCGCCATATGGTAGATCTTCTCCTCGGTGACCGTTCCGTCGATATCGTTTGCACCACCAAGGAGCGCTATCTGGGCGCTCTTTACCCCGAGCATCACCCAGTAGGCCTTGATATGTGGAATGTTATCAAGCATTAGGCGGCTAATCGCTATTACACGCAGATCATCAACCGCAGTTGGGGCGCTAAGGCGCTCCATCCTGTTCCCTTCGTTGTGAAAGGCTAGCGGAATAAAGACCTGAAAGCCGGCGCTCTCGTCCTGCAGCGCTCGGAGCCGCAGCATATGATCGACCCGCTCCGCAGCGGTTTCAATAGTGCCGTAGAGCATCGTGCAGTTGCTTTTTAGGCCAAGCGCATGCGCAACGCGGTGCACCTCAAGCCACTCATCTGCGTTAGCTTTATCGCGACAGATCTTATTACGCACCCGCTCGGCAAAGATCTCAGCTCCGCCCCCCGGCAGGGATGCTAAGCCCGCCTGCATAAGGGCGCGCAGGACCTCCTCGTAGCTCATCTTGTAGCGTTGAGCAAAGTAATGGATCTCGACTGCTGTAAAGGCCTTGATATGCAACGCTTGAAACTCGCGCCGGATCATCTGTAGCAGAGCCGGATAGTAATCAAAATCAAGGTCTGGATTAAGTCCGTTAACGATATGGATCTCGGTCATGCCGACCTTGTACCGTTCACGAATCCAGCGCTCGGCATCTTTGACCTGCATAGTATAGGCCTGCGGCATGCCGGTTTTAAGCCGTGCAAATGAGCAGAAGAGGCAGTTCGCTTCACACACATTGGTCGAATTTAAATGCAGGTTCCAGTTGTAGTATGTAGTGCCGCCGTGCAAGCGAAATCTAACCGTATGGGCCAGGCGCGCAACGGCGAAGAGATCTGGGTAAGAGAACAGAAACTCGCCCTCCTCCTGAGTAAGGCGCTCCTGAGCATGAACCTTTATTTCGATCGACTGAAACGAGATCATTATGATGCACCACCTACGAAGCTCAATTGCTATTCGATATGTATAAACGGCACCCGATCATGATAGCCACAAAGAGTAAGTAAACTCCAGCAACTCCGCGTAGCGAGTGGGGGACCCCTGCGCCCCTTTTTGCTAACCCCCTTAGGATAGGGATCACTAGGAAGAGGGTAGCGTAGACAAGTACGTAATGCGGTGAAAGTTGTCCTAATAGCGCCATGGTTGCTACCAGTAGGGGGCCCAGTACAAGGGTGACCCGAAAGAGGGCAGGGACCCACCGCAAAGCTCCAGGGCCTGTAAGCTTGACGGTGTTCCAGGTCATTTCAACCGCGCTAACCGCGGCACCGATGGCGAGAGCAAAGGTAGCCATCGGCCAGCTAAGCTCTGAGAAGCAGCATAGTAGCGAGAGCAGCGCCGTCAGAGTATGCCCCACAAAGGTAGTAATTATGGCTACCTGAGGACGCCCCTGCTCCCATCCGGCGCGTGACATGCCGCGCAGCGATAGGGCAGCGAGAAGTAGTATAAATAGCTCCTGAGAGGCTCTTATCCTAAAGAATTGAAAGAGGAGGAGCACGCATACTCCAAAGATCGCAGCTACTATTGCGTACCCACGCGCCTGGGCTTTGTAAGCTTGCTTGGCCTTGAGCCAGAGCATCAGGGTGCCCTCAGTCATATTCCACGTTACAAGGATAATGAAGAGGATTAGGAGCCTGCCGATTATAATGCTCGCCTGGTTAGGGTCGCTCGGAAGCTCGATAACTAGGAGTGCCGCCAGGGCAGGCGAGAGCCTAATTAGTGCATAAAGGGTTGATTCAATAAAGCTACGGGTAGTAGATGACATAGGCAGTGAATAGTTACAAAGTGGCTTCATTTAGGCTATAACCTATTACATCCTATGAACTCAATCCAGGATACTACTAACCAGACCCTGCCGAACAACACACAAGAGGTTCGGCAAATGTTCGATCAGATCGCCCCAACCTACGATCTCCTTAATTGGGTCTTGAGCTTGGGGTTGCACCGTTTGTGGGAGAAAAGGCTAGTGGGGAGCCTTCCCAATAATTCTAGCGGCGTTTACCTGGACCTTTGTACGGGGACCGGTGCGCTTGTACCTGGCCTGCTTAAGCGCTGCGCCAGGGTGGTTGGGGTTGATATCTCCCCTCAGATGTTAGGGGTGGCGAGGCGGCGCTACAGCTCCCTTTCAACCTGCGAGTGGATAGAGGGGGATGCGCAGCAGCTTCCATTTGAGGATGGCGTATTTGATGCAATTTCATTGGCGTACGGTCTGCGTAATATTCCCGATCGCGTAGGTGCCTTGCGTGAGATGTTGCGTGTTAGTAAGCCCCAAGCAACCCTAGCGATCCTAGAGTTCGGGCAACCGTCAAATCGGGTCTGGGGCGCTATGTTCGGATGGTACTCAAGGGTCATTATACCAGCCGTTGGAGCGTGTCTCTCAGGGACACGTGCTCCGTACGAGTACCTACCAAAGAGCTCGGCGATATTTCCGTGTGGTGAGGCATGTGAGCAGTTATTACAGGAGGCTGGCTGGAAGCCGCTCTCAACCCGCTCCCTGTGTGGTGGAGTGGCGTTTATTTATATTGCTAGGAAAGAGCGCTGAGAGAGAAAGATGGTAGAAATATACGAATGAGGCACAAGCAAAATCGGCCTCTAACTAATGAATGTCCCCTCGGCCCTGCTCTTCAAAAATACTGGGACCGTCTCTCAGCCATCGAGAGGAAGATGAAGTTGGACGCTGAGGCGTTGTACTCGCTTGTCATTCAAGAGTCCGCGGTAGCCACTGCACTAAAAACCCCAGGCAATCACATAATTGATCCTTTCTGTGGGGCTGGTGGAACTGCTATCGGGTATGCACGAGCAGGCAAAACTGTTACTGCTATTGAACTCGATCCTGTAAGGCTAGAGATGGCAAAGTATAACGCTGCTCTCTTTGGGGTAGCAGACAAGATAGAATTCATTCAGGGAGACGCACTTGAGATTTGGCCGCGAGTTTCCGCTGACGTTGTCTTTCTCTCACCACCCTGGGGTGGTCCCAGTTATTCTAAGATGGAGCTCTTCACCCTCGATCACTTTGTCCCCAGTGGTCACAAGCTGCTAACGCTTGCCGACCGCCTAAAGATGAATGTTGTAATGCAGCTGCCGCGCAATTTTGATTTTAATGAGTTCAAGAAGTTCTCGTGGGATGTTGCTATTTCAGAGGACCGTGTAGAAGGCCACTTACTCAGCTATACGGCAGTTCTCTCTCGCCAGTCGAAAAATCTCTCAGAGGGGCCTTTCCACCCTTAGAGTCGCTAGGCCTCGCTTTTTTGATATTCAGACTTTTATAGTGGCTCAAGAAAGGAGGTTTTCCTGACTAACTAGCAGGAGAACCAAGATAAGGAAGAACAGAAGCGGCAGTATCGTAAGTTTAATCCTGAACAGAAGTTTAGGATAGCAAAAGAAGCTCTTACCAAGTGGCTCATCGCGTAATCGAGTGGGTAACTTTTGACTATTTTGGTAATTTTAGTCCCGTTTTAAGCTGATTTAATAGAGGTCTGATAGCTCCGAGTTCCAGTGGATGCTGTTAAGATGTATCAGATAACCGTAAGAAGTGCCTCTAGGACAGTGTTAATGCCCCCACCCAATAGAATGGCGATGTGGCGAAGCGCTGGGAGCGCCACTCTTCAGAGTGGCACAGGTATAATGCTCAGGTGGGCGATCTTTTTCATGGCCGGTTAGATACCAGCGGTCCCAGGGCTCACGCCTTACCCAATAGAATAACGATGCTTCAGAGTGGCAAGAGAGGATATACGGGCGCTCTCAGTGCTTTTGAAGGTGCTCACATGCAAGTTGCCAGAGCTATAAATTCAGGGAATTTACCCACTCGAAAACCCGATGAGTCAAATTTCTTAACCCCATAACTGACCGTATAATTCATCGATTATTGATTGAAGTTCTTCCCGATCTTTCGAATCAGGTGCCAAGGCTTTCAATATATCCTCTAACTGCTCAATCCTCGAAGTAGTATCGATGTCGCGATCCTCTGAATCTCCCGAAGCTACGGTAGTTTCAGTACTAGCGATCGAAACGACCTTATGCAATGGCTTCGCGTTGTGCCCACCCTTTATTGTGCCATTCCGTAATAGGTCGTAATACGGCTGTACACTTGCAACCTCATGCAGTATTCCATCCAAAATTAAGAAAAATCTATTCGCTACATTATCGACGAATCTCCTATCGTGAGAAACGAATAGACATGCGCCTGTATAGCTCAAAATATCCTTTTCCAATTGTTCTATCCCTTGCACATCAATATGATTTGTCGGCTCATCTAGAACAAGAAGTGTGGGCTTTCGCAATTTGAGAGACAAGAATTGAAGGCGTGCTTTTTCTCCGCCGCTGAGAACAGCGATCTGATCACTATGCCGATCATACGGGAATCCGGCGGTGATCAAAGCTTTTCTAATAGTGTCAGTAGGTGAGCTTGTTGTCTTGCTCAGGTAGTGAAACATATCGGAGTCGTTTGAAATAGTTTTTAACTCTTGGTCATAGTACCCAAGACTCGCCTGCGGATTGAATTTAATAGACGGTGTGCCGCAGGCCGAAAACGATTCAACAAGAGTCTTTATAAATGTTGTCTTGCCTGCGCCGTTGTGTCCCAAGATTACTACCCGATCACCTGGGGAAAGGAAAAAATTCTTAAGCGAAAATAGATGCCGATCGCCGCCAACTGTCACATCAAGCTCAGGGATGCGCAGTAGAAATTGCGCTTTGACCGGATTACCCTCCACCCCGATTTCTCTTGGACGCTCCCGGCTCACAAAGGTCAGGTCTTCTTGAAGCCGCTCTGTACGCCGCACCATGTTTCGTAGGGAGGCAGCACGGCCCGAGTTCGTCTTAACCCAGCCGCGCAGACGATTTGCACTTTCTTCAATTCGGACAATCTCTTTTTCCTGATCCATTCGCTTGTGCTTCGAAGCCTCGTCCATGCTTCGGAGATCATCAACAGCTTGCGAAAAAGGTACCCGGAAGTGATATGCCCCCCGATCTCTTAAAAACAAGGTTTCGTCTGTAACAGAGTCAAGCATCGCTCTATCGTGACTCACTATACAGAAAGGTATCTTTAGGTCCTCTTGCAGAATCTTTTCGAATACGATGATCGCCTCACTGTCCATGTGATTAGTTGGTTCATCCAAAAGTAGAAAGTCCGGATTTGCTACAAGGGCTCTAGCAAGCAAGGCGCGATTCGCCTCACCTCCGCTCAACTCTCCCAAGGGAATGTCATATTGATCCGAGCTAAACCCTAATTTTTCCAGCGCCGCGTACGCCTGCCACTCTTCGATCTGCGGAGCCGTCGCCACCTTCTCAAGCATCCCCTGTAACAGGGGTATTCGCACAAGTTCAGGTGGAACAAATTGCGGAACATACTCCACTGTCTTGCCGATTTGATAAGTGATCTTACCGGAATCGGGGTCCGCGAGCTTGGCCAGCAATTTAAGCAGAGTTGACTTTCCCGAGCCATTTGTTCCCACCAGGCCGACACGTGAGGATTCGGTTAAAGTAAAAGACAATCCTTCAAATAGGATACGGGATCCACCAGACGCTTCGAGATCCGCTACTGTGATAATTGGCTTTAACGACATACTCCTTTCCTTATTAGTTTGTAGTTTACTTGATGCATAATGAAACTGATAGGTAATTTTGAACACCTAGTCTAAATATAGTAAGGTGCAAAGATGGCTAGGATAAGTCGGAAACAATAGATTCTGTGCATGTTCGATCGGATCTATGATCTCCTGTGGCAAGCTGGTAGATGGCAAGGTTATGATTGCTCTCTAATGTCGCAAATATGGGGCGAGGCGCTGAGAGCGCCAAGGAGACTTTTTATATGTCGGTAGATAAGGATCAGCGCTGGATCGTTGGGGTTACCGGAGTAAGTGGCGTTCGTTACGCCTTAAGATTATGCCTAGAAAGCAACCCCGTAATAATGCCCATGAAACCTAATCTTTTTGCTGCTTGTAAAGTTCTTGAAGCACCCGAAAACGTCCCCCTATTTGAGCAACGAACATTCCTAGTAAAAAAATTATAAATGAGGAGCCCGCGACTCTTATTGTCAGCGAAAATAGTTCATTCATGCGTGCCCTCTCAGATGGATCCATATCAGGAACATACCCCGGACCGGGCCACCAAATCATCGAGAGAACAAGAATTGCACACACACAAATTGAGAATACACTTACTAACTGACAGCAGTAGTAAAATTTTCTCATATTAAATCCAACCCAAAAGTTAAATATTTGGTACGGGGTCACGGCCATTAAGTTACGGCGTGTCGCTCGACAATATTGCGTTAAACAAGCCTACAAACACGTATCGTTCTGGGGCTAAAAAGTGCATCTGAGTATTTTGTGCATTTATTAAAGATCGAGCACAATCGGGTAGATGCCGCTCTGATCTTCTGATATGTACCCGTAATTTTGAACACCTAGTCTAAATATAGTAAGGTGCAAAGATGGTTAGGATCAGTCGGAAACAAGAGATTCTGTGCATGTTTGATCGAATCTATGATCTCCTGTGGCGAACTGGTAGATGGCAAGGTTATGATTGCTATCTAATGTCGCAAATATGGGGCGAGGCGCTGAGAGCGCCAAGGAGACTTTTTATATGTCGGTAGATAAGGATCAGCGCTGGATCGTTGGGGTTACCGGAGCAAGTGGCGTTCGTTACGCCTTAAGATTGCTGCAGGTATTGCCGGCGCTCGTTCAAGAGGTGCATGTAGTTTTTTCGGATGCGGCGCTTAGGGTTCTTAACGACGAGGAGGAGTTGGCGATTAATTCAGCGTCTCTCTGCTACGAAAAGATCTGCGGCTCTAGCGCCGATAACGTAACCTTCTACAACGCGCGCGATATAGGAGCACGCATAGCGTCGGGTTCGATGCTTACAACGGGCATGGTTATTATTCCCTGCTCGATGGCGACGCTCGGCGCACTGGCGCACGGTATTCCAATGCACCTCGTGCACCGCGCAGCCGATGTGACTATAAAGGAGGGACGAAAACTCATAATCGTTCCCCGCGAAACGCCCCTGTCGCAGATTCACCTCAATAATCTTTTGATCCTCAGTAGATGTGGTGTGACTATCGTGCCAGCCATGCCTGCTTTCTATAACCGACCGCAATCCGTTGAGGAACTTGTAGATCAGTTCGTTATGAAGGTGCTCGATAGTATGGGGATCTCTCATAACCTGGGGCGCCGCTGGCAAGAGCCTCCGGGGCACCCGGTGTAATAGATGGGGATTACGGCGCGTATCGCAACTTGGGGCTCCCTGGTTAAGTTCTCACACTCTGTGTTTGCGCTGCCCTTTGCGCTGATCATGGTGGTTGAGATCGCTCGCTTTCACCCCATATCACTAGCTACTGTAGTGCTGCTGCTAGTGTGCATCGTGGCGGCAAGAACAGCAGCGATGGGTTTTAATCGGATCGTTGATCGTAATATTGATAGAGCTAATCCACGCACCGCTGCGCGCGAGATTCCTAGCGGTTTGGTGCCAGTTCGTGAAGCTATCTTACTTACACTCGCCAGTGGCCTTGTGTTTATCCTTGGAGCTGGACTGTTGGGTTGGCACTGTCTGCTGCTCTCTCCAGTGGTGTTAGCTATTCTGCTCGGATACTCCCTGATGAAGCGCTACACAGCCTGCGCTCACTTCGTGCTTGGGCTTGCATTAGCGTGCGCCCCAGGGGGTGTCTGGTATGCGCTGACCGGTATCTGGTCGCTAGAGCCGCTAGCCCTTATGGGTGGGGTGTTAACCTGGGTAGCAGGGTTTGATATCCTGTATAGCTGTCAGGATTATGAATTCGATTGCAAGCAAGGACTATTTAGTATCCCCGCGCGCATCGGCATACCGGCCTCACTACTCGTTGCTGCCTTGCTGCATGTCCTGGCACTGGGATTTCTAGCGCTCTTTGGAGTAGTCTTTGATCTGGGGCTAGCGTACTGGATCGGGCTCGCACTTTTCGGAATACTTCTCTTGAGTCAACACATAGCAGTAAAGCGCCGTGGTATCGGGTGTATTAATCAGGTGTTCTTTACCAGAAACGCCTTGGCTAGTGTGGTGCTACTAGCGGCAGTTATAGTGGATAGCCTTTAAGAAGCTTACTACTGGTGGGCTTCAAAGCCAGAGGCCGAATCAAGCCCTGTATGCGTAACAATTATGCCCGCTAGCACCCCCAACGATCTCTGAGAGAGTTCAACCGGAACCAGGATACGATAGACCAACTCAGGTCCGAGATCGGTTGAACGTCTGAAATGCTCAATCATAACTGGCACGGAGCTACTTTCCAGAGCTGAGCAGACACGGTTCGCTGTTCGTTGATCGGTGAGCTCACCGACTAGTACGTACTGTTCCATCGCTGCGGCCTCCAATATAATCGGATAAGATCCCTTGTAGCTGTTGCATGGGTGCGAGGCTAGTCCTTTTTTAAGCAGCCCTGCTGTAGGTTCTTCTGTACCCTCCTATAAAACAGACAGATTGCTACAACCTAGCGACAGGATCGGGCTATTTATTACAGAAACGCGCAGCTTTTTCCCCTCCGCCAGGCACCCCTGGGCAGATACGCCCTATTTGTAGTATAGTTCTGGGCCTTTGGAATTAGGAACGTTGTATGATTGTAGGTGTATCTCAGAGCGGTGAAAGTAAGAGGCAGTGTGAAGAGGTTGACCTAAGCGCTCACACGTTACCGCAGGTCGCAGCAGAGCAGCCTACACTACAGAAGCGAATTGAAGGCCAGCACTTCGCCATTAAATTCTCAGTCGAGCAAGGTGCCCAAGACATTCGCGTTACTGCGCTCACAGTAGATACTACTCATCCCGACGTTCGAGGGGAGGTAACCTCATTTTGCTTGGATCATATTTTGGTCGAGGCTTATAGCAAATCACCCCGTACGATAGAGCAGATTATAGATCCACAGGTAACGGATGAAACTAGGTTGGAGGCGCTAGGTTCTATAGTGCTTGAACTGTGTCAGGGCTACGCAGCAGCAGGTTATGCGACTAGGCCGGTACAAAAGGTAGAATCGTTAATCATTGATCCACCCGTATTTGATGAACTAGAGCCTGTTTTTGCGATTGAAACTAAGATCGGCACTACCTTTGTTGATCTGATAAATGGGCAGTACCGGAAGGTTATTTCGGTGCTCCGCAATGACTTAACTATACTTGATTTTGTTGTCGTTGAGCGTCCAGGCGAGATGGTTGAAGCATACATGCGCGCTGCTCTAATCGGCATAGAGTGGCCGATCCTAGACGCACAGGGCATACCAGCCAACAGCGCTAATATCAAAGAAGCGATCCACGACTATACATATATCTTAAGGGCTATTCGTGGAGCTTCTTGGGCCCGCTCGCTGCATCGTATCGCCTCGGAGCTTGAGCATAGACAATGGGGTAGGAGTGATCCTGAGCGTGCTAACGGAATGGAGCCTTTTCTTCATGAGTTTAGGTACAAGGTTTCTGATCAACAGTTGTGGGGCGATGATATCTCACGGACCCCGGTTGCGCAGGCGCTTGCTCCCAAGGGTAGCATGCTCAGGCCACGACAGTTACCAGATGGTCGGGTGCTCTGGCTAGGACTTGAAAGGAGCGATCCTCCGGATTATCCCAGACAAATACACCTCTCCGGTTTTTCAACGAGTGGAACGGAGTACCACGTGCTGGTGAGTGTGCCCCGTTCAGGGGAGCGTCAGATGCGACGAGTCTACAATGAGCTCCTAGTAGCGCCAGGCTGGGAGGAGATATCTAAGAACCTAACAAAAATCGTTGAGATCCCAGGATCACGGGTATGCTGCGAGTTATCGCCTAACATCGAGGACTATCCCTCTATAGTTAATAACCTGATTGAGAGTATAACCGAGCGCGGCAAAGAGCGCGACGTTCAGCGTGGAGTATCGCCCGAATCTGTACTGAAGGACGATCAGGCTACCTCTAAGATTATTGAGAACTTCTTACAGGGCAGGGTGCCGTTCTTCTCTAGTTTAACGAGCCATAGCCGCCCAGGAGATGCACCAGGAACCTCGTGGCGTGTCGATGCGGCGCTCGATGAAGAGCTTGCTGGAACGCTCACCTTTACTAATAATCTTGGGGGGGTCGTAGTGCTGGAACTAGCAAGTATGCTCCTAGGGCACGACGAGCGAAGAAAGCAGTTATTGCAACTCTTTGATTTAGCGTTTGATACGCCTGAGAGGCTCTGGGGAGCGCTCGTAAATATTAACGGTGCAACGATTCAAACAAGGCTGATGCCAGAAGTGGGCGCAGATCGTTGCTACCATGAACTTGACCAGGCGGCACTTAGCTGGCAGCGGGCACTTCTTCAGACCGGACATATAGCCACCCTTGATGCCGTACGGGAGATTCCATGGTGGGTCGAGCGATTATCAGGTGATAGATGGCAGCTCTCTATTCTAGAAACTAAGCAGGGTGGATTCTCCTGGAAAGCAGCCCACTCGCTTGTTGTTGGTGCGGAGGGTGTTGAGGTTGCATACCTCAGTTGCGGCGAGCGTGGCTTGCTCGGTACGCTCAGGGGAGCTCGTGTTGTGCCTGGGGACATTAGTAGGGTCTTCTCGAAGGAGGATCTATCAATTATCATTAGAATTATCGCCTCATCCGAGTTGATACGAACTCAGAAGGAGCTTGAGTCAACGGTACGGGAGGCCCTGCCGCACCTTGAGATTAAGTCTAGCTTTAGTATGGGAAGACTAGATCCTCAGCGCGAAGAGGGTGGGCTCGTTCAGATATTTCGTAGCTGGGCTGAACGGCTCTTTGGTTTGGGGGAGTAATCCAGACAAGATAAGCGGAGCACGGTGTGAAATACAAGCTTGGAATCTCAACCTGTCCGAACGATACATTCATGTTCCATGCGATCCTTGAGCGCGCGATCGATATGGAGGGTATGCAGTTAGATATTGAGCTGCTCGATGTTCAGGAGCTCAATCAGAGGCTAGATAGCGGTACTCTAGATCTCTCTAAGGCTAGCTGTTACGCAGCCGCCAGGATGCTCGATCGTTATGAGATCTGCCCCGCAGGGGCCGCGCTAGGCTTCGGTGTTGGCCCGCTACTTCTAGCACGCAGCGATGCGCCCCCCCTGGATGCTAACGCTAGGGTGCTTTGCCCTGGGGCATTAACCACAGCAGGATTACTGTTTCGGCATCTCTATCCAGCTGCGACTCGGATCGAGAACGTAGTTTTTTCAGAGATTATGCCGGCGCTAGAAAACGGTAGCGCCGACTATGGTGTTGTAATTCATGAGGGGCGCTTTACCTACGCGCAACAGGGGCTCACTCTGATAAGTGATCTAGGGCAATTATGGGGGAGTGAGTTCCAGGTGCCGCTCCCCCTTGGATGTATCGTTGCCTCGCGGGAGCTGCCGATAGAGGTAAGGGAGAGATTCGCACGTCTAGTTAAACGATCTATCCTCTATGCACACGAACACCGCAGCGAGACCCTCCATACCATGCAGCGCTACGCCCAGGAGTTAAGCGAGCCCGTTATCTGGGCGCACGTTGATCTGTATGTAAACGAATGGAGCCTAGATCTGGGAGATGATGGTCGGCGCGCGCTGGATGTTTTTATGGCGCTGGCGCAGGGAGATAGATATCCTGTACAGGCTTAGTAGTGGGCGAAGGCTCTGCGCTGTTCTACAAGGAAATAGTAGTTCCCGATTCGAGCGCTGATGTTCTTACCAAAGCACACGACAAAGACGGCCTTGATTTTGGAGGCTGTTATGCATGCCTGATTTGCTGGCTATACTGATTGTGACAATTTTCGTATCTTACCCGAACAAAAATAAGAGGAAGCCGTTATGAACTTGAGCGGAAATACAGTCTTAGTGACGGGCGGCGCAACGGGAATTGGGCTCGCAGTGGCCAGGCATTTTTATGAAAATGGCAGCACGGTGATCCTGTGCGGAAGGCGCAAGGTCGCCTTGATGCAAGCACAAAAACAGTCCCCGAAAATTGTCATTCACCAGTGCGATGTGTCTAGGGCCACTGAACGGGTCGCGCTACTGGACTTCATTCGCAAGGACTTTTCAGCCATGAATATTCTCATCAATAATGCCGGGATTCAGCGCCGGATTCATATCGCAGAACCAGATTTATGGAGCGATACACAAAGCGAAATTGCCACGAACCTTGAAGCGCCGATCCACCTGGCACAGCTTTTTTTACCTCATTTGATGCAACGGGAAAATCCCGCCATCATCAATGTTACCTCCGGCCTTTCGTTTTCGCCCTTGGCCATGGTCCCGGTATATTGCGCGACAAAAGCAGCCCTTCATTCGTTCACCTTGTCCTTGCGGCATCAACTTGCAAAGACCGCCGTCAAAGTCGTTGAACTGGTTCCACCTGCCGTAAATACGGATTTGGGCGGTCCGGGACTTCACACTTTTGGCGTGGATGTGAATGAGTTCGCTGATTCCGTCATGAAGCGCATTGCGGCCGGAGAGCTGGAGGTTGGATTTGGAATTTCAGAAGTAACTCGCGCGGCATCACGCCCTGAACTTGAAGCGATCTTCAAAAGAATGAACGAAAAGCCTTAGAGATCATTGGTACTGGGTTACTTCTGGCCCACAGCTTCATCGTCCATAACTATTTCTCCTGCATTTGTTTCAGGGAAATAGGGGGGCCTTGAAAACAGTGCCTTGCTACTGTAAACCAGAACGCAATCAGAAAGATGGTGAGAGCAAGCACAGCATAGCCAGCCTTTTCATTGGGCGGTTGGATGCCGATACAAACAATCCCAAAAGAAGCGAATGTGCTTAATAATGCCATTGGCTTAAACCAAATTCCAATATGCCAAGGACCCATATTTTTCCAGCTTTTGTTGTGCACAAAAAATCCTGCAAGGATAGGCAGCATGTAGGAAAGATAAAGTAGGATAGTGGCTGCAGCTGCTATGGTGTCATAAAGATGCGAATAAAGAGTAAACAGGATTGCCGTGATGGAAACCAAAAAAATGGCATTGGTTGGTACTTGCGTTTTAGGGGAAACCTGTTTGAAGAAGTTGGAAAAAGGTAGGCCACCATCTCTTGCAAAGGCAAAAGCCATGCGCGATGCCGCAGTAATTACCGACATTCCACATAGGTATTGTGAAAGAACAATTGCGATAAATGCCGGGGCTTGTAAAAGTTTTGGGACAGATTGTTCTACGATGGTGACAAACGCCCGGTCTCCTTGCATTGCAATATGTCTAGGGTCATCAATCACCAAGATTGCAACTGCAAGAAGTATATAGCCAGCTATACCAGAAATTAAAACGGCCTGCATGATTGCTTTGGGTACTGCGGATGCGGCGTTTACTGTTTCTTCCGCTGCATGTGCTGAGCCATCAAACCCGATTATGGTGTAGGCTGGAAGCAGCATAGCCAGGAAAAACAGCCATGTAATGGATTCGCTTGCGGGCCATACTTGTTTATGTCCTTCGGGAAGGCCACTAAAGTTTTCGAATTCAAAAAGTCTTTCGGGATGCACGGGTCCACCAAAAGCCAACATCAAAACAACCAATGCAACGGTTACAATAAGAATCCAGTAGCCACTGAAGATGGTCATGGGGTTGACAATACGCATGCCAAAAATATTGATAGCAAGTTGGGAAAAAGTTATAATCGAAACAGCAATTACCTGAGTGAAATCACCCAGATCTGAGCTGCCGAAAATACTGCTTTCAATAAAGTTCCAAGTGCCCACATTGATTGCAGCAAGGATGGTAACTATGCCTGCTAGGTTGAACCAGGCGGTAACCCAACCCCATCCCCTGCCGCCCAGAAGAGAACCCCAGTGGTATAGGCCGCCTGCGGTAGGAAACGCAGAGGCGATCTGCGCCATAGCTGCAGCGACTGCGAATGAAAACAAGCAGGCAACGGGCCAGCCTATTCCAATTGCAGCGGGCCCTGATGCGCAATACGCAATATGAAAAGAGGTGATACCACCTGCAAGAATACAGATGATGGACAAGGAAAGAGCATAGTTCGAAAAAGCACTAAACCCCCGGAAAAGCTCCTGCTCATAACCCATCTTAGCAAGATTTTTTTGGTCCTCGGAGGCAAGGTTGTAATTGGGGTTCATCAAGCAGCCTTGGTGTTTTCGAGAAGTGGAAGAATATTTTAATTGCTGTAAAAGCTAGATCTTTAACGATAGGAAGATCAATTCACTTTTAGCAAATATTTGCTTCGAGGTGCAGGAAGAAAAATGAAGAACTGCAAAGCTTAGTAGCGCTGTTTGTTCTCCGGTGTAGGCTCTGGAGTCATGAAAAGCTTTTCACCACCAGCCTTAATAACCGAGTTGGCATTATCAAACGCCATGCTAGCGCTCTTGTCCGCTGCCGCGCAAGCGGCAAGCATGAAGCAGGAAATTATCATCAAAACAACGGTATGAAAATGGAGGGAGTTGCGCATCTAAATCACCTTATATATTACCTTGACATACGGACCTGTAACGAACTAATTTTCCGCTAGTTACTTTTACTTATATATCAAAGGTATTGAATAATGAAAAGAAATGCTTTTATCTTAGCCACACTCGCCGTACTCACCGCCCTCCCGACTGCTGCCTTTGCAGTAGATAATGTTGGAGCATGCGGCTGGGGTTCTAAGCTTTTTGCCGGCCAAAAAGGGGTTGCTCCACAGGTTGTTGCAGTGACCACTAACGGAACACTTGGAAATCAGACTTTCGGTATCACTTCAGGAACGTCAGGCTGCACACAGGATGGCGTAGTAACGTCAAACTGGAAGACAGCTGCATTTATCGATGGCAACATGAATAGGCTTGCCGTTGATATGTCACGTGGTCAAGGCGAGAGTCTCTCGGCAATGGCTGCATTGATCGGTGTTGAGGGTTCGGACACTGTTGCTTTCAACAGCGCCATGCAGAAGAACTTCACCTCAATTTTCTCATCTTCAGAAGTGACCTCAGTTGAGGTTGCGGCTGCAATCAAGAGCGCCCTGAGCTCCGATGAGTCGCTTGCCCAGTATTCGGCAAACGTATAGTTGAGAGCCCGTAAGGGCAGAGCAACGGGCAAACGGGGCTATGATAGCGATATCATGGCCCCGTTTGTTATGCAGGGTTTGACCGATTTTACGGGTGTTATATAGTGCACCTGTCGCAATTTGTTCCTTTTAGGATCGAAAATTTTTGCTGAATAAAGTCAGCAGGAAGATGAAGTTCATATCGCTACAAATCTCTTGAGCAGCACGAATTACCTCTCAGTAATTATACCTCCCAAATTCTTTCAGCGTCACATTCGGCTGGCCGGCTGTTTTGCGGTCTTTTTTGTGCTGATGACTGCGCCGATTGGCATCAGCTGGGCGGACCCGCTAAATGTCTCTTCCGTACAGCTCAAACTTCTGTCTGAAGACGCACAGTGGCGAGCCCTGTTGCACTACGATCAGCTCGTTTCGCGTATATCTCCGAATTCACGTGCCGCAGAATCTGATTTCTTTCTCTCTGAAGCCGGGAAAACAGATCCTCGGGCGGAGTTGGAGGCCACGCTCAGAGCTATGCTATCAGCAGAGCCGCTTGATGACACGCACGCTATCTGCCGCTTTCCTGCACGCTTCCTCTGGCTTTCAAAAAAGAGTGAGCTTACTAGTCTTTTATTTCCTAAGCCTGCTTGTCAGCGATTTCGCCAGTGGTATGACGCAATATCAGCACAGGGCATTACGCTTATTTTCCCGGCTTCATTTGTTAATAATCCTGCATCAGCATTCGGGCACACATTTCTGCGCCTCGATCATGGCTCCGCAGATGATGACACGCGGCTACTTGATTATGCCGCTGATTTCGCCGCTGCAACCCACGGTGAGAACGCCTTACTTTATGCAATTAAAGGCATTTTCGGCGGGTTTGACGGCTTTTTTTCGGTGGGCCCATTTTATAAGAAAGTTGAAAAATACAGCGACCTTGAGAACCGAGATATCTGGGAGTATCACCTTAACCTGAACCGGGACGAAGTCACGATGCTGACGTTTCATCTCTGGGAGCTAAGAGAGAAGCCATTCAGCTATTTTTACTTTGATGAAAACTGCTCATATCATATCCTTACGCTGCTAGACGTAGCGCGGCCCTCGCTGGGATTAATTCAGTCAATGCGTCTCTGGGTAATTCCAATCGATACAATTCGAGGGATTCAGGGGCATCCGGGGTTAGTAGATAAAGTTGTATTTAGAGCATCTGCCGCTACTAAATTGCATGGACGCGTAGATCAAACTGCATCATCAGCACAGACCCTGGCGCTTAAGGCTGCGGATTCTTCGCAGGATCTTGATAAGTCAATCGAGGAAAACTCAGGAAGCCCGGAGAATCTCGCCGCAGCGCTAGATCTCGGGTATGACTTTTTGACCTATCAACGTATTCGTACCCGTAGCGATTCAGTAGAGGAAAAGCAGCGTGCATGGAAGCTGCTCGCCGCCCGCAGTTCCCTGCCACCGGCAAAGGCGCTTGAATATCCAGTACCTGTCGTGCGGGCAGAAAATGGTCATAAAACCGCAATGCTCAGCCTGGGAGTCGGGCGATCCGAAGATCGGGGAATCTCTGAATTTGTTTTCCGTCCGGCTTTTCACTCTTTGAGTGACCCGCTGGGCGGATATCTGCCGGGAAATCAGATCAAATTTTTTGAAACTGTGGCACGATATACTGAAGGCCGCGGAGTAGAACTAAATCGCTTTACCGCACTCGACATAATGGCGCTAACACCTCGCGACCGATTTTTTCAGCCAGTATCCTGGCGTGTTAACCTGTCCTATCAGCAATATCAGCGAGAAAAAGCTGACCCACTTGGACTAGGCTCGCTCAGTGCGGGTGGAGGGAGAAGCTATAAGCTGGCTGAGCCTATTCTTGCCTATGGACTGCTCGAAGGGGCTTTTGAATATTCTGATATGCTCAACCACAGCAATGCGCTTGGCGTTGGACCACGTCTTGGCTTGATCTATACACCTGCAGATCGGTATGCCACGGAGATTTCATTTTCACAGCGTAATTTTCTTACTGGAGATACCCACAGTGAGCAGCTTGGTAGCGTCTCTCAGAGAGTCAATATCATCGAAAATACGGTGCTCCGGTTTGACGTCAATTATACTGATGCGTTTCAGAACTCATACTGGAGTTCAATGATCCGACTGGAGAGGTTTTTTACTCCATGAGACTTTTGATTGCTCTACTGGTGCTGTTGTTAACTGGAGGGTGCACCGGCGTATTTATGTACCCTGACAATGTTCGGGTGATTGATCCGAGTGCTTATGGTCTTAAGTTCTCCGAAAACCTGCTTCAGGATGGACTTGGCCCCGATCTGATCTATTGGGACATTCAGGCCAAGGGGAAATATCAGGGTACAATTCTCTTTCTGCACGGTAATGCCGGAAACGTGAGTACACATCTGAGAGCAGTTTCATGGCTGCCGGAGGAGGGCTATCGCGTAATTATGCTCGACTACCGAGGGTACGGTGGATCTCAGGGGGATTCTGAAATTAGGGGCATTCACCATGATGCGGAGCGCATGTTCAGATTTGTAGCGGCGATGGAACCAGATCGTTCACGGCGTATTCTCTTCGGCCAGAGTCTTGGGGCGAGCATTGCTCTTTATACGGAGGGGGACCTTCAACATGAAGAGTTCTTCTCTGCGATAATTGCGGACTCTCCTTTTGCCAGCTACCGCGAGATTGCGCGTGAAAAAGTAGGCAGCTTCTGGCTACTCTATCCATTTCAGTATCCGATCAGCCTGCTGATTCTTGATACCTATAGTCCGATCAACATGGTTAAAAAAATTACCGTACCGACACTATTTATTCATGGTCAGGATGATCAGATCGTGCTGCCACATCACTCACTTGATCTGTGTCAGGCGATGAAAGGCTATTGCACGCGCTGGGAGATTCCGGGAATGGATCACATCCATGCGCTTAACGGTATCGGTTTGCGCAAGCGCACGATTCAATGGATTCAGGGAGTCACCACAGCTGCCCACGGGAAGGGTAAACACTAAAAGCCATCTCAAAAATGTCTATTCTCGCGCGAGCCCTTTGTGTTCTTTGTTGCTAAAATCTGCGCCGTAACCGGCTGGATCTTGATATTTCACCACAAAGACCACGAAGGATGAGATTGAAAGTGGTGGTGATCGTGGTATTTTTGAGATTGCTTCTAGGATTCTGCGTTCTGCAAGGTAAAGCAGATATAATAGAAACGCTGCTTTGTATAGACTCTAGCCTGAGCACTTGCTAAGGCTCAGGCAGATATCCTGCTGTCAACCTCGGAACTGTTTATGAGCTTGCTCCGTTCAATCACACCCATGTATTAACACCATTGTTAAAACCGTAGGGTTTCTCTACAATAAAATTAAGATTAATTTATTTTAAAAGGTAGCCTAAAGTGACCTTAGTTCAAAAAGGAAGAATAGCATGCGGACTTGCTGCTTTTCTATCAATGTTGCTCTCTATTTACCTTTGGTTCTCAGGCTATCGAGATGAAGGTGTTTTCGTAGGCATTTGGGTGCCCTCAATTTTATCCAGTGCATACTTAGTGCTCCCAAGCCCAAAGGCCCCTCATGAGTGATATTGGTATTTTTTTTGCCGGCTTATTTGTAACCCTCATCTGGGGTAGTGTGGTTGGAGGCCTAATCTTCGCCGCACTTAACAGCACAAAAGACCGCTAAATATCCTCTCGCATGCGCGAGAACTCTGGTTGAGCTCGGTCCTACATCTAACGGGCGCAGGTAGGTCAAAGCCTTGGCGTATCGCAACTCAGCGGCATCACAAGCCCTATCTCCAGACTTGATAAGGCGAGTGAGCAGGTCCAAATTTCTTTGCTCGTACCATAGTAAACGGCGCAACAAGTAAGGAATGGGTACCCTGTTTCTGGTGTACCACAGGATAAATTTAAAAATGATATTAGAGTCAGAAATTTAAGATATAATAAATAGAGAAACTAAAGCATGGAATGAGAAAAATGTAGAAATGCTGCTTTCCATTTTTCATCCAGATATGGTTTGGGTTTGGCCAACTTCCTCAGATAAACACGACCCAATGACTTGGACATCAATGCTTGGAAAATTCAACAAAGAGCGTTGGACAAAAGTTTACTGTGATTGGTTTACAACATTTAAGTTAATAAAAAATATTCGTAGAACTCAAAAAGTTTTCATTACTAAAGAAGGTGATGGAGCGTTTGCAGTAGTTGATGTTGATACTCTTTGGCGATCAGAGTCAGGGGAAGAGTCACATTGGTTTGGTAGAACCTGTAAAACCTATGTTAATACAGCAGAGGGTTGGAAAATGATTTCTCAAGTTGGTGTCTTGGACTATTCCAATAAAATTTCCAATTGAAAGAGATTCTGAATCGGCTGTTTAGCGCATCCAATTAGTAGTGTGCGGGCACGTACTCACTCAAAGTGGGTAACTAATTACAACTGCTCAAGCAGCATAGCTCTATCCGCAGCATTGGGAACTAGCTCAAGGTAGCGTCGCAATGCGCTTTTACCACCCTCTGGATCTTGACCAGATTGAAGCAGAGCAAGCCCCAAGATTTTGAGCGCTGGGGGAGTTGCTCGTGGGTCAAGTGACAACGCCTTGCGCGCGTAAAGGATCGCTTCGCTGTGGTGTTTTTGAAAGAACTGTAGCTGCGCATAGGCAAGGTTGGATGCGGCACTTGTGCTATCTTGATGAAGTGCCGCAGTTATGGCGATATCAGCGAGCTCTAAGCGCTGCAGGCGTATCCAGCGAGTACCTTCACGTATAAGTAGATTTAAATTTACAAAGCGCGAGGTGGACTCTTCATCGCTGCATAGCGCTAGTGGCGAAGCCTCGCTTAATTCAGAGCTTGCAACCGTAGGTGTTCCGATATTGATGTCTATACCTACGCGCTTCGCCGCCTCAATACCTGCCGCTGCTTGTACGAAATTATTACGCTCAACGTATAGTCGAACCAGAGCGTCGTATGCTGGGGCAAATTCCGGTGATAACGTAATGGCATCCCGATACTCACCCAGGGCATTTTCAGCACATCCGACTGTCTCAAGGATCTGCCCGCGAATAAGCGAGATGCCTGCACCCCCTCCAAGGGCTTGAGCTGTTTGTGTTGTTTGCCAGGCCGCACTAAGGTGTCCGCTCTTGCGCTGGGCCAGAGCTAGATTAATTTGGATCCGAATCTCTTTGGGCGCTGTGGCAGCGGCCTGTATGTTAAATGAAAGATCGTCGCTCCATCTGCGTGCGGTAATGCCACAAGAGATCGCTAATACGGCGATAAAGCATATAGCAACCTTAATCATTTTTTGGCTGCAATCTTGCAACCAGACTGAGGCCCAAATGCAGACAGCTATGATCAGAAAGGCAGAGGCTGCGTAGAGCGGGCGCATGCCGAGCACTGCGCGTGAGCACATAAGCAAAGCTGCTGGGGCATGTATAACTGCGCACACTAGGAGCGCCGGTCGCGCCTTTGGACAGATAAAGAAGAGCCGTCCAAAAGCGAGTAAGAGGAGTAATCCGAGCCACATTACGCTTGGAGCGCTTGCCCAGGAGGAGATCGGAGCGTATATCGGCGCCGTCGCCAATGGCCACAACCATGTTCCTAAAAGAAGAAAGAGGGAACGAATGCCGGTAAAGAGATCGAGGTCAAAAAGCCTAACGTTGTTACTTCCCAGCACTAGCGCTCGTACTATGAGATAGGCGACAACGAGAGCGATCTGCTTCCATCGAAAGGAATTAAATAGGCGCCGATCACGAATTGCACAGAGGATGGGCCATACGATAGCGGTCTCTTTTGAAAGCATCGCGCACGCACCAAGCGCAAGCGATCGACGGCTATCCTTGAGTGCCAGCGACCAAAGCAGCGTTGCCGCCATTAATAGATCTGGTCGACCGGAGATCCAGGCTACGGTTTCAGTTTGATGAGGATGAACAGCGAAGAAAATGGAGGCTGCCTGGGCAGCAAGCTTCGATGCGCCGAATCGAATAGCGAGCGGATACACCGCTAAGCTAGTAATTCCGTGGATCAGTAGAGCTGTAATATGGAAAGGTAGGGGTGAGCCGTGACCTAGTAGGTAGTCGAGTCGAAGCGAAATGACCGTAAGGGGACGATAGTATCCGCCGGAATCGCTCCACACCCGCCCCAGGTTCCAGTAGTCTCTAACGAAGGTCTGCCAAAGAGGTTGCTTTCCTGTGACCAGGTCACTTGCAAGGAGTTGATGATCATCCCATACCAGACCGTTTCCGAGGGCGGAAACGTAGGAGAGTACGGCGATCGCAAATACAACGCACAGCCACCTTGTGGGGAAGGGGGATTCGGAGAGGGGCAATCCTATCGATAAACGATCGCTACTTAATTTACTACTCTCTTGTTTGCGGGTCATCTCTGTAACTATTCACCCTGTTTTACGGTTGTATGCATTAATGCTTATAGAAGGCGGTCTTTGTATGAAAAGAGAGGAATCAAAGGATAGGAAGATCAATTCACTTTCCGCAAGTAGCTGATCTGCCCTATCGATATTGCAATAGGTGCCCTGAGGGCCCTCAGGTAGCCGAAAGGTTAGGGGTGTTGTTTGTCGTCGCCCAGATTACCGTTTTAAGCCAACCAGATGAGCATGACGAGGACAATTTAAGAGGACAAGAGGGTGTTAAGCTTACGGTCGTACTAGAAGAACACCGGCAGTTGTTTCAGGATGGTAAGAACGGTGCGGCGATGCGGAGCGTCTTCGATTACCTCCAGATAGATATGCTCTGCGAATTTAGCAGCCCGCTTTGTCCCGCATGCTGGGCAAAGCGGGCTTCATTTATAGGAGAAAGACAGGAGAAGGCAACCAGCGGCGGCGGCAGGAGCTGATAACGACACAGACCCCCACAGAAACGCTGTTTTGTGATTGATTATGATATACGGCGATATTTCAAAAGCCTTAGGTGCATGTCTTGTGAACTAACACAAAACACATACGCCTAAAGCAGGATGGGGCCTAGAATATTGGTAGCACTATAAAAATGTGCTCATACCTAGTGCAATGCTTTCTAGAGGGAATCGTAGGGCGTCTTTTGAGAGAGGGAGAGTCCTCGAACCAGTCCCAAACTGTGCGCGAAACTAATCTACTTTTATGAGTCGTAAGTGTTAGTTACGGGGTGCCTTTGGGGGATAATCTATGTTAGCTGCGACATTTTATCGCAGTGATTTTTCTTAATAGGGCGCTTAGTATGTGCGACACAATACTATCTCTAGCGGTCAAGGGGCACCGGTAGCGTAATTGCCTAAGTGAGGGGCAAGGTGGGTGGGGGCTCTCTACACGCGTTATTAGACGGTTCTGGTGACAGATAAGCTCAACGCGCGTCGTGTACAATTTCTCACTGAGGGGCTACAACAAGTGTAGCGATTTGTTGGAGCGAAAGGAAAGTTATGAAGAAACAGATATCACGCACTCTTTTAGTGATGTTTGTTATTACGCTTGTTCTTGGAGGTGTTAAAGCGATCCAGATCGCTATGGCGATCGCCGAGCATGCCAATTTTCAGCGCCCCCCTGAGGCTGTTACAACAATTCGCGCTTCGCGCGCTCAGTGGCGAGAGATTTTTGGGACTGTTGGCTCCTTTGTCTCAATGCGGGGCGCGACGTTAAGCGCCAAAGAATCTGGTACTATAGTTGCGGTACAGTTCGACTCCGGGGCGAAGGTAAAGGCTGGTGATATCCTTATTGAGATCGATAGCTCCGTTGAGAAGGCAAATCTTAAAGGAGCGCTTGCTCGACTTGAATTCGCAAAACAGACCCTTGAGCGAGTGCGGAGGCTAAAAGGCCAGAGCGCGGTGTCTCTCTCAAATCTAGAGGATGCCCAATCAAGAGTTCTTCAGGTGGAGTCAGAGGTTCAATCAATAAAAGCAGCGATTGAACGAAAGACAGTTGTCGCACCTTTCGACGGCCGAGCGGGTATTAGAACCGTGAACGTTGCAAGCTTTGCTACGGCAGGTTCGCCACTTGTTCCGCTCTACTCATATGATCCTATCTACTTTAATTTTTCCGTTTCTCAACAGCTAGCCCCGATGCTTTCAACTCGGGATACAGTAGTTATCTCGGTAGACGCATTTCCGGGAAGGTCATTCTCCGGAGCGATCACCGCAATCAATCCAAATATCGACGAGGTGACTCGAACTATCAATGTTCAGGCAACGGTTGCAAATTCTCAGGAGGAGCTTCTTCCGGGGATGTTCGGATCGGTCTCTCTTGAATACGGAGCGCCAAAAGAGACTCTCACGCTCCCCTCTAGTGGAGTGACCTATGCTACGTACGGAAACTCTGTCTATATCGTTGAGCATAAAAAAGACGCCGAGGGCAACGATACTTCCACTGTGAGGCAGCAGATCGTTGAACTTGGAAGCGCCCGCGGGGATCTCGTGGCGGTCCTAAAAGGTGTTCAGGAGGGAGAAGAGGTGGTTACCTCAGGAGCGTTTAAGTTAAGACCAGGATCTATTGTAAATATTCAAGAGAAGGGGGCGCCGCCAGCGTCCCTAAATCCATCGGTGAACAACTCATAAGGAGTCCTCATGAAGTTTACCGATCTCTTCATTAGGCGGCCCGTTCTCGCCATCTGTTTGAATCTCCTTATCTTCATCGCCGGATACACGGCAATAACGAAGCTTAACGTACGACAGTATCCTCGCAGCGACTCCGCCTCGGTAACTGTTAAAACAGCTTACGTAGGAGCTCCGGCCGATCTCGTTCGAGGGTATATCTCCACTCCTCTTGAGCGAGTAATAGCGAGCGCGGATGGAATCGATTACATCGAATCTTCTAGTAAACAGGGAATAAGTGAGATTACGGTCCATCTTCGGTTAAATTATGACGTTAACGCCGCTCTCACACAGATCCAATCGAAGGTCGCGCAGGTTAGAAACGATCTCCCTCCTGAGGCGGAAGTTCCCGTTATCAACGTAGAGAGTAGCGACAATCGATTTGCGTCTATGTATCTTGGCTTCTCCGCCAAAGACATGACCCCCAATCAGATTACCGATTACCTCACCAGGGTGGTGCAGCCGCAGATTACGGCGGTGTCCGGTGTGCAGAAAGCCGACATACTTGGAGCGCGCGTATTCGCGATGCGAATCTGGTTAAATCCAGACCGCATGGCGGCGCTTGGTATCAGCGCTACCGATGTTCGTCAGGCCCTCTCACGCAACAACTTCCTCTCTGCGGTTGGTAACACGAAGGGCTCCATGATCTCGGTGAGCTTAATCGCCAATACGGACCTTAAAACTCCAGAGGAGTTCAAAGAGTTAGTTGTGCGACAGGAGAAGAATCGGATTATTCGCCTAGAAGAGATCGCTGAAGTGTCCCTGGGCGCTGAAAATTATGATGAGGACGTTCGATTTAATGGAGAGGCTGCCATCTTTATGGGCGTGTGGGTTCTTCCAAACGCGAACTCTCTCGACGTCGTAAAAAGGGTACGTGATGTGTTGCCGCAGATCCAGGCGAACCTTCCATCAGGCGCTTCGCTTGCTATTCCGTACGACGCGACGAAGTATATTAGAGACTCCATCAAAGAGGTGCTCTTCACCTTAAGCGAGACGATTCTGATCGTTGTCGCCGTCATCTTCCTTTTTATTGGATCACTTCGAGCGGTTCTTGTCCCGGTAATCGCTATTCCGCTATCGCTCGTTGGCGCGGCGATAATCATGCTGTGCTGCGGTTTTACCGTAAATCTTCTGACACTGTTGGCTGTTGTGCTTGCGGTTGGATTAGTGGTTGATGACGCGATTGTGATGCTTGAGAACGTTGAGCGTTACATTAACGAGGGAATGGACCCTATTCCCGCGGCGATACGAGCCGCGCGAGAGCTATTTGGACCAACGGTTGCGATGACGATAACTCTCGCCGCTGTGTACGCACCGATAGGTATTCAAGGAGGACTTACAGGCGCGCTGTTTAAAGAATTCGCCTTCACGCTCGCGGGTGCCGTAGTATTTTCAGGAATCGTTGCGTTAACACTCTCGCCGATGATGGCGTCTAAGCTCGTGCGCAAAGCGCAGCAAGAGCACTCCTTTAAGCGCAGAGTCGATGGTTTTCTTAATCGGCTCCGCGAGCGGTATGAGAAGATGTTGCGAGTAGTTTTGCGGTATCGTCCCACCGTCGTTGTCGCATCTATATGGCTTGCAGTGCTCATCATACCGTTCTATATGTTCGCGACCAAGGAGCTGGCGCCTCGTGAGGACCAGGGGGTGCTCTTTGGGATAGTTCAGGGAGCTCCCAACGCCACAATCGAGCAGATGCAGCTCTCCACCGGACAAGTGCACGATATCTACAAATCATTTCCTGAGTATCGAGGGGCGTTTCAGTTGACGAGCCCCGGATTCGGATTCTCAGGTCTCGTGACAAAAGCGTGGAGCGAGCGCTCTCGTACGGTCCACGAGATAGAACCAGAGTTGTGGAAAAAGTTTTCTAGCGTCCCAGGAGTTCGGGTAATCGTAACCTCTCCACCGCCACTTCCAGGAGGAAGCGACTTTCCCGTCGAGTTTATTATCTCTTCGACCGCTGAGCACAACGAGATCGTATCATACGCAAATCAATTGGTAGGCGCCGCCTTTCAGAGCGGCAAGTTCATGTTCGCTGATACCGATCTTAAGTTTGATATCTCTCAAAGTGAGATAGATATAGATCGAGATAAAGCCAACGCGATGGGAATATCACTTGCTGGGATAGGGCAGGATCTCTCGGTATTCATCGGAGGAAATTACGTTAATAGGTTCTCCATTCTTGGTCGAAGTTACAAGGTCATTCCACAGGTTCGGCGCAGCGATAGGTTGAATCCAGAACAGCTCCTTGAGCTACACATACGTGGGCCCGAAGGTACGTTAATTCCACTAGGAGCCGTTGCTCAGATTAAAGACATCGTAAAGCCGCGACAGCTAAATCGGTTTCAACAGCTCAACTCGGCGAAGATTCAAGGCGCAATCGTTCCAGGTGTTAGTATTAACGATGGACTCGCCGTTCTTGAGGCAAAAGCAAAAGAGATATTACCTGCCGGTTACGTTATGGATTACGCGGGAGAGTCTCGTCAGCTCAGAAAAGAGGGGCAGAGTATGACCGGTACGCTCGTGCTCGCGCTCATCGTTATCTTCATCGTTCTGGCGGCGCAATTCGAAAGCTTTGTTGACCCACTTATTATTCTGGCAGGGTCTGTGCCCCTTGCTCTCGCTGGAGCTCTCTTATTCGTGTTTCTAGGGTTTACCTCGTTAAATATATATTCTCAGGTTGGATTAGTTACACTCGTGGGGTTAGTAGCGAAAAATGGAATCCTTATCGTTGAGTTCGCGAATCGATTGCAGGAGCAGGGAGTAGAGAGGCTTGAAGCTGTGGTCCAGGCCGCTACAACTCGTCTTAGACCTATTCTTATGACGTCTGTGGCGACCGTTGTCGGGCACTTTCCCCTTGTTATCGCCACTGGAGCCGGAGGCTCCGCTCGAAACAGTATAGGTATTATGTTGGTAACGGGAATGATTATCGGGACGGTCTTTACCCTCTTTGCGGTGCCGGTGTTTTATTCCTTAATCGGAGGCCGGCCTAGAAAACAGCGCGAATACGTTGATGGGCAGGAAGAAGAACCTAGACTTGTGGGCGCGCTAAGGTAGTTATCATCTAGTACGGGGTCACGGCCATTAAGTTAAGGACTCAAGCGCCTACAAGTGGTATTTAGTTCTCCCGCCATCAAGCTGAAATTAAGCTTGATTAGAGTGCGGCTATGCTACCCACCTCCCTTAACTTAATGGCCGTGACCCCGTACCAATGCCCTATCTCGGGATCAGTGTATAGATTTCTTTATAAACCAGCTAGTTATAGATTCAGCCGGTATGAGGTATAGATTTTTTTGTGTAGGCTGCGAGCTTACTTTATAATATTTAATAATTTGCAGCATACGATTATTTTTAAGTACTAGGCGGCTTTTTAAGTACTTCTCACAGGGCTAAGAGCTGGAGAGGAGTTGAGGCTAATAAAGTATGATATCTCATCTGAGCAATGATAGAGGAGTTGATTCATGAGCAATCTGCCGTTCGAAAAAAAACAGCCAGAACCAATCCTTAGTAGCGAAAAGTTTGAGTCAATAAAATTTCGACAGTTAACGAAAAAAGAGCGCGACCTCTGTGATTTAGCCGCGCTGGCAAGAAGCTCCAACGTGAGCGAGGACTCGTTGTCGCTACCATTGCGGTCTTGCCTGAGGGAGCTTAGAGAGAGTTCCGTCAAGGGCGATAGCGGTATTACGCTGAGGGAGCTTAAAGAGCTTTTAGGCGAGGAGCATAGAGTTGTTAAATCGCTGTACGCGCACCGTGATAAATTTGAACAGGCCATGGACCAACCTCTTCCGTCTATCATGGCAGCGCTTGAAAACGACCCTGTCTTTGAGTTTGCTGGCCCAGAACAGCGGGAAAGAATGATTAATCGAAACATGCATGAGCCGGAGTATAATGAGCTGCTCTGCCAGTTGTACTTGAAGAAGCTCGATGGAGGGAGTGAGCCTATTCCGCCAGGCGGCAGAGCAAACCCGTTAGCCGTTGCTAATAATCCCGTCATAGAATCCCTCCAACGGCCATCTTTCGAAGAAAAGAGTCAGGAAATTCTTAGTCGGTTTATTGAGAGAGACGAAGAGAAACTCTCTCAGCAGCAGAAATTTAACTTTCTCCTGCGAAAAGTTAAAGGCCATCTGGACGCAGCAGATGAATCGCGCATTGCAAAAGCAAAAGATGTTATTACGAAAAAACAAGAAGATTGGGACAAGTACGAACAGAAATTCCAATCTGCTATGAATGATCCCTTACTTCAGGTTGTCATTCCGAAGGATCTCGTAGAGATTGAAACCAATACTCGTATTTCCAAAAACGCGAAATATGGGAACGATTTTGAACAGGAGATATACAACAGCGTAGACGCAATACACGAATGGATTCGTACAGTGCATCCGAAAGAACTTACCCGCATTGCGAATAGAACTATGACCGAAGGGCAATGGGACGGGTTGGCTGAAAAGTACTTCTGCGAGGCCTTTGACCTTAAGACTGAGGTTGTTACGGCTCTTGTCCCTGCACCCGGTAAAGCTCTGCTCGAACTAGTTGCCATCTCGAATCTCATGTCTAAGAACCTTGAGCTTAAGCGAGTGGAGATCCTCGAGGTTACGACAGTTGCGGATGTGTTAACTGAGGATCCAACTTCTCCGAGGGCAATTGTCCTTCGAGAGAAGCTGGAGCTTGTAGAAGCAAACACAGACATCAATGGGAAGCTGCTCTCACCGGCCGAGTTGGGGGAGCTGGCTGAGAGCATTGGGACTTTTAAAAAGCTCACAAGAGAAGAGAAGCTGCAGCACTTTTCGCAGTTTTTCAAACAACGCGTGCATTTTAAACTTTATAATACATTAGGTGAGGATCAAAAAAACTTCCTAAGATACCTCAGCAAATCACTTGATAACGACCCTCCCAAATACAGAATGGAGTATACTGAGTTCAAGGCTATGCAACTAGCAAGGGAGCTGTATCCAAGAATGTTTGCAAACAACGAACAATTTCATAGGCCAGCGTCGCGCTCAGAGGAGCAGGGGCTAACCGCCCTCCTTGCTGATAAATTTCTTATGGACAATGTTCGGCTTCAGCGTAACGAACAGTCGAATCAAGTAATGATGGGCAATATAGTCATTGTATTAAAAGATTATCAAAGTGTTTTAACGAAGCTGATGACCGAACTCCCGAGAATAATTCCTAATGACCAAAAATATAAACTGCAAGTTGGGTATAAGATACTGCAAGGTATGTTTTCGCAAGGTGCTAGCAAAGATTCGACAGTTGAAAACTGGCAAGTGGCTCAGCAGCTAAGCCCGCGACAACTAAACTTTGCGAATAATTTAGTGAATGAGTACCTGGACCAACGCAACGCGATGATGATTACACTTAACATGTGGGTAGCGTCGCAGCAGTCGGCGGAAGAATCTCCTCCGCTATCCTTAACTGACCAGCGTGAACATGATAACGCCTGAGGATAGTCGGTCTAATCGAAATATTCCGGAGCTTAAGGCTCTTTGCTTCTCCCCCGAAAAGAAGCAGGGTGCTGACATTGGCGTAGCGGCATTACGTGCTGCGGCACGGAAACTATTGGAAAATCGCAATGAACACATGACCACAGACGATAAGAACATGGTCGCGGTTTTTAAGGAGCTGTTCCTAGATCGACTAAAGACCAGTGACGTTAATAGGCATCCAACGGAGCGATTTCTGATGGATGACCTGCTCCTGTCAATCTTCCAGTCCGCGAAAACTCCGATCACATCTGATCAAGTTGGACTCGGGATTAGAGCCGACGGCATGCACGTTGCTCATATCGATGGAAGAATTGAGATTCTGCCTCTTAGAAGCGAGTTGCGAGATATAATCAAGCCGAGCAAGATGCAAGTTGCGTACTCGCTGGATAGATCCCTGAGCTTCTCGAGTCAATTATTTGAATGCGTACTCAAGGAGATTGCCAAGAAGGGAGAGGATCTATTGTCAGCAGATCCTCATGAGCCAGCATGGAAGAAGGATGCTGTGATTGAGCTGGGGGGCGGTATATCGCTACATCCTTTGCAGTCGGTATTGGAACGTTGGACGGTTGGAGACTGGGTACTGTCAGGTTCAGCGGCAGTTGTATTTCGACCGGAGGGTGTGGCTATTGTAATTCCAGAGACGGGCGAGGTGCGCATGCTGCAGTATGCGCCAGCGATCCTTCCCTTCATAACCGAGGAAGCTTCCCGAATCCGTAATTATCAGGATTCTTTGCACGGCACGGGGCGGCGCGCGGGCACTGAAGAATGGAAGAGAAATATTGCTTTCGCTGCGGTCGCCGCAGCACAATCAGTAATTTCGGAGGCTGATGACGATCAACTCTCTAAGAGTGAATACATCGCACGGCTGATCCAAGAGAAATTTGGTATCAGCGTTACGGCGCGTACGTTGGGTTGCAGCAAACTAGAGGACGCTATTGGGATTTCATCTGCTGAAATGACGGCGATTGCGCTTACGCTTAATATGGGGCGAGATACGATCACCAAATTGGTGCGGACGGTTAGACGCGGAGCGATCGATAAAGATATAAAGCTTGAGAGTGGTCAAACGATCGATATGGTGCTGGCACAACGGCAGGGCGCGGCAATTATGGGAATCGTTAATTCGACAAGTTTGCCCAGTTTTTTAGGGACAGATTTGACCTTTGATAACATTGATCTCCGGGGTATTATAAAAAATTCCCAACAACATTCATTCACCAAGCTGGCGCTGGCGGCAAGAGATTTAGCGACCAGGCTCCCAGAGCCACTCTCTCAGCGCATTATTTCAGCATTTAGAGCTGAAAACCCCATGGTTGATGAACGTATTCTTGCTAGGGAGGTTTTTCTAGATAGTATGGTAGCCGATCAGAGAAAGGCAGTTGTGCCGGCATTTGTTATGGCGACGCTTGAATTTCAACGGGCGGCATTAGAGAACCGTCAAGTCAAGTTGCCGCCTAAGACGCTGGAGGCGATGGAGGCCGTATTTGGTAAGTTTCCGGGACCTAACCGCAACACACTTGAGGGCAGGGCAAGCGGTTTCATAGAACAGTAAGGCATATGGTGGTTTCAGTAAGTAAACGCTGCCTTTACAAAGCATTGGCAAAGCATTGGTACGGGGTCATGGCCATTAATTTAAGCAATCAAGCGCCCACAAGTGGTATTTAGCCCCTGCTATCAAGCTGAAATTAAGCCTGATTAGAGTGCAGCTATGCTGCCCACCTCTCTTAACTTAATGGCCGTGGGTACGGGCCGTGGGTACGGTGTCACGGCCATTAAGTTAAGGACTCAAGCGCCCACAAGTGGTATTCAGTTCCCCCGCCATCAAGCTGAAATTAATCCTGATTAGAGTGCGGCTATGCTGCCCACCTCTCTTAACTTAATGGCCGTGGGTACTGGCCGTGGGTACGGGGTTACTTAAGGATGTGCTGCTCTGCACCGCTCTGTTGCTGCGGCAAAACTTGCCGATCGCTATAGTTTTCAGCTACTTAAGCCACATCCTAAGGCCTTAATAAGAAAGTATTCAGGAGCCCGTGCCCATTCCTTCGCATCTGAATAAGGTGCGGTAATTGGGGTGCGTTAGATGTAGCAGTTTGGGGCTATAAATTAACCGGAGCACGGGGGCTGTGAAGGATAATATTTTTCGAATAACTACTGAATTAAAAGCGGCACGAATAAGACGCATAGTGCGTTGCATCGTGTGCGCTTTTTGTATCTGCGCAACCCCTTTTTCGGCAGAAGCCGGTAAGCAGGAGGCGCGCATCTTTGTTGTTCGCGAGAGCGACGGTACAATCCGCTTTACCAATCAAGCTCCAACCGGAGGCGTACAGGCGCAGGTCTTTACCGCGCGGGCCGGGGGGGGGACGTTTGTAAAACTGGGATCTAAGCAACGGTCGGGCCGATTATTTTTAGAGCTATATAACGGCGCTATTACGGCAGCGGCAGATGAGCACCGGGTTGATCCCGCCCTAATCAGGGCCGTAATTCATGCCGAGTCAGCCTTTAATCCTCGTGCCGTATCTCCTAAGGGCGCAGTGGGGTTGATGCAGCTTATGCCCGGCACCGCACGCATGTTAGGGGTAAGGAACTCATTCGCCCCAGCCTCTAATATTCAGGGAGGCACACGCTACCTGGCACAGCTTCTTAGACGCTATAAAAATGAGGCACACGCCATTGCGGCCTATAACGCTGGGGAGGTCCCGGTAGATCGTTATAACGGTATTCCACCCTATGCTGAGACGCGCGAGTACGTTAGGCGTGTACTGGCGTTGAAAAAGCAGTATAGTGCCAATTCTAATGGCTGAATAACTGTTCACCCATAAAATAAGCGTCCCCGATCAGGGGATGTAAAGAAAAGCGGATCTTTAGGGCCGATTGCAAGATTGAATCTTTTTAACCACCGACAAGTTTATACTTGGGTGAATAGTTACATGGTTGATTGGTACAAACGACTCCCAAACTGGCTTACCTTCTTACGGCTAATACTTATCCCAGTATTTGTGCTCGTATTGATTAATCCAACCCGCGCTGCGCTCAATATCGCCGCGGTGATATTCGTGCTTGCCGCTATTACAGACTATGCAGATGGCTGGTTCGCGCGCCGCTATGCCGCGGTAACCGACTTCGGAAAGCTCTTGGACCCCCTTGCCGATAAGATCTTAGTTATGGCGGCCCTTGTTATGTTGGTGACCGTGCGGGATGAACAGTGCGTGTCTTTTGTGCCGGGGTGGATGGTCGTTCTTATCCTGGCGCGTGAGTTTTGGGTGACAGGGTTGCGAGCTTTCGCAGCTAATGGGGGTGCGGTGGTCGCAGCCAAGACTGGCGGAAAGGTCAAGAGCTTCCTGCAGATGGTTGGTATCCTTGCTCTTCTGCTGCATGATTACTCCTTTCACCTGCTCGGTATGCGCATGACCTGGCAGTTTGTCGGATTAAACATACTGGTCATCTCTCTGGCGTTCTCATACGTTTCAGCGGTCGATTATTCGCTTATGATCCTGGCACCCTCTAAGGGTACCCTGGCCGAGGTAACTAAACGCCTGGGTGCTAACATGATGGGGGAGCGGGGGGTCGAGTCATCTAAGTCAGAGCCGCCTGAACCTAAGCAATAGCTAAGACCACCTAATACCATCTAATACGGGCAGTTATTATCCTCTAAGAGGGTAGCTGTAAGGGATTAAGGTGAATAGTTACCAATATTCTTCCTAGTGCTTTCTTACTTTAAGAGTGTTAAATTACTGATAGTTGTAACATTTGCTATCAGGTGCCATGCGAGTAGAACGGTTAGAGATCTTTGGATTTAAGTCATTTATGGAACGCCTAGTGCTACCCCTCGAAGCGGGTGTGACCGGCGTTGTGGGCCCCAATGGGTGCGGAAAGTCTAATATCATAGACGCATTGCGCTGGGTTCTTGGAGAGACCAGAGCCTCACAGCTACGTGGAGATGTGCTGGAAGACGTAATCTTTAACGGCACCGAGACGCTTAGGCCGCTAGGCTTAGCTGAGGTCACCCTTGTTATCCGTGCCGACCGAGAGAGTATTTTTCAGGATCTGCTCGGTTATTACGAGGCAACTGAGGGACAGGGGCTGGAGGTGACTGAGGCTACTGCTGAGATCGCCACTAGCGCAGAGGGCAGTGCAGAGCAGGCAGTAGAGAACAGCGCAGAGAACAGCGACGAGATCCTATCAACTGAGGGTGCCTCAACAGCAGAGCAAGCAACCGAATCTTCAAGCGCAGATTTTCTCTCTGATATTCGCGCCTCGCTTTCAAAGTACTCATGGTTAAAGTCGGTCAGTGAGGTTCAGATCACGCGACGACTATATCGCAGCGGCGAGTCAGAGTTTTTTATCAATAAGGTACAGTGCCGTCTTAAAGATCTAAAGGAGCTCTTCCGTGTAATCGGACTCGCAGCTCGTGGCTATACGATCATTGCGCAGGGCGAGATCGGACGCATTATTGCGGCTAAGCCCGACGATCGGCGTACGGTGATTGAGGAGGCTGCGCATATCGCTGGTTTCCGAGAAAATATGAACGCAGTTGCCAAGCGCGTTGTAGATACAGAGGGGCAGGTTGTTCGTCTTGATGATGTTATTAAAGAGATCTCGCGTCAGGTGGCGAACCTTAAGCGTCAGGCGGCACGTGCTGCAACCCGTGCCGAGTTGAAGGGTGAGTTGATTGTCTCTGAGAGAGATCTTTTTCGTGATACGCTCGGGAGGCTCAACAAGCGGGCCGTAGAGAGCGCCCACAAAGCTGAGGGATTATTACGGGAGGAGCAGAGCTCGCAGATTGCGCTTAGTGATATTCGCTCCGAGGAGCAACGCGCAAGAGAAGCGGCCGTTAGGTTTGATAGCGAGATCGATCAACTTAGGGTGCGAACAGATGAGATTAAGGATGAGCTTACTCGTCGCAACCGTGAAGTAGCTGCTAAGGAGTCGCGCCAGCGTGAGATCAATTCAGTAGTTCAAGCTCGACAGACCGAGATCCGACGGCTCGAAGAGCGTCGTGTGATGCTCAGCCAACGTCGTCAGGAATCGCAGGGCTCGCTTTCAAAGCTAGAGGCCAACGCTACTGAGATTGAGCAGACCCTTACTGCGCTCGATCTATCAGGCGAGGAGGAGCTTAAGAACCTTGCAGTTGAGCTGCAGACCCTGCGCGAAGACCAGAGAAATAAAGACAGAACGATCCGTGATATGCGTGACAAGTTAGTGTCGGCGCAGAGTAGGCGTGAAGCTTTACAGTCTCAGATGGCAGCGGCCTCTCCAATTGCACACCTTAAGCGTGCGCTCGGTGGCGCAGACAAGCTACCGAACGAGGTGACCGCTCAGTATAAGTTGCTGGTCGATGGTATTAAGATTCCAGATAGCTACACCAAGGCGCTACAGTCAGTTCTCGCCGAGCGAGCTACGTTCCTAGTCGTTGATGAGGTCAGCAAGGTGGCACGCACCTTCCAGGAGCTTGTGCTTAAGGCCGATCCACAAAATAAGAGGGGTATCGGCATCGGGCTATTTGCCTCAATTCCTGAGGATGCCAGCGTCGACAGCCAGAGCAATAATCAGAGCAGCAATCATAGCAGCAATCACAACCCAGAGTTACAATCCGGCTATGAAGGCATCTCGCCGCTACTCTCGCATGTAGAGACCCTTCCGTGGAGTAAGGGGCTTGTCGCTCGATTACTCTCTAAGGTTTGGTTGGCGCGTGACCTTGATACCGCAACCGCATACCTGGATCTCTTAGCAACACAGGGGCAGCCTGATCCAGAGACGGTGATCGTTACTGAAAGTGGGGATCTTCTCTCTCCCTGGAGCTTTTATAGCCTGCGCCATGAGGGTGGTGTTATTCAGATGAAGAGTAAGATCGATGAAGCGAGCCGCGTCATTGATGAGAATCAGGGGGGCTACGATGCTATAGTAGCGCAACGCGATCAGCTGCTCACCAGAATTGTTACTGGAGAGAAGCGGCATGCTGAGCTTCTGCGCGCCATTCAACATGGTCAAGCCAAGCTGCGTGAGCTAACGAATCGTCAGTCTGAGATGCGCGGGCGTCTACAGAGTGAGAGCAAAATGCTCACCCAGTTAGACGGAGATCTGCAGCGCATAGAGCCGCAGATTGCAGAGATTAATCAGCAGTTGGCCACCTATGAGGATTCTCTGCGTGAGATCGCTGAGGAGCTTACGGCCCTTAAGCAGCGTGATAACTCCGAGATAGAGGGAGCTTACAACGAGGCATCAAGAGAGCTCCGAGAGCTTGAGGATCAACGTCGAGCGTTGCGAGAGTCCTCTGCGCAGATTCTGCGCAGCGTTGAGCTGAAGCGACAGGCCTATGAGGCTATTCGCGATCGGCTGATGCGAGAACGTATGGCTACTGAGCGTCTTAAGGGCGAGCTAAGTAGCGTTGAGACGAACATTCGAGATCGCCAGGGAGAGGACATCCTGCGCGCGCTGCTGCAAGAGGCGCAGAGCACCGAGATGCTGATTGAGGAGGCGCGCCGCAACCTTGAGGAGCGCGTAAACGCAATTCGACAACGACTTGAGCGTGAGGGCGAGGTTGATCCAGGCGTAATCGAGCAGTGTCAGGTAGAGAGTCTGCGGCTTGAAGAGCTGACAACTCAGCGTGACGATCTTGTCCGAGCTATCGAGACCCTACGCACGACCTTAACGGAGCTATCCGAGGCGTGCACACGGCGGTTTCTCGCAACCTTTGATGCCATTCGTAAGAACTTCGCCTTCTTCGGTCCGAAGCTATTCGGGGGCGGAAGTGCTGAGTTAGCTTTGGTAGATCCCAATAATCCGCTGCAGTCCGGTGTTGAGATTGTGGTCTGTCCTCCTGGTAAGAGGCCAAAGAGTATCGATCTGCTCTCTGGAGGCGAGAAGGCTCTCTGCGCTATCGCCTTAGTGTTTAGTATGTTTATGGTACGTCCAAGCCCGATATGCGTCTTGGATGAGGTTGATGCTCCACTTGATGAAGCTAACGTACATCGTTTCGTATCGTTCATTAAGGAGATGAGTACCCGTACGCAGTTCCTGATGGTTACTCATAATAAGCAATCTATGGCAGCCGCTGATTCGCTGGTTGGGGTTACCATGCCGCAACCGGGAGCATCTAAGGTTCTTACTGTATCGCTGCAGGAGGCGGTTAAGCAGGTCGCATAGCGCTAGGAGGGGGGTTAAAGTGGGGCGCGCATCGTAATAAGGAAGGGGTAGCATGCAATCGTTGATCGATAAACTCACAAATTTTTCACGGCTTATAGCCGAGAACGCCGATACGGATGTTATTCTGGTGCTGATCGCGGCTGCTTTCATTGCGCTACTGCTGCTGGTGATAGGGCTGCGCACGACGATCTATCGCAACTTTGATCGTAAGGGGATCATAGCCGTTGCACGGCGGGTTGAGCATCTAGAGGAAAGCCTGCTGGTGTTGCGTGAAGAGATGAGCGCCACGGTTGAGCAGCTTCGTGAGATTACGGAAGATTTTAAACGAGAGCTCTCTCTAGGTACGGGTAGCGGTGGTAGCGGCAGTGGTGCTCCACCTAGCGGTGGTGGTGCTCCACCTAGTGGTGGTGGTGGCGCTATCGGTGGCACCGGCTCCGACAAGGGGGGGCGTCAGGCAGCCGCTCCTACAGCTCCGGTTACTCAAGCCGTTACAACGGTCAAGGTTGAGCCGATCGTACGCGGTATGGAGAGGAGCCGCAGGAGCTTCTTGGGTCGACTCAAGAGCCTCTTTGCTGGCCGAGCAGCGCTCGATAGCTCAAATCTGGAAGATCTAGAGGAGCTTCTAATCATGAGTGACGTTGGAGCACGCTCTGCGGCCCTTCTCGTTGCAAGCGTACGCAGAAGCTCTGAGCAGAGTACTGGAATGAGTGAATCAGAGCTACGCGAGATCCTTAAGTCTGGGGTGCGTGCAGAACTTATTCCAGTAGCAGATGACCATCCGATGTATGCACCTGTTATCTCACCGCAGATCGTTCTTGTGGTCGGTGTTAACGGAGTTGGAAAAACAACGACCGTTGCAAAGCTAG
>Ga0114970_10000014_pt1 | contig 102436 bp, 98 predicted proteins | sample M_140205_XF_Meta_FD_87030 | JGI IMG/M metagenome (GOLD analysis project Ga0114970, IMG submission 87030) | Freshwater microbial communities from Lake Montjoie, Canada to study carbon cycling - M_140205_XF_MetaG | ecosystem: Environmental > Aquatic > Freshwater > Lake | place: Lake Montjoie... | reverse complement strand
GGCATTAGGTGGTCGATCCCCCTTCCAACCTAGTAATTCTCGCATCGCGTAACCACCTGGGACGTGCCACAATGCTCCATGCTCTTGTTCTCCTGCCTCGCCAATAATAGCGCCTTTGCCATATCCTTCAATTGTCGATGCATGTACAGCCATGGCTTTTAATAATTGTTGCGCCATTTGTATTCCGATAGGCTGAAGGACATCCATCATGGGTGCAATATTTTGGACATACTGCCCCGCAAAGGGATTTTTTAGAACCACTGCGATCGAACCCCTTCGCAGTGGTTGATCGGGCTGGGGGCCATTTTCGTGATAGATATCTTCTACGGTAGTTAGAGTACGTCTGATTTCTGGCTTCATTATGTGGGAGTTCATTGATTTAAATTGTGGCGTTGATCAAGTCAAAACTTGTTTTACCGGGAGCATAAAGGGGATTATTGATTTGTCTATGATTGGGGGAACTATTAGAGAATATACTTTGAGAGAATATACTTTGCACTTGATTTTGGCAATTCAGAATACAGCCCCAGATCAAGTGATCATTTTGGAGTGCTTGCGCGACTTCTTTGCCCTTCTCCAGAGCTTGTTTGATTAATGGATATTCTAATTGAGGGACATAGACCGTAATTAGCTTGTCTCCTAAATCAGAATGATCTTTCACATCGCAAGCTCTTTTCCGCTCGATTCGATCATCTTCAAGATTAACGGCATTTGCTATGATTGTTGCAGCAGCGTCAGCGGCGGCCGCGTTACTTGCAAGGACGGTAACACTGTCCGCAATCCCCATAGAAAAACTTCGACCTTGCCAACCGCTGGTGGCTATTCCTCTGACCGGATCTGTAGCACAAATAGTTAATCTAGCATCGAGTTCAACGAAATGATCATTTTGGATCTGGTTATATGTTTGATATGCGTTTGAACAAAGTCCAACTGGCAGAGTTTGTCCTCGGGTTAAATAAAATGCTGCGTCACCACCATTATTGACCCATGCTTTGAGTATTCCAGGGATCTTATAGTATTCCAGAATATGATCTGCAACTGCACCAGCGACAGCGGCCATGGGCGTAATAAATTGTTCACAAAATGGTTGGCAAGCATGCCACATATTTTGAGCAATAAGGCCGGTAAGCTGGTTTTCTGTCACACCCTCCCGAATGGGAGATTGTAATAGGTCTAATTCACTAACAAGTTCAGGCAAAATTTGCTGAAATCTTTGCCAAGCTGCGGCATGCGCATCTGCAATACATTGTTGATTGTGCAAATCGGCTTTTGCCCCGATGATTAAGTCGATTGGTCCCCACGAAAAATGTTGATTACCATCAGAGAGTTGGTTTCGTATTGGTCTCATCAATTTTAACCAAGCATGGGTGGATACATAAATGGCCAGTGATTAGTTGCGTCATTTTTTTGAAGCATTCGAGCAGTAGGGGCACCATCTTTATGCCAGCCTCCATGTTGAAGAATATCTTCGATTTTTTCGATGTAATCCATATGCCCACCTAGCAGGCGATAATCATCGAGCTTCATACTAAATTCGATTGGCGCAACAATTGCTGGAGTAGGAACAGTACCAAAACTATTTGCAGGCATACGCATTACATCGACCATTACTGTAATGCCTCCGCCTGGCCAAATATAAGCTGGAGCACCACCACAGGTAATATTCACGAGATATTTTTTGATTGCTTGCGTTAACAATATGGGATTTTCAGTAATACCGGCACGTAAACTACCTCCAGCGCCACCTAGAAACAATACTGAGGTTAAAGAAGGTTCACAGTTTTCAATAATTCGATCAATAATTAATTGCACATCCGCCGGCATTGATTTTTCGATGGGTACTAAATTGTTGTCTAACTCGTACCACACGGCATTTGCACCAGTAGTTGAAGTCATTAATAACCTCAGCCCAGGCCAGGCTTTGTCGGGGTCCCATCCCTCGATAATTGAAAGTGGATTTTGGATGTCAGTACCACCCCATCCGGTACCTGGATTAGCTACCTGAAAATAACGACCCGGAGTTGATTTACGGCCAATAATCTTTAATCCAGACGGTTTAATATCCAGACACTTACCGGCTTGGTGTTCTGTTAGAACCCCAGTAATATGATCGTCAACCACCACCACTTCATCAGCTAATCCAAAAAATTGTCTAGCAAATATGCCAATGGCTGCAGAACCGCAACCAACTCGCATATGTTTTTCTTCAACACCATCTACTAATGGCGCTTTGCCAGCTTGAATAATTAAATTAGATCCGCCTTCAACATCTAACTCAACAGCTTTTTTATTTCCGAGTTGGTGCATTAATTCACAAGTGATACGACCTTCTTTTTTACTCCCCCCAGTTAAATGATTAACCCCGCCAATTGATAGCATTTGTGAACCATACTCGGCGGTAGTGACATGCCCAACAATTTCTCCCTTACATAATATATTGGCCTGTTCAGGGCCTAGATAACGATCAGTATCAATTTTAACTTTATAACTACAGTAGCTAAAAATACCTTCAGTTACTACCGTTACCATATCGATATCTGCGTGTTTACTGGAGACGATAAAGGGGGCTGGTTTGTAATCTGGATAGGTGGTAGATGCGCCGATACCGGTTACAAAAACTTCATTTACGAGGAGTAAGTCGCCATTCCATACATGCGCCTCTTCGGGCTTGATTGAATCTGTAGGCTGCTCATGCGGTCTATTGCCTAAGAAAGGTACGACTACAGAATTTGAAAGAGTCGCATTTTTTTGAAGGATAAGAATTGGATCGAGGCGCAATAAAAAACCATCTTCGTTCGCATATCGATCGCACGCACCAGATTTGCCGGGAGAAATTTGACAAAGGACTGGGCAAGCATTGCATTCAATTTTATCGCTTGCCATGCGATCGTTTCGTGGTTTAGCCCGAGCCATAAATTCAGGTAAGGCCTGAGTATCTCTGACAGATTGTAGTTCGGACTCTGAGAGGTTATTACTAAGGCCGTCTGTTTTATTGTGTGCACTCATCTTAAATGAATAGAATACTTAGTGAGGGTGGATAAATTACCAGATCATTAAAGGCAATAATGAAGGGTTCTATTTGATTAAAATAAGAGTTTATTAAAAACAGCAGTAAAAAATGAATTTCATGTTGCATATACTACACGAAACTAATAAAATCTCAATTAATTGAAACACTAATGGGCGAATTTAACTTATCGTTTACCCTAACCAATAGAAAAGCCGTATTATTTTAAGAGTATGAAGTACGCCAAAACCAATCTAAATTGGTCATCCAATTTTTTTAAATGAATTGAGTATTTATGAGTGCATTTCTTGAGGCAAGGGTCCTCTCTGTCCATCACTGGACTAATCGCCTTTTTTCTTTCACAACGACGCGTGACCAAGCCCTGAGGTTTAGTAATGGGCACTTTACAATGATCGGTTTGATGTCGAACAATAAGCCTTTATTAAGAGCCTATAGTATTGCAAGCCCTAATTATGCGGAGTATCTTGAATTTCTGAGTATTAAAGTGGAGGATGGTCCATTGACCTCCAAACTAAAAGATATTCAAGTAGGAGATAGCATCATTGTTGGTAAAAAACCCACGGGGACTTTGCTTATTGACTATTTAATTCCCGGCAAGAACTTATATCTACTATCTACAGGCACAGGATTGGCACCTTTTATGAGTGTTATTCGGGATCCTGATACTTATGAGAAGTTTGAAAAGGTTATCCTCGTGCACTGTGTGCGAGAGGTCAATGAACTAGCCTATCACGATTATTTAACCAATGAGTTGCCACAACATGAGTTTTTAGGTGAGATGGTATCTTCACAGTTCATGTATTACCCGACGGTAACTCGGGAAAATTATCATCACATGGGGCGTATTACGCACTTAATTGCAACGAATAAACTCACGCGAGATATTGGCTTTCCTGATTTGGATCAAAAAAATGATCGGGTGATGATTTGCGGGAGTAACGAATTTCTCAAAGATATCAAGAAAATGCTTGAAGTAAGACAATTTAAGGAAGGTAATACCACTATTCCTGGAGATTTTGTCATTGAAAAAGCCTTTGCTGAACAATAACTCAGATGACATCTATGGGGCGCACTGCGACGAAAGAAAAATTGATAGGTGTTCGGGGTCTTTCTGCCATTGCGACTCGACAACAAATTTTAAAGGCTGCAATAGAGGTCTTTTCTACTTATGGCTATGAGGGTGGAAGTACCGAGAAAATATCCAAGTTGGCTAAATCTCATGATCGGATGATTTACTATTATTTTGGGAGTAAGCAAGGCTTATATATTGCTGCTATTCAAGAAATCTATAAGCGTTTTAATGAGGCCGAAGCCAAAATTAAGTTAAATATTGAAAAGCCAGTTGAGGCATTAGAAGAAGTGGCGCGTTTTATATGGAATTATTATCAAAAACATCCAGAATTTATCACGCTGTTAAATAATGAGAACTTACATCGTGGCGAGATGATTTCTAAATCTCGTGAAACAAAGCAATACTCTTCTCCAGCTATTTCAGTCGTAGCGACTGTACTTGAGAAGGGAAAAAGTATGGGAATTTTTCGACAGGACATTGTTGCGCGAGATATTTATTTATTGATTGCATCTATGGGATATTTTTATCTTTCCAATCGATATACGCTTTCGGCTTTTTTAGGTGAAAAAATAACTACTAAGGAAAAACTAGCCCACTGGGGTAGTTTTATAGATGATGTTGTTTTGCGGACGGTTTCACTAGTTCATCAACAATCGAAGAAATGATTCAACGCTTCTTTATTTTAAAGGAATAAAACATGGCTGATATTGTCTCTGAGGGTAAATCAGGTAAGGTGGTTATTAAAAATATTGGACTATTACTTTCTGGTAATATTGATCATCCAATATTAGACGCAGATACGATTGTGGTGCATGATGGTTTCATTCAATCGATTGGTAAATTTTCGGAGTTAGATACCAGTAATGCGAAAACTGTTATTGATGTGCATCAAACTTGCGTTGCCCCAGGTTTGATTGATAGTCACGTGCATCCCGTGTTTGGTGATTGGACACCACGACAAAATCAATTAGGATGGATTGAGTCGACCATGCATGGTGGTATTACGTCGATGATTTCTGCAGGTGAAGTGCATTTACCTGGTCGTCCTAAGGATATTGTTGGGGTAAAAGCTTTGGCAATTACTGCTCAAAGATCATTTGACAATTTTCGACCAAATGGAGTCAAGGTTCTTGCTGGTGCTCCTATTATTGAAAAAGGTATGGTGGAGAGTGATTTTAAAGAGCTCTCTGAGGCCGGAGTGAAGCTACTTGGTGAAGTCGGTTTAGGGTCCGTCAAGGCTGGTTATGAAGCCCGTGAAATGGTTTCATGGGCAAGAAAATATGGTATACAGAGTACCATTCATACGGGTGGACCATCCATACCTGGATCTGGTTTGATTGACAAAGATGTGATTTTAGAAGCAGATGCAGATGTGATTGGCCATATTAATGGAGGGCACACTTCTTTGCCGGAAAAAGATGTTTGTGAGCTTTGCGAAAAGTCCTCTCGTGCTATAGAAATTGTTCATAACGGTAATGAAAAAGTAGCGATAGCGGCCGCTCAGGCAGCACTGCAATTAAAGTGTTTACATCGTGTCATTTTAGGTACAGATGGCCCAGCAGGATCAGGTGTTCAGCCACTAGGGATTTTGCGTTTGATAGCATTTATTTCTAGTATGGCGTCTATTCCTGCAGAATTAGTATTTTGTTTTGCAACTGGAAATACTGCTACGATTCGAGAACTCAATGTGGGCTTTGTAGAGGTTGGACGAAGCGCAGACTTTGTATTTATGGACCGTGCTCAGCACACGAGTGGAAAAACCTTGTTAGAAAGTATTCAGCTCGGTGACATACCAGGTGTTGGGATGGTGATGATTGACGGCATTGTGCGTTGTGGTAGAAGTCGTAACACCCCACCAGCCACTCAAGTTCCTGAAGTCCTAACACATTAAAATGATTGAAATAGCGCCTTCATCTAGGGGCGTGGTGACTATTGTCTGGGTATGCGCATTGCACTCACTAATCGATTAATCTAATTTAAGCCCGATAGATTTTGTTAGATTTGAGAAGCGATCGATATCATCATGGACAATTTTCTTAAAGGTGGTTGGATTATCATAGGCTGGCGTGTAGCCAATGGCTATTAGCTTTTCTTTTACTTCAGGTAATTGAACTATCTTTAGTAGACGTTCATACAATTTTGCTTGCAGTGCTACAGGAGTATCTGCTGGCACTAGCAAACCATGCCACTGATTCATTTGATATCCAGGATAGCCTTGTTCTGCGACTGTTGGGATATTAGGTAATTGCAGAGTTCTTTCGGCTGACGTAATTGCTAGTGCGATTAATTTACCTGCTTTAATTTGAGCTGCTGCGCTTGACGCGGTAATAATTGCCATCGGAATTTGCCCGCCAAGAACGTCTCGAAGTGCTGGCCCGCAGCCACCATACGGAATATGTGTAATATTTGTTTTCGCATTGATATTGAGGATTGCGCCAGCTAGATGCTGGGGTGTACCATTGCCACAGGAGCCAAAAGACACCTCATTCTTGGTCGGTTTAGCTGCTGTAATGAGGGCTGCTAGATTTTTATAAGGTGAATCAGCGGGAACTACCAAGACAGACGGAATAAAGGCCACATTAATAATCGGAATGAGGTCTTTTTTAGGATCAAATGGCATGCTGGTAAATACACCAGGATTAATTGCGTAAGAACTGTTCACCATTAATAAAGAATAACCATCAGACGGCTTGTCTGCAACATGCTTAGCACCGACGTTGCCACTTGCTCCAGCGCGGTTTTCAACAATTGCAGGCTGACCAAAAGATTCTGTGAAGTAGTTCCCCAGTATGCGTGCTAGGATATCTGTGCCACCTCCCACCGGAAAGTTAACAACAATTGTGATCGGTTTACTCGGAAATTGGCTGATTGGTTCTTGCGCTTGGGACAGGGAAGTTATTAGAGAAGTGAGCATCCATAAAGCCGATGCCATCATCATTTTTTTATTGAACCAGTAATTCATTTTAGCTCCTCAGTACAGTCAAATTTTAAGAATGCAGGCATGGTTTAAGATGAGTTTGATAAGAATTTATCTTAGCATGCTTCATCAGGGTTGTAGATGATATTTTATCAATATGGTGAATGAATCCTTTGTTACATCATAAATGTCGAAAAGTCTTTATATCCTTGAATACGCGGAGGTGGGCGGTTGATATTAAGTGGTTAATGATGCCATGACAAACCCTGATTTTTTCAAGGCTTTTTGATGAGCATCTTGTAGTTTTTCAAGATCAGTACTCTGTATCAGATATAAAGGCTCACCCTGAACTACCTCATCTCCGGGTAGTTTTTTTAAGTCGACACCGGCTAACTTGAGGACTGGTGCACCACAGTGGCGCGCGATATCAGAAATAATTCCTCCATCAATTTTTTGGACCCGTCCGTTACTCTCAGCAGTGACTTCTAATGTGTAAATTTTTAAATCTTGGGCGGGTATTTTTCCTTGGAAGTTGATGATTGCCTCCATTTTTTTTAGGGCAGCGCCGGACTCGAGTAATTTTTTGGCTAATTGATAGCCAGCATCAAAATTACCAATACTTGGATCAAAAGCAAGAATATGCGCTGCAAAAAATAAGGATTTTTCTAGGAGTGGGATCGATGCCTTAGGGTCGTTCGCTAGAACTTGTAAAACATCTCTTGCCTCTAGGGCGGGGCCAATACCCATACCAATAGGTAGATCACCATCGGTAGGAAAGGCTTTAACGATTAAGCCGATCTCCTTCCCAACATATTCAAATAAGTGCGCTAGTTCGACCGCTTCTTCCTGAGTTTTAACCTTTGCACTAGAACTATAAGGTACATCGATGACGATGTGGGTAGAGCCGGCGGTATATTTTTTTGACAAAATAGATGCTACCGACCATTTACGTGAATCTAAACCATAAGACTTCGTAATTGGATTAATAGCGTCGTCCAATAATGAGTAATTTAATTTGCCGTTCCAGGTAATACAACCATTTGTGGCCTGCACACAAGCTTTTACTTCGTCAAAATTGAGATCCACCTTAGCAAGGACTTCCATCGTATCAGCTGTACCAGAAGCAGATGTAATTGCGCGCGATGAAGTTTTTGGTATGAGTAATCCAAATGCTGCAATGATTGGTATGACTACTAGTGAGACGCGATTACCTATAATGCCACCAAGAGAGTGCTTATCGACAACGATGGATTTCCCCCAAGCGACTCTTGGATAATTGAAGGTTCGGGCATGCGCAATAGAGACAATTTCATCTTCGGTTAAATGTTCTGTACAGGCAATTAAAAAAGTTTGCGCATCATCAAAAGAAAACTTTTTTTGAATAATTGCTGGTATGAGTTGGCTGTAGGATGCACGATTTAAGCTTTTCCCACAAATTTTTTGGTATAAATCTTGTTGGAGTTTGTCGGTTGACTCTAGATTGCAAAGGAGTATTGCTTTGAGTCGACTAATCCCGATTCCTAGACTAAGGTTGTTATTGATTTTAAAGCGGGGTATTCCAGTAGGTAGGGGTAAAGACGCTCTTGTTAAGCGCTTCTCAATTTCTTCTGGAGTTTCTCGTTTTCGAGAACTTAGGCGCATTCGAAGGACTTCAATCGGCGCATTAATCTCGATGACACAAAGACGGGGTACTTTTTCTTGGAGTAAATGAACCATGCTACGAGAACCATTAGCAATGACATGTACCCCTTGTTTTATAGCATGTAGAAGGGATGAGGGTAAGCCATAATATAGTCCATGGGCTTGCCAAGTAATGATGAAATCACCACTTATCTCACGTTCTAAGAACTCTGCAGCACTACAGCTATCATGGTCCTCAGTATGCAGCAGCGCTTGACGGGTAATAACACGGCGCGCCAAAAGAAATTGATTGTTAGGGAGTAGGGGCATCACCCCAGAGATGAGGCTATCCTTACCACTACCACTTGGTCCAACGACAAAAAAGAACTTGCCTGGTTGCATGGATTGTTTTATCAATCCAACTAATTAGTCGTCAAGACCGATATCGACTGGGGGTGCAGCTTGGGTAATCTTGCTTGTTGAAATATAGTCTACGCCAGTTTTTGCAATGGCTTGGATCGTTTTGATATGGATGCCACCAGAAGCTTCTATTTTCGCTTTACCTGCGACAATTTCCACGGATTTTGCCATATCTTCGAGCGACATATTGTCTAGCATAATCACATCAGCACCGGCCTCTAACGCCTCTATTACTTGGTCAATACGGTCGCACTCTACTTCAATTTTAGTCAGGATAGGAAGTAATTTGCGTGCACTAGCAACTGCATTGAAGATACTACCGGCAATCACAATATGGTTATCTTTGAGCATTACACCACTATCCAGTCCTAAGCGGTGATTCAGTCCACCACCACAAACTACGGCGTGTTTTTCAAGCATTCGCAAGCCTGGCGTAGTTTTACGTGAATCGATTAAACGGGCCTGAGTGCCTTGAATTTCAGCGTTATAGCGCGCAGTTTCGGTCGCAATACCGCAGAGTCGTTGAGCAATATTGAGGGCAGGGCGTTCGGCAGTAAGAATACTGCGCGCTGGTCCGGTAACCGTCAATAATTTGGTTCCCTGTTGAACCTGATCTCCATCTTTGACATGGCGAGTTATTTGTAGTCGTGAATCATACTTACTAAAAACCCGCGCTGCAACATCTAAACCGGCAATGTACATGGGTTCCCTTGCATTCATATAAAAAGTACCCAAAGCATCTTCTGGGATCATGAGTTGGACTGTCAAGTCGCAATGTCCAATATCCTCTGTCAGCCAAAGTTCGATGAGTTTTTCTGTTTGAAATATATCGTACATAAGAATTCCTTTATCGACGTAAATATGATAGATACTATAAATTACCTTCAATAATCAGATTGATAGGTCATTAATTATTAATTTGTTTAGTGAATGATACATTAAAATTTAGTGAACGCTACATTAAAAGCTGCTTTTTTTATCTTTTAACTTTAATCTACGCAGGCCTTTAAATCAAATTAATTCGTGTTGGGGGATTTATCATGTGTGAGATGTTATGAGGAGGTAATATTTAAGAAATTAGTTGCTACTAACAGTAGCCTTTATCATAATTCATATTCAATAGACACTTCTAAGATGTGCCTGTAAACCATGCGAATACTAGATACGTTAATCAGGTATGCTCACAACTAAATCCATCAGTTAAATAATCATGGCTATTCTATCCATTACTAGCAATCCTGTTCTGGCAAAATAGAATCATTTACTAGTAGAGCACTATCGAAAAAGCCATTAGAGCTCTATGATCCTGGCAGATCAAGCGAAACTAGCAAAAGCGAAAGACACTCAAATACCCCAAAATATAATTTATCGATTCATCCAAAAAATCATTTGGAAATGATGAAACAGCTTTCTCTCGAGCAAGGAAGTTGACGTTTTACCAATAATCAGAATCGATATAAGCCAAGTAGTCTTCGGCGAGGCCATTACCAGTGGCGTTAAACAGCTGCGCATGCTGAAGGATCATAAGGATGGACATTATCCAGACTAGCAAACTCTCCTAGTCTGAAGGCGTCCATGCGGTAAGCTATTTTAGTTAGAAGCGTTTACCTACAATTTCACTATCGGAGTTTTCGCCTTTGTTATGGCCTATCAATTCTGAGCCATTCACTTTAACTATTGCTGTATGAAATTGCTGATTACGATCAATATAGCCAAAGCTTAATTTATCTCCACTAATTTGAGCATTCAGGATTGATTGAGATGTATTACCGATAGTAAGTACACCTCCAATTTTTTGATATCGTTGCGCAAGGTTAAGAACCACTTTACTTTGGGGTTCGATACCCGTGAGCGCCCAATTACCTTCAACTTTGGCTGGGACAACCCAAAAATAGCCTCTAGCCATACTGCTATCTATTTCTTTATCAGGTTCCCAGTCCCCCATATTAAAGGCATGCGAAGCGATTCGAGTGCCTGGTTTCATATTCAGGATGATTGGACGAAGTTTGATATTGAGGTGAGGTAACAGGTACAGGGTAACTACCGTTGCCTTGCTAAAGTCCTCAACAAAAATATCACCATTGATAATCTTCACTTTATTACCGACACCAGCTCGATTAGCATTTCTTTGTGCTAGGGCAGCCATATCAGGGTTAAACTCAATACCAATAGCATTCGCCCCAAACTCTTTAGCTGCGGCAATCGCAATTTTTCCATCCCCTGCGCCCAGATCGTAGACGAGATCTTTTGGTGTCACTTCAGCAATTTTTAGCATGGAGCTTACTAAATCATTACCCGTCGGTATCCAAATGACATCTTTTCCACTCTGGCCCATACTGGGGGTGTATTTATCATCGCCAACATCAAAACGATTTTGAGCACTTACTGGAATAATGAGTGCGAAACTGAGTGTAATACCGATCAAAAAGATATATATTTTAGAAATTTTCATAAGCTTGGAATTGGATTAAAAGGACACTCGTATTTTATAACAGGACTGACTTAAAAAGTCACTATCAAAGTTGTTGGTAAATCAGTTAAAATCAGCAGATATATCTGCCTATAGCTCAGCTGGATAGAGCAACGGCCTTCGAAGCCGTAGGTCGCACGTTCGAATCGTGCTGGGCAGGCCATAATTATAAAGGGGGCGTAATGAGCGATGGTAGAAGGGCCTTTGCCGATCGGTTGCAAGAAAATCATCTGATTGTTGCTCCCGGGGTCTTTGAGATGGTTTCATTAAGACTAGCCGATAGGATGAATTTTGAGGCTCTTTACATGACCGGTTATGGCACTGTGGCATCTTTATTGGGTTTGCCGGATGCTGGCTTAGCGACATTTTCTGACATGCTGGGTCGAGTTACTGCAATGGCAAGTATGGCCAAAACACCATTAATTGCAGATGGTGACACTGGGTATGGTGGCCTACTCAATGTGCGTCACACGATTCGTGGCTATGAAAACGCTGGGGCAGCAGCAATTCAGCTAGAGGACCAGGAGTTCCCTAAAAAATGTGGTCATACGCCTGGCCGACGTGTTATTTCTTTAGAAGAAATGGTCCAAAAAATTCAAGTAGCTGTTGATGCTAGAGTTGATCCTCATTTTAAGATTATTGCGCGCACTGATGCACGCACTACCCTTGGATTGGATGAGGCATTACGCCGAGGAGAGGCTTATGTCAGGGCTGGCGCAGATATTTTATTTATTGAGTCACCCGAGTCAATCGAAGAAATGGCAATCATTTGTCAACATTTCAAGGGGATTCCGATGATTGCCAATATGGTTGAAAAAGGACGAACTCCAGTACTGACTAAAAATGAATTACAAGAACTTGGTTATCGTATTGCGATTTTCCCTGTGACTGCTTTATTAGCTGCTACGCAAGCGATGGTAGCCGTTTATGAGCAGTTTAAGCAGATGGGTTCATCTGTCGATATTAACCAGGACTTATACGATTTTACTGAGTTATCAAAATTGATGGGGTTTGAGGATGTCTGGGAATTTGAAAAAAAGTATATTGAAAGTAAGTAGACTCAATCACTAGAATGGGGAGATTTTCATGAAAATAAATTTACATCAGCTGATGCAGTGGTTTGGTATGAGTCTAATTAGCTGCTTATTTGCCATATCACTTACCTATGCCCAAAGCGTATATCCTGTAAAACCCATTCGTTTAATTGTGCCGTTTACTCCTGGAGGGGTTACAGATACCTCAGGTAGATATATTGCAGATCAGTTATCTACGAAGCTTGGCCAACAAGTAGTTGTTGAAAATCGTCCAGGTGCCTCAGGTAATATTGGCTCTTACCAAGTCGCGAGTGCTGAGCCGGACGGCTATACCTTATTGCTTGGCTTTGATGGTACGCTGGTCATTAATCCGCATGTTTTTGAAAAGATTTCTTTTGATACAGTCAAAGATTTTTCCCCCATCGGTAAAATTGGTGATGCAGTTTTAATCTTAGTCGCAAACAATAACTTTCCTGGTAAAACTGTCAATGACATGATTGCAATTTCTAAGAAAGATCCACAGGGTTTATCTTATGGGACTTCTGGAGCGGGTAGTTCGCCGCATATCGCTGGAGAATTATTAAAGCAAAAGACAGGCGCTAATCTCGTTCACATTCCCTATAAAGGGGGTGGTCAGGCGATGACTGATCTGTTGGGTGGCAATATTCCACTTGTCTACACTGCGGTTGCTGGTGCAAACCAGCATATTAAGTCTGGCCGATTAACACCACTGGCCGTCTCTAGTTTTCAGCGCAGTTCTAGCTTGCCGGATGTACCAACATTTATAGAAAGTGGTATCAAAGACTTTGAGCTGAGTAGTTGGGTTGGTTTATTAGCACCTACAAAAACTCCAAGACCAGTTATTCTGCGACTGAATCAAGCCTTAAACGAAATCCTTGGCTCGACTGAGGGTAAGGAACGGTTAAATGCGATGGGTATTACAGCTACAGTTGGTTCTCCTGAAAAATTTGCTGAGCAAATTAAATTTGATTTAACACGTTTTGGTGCGATCGTAAAAAATGCAAATATTAAAGCAGAGTAAGTGCAGTTCTTAAATGGCAATTGTTTTTAAATCGCCATGGCTTCAAGGGCTATTGACTTATGTTATTGCAATCATTAGTGGTTACGCAGCTAGTTATTTAAATTTCCCCCTGCCATGGATGCTTGGACCACTTTTAGTCGTTGCATTATTGTGCGTGCTTGGATTTAATTTGCGGGTTCCTGTCGCTGGCCGATATACTGGCCAGTGGCTAATTGGCATTGCTATTGGACTGACCTTTTCACCTTTGGTTGTGAAGGAAATTGTCCGTGATTTTCCATTTATTATATTAGTCTGCTTAGGCTCACTACTTTTACTCAGTTTTGGTACTTGGTTACTTTGGCGTATTTTTAAGATACCAATGCGAACAGCCTTTTTTTGCGCAGCTTTAGGTGGTGCATCAGAGATGACTAATCTTGCTGACCGCCACCATCAGCGAGCCGATTTAGTGGCGGCAGCGCACTCCCTAAGACTTTTAATCGTTCTTTGCATAGTTCCTTTATTGTTTCAGATATGGGGCACACCCGGCGATTTTGAACTAAACGCACTCAATAGGAATTTTTCTATTCAGGGGTGTGGCCTTCTCTTATTGGGTTCTTTCTGTGGCGTATTACTTTTTCGATTTTTAAATTTACCCAATGCATTTTTACTTGGCCCACTTTTAGTAGTTGCATTGATGGCTACATGCGCAATCGAACTAACGTTATGGCCAAAATTCTTATCCAATTTAGCCCAATTATTATTGGGTACAGCACTCGGTGTTCGCTTTACAAAAGAGTTTATAGCGCATGCTAAAAACTTGGCGATAGGGACTTCTGTTTATACAGTCATTTGCATCTGTTTTAGTGTCCTATTTGCGTTACTCATCCAGCAATTATCTGACTTAGATATTGAATCCTTGATTTTGAGTAATGTTCCTGGAGGTATGGCTGAAATGGGTATTACTGCAAAAGTATTTAAACTCAATGTACCGGCAGTCACAATTTTTCATATTTTTCGGATGGTATTTGTTATCCTAACCGCCGAACTAATATTTAAGTATATCCTTGTTCGATTTGATCGGCAATTAGAAAAATCTCCATAAGATTACGATACATTCGCAACGAATGATTACTACTCACTTTATTGAATTCAAGTATTTAAACCGAAACAATATACTTTAAGGGGTTTTGAATTCTAAAGTATTGCATTTTTCAATAAAAGGTGTAGGCTAAGTATCAGTTGCACAACTAAAGGGGGTGGATCGATGTCCAATATTAGCCCGACTAGCCATCTAAATGACTCTTCTTTATCTCAAGAGGCGCCGAGAAAGAAGTTTAAAAAATCTTCTTTACCTGATAGTAAAGTGCAAGAGGTTACCCCAAGCGCCATTATTGAAATTGAGCATGTGTCGGAAAATACTGAGCAGAATAGAGAAGATAAAGCTAACAAAAAATTACAACAATATCTTCAGATTGATAATCTTAAATAAATCAATTTTTTTTAAGCGAGAATTTGCTGAGTAAATTCTAATAGGTTTTTTTCCATTAATGGCCGACTAATTACTTGTACACTCAAAGGTCGATGATCGGCATCAAGTCCGATGGGAATACTAATCGCAGGAAGTCCTAAATAATTAATAAAACCCATCAAGTGAAATAATCCCATCAACTTTTCCTGATGAAATTGTGGGTGACCAATTTCCACTTCTTGCCAGTCTGGTAAAGAGCATGAAAAACAAGGGATGATAATCAGATCGTAGTCTCTTAGGTATTGATCGATAAACTGTTGGCGATGCTCGGTCAGACTTTTTATATGCTCTAGATATTGCTCTAGCGATATATATTGCGCCCTTTTGCAGATTGATCGTATTGTTTTTGTAATTGTTGGATCATCTAATCGATTTGAAAATTGTTGATTTAATTCATAGGAGAAAATGAGTTCTGTGGCTTTTCGGTAGATCTCAAAATCGGTGAAATTGATCTGGTTTGCTTTTGGGTACCGCGTCAAAATAAATTGCCTTAAACCATTAAAAATTGTCTGACTGAGTAATTGCTCGGGAATCCAGTAGGCAATATTGTGAGCTGGTGCAATATCTTGCAGAGGCACCTCGGTTAGAATATTTAAAATCAGTTGTACATCTTGAACATGTTTACCTAAAATCCCAACGGTATCTAGTGTGGGGCTTAGAGTCATTACTCCTTCTGTAGAAATGACTCCAGGGGTAGTTTTTAAACCCAAGATTGCGCAAGATGCTGCCGGAATTCGGACTGAGCCACTGGTATCTGTACCCAAAGAAACAGGCGTCATTCCAGACGCAACGGCCACTGCCGAGCCACTGGACGATCCCCCGACCATCCAATGGGGATCAAGAGGGTTCAGACATCTTGGAAAACTACTGTTTTGTGATGTCGCCCCACAAGCATACGGAGCCATTACTGCTGTTCCTAAAATACTTGCTCCTGCTTCATGCAGTTTTGTAATCGCTCGCGCACGCGTAACTTTTGCCTCTGCATACCCAGTATTGACACCCAATCCTGGCATATGTTGTTCTAATTGAAAAATATCTTTATGAATCATTCCTACCCCTTGAAGGGGGCCATTCAGAGTGGAGAATTGACTCGTCTCAGATGCAATACAGTGGTGTGCCTGATTGACGGAGCGTATTTTTTTCTGCTGTTCGAGAAGAGTACTGAGCGGGTCCAACCGAGTAGCGAGTTGTTGTATTGTTGGAAAACTCTCTATAGCGGTAATAATCTTCCTACCTTTTTCAATCAAAATTATTGGGCAGCATAGCCACCATCAATTAACAAATCAGACCCTGTTACAAATGCAGAAGCATCACTCGCTAGATAGAGTGCTGCTAGGGCAATTTCTTCAGGCAAACCAAGGCGACCAACCAAGTGCATAGGCCCCATTTCTTTACGAGCGTTCTCCATCGTACCAAAGCGCATGGTCATTCGCTCTGTTTCAATTGCACCCGGTGAAATCGTATTAGTCCGAATACCTTGAGCAGAATGATCAACAGCCATCGCGCGGGCTAAGTTAATTAAAGCTCCTTTAATTGCACAGTAGACTGCTCGATCAGCTATACCAACTCGGCCTAGTTGTGAGGCAATATGAATCACTGAGCCAGTTTTGGCTTGAATCATATGAGGAATTACTACTTTACTCATGAGAAAAGCGCCCGTTAGGTTGACAGAAATCGCTTTATTCCAATCGGCAAGTGAATAATTTACAACGCTACCACTTGGATCTTTAGCGGCAGCGCCGTTCAGAAGGACCTGTACTCCCCCAAAGTTTTTAACAACTTCCGAGACGGCATGTTGTGTAGCTTCTTCGTCGCTTACATCAACATACAGGCCAATGGCTTTACCACCCATCGTATTAATTTCATCGGCAGTTCGCACCGCATTCTCTGTTAAAAAATCTAGGCAAGCGACTTGTGCTCCTGCTTGCGCAAAGGTAATGGCAATTGCTCGGCAAATTCCTTGGCCGGCACCAGTGACGATGGCAACTTTGCCAGTCAGCGAATATTTATTGAGGATATTTTCCATGAAATTCTTTCGATTTAAACACTACCAAGATAGGCTTCTTTGATTTGTGGATCATTCACTAAATCTTTGCTTGATCCGCTGGTGAGGATGCGACCGGTTTGAAGAACATAACCACGAGATGCAGTCGACAGAGCATAGTGTGCATTTTGTTCAACTAACAAGACACTTGTATTATTCGCATTAATTTCTCGAATAGTTTTAAAAATATCTTGCACAATAATCGGTGCTAGTCCAAGAGATGGCTCATCAAGACATAGTAGCCTTGGCTCTGACATGAGTGCCCGACAAATGACGAGCATTTGTTGTTCGCCTCCCGATAAGGTACCCGCTGGTTGCTTAGCCCGCATTTTTAACTTGGGGAACATCGTCACCATTTTTTCGATTAAAGAATTCATTTTGGGACGGTTATTTCGGTGGCAATACCCACCCATCTCTAAATTTTCGATGACGGTCAAAAACGGGAACACATGACGACCCTCGGGTACAAGTGCGATTCCTAATTGATTGCGTTCAAAGGAGGGCATTTTCGTAATATCAATACCATCAAAAATAATCTTTCCTTTGCGGGGATACATAGCTCCAGCAACAGCTCTCATCGTTGTGCTTTTACCTGCTCCATTAGAACCAATTAAAGTAACAATTTCATTTTCTTCCACCTTAAAACTAATATCTTGGCAGGCCGCAACATCCCCGTAGGCAATTTCAAGATCAATTGCTTCAATTAATGTGCTCATATTTCAGTTCCACTTGACCCTAGATAAGCTGCTATGACTTTTGGATTACATTGAACTTCTGCTGGTTTACCATCAAAAAGATATTCACCATGATCCATCACAAATATCTCATCGGCGACTTTCATGACTAATTTCATATTATGTTCAACCAAGATGATGGTCATATCTTTATTTTGTAAATTTTTTAATCGACTCATGAGAAACTGAACTTCAACATCATTTAAGCCAGCAGCAGGTTCGTCCAACATGAAAACTTCTGGCCTAGTTGCTAGAGCGCGCGCAATTTCTAAAAGTCGTTGCGAGCCGTAAGGAAGTGAACCGGCTCGCTCCTCGGCTTTGTCGGCAAGGCCGACAAAATCAAGCAGGCTAAGAGCTTCATCTTGACAATCTAACCGATTCTTTTTATAAGCTCCAGCGGGCAGGATATATTGCCAGAATGGTATTTTATGATGAATATGAAAGCCAGCGATCACATTATCTAAAACAGAGAGTTGTTTAAAAAGACGAATTTTTTGAAAAGTTCTGGCCATACCCAGTGGAACGCGCTCATGGAGTTCCAAATGGGTAACATCTTTACCTTTGTAAAGAATATTTCCCAGAGTCGGAAAATAAGTTCCAGACAAAAGATTCAAAGTCGTTGATTTTCCAGCGCCATTGGGGCCGATGATCGTTTGAATCGAGTTTTTTGAAACCTTTAATGAAATTTTTTCAACGGCTTTGACACCACCGAAATATTTACATAAGTTATTGACTTCTAAAATATTGTCTAGCATAGGTTCATCTAAAGTGATTAAGTTACTTGATTAGCTTTGTTTTAATGAGTTGTATAGCTTGCAGGATGCCACCTGGCATGAACAGAACAACGAGAGTGAGGGACAGACCATAGACTAAAAGCCTAGCATCACCGATGCTACGCAACAGTTCGGGCAATAAGGTGAGTACAACTGCACCAATAATGGGGCCGATCATCGTTCCCATACCACCAACCACCACCATGGCTAAGTATGAAAATGACTCGATTACTGCGAAAGCATCTGGTACCAAAGTGCCCACAAAGCTTGGATAAAAGGATCCTGCTAGACCAGCAATCATGGCACCCACTCCAAAGGAAAACACTTTCCAGAGTTTGGCGTTTATACCTAATGATGCGGCAGAGACTTCATCTTCTCGAATTGCCCGAAGGGTATCACCAATTGGGGACTTTAAAATATTGTTTAAGACAATATAAGAGATGAGTGCCACAAACGAAATCAAATAAAAGAGATTCACTTGATTATTAAATTTAATCTCTAGTCCAAATAGAGCTATTGGTGGAGGGGGCGCGATGCCATAGATACCTAATGGCCCAGAAGTCATACTTCCCCAATTTAATAAGATTTGATGCAAGATAATTGCAAACGCCATAGACGCGATTGCTAAATAATGTCCTTTTAGACGAGTGGCAAAGAACGCAAGCAATACCCCGATAATGCCCGCTAATAAAGAACTAGTAGCCACTGCCAACCAAAAACTGAAGCCTGCTTTTTTAATGAGAAGAGTGGTTGCATAAGCTCCCACCCCGTAAAATGCAGAGTGTCCAAGATGAAGTTGGCCGGTATATCCCAAGATGAGATTGAGGGACATAGCCAGCATAATGTTTAAAGAAATCGTTATAAGAATACTTCGCCAGTAAGCAGAGCCGCCAAGCAAGATGGGTAGAGCAATGATGAGTCCGATGGTTACTAGATAGTAAACCCAGTTTGGAATTTTCTTGAGGATAGAAAGTTGTTCAGACATTTTCTTCTTTCTTTTCTGCAATCAAGCCTGTTGGTTTGACAAGAAGCATTATTAGAAGGAGTGCAAAGACGACGAGATCAGTTACGCCAGAGTCCAAATATTGCGTTGTAAATGCTTCGATAAGACCAACTAAGAGGCCAGCAATAATTGTTCCTGCCATATTGCCAAAGCCACCAATAATTACAATTGCAAAAGCTTTAACAATGACAGAGGCACCTGCAAATGGAGTAAGTACTAATATGGGTCCTAACATAGCTCCAGCCATACCGGCCATTGCTGAAGCAATTACTATTGTTAACATAATTAAAAATGCTTGATTAATACCCATCAGTCCAGCTGTCTCGCGGTCCTGCGCAATTGCTCGAAGGGCTTTACCAATAAAGGTATATTTCATAAAAGCATACAATGCAGCGATTGAACTAGAGGCTACAATCACGACTAATAGGCTTTGTGTCGTGAAGAAAATTTTCCCAAGTCGGATCGTTTCGTCATATGGACTATCAAATTGATAAGGGACTGGACCAAAAGCGATTAGGGCACCATTTTCTAAAAGAACGGATACGCCAATAGTAGCAATTAGCGGCCTGAGTTCATCACCTCGTTCCCGCAGTGGGGCAAAGATCATTAAATTGACTAGGTACCCAAGGCAGCCCCCCACCAAGAAGGCTACTAAAATACTGAGGAGGTAACCACCTCCCATCCACTTTACAAAAAAGTAGGCGGCAAATCCACCAAGTGTTACGAAATCTGCATGGGCAAAGTTAATTTGATTCATTACCCCATAAATTAAAGTCAGGCCAAGGGCAACCATCACATATAGACAACCCATCACAACACCATTAATTGTTTGTTGGGCAATTAAGTAAAAAAAATCAGACATATAGATACCAATTTAGATGCAGGTAAGAGGAATAACTGGTGTTATTACAAAAAAGTCCGTCACGAAGCAGTGGCGGACTTTTCCTAATTTTAATTAGTAAATTACCAGTTCAAGGTCTTCCAGCTCAAGTCAGGATTTGTTTCTACATAGTGAATCACTGACATATTTTGATTCTGACCATTTGGGCCAAAAGTGATTTTGCCTGTAGTGACTTCGACATCTTTCATCTTTAAAAATTCATTTTTAATCGATTCAGAATCAGTCGCACCTTTTTTAACAGCTTCGGCAATTATTAATATTTGGTCGTAAGCATGGGCATTAATATGGGTTGGGACAGCGTCTGCACCATATTTTGCTTTAAATGCTTTCACGAAATTTTGAACTACCGGACGCGTTTCATTCGGATCAAACTGCGAGATTCTGGTATAGCCAACTGCAGCCTTACCTGCTTTTTGATCAAATCCCCAAGGTACCCAAATCGTTGCAATGGGGATTGCCTTGCCACCACCACCTTTGGTAACACCTGCTTGAGCTAAAGCTTGAAAGAGTTTAACAGTCTGCCCCTCTAGAGCGGAAATAAGTAAAACATCCACATTACCCATAGAGGCAACTTTTGTTGCAATTGCAGTGAAGTCATTGACATCTCTAGCAAACTCAAGCCGGCCTAGGATCTTACCGCCATTAGCTGAGAAGGTTTTTTCAAACGTATCTGCAATATCGATACCCGCATTGGTTTTTTCGTTCAGCAAAATAGCATTTTTGGCATTCATCCTTTTAGCGGCATTAGTCGCTAAACTATCTGTTTGTTGTCTAGCATCTGGAAAAATTCGAAACGCATACTTATAACCAGATTCCGTAAATTTGACAGTTGCTGAGCCAGCATTAAGGAGGGGGACTTTCGCATCTTCCAGAACCGAAATAGCTGCGAGTGTGGCATCGGAGCACTCTTCGCCGATGACAACATGGGGTTTAAAGTTTTCAAGTATTCTTTTAGCAGCATTCGTCGCTGGCAGGGGTTGACATTGAGAATCTTCGTAATTAATGACTAACTTATAGCCATTAACACCGGTCTTATTAATTTGTTCTAGAGCAAGGTCAGCTCCTTGCTTGCCCATGACGCCAAAGTAAGCGCCGCCACCAGAGGCTGGCAGGAGGGCACCAATCCGAATTACTTTTTCTTGGGCTTGGCTGGAGATTGGTGAAGTGGTTAAAAGAGTATAGGTTATAAGACTTGGTAGTATCAAGCTTAAAAAACCACTTTTCGTTATTTTTTTTGCGGCGTATTGCATAAGCATTTTTTCTCCTAGAGCAGTGTTTAATTTAAAAAACTTTGTATCTATATTGACACTAACGCATATCATTGATTATTTCAAGTAGGTGTAATATCTAGTTTTATTAAAAAAAGTAAATCGATTGATGGCAATATTAATTACCGGTGGTACTGGTTTTGTTGGTCTAAACCTCGTCCAGGATCTTTCAGCAATTGGTGAAAAGGTGATATTAATGGCACCCAAAGCCATGCCAATTGCACAGCAAAACCTTCTTGAGGCGCTCGGCGTAAATTACGATTTTTGCTCAGGCAGTGTGAGCCAAGTTACTGATTTAAATCATATCTGTCGACATTATGGCATTACAAAGATTGTTAATGCGGCGGCTATAACTGCAGATCAATTGCGTGAGAAAGACCATACAGAGGAAATAATGGCTGTTAACTTGATGGGTTCATTAGCGGTTTTTGAGACGGCTTTACAGCATTCTATTGAGCAAGTAATTCAGTTAAGTTCAGGTTCTATATTTGGTCACTTAGGAACGCATGATCCTCAAATTGATGAATTATCAAGCCCGGTGTTGCCTGTAACTATCTATGGCATTAGTAAATTGGCTGCCGAAAGAGCCGCCATTCGATATCGCCAAACCAGAGGCCTGAACGTTACTACGGTGCGATTGGGTTTGGTTTATGGACCTTGGGAATATGATACCGGACACCGAGACACTCTGAGTTTGCCACTTCAAACTTACTGGGCCGCGAAGAATGGTGAACATCTTGTTGTCCATGACGCTGTTGGTACAGATTATGTGTATAGCCGGGATGTGGCAGTTGGCTTAACGCAGATCCTTGTTAGGGGCAGTTCTTCACAGGCGCTTTATCATTTAGCGAGTGGGCTAACTTGGTCTTTATCTGATTGGCTTGTATGGCTAAAACAATTATTTCCTTTATTTAGTTATGAAATCACAAGTCAACTCGAGTCGTGTACGATTGGTCAAAATGGACCATTACCTCGCTCGCCGATGCGTATTGCACGAATCAAAAAAGATTTTGATTATCAGCCCCAGTTTCATGGAAAAATAGCATTTGACGACTTTATTCTTCATCAACAACAACTTAACCATTTGACTTGAACATGACAGCACTTAAAAAATTTAAAGTTTTAGATTTAACCCGCGCCAGAGCTGGCCCAACTTGTGTGAAACAATTTTCTGATTTTGGTGCTGACGTGATAAAAATTGAAATGTCAGCAAAGACGGGTACTAGTCAGTTTAGCGGTACGCGGTCAGGACCTGATATGCAAAACTTACATCGGAACAAGCGATCCATGACCTTGGATTTAAAAAATCCAGTTGGCCGTGATATTTTTTATCGTTTAGTTAAAACTGCGGATGTGGTTGTAGAAAACTTTCGGCCGGATGTTAAATTACGTTTAGCGATAGACTATGAGACCTTAAAGAATGTTAATCCCAGAATTATCTTAGTTTCAATTTCTGGTTTTGGTCAGGATGGTCCTTACTTAAAAAGGCCGATGTTTGATCAAATTGCGCAAGGTATGAGCGGTATTATGTCGGTGACTGGTGCTCCGGGCGGAGGTCCGATGCGCGCTGGTGTTGCGATTACTGATATTACTGCTGGATATATAGCTGCCTGTGGCGCTTTAACGGCTTTACTTGAAAGAGAAGTTTCTGGCCAAGGGCAGTGGGTCCAGAGTTCCTTAGTCCAAGCCGGGGTTGCTATGATGGATTTTCAGGCGGCTAGATATTTAATGGAAGGTGATGTTGCGCAGCAAGTAGGTAATGATCATCCAACGAGTATGCCCACATCTTGTTATCAAAGTAGTGATGGTTATATGAATGTTGCTGCAACTGGCGAGGCCATGTGGCTCAGTTTATGTGATGTGATTGAACACCCGCATTTAAAAGACGATCTCCGCTTTAATTCTGAATCATTACGTGTTAAGCACCGCAGTGAGCTTAGCCAAACTTTAATACCCATTTTTAAAGCAAAGCCAAAGGCGTATTGGGTCGAGAGGTTAAATGCAGTGGGCGTGCCTACGGGTCCGATTTATGATATGGCTGAGGTATTTAACGATCCGCAGGTGATCTCACAAGCAATGTCTGTGGAAGTTTCCCACCCGAGTAAACCGCCACTCAAGTTAGTGAATCAAGCGGTCAAGTTATCTCGAACGCCGGCTAAGATCACCTCTCAAACTCCGGATTTAGGTGAGCATTCGGATGAAATCTTAAAAGAGTTATATTACACAGAAGAAGAAATTTTAGAATTTAAAAAACAAGAAGTGATTTAGAGGAGATTGTATGGCATTCGCAAAAACTGATGATGGCATTAATTTGTTCTATGAAGAGGCAGGATCTGGTCAACCGCTGATATTTGTTCATGAATTTGCTGCTGATTACCGGAGCTGGGAGCCGCAAATGCGGTATTTCTCCAGATATTTTCGCTGTATTACCTATTCAGCAAGAGGATATCTGCCCTCCGATGTACCAACGGATGTCAAGTCATACTCGCAAAAGCGAGCGATGCAAGATATCGTAGCGGTCATGGACCATTTACAGATTGAAAAAGCGCACATTGTTGGATTATCGATGGGCGGATTTGCAGCGCTACACATGGGAATTTATCAAGCGTCGCGCGTTTTATCTCTAGTAGTGGCTGGTTGCGGTTATGGCGCTCAACCGGAGAAAAAAGAAGGCTTTCATGCTGAGGTTGAAGCAGCTGCCAAAATGTTTGAGGATTTGGGTAGTGTTGAGGGTGCCAAGAAGTACACAATTGGCCCAACACGTGTGCAATTTCAAAATAAAGATCCACGTGGTTTTGCTGAATTTGCTACGCAAATGGAAGGACACCCTGCCATTGGCTCGGCTAATACCTTAAGAGGTGTTCAGAAGATGCGTCCATCGCTATGGGAACTGATTGATGGTATGCGCACCATTACAGCGCCCACCTTAATTATTACTGGGGATGAAGATGACCCCTGTTTAGAGCCGGCAATTTTGATGAAGCGAAACATCCCAAGTGCTTCGCTAGTGATTTTTCCAAAAGCTGGGCATACAAATAATATTGAAGATCCAGACTTGTTTAATAAAAATCTAAGTGACTTTTACTTTACGATTCTGGCTGGCCGTTGGTCTTTGCGAGATAGTCGCTCCTTAGCGACTGGCATTTTAGGCTTTAAGTAATTTGTATTTTAGTCAGGAGGAGACCGAAATTAAAACAGCATAGCAAGCTTTATCACCAATGATTCATTGGTGGATATTTAAAGTGGTATATTTATTTAAACTAGAATAAATTTTTATAAAAGAAGTTTTTGAAAGGAATTAAAATGGATTTGCAATTAAAAGGTAAAAAAGTATTAGTAACTGGCGGTTCTAAGGGTATTGGTTTGGCAATTGCTGCGGCGTTTGCAGCTGAAGGGGCCTTGCCAATTATTACCTCTCGTGATGCGGGAAATTTAAAAAATGGTAAGGCATTGATTGAATCGAAGTATGCCGTCAGTTGTCAGACGGTTGAACTAGATTTAGGTGCGCCAAAATCGGCAGAGGCTCTTTTTGCCCAGGTTGGAAATGTCGACATATTAATTAATAATGCTGGCGCTATTCCAGGTGGGGTTTTAGCTGATATTGATGAAACGCGTTGGCGCGCCGCATGGGAATTGAAGTTATTTGGTTATATTAATTTGACACGTATTTATCTTGCGGCAATGGAAAAGCAAGGTTCAGGAGTGATTGGAAATATTATTGGTATGGCAGGTGCAGCGCCACGCGCAGAATATGTTTGTGGAGTAACTGCTAATGCTGCTTTAATGGCATTTACGCAAGCTGTTGGGGCCACAAGTCACAAACATGGCGTGCGTGTTTTTGGCATTAATCCTTCTCCGACTCGAAGTGATCGGATGGAGAATATGATGAAAGCAAATGCTAAGAATAAATTGGGTGATGAAGCCCGGTGGACTGAGTTAACGCAAAAATTACCATTTGGACGGATGACTGAGCCTGATGAGATTGCGCATTTGACGACATTCTGTTCCTCTGTGTTGTGTGGTTATTTAAGTGGTTCAGTAATTAATGTCGATGGTGGACAAATGTTTGCCCCTGTATAGTTTTTGAAGTTGTAGTAAAAAAGCTCTCACTAATGAACAGACCCATCAATGAGAGCTTTTTTTATTCCTCGACTTTACCAATTTGGCGGACTGTATCTTGTAGTTTTTTGATTTCTGTTTTCCAAAACTGATTAAAATCTTCACCATCGAGGTAGTCTAGAGTGGAATTGCTTTTGACTAGCGCCACTTTAAATTGTTCATCTTGAGTTGCCTCCCGCATTGCTTGCGTGATTACTTTTAAGATGGGCGCTGGGGTTCCTACAGGTGCAAATAGTGAAGTCCACAGAGCATACTCGACGGAGATATTTGACTCTTTGAGAGTTGGTATTTCTAAAAAAGGCGGTAGCCGTTTAGTTCCAGTTTGAGCAATTGGGATCAGTTTATTCGCTTGCGTTTGTGGGAAAGCCACACTTGGTGCAGAGGCTACAGCATTGACATGACCGCCAAGGGCAAGGTTCATTGCAGGTGCGCCACCACTCGTTGGAATATGTTTAAATTTGACGCCAGTAGCATGTTCAATCATCGCCATGGGTAGGTGGGTTGCCCCATACGTTCCGGATGATGAAATAGCGATGTTGCCCTGAGGAGCAGCACGCTTGATGAGATCTTGGATCGTTTTGATTTGTGTTTCTGGATGAACTGAAATAATTGCTGGATCGGAGGTGATTTGTGCGACTGGAATTAATTTGTTGAGTGTATAGCTCGAATTTTTATTGTAGAGGGCATCAATTGCGGGCTGGGTAATTAAAGACGGCGAAGTGAGCAGGAGTGTGTATCCATCTGCACTCGTGTTCGCCACAAAAGCATGACCAATAGCGCCATTAGCGCCGGGTTTGTTGACAATTAAGACAGGTTGCTTGAGTATTTTTTGTAACACGATCGATAGATTTCGACCGACATTATCGACAAAGCCGCCAGGCGGATTTGGATTGACAATGGTGATTGGTTTTGTGGGAAAAGTTTCTTGAGCAAGGCTTAATGGGGTGAAAAATAGGCATGAAAAAATAATGACTAGATGATTATTGATAGTGGATTTCATGAAAGTCTCCTTGAGTTTATTTTCTAATAGTTTGCGACATCGATCTTTGCTCTCTGATCAGTTCAAAACTATATCGATAGCGATCGTCTGGATGATGACTTGTTGTAATTTGAAAAGTTTGTTGATCTTTACCAAGATAAGAGCGCATGACTACCAGGGCGGAGGTTTGTTTATCTACACGCAGCTCATCAATGTATTCGGGGGGGACTTTTTGGGAGTAAATTTCTACTTTGGCCCGTTGGATGACTTCATCAAACATTTCGACAATTTGTTCACTGATTGGGATAGTTAAATATTTTTTGTGTTTAATAACACCAGCATATTTGGGCAAGATGTAATAGTTGGTTAGGCAAAGCGGGATATTGGAGTTATTTTGAAAACGCAGTGAGACAATGCGAAACCACTCCATATTAACCGGACAATGAATCGTATTCGCGAGAGTGGTATCAGTTTTGATATAGGACATAGCCAGAATTTTTCTGACCATCACTCCGGGATAATCTAACAGTTCGTTGACTGAATTCACCGAATGAGAAAGAACAATTTGTGGTTGGCTAGCTAATACGGTCGAACCAGTTCGTGGCCGACGCATAATGAGCCCCTCATTTGCTAGGGTAGTAAGTGCTTGCCGAAGGGTTGGTCGACTTGCCTTAAACTGCTTACAGAGCTCCTCTTCGGTTGGTAGGCGTGCTCCGAGGTGGTATCTCCCCTCTTGAATATCTAGTCGAATTTTTTGTGATATTTGTAGATGTAACGGGGGACTTTTCATAAAGTTTGTAATCGAATAATTGGTGTGGAAGGTCCAAGCTTATAAATTTCTTCCAAAGCTAGCATCTGTTTTGGCGCCATCTGCCTGACTGGCTAAGCGCGCTTCTTCACCTCTAAAGATTAACTCGATTTCCATACCATCGGGATCTTTAAAAAAGATTTGATATTGATCATTATCAGGAACTCCAAATTCAACATTCTTGATTGAATGCTCCTTTAGGACTTGACGATAGTGATTAATATCTTGTGTCCAGAGTGCAAAGTGGTCAAAGGCATCTGTTTTTGCTGGATTAGGTTCTGGGCTACGTGCGGTTGAGATGTGGACGATTGGTTGATCGCCAAGATACATCCATGCACCAGCTCTGCCAAAAGGTGGGCGAGGACCATCTTCTAGGCCTAAAACTTGAGAATAAAAACGCCTGGATGTTTCAAGATCTTTGGTACTTACATTAATGTGTGCAAAACCTTTGATCGGCATATGGTCTCCTTTAAAAGAAAGTTTTTTTTATGATGCAATGTATTTGTAAAGACTAAATCATTATTTCTAATTGAGCAATAGATTGACTTCATTTCTATTCAATTTAATATTATTTATTAATATCAATCAGTTATAACACTTTGAATTATGGGGTAGGGTAATCCCTAGCTTGTTTGAATTGTATTGACAATTGATTCACTAGCAAATACTATGATTCTTATCTTTCAATGCAATACTTAATCATTAGCATGAGGTCTTATGAATGCTCCAAAAGCTCTGAATAAAAATTCTTTTAAGCCCCAGCCAGTCCGACGTTCTTTTCAAGATGTTAGTTACGAGGAGGCCGTTGATCGCGCCCAAAAACTAGTACCTTTTTTAAGTTCACAAGCGGCTCTGATTGAGAAAACTACTTATCTACCTAGCCAGGTAGTTAATGCGATTCATGAGACAGGTTTATTTCGGTATCAACAGCCCAAAATGTGGGGTGGGATGGAGGTTGATTTTCGCGGATTTATGGAGATACCTTACATTTTAGGTTTGGGGTGTCCCTCGACCGCTTGGGTATTTGCTAATTTAGCGTCGCATAATCGTCAATTAGCCCAGTGGCCCCTAGCTGCGCAAGAGGAAATTTGGGGTGAAAATCCGGATGCCTTAATTGCCTCGGGAGTGGCTTATATGCAGGGTAAGGCTTCGCAAGTTGAGGGTGGCTTAACGCTCACCGGATCTTGGGGATTTTCGTCTGGAGTCGATGTTTGTGAATGGAATATGCTCTCTTGTTTAGTCAAAGAGGGTGATAAAACAGTTGACTGGTGCGTTTGTCTTGTGCCTCGCTCAGACTATATGATTATCGATGACTGGCAAACGATGGGAATGTTGGGAACGGGCAGTAGGACAGTGCAATGTACCGATATTTTTGTACCTGCACATCGGATTATTTCGATGAATATTCATCGTCCTGGTCATGAATTTTTGGGTTTTCGGGTTCATCAAAATCCCATGTTTAAGATTCCGACGAGTTCAGTTGGTGGTAATGGCATTGCTGGGGCTATGATTGCTAACGCCAGGATGATGTATGAGGAGACTGTGGCGTGGATTAAATCGAAGAGCACTAGTTATAGTGGTGCGAAGATGTCTGATATCCCTACCTTACAGATGAAAATTGGCATGGCTGAAGGCAAGATTGATTGCGCTTATCAATGGTTGATGAGCAATACCATTGAGGCAGAAATGGCTTATAAAAATCATATCGTATTTGATACGCCAACCAAATTGAAATATCGTCGGAATACTGCCATGGCCATGAAAATGGCGAATGAGGCGGTCGATTTACTGCATGAATTACTTGGTGCTAATGGTATCTACGAAAAGAATAACTTTGAGCGTCGCTTCCGGGATGCGCATGCATCTGCGGGCCATGTAGTTTTTAATTTAGATGCGCAGTTCATACCATTTGGCTTAGTTCAATTGGGTGGCGAATTTAAAAGTCCGACCATGTGAAGATGCGCATACTTTTTCATGAAGAACTATTCATGCAAGATTGGTGATTGAATCGAGTATACTTTTTGCAATGATGGCTCAATAGTCATTTTGATAGTATGTAGATCAAAATATGTAGCAATTTAAAAAAGTGAATAATTTTCCTATGTCCAGTTCAACTATCCTAACGCCTTGGCAAGATGAATTGTTTTATCTTTTTAAAGCGGGTGGAGTGCGCCAAGTAGCCTATGTGCCAGATGCTGGTCACTCTAGCTTGATCCGTCAAGTTTGGTCGGAAGAGTCTATGACTCCTATTCCAGTTACTACAGAGGAAGAAGGTGTAGCGGCTGTTTGTGGTGCTTGGCTAGGAGGGCAACGCGCCATTTTATTAATGCAAAGTAGTGGGGTTGGTAATTGCGTTAATATGTTTTCTCTTATTTCCAATTGCCAATTTCCTTTTTTTTGTCTAGTTACGATGCGTGGCGAGTGGGCTGAGTTTAATCAATGGCAAACTCCAATGGGTCAGGCTACGCAAACCGCATTAGAAATGATGGGTATTCATGTTTTACGTGCGGACACCCCCGAAAGTGTGCAAGATGTTGTAAGTGCTGGCTTTGATGCGGCTTTTGAGGGTGGTGATTCGGTAGCTGTTTTACTGTCTCAAAGTCTTGTTGGCCGAAAAAAGTGGGGGGTTCAATGAGTCAAGAACAGTATCAGCATGGCCAGATAGATCGCCGAGAATTTGTCAAGGACTTAGTGCTTGCTTGCCCGGATGCGCTCATTGTTACAGGTTTAGGTTCGCCATCTTATGATGTATTTGCCGCGGCCGATCGACCCGGTAATTTTTATTTATGGGGAGCCATGGGAGGTGCGGCGGCTTTAGCACTTGGCGTGGCGATTGCCCAACCCCACAAATCCGTATTAGTGATTACTGGTGATGGTGAACAGCTAATGGGTTTAGGTAGTTTGGCATCCATTGGCGCTCAAAAACTAAAAAATCTCAGTATTGTTGTATTGGATAATGGTCATTATGGCGAGACAGGTATGCAACGAAGTCATACTTCTTTAGGGACAGATCTAACCGCAATTGCAAAAGCTTGTCATTTAGATTGGACACTATCTGTCAAAGAATCGAGCGGTTTTCGGGAAATTGTAAAACATGTAAACGCACGGGCTGGTTGTGGTTTAGCCAATGTGTTTATCACTGCTGGCGAATATCCTAAAATCCTTCCTCCAAGAGATGGCGCTTATATGAAGAATCGCTTTCGAGATGCTTTAGGTTTGAAGCCGTTTTAAGATTTCAGTTTTTTATCGACCATGTATGTAATGATATGTAGGTTCATTCTTAATGTAAATCCGTATGAATAGGATGTTAAGAATTTTTCAGGATCGTATTCTGCGATATCTACTAGGAATATTTATCATTATTACTCTGGCAAATATATTAAGTGCTTGTTCGGCTTTATCAGTCATTAATACGCTCACCCCAAGAAGTACGTATTCAGGTACGATGGATGTGGCTTATGGGGCTCATAGCAGACAGCAATTAGATATTTTTCGGCCGAATTCTGCGTCTCATCCTGCGCCCCCAACTGGTTACCCTGTAGTTGTCTTTTTTTATGGAGGTAGCTGGAACTTTGGAAAGCGAATAGATTATCGATTTATTGGTGAGGCATTAGCGGCTCGAGGAATATTAACGATTGTGGCTGATTACCGGTTATATCCTGAGGTACGTTACCCGGATTTTTTGGATGATTGTGCACAAGCTGTAGCATGGGTACATCACAACTTATCTAGCTTAGGGGCAGACCCTAAAAAGCTTTATTTAATGGGCCATAGTGCCGGCGCTTACAATGTTGCCATGCTCTCTCTTGACGAGAGGTGGTTAGTAAAACAGGGCTTATCACCAGCAATTATTCGAGGTTGGGTTGGGTTATCTGGACCATATGATTTTTTACCAATTAAAAATGAGTTAGTTAAGCCGGTATTTTTTCATCCCAATTATCCATTAGACTCTCAACCAATTGATTATGTTTCAAGAGCAGCTCCCAGAGCTTTTCTTGGGGTGAGCGTCAAGGATGATTTAATTAATCCGCAGCGTAATACCAAGCAAATAGCAGAAAAATTACAAGCATTAGAAGTGGAAGTGGTCCTCAAAGAATACCCTCGATCGAATCACATTACGATCATTGCGGCTTTTTTTCGTATGTTGCGTCTCATTGGCCCAGTTCTTGATGATGTAGTATTTTTTGTAAAAGAATAGGTTTTAGTTCTGCGTTTGCCACCAATGTTTTAAGAACTGTTCTTCTCCACCATGTTGAATAATATCTTTTAAAGACGGCGGTATTGCTGGAAAGTTTGCTGTCACATTTTGTGTATGGTTCATAAAAAGCCCACTTAAAAAGTTTACTTCAAGCTGATCTCCCGTCTGGCACAATGATGTAACTGCAGCGCATTGATGAAGAACTAAAAGTCCTACATTAATCGCTCCTCGATAGCCTTGGGTGGGCATTGATTCACAAACCAGTCCCAAGCCGAGAGCTTGCATGGCAATGTACCCAGTACTTTTTTGCCCAACACCAAAATTTTTACCAGCAACAATAATGTCACCTCGTTGACAAGTTTTAATAAATTCTGGATCTGTCAATTGAAATAAATGAGGGATAAGTACTTTTGGGTCGGTTTCTCGATCAATAATAAATTGTTGCGGAATAACGCCATCCGCATGCGGTATATCATCTCCTAATAAATAGCAACGACCTCGTAGTGTCCATGCAAATTCAGACATAAGCGATTTCGGTTTGGTTATTTAATTGAGCATCGATGGATAAAGACCGAACATCAATAATTTGGCCTGCGGTAGCAGACGCGGCGACGGTTAGTGGGCTACCTAAAAAAAGTTTTGCTTCTCGAGAGCCAAATCGACCTTGATTACTATTTGTCGCGGTTGAGATGGAAGCTTCGCCAGCAGCTAATGGTCCGACTACGGCGTCATTACAAGGCCCACAGCCCGGTGGAAGGACCATTGCGCCGGCATCTAAAAATATTTCCATGAGGCCATCTTTGACCATTCGTTTGATCGATTGTTGCGAGCCTGGTACGATAAATAGTCGCACGCTACTAGCCACTTTTCGACCTTTTAAAACACTCGCAGCGTGTAATAAATCATCATACATACCCGAGCCGCATGAACCAATAAAGGCATGTTGGATTGGTGTTCCAATTGCAGTTGATATATCCACTGCATTACCAACCCCACCGGGTAGAACGATTTGTGGTTCTATTTGGGATAAATCTATAGAAAATTGTGCTTCAAAGTTTGCATCGTCGTCACTAAATACCGGTATAAATTCTTTTTTTGCGTGAGTTGTGCAGTAGGAAAGAATTGCTGGTGAAGGCGGTATAAAGATACCGGCAGCTCTCATTTCCGTGGGGCTACTGCATAAGGCAACGCGAGCACCAAGACCAAATTGGTCCAGATCGCCAGCATATTCGAGCACGGTATTATCAAGTTGTATCGGTAATTGGCCACTTTGTATTTGCCCTGCCAAGTAAAAACCAATATCTCTTGCTTGGACCTGTGCAGGTAATAGACCTTTCAGAATAATTCGAATTGTTTTTGGAATCTCTATCCAAGTAGTGCCTTTGGCTAGGACGGTACTAATTTCAAGACCTAGACGAAAGCCGAAGGCTCCAATAGCACCAGCGTTTGTGGCATGTGTGTCATTATCAAAATAGAACATACCTGGTAATACCTTGCCTTGTTCAATTGGGAAAATATGCCCATGGCCCCCTTCACCAGCATCATAGAATTCACCGACTTGCCAATCTTTTGCAGCGAGGCGATTAAATGAGCCTCTTTGCGCAGCTTTCGCACTCCCGTACAAGACATCATGATCACTCACCATCATGACTTTTTTCGGTGTTGCCAGGCGGTGTATGCCGATTCGGTCTAACATCACTTTACTAGACTGGACTACGCCGTCATGGATCATGATCAAGTCTGGGATTGGATAAACAATATCACCTGCTTTACTGTTCGGTAATGCGCTTGTTCTAGATAAAACCTTTTCGATTGCGGTTTGGCCCACGTTTTTTCCTTAAAGATTCATCGACTGAATAAATTGTGCAATCACTGCTAGCGCTTCTTGAGAGGCTGGTTCGTTCGGAGATTTCGTAATAAACGTATGTGGTTGATTGGCAAATTCCTTATAAGTGACTTCACCACCTTGTTGAGTATAGAGCTTGGCGAAGTTACTCGTCATATTGGGAGCTAGAATAATATCGCTAGTACCTTGAATCAATAGTAAGGGTGGCAATTGGGTAGCCTCGCCTGATTCGACTATCCGGTGAGGGCTGCCAAGATACATTTGAGCTTCATCGCTCCAGAAAGCATGATGGCTTTCTATATGCTTAGTCATTTGGTTTTTAAGCGCGTAGTGATATCTGGCTAAGGGGTCAGTTACTGGCCAGCAGGCAATCCCAAAAGCCAAGCTGGTATCACATGTTGGGTGAGTTAAAAAAGGTTCGTCCAGCCAATCAGGATTATTTGGACAAAGCATATTTAAGAGTAGTTGATGCCCACCACTTGAGGTTCCTAGCCCGCCAACGCGTTCTGGGCTTAGATTATATTTTGGCGCATTTTCTTTGAGCCAGCCAATTGCATAATGAATATCTGCAACTGACTTTGGATATCGAATGAGGGGGGGCATACGAAAATCAATCGCCATTACAAAAATACCTAAATTGGCTAGGTATTGATCGATCACTGCATTGGTAAGGCGCGTTTCATCACACCAACGCCCGCCGTGGACTGAGACGATTGCTTTAGTCGAACTTGAGACCTCGTCAGGAATATACAGCCTAGCTAGCAGAGCGCCAGTTTCATGGATCCGATAGGTAACATCCTGTATTTGAGTAGATGTTGGTATCGAATCCATTTGGTCGAACTATTTATTGAATCTCTTGAGCTTGTCGAACACTATTAATTAAAGAAGCTCGTAGCATGAAGTTACGGGCCAATATAGGATCAGCTGCAGTTTTACGAAGCTGTTCTTGATTCTGTTGACGAATCGTCGGATCTTTTTCCATGAGTAGTTTTTTATTACGAATAGTTTGAGCTTGAGTATGCTCCACAGCGATTGTTCTTCGTTGACGATCATATCGATCTAAGACTGTATCGTCGACCTCATTTTGATAAATAGCGATTAATTTATCTGCTAAATTAAAGGCATCATGAATACCACTATTCATACCCATACCCCCAATTGGACTATTGACATGTGCAGCATCGCCAACTAGCAGAGTATTACCTTTTCGAAAGGACTTTGCCACGCGTTGATGTACGGTGTACAGGTTTGATCCACGAATATCAAATTCTTGATTCGTTTTCATGAATTTTTTCATTTTGGATTGTAAGAACTCAGGCTTGGTCAGTTCTTCGGGATCGGCATCTGCCGGTGTGGGAAAGTGTACCCGCCATCTTTCTGGGGGACCTGGCCAATGAAATAGATTCGACCACTCGTCTGGATCTGAAATATAGTTTCGATCGGCATAGCCATGTTTTTTGAAGTCGTAAACAACTTCAATATTGAGTGTTCTATCGGGGTAAGTAAAGCCTTCAAACTCAATATCGAGTTGGTTTCGTATCAGACTTTTAGCACCTTCAGCACTGATCAAATATCTGCCATGAATATCTTCACTGTGTCCTTCTTGATTAATAACTCGTGCAACCACACTTGCATCTTTTTGCTCAAAAGATTCGAAGGTAGTGTTCATGCGTAAAGAGCAAAGTTTATCGGCTTTTACCATTGCTAAAGCTTCTTCAATGATTTTCAGTCTTTCACATTGCAAAACATACGGAAAGGGTGTGTCTTCTTTCAGAAGGGCGTGATCAAATTCGGCAATTAATTCTGGGCCCTCGCGTTCCCAATAGTGCACGATAGGGGCGATCAGTCCCCTTGGTGCAATGCGTTCATATAAACCAATTCGGTCAAACATTTCCAGAGTAATTGGATGATTTGTCCCGGCCCTTGGAACTTGATCCAAAAAGTTTTCATCTGTTCTTGATTCAATCAAGGTTACTGGAATATTTGCTTGCGTTAAGGCAAGAGCTAAGCAAAGCCCAACTGGCCCAGCACCAACTATGATAATTTGATTCGATGGTTTTGTCATGAGGTTTAGCTAAAGAGCTATTTGGGAAGAGATTAGTTTGTGGCGGTTGGTTCTTTGACAGCGCCGGCCCAGCCCTTATGGGTCATATCAAAAACGATCCCATCATGATCTTGGTATTTTGCCTCATAAAAAGAATTTGGTGAGTCTGGGCGACCCTTTAAATAGGTGGCTCCAGCCGATTTTGCTTGTTCTTCTGCTTGATCTAAATCGTCGACCCACATGCCAAAGTGAAAAACACCAATACTTTCACCTTTTTCAGGGTTTACACGCAAAAGGGCTACATTCATGACACCATCAGATACATAAATACCTCGACGAGCATTACCCACGCGCTGCATTCCAAAAGCAGATTCAAAGAAGGTTGCAGATTTTTCTGGATCAGAGACCAGAATTGCAATATGTCTTAGTTTAGGGTTTGAGTTGATCAAAGTTTTCTCCTGTGATGATTGTTTTTTATATTATAAAGAAAATTTGTAAGATCCATTGAAAGCGATTTACGAATTAAGTTGTTGAAAATAGTTTTCTCTTTGGGTTTATTGGTTATTTTTTACAAAGAACTTGATCAAAGCTAATTAGTTACGCACTACTATTTTTAATCAAGTGTGGCTCCAGACTTTTTAATAATTTCTCCCCACTTAGAGGATTCTGATTTAACAAAATTGATAAAGGCTTGATCGCTTAATACTCTGGGATTAATGCCGGCATTAGATAATCTTTTTTGATTATCTACATTATTTATTGCGGCCACTGCACAAGTGTTCATTTTGTTAACGATTTCCTTTGGCACACCAGTTCTCGTGCCAAGAGCAAACCACGGCGATACTTCAAAGCCAGGTACGCCAGATTCGTTGATGGTTGGTAAATCCGGTAAGGCAGTGATTCGCTGCTTTTCGCCCACTGCTAGTCCACGCAGTTGGCCTGAGCGAATATGAGAAATTGCACTCGTTGTATTGTCAAGCATCATTTGCACCTGACCAGCTAGGAGATCATTCATCGCTGCTGCAGTTCCTTTGTAGGGCACATGCAATACATCTAAATTAGCCATTTGTTTTAAAAGTTCCATACCTAGGTGACCAGTTGTGCCGATTCCTGCGGATGAATAAGAAAATTTTCCAGGATTTGCTTTAACCCATTTTAGAAATTCAGGAAAGCTTTGAATTGGCTGGTTTGATTTAATGACTAGAACTAGAGGTGACTCAGCTAGAAGGGTGACAGGTAATATGTCTTTGTCAGTATCAAACGGAATATTTTTAAATAAAAACCGGTTGATTGAGAAAATACCAGGCAGCGTGACAAACCAAGTATACCCATCAGGAGGCCCTTTTACTACCATATCAGCAGCAATGTTACCATTCGCACCGGGTTTGTTTTCTACAACAAAGGGCTTTCCTATGGTTTGCGTACATTCTTGCGCAATCATTCTGGAGAGCAAATCAATAGTTCCACCTGGTGGGCTGGTTGAAAAAATACGAACAGGTTTTTCAGGCCAGTTTGGGATTGCTGGAGTTTGGGCGGAGGAAGAAAAAACATAAAAGAATAGAAAACAGATCAGGTTAACTCTGAATAAACAATGAATTTTTGGCATAAAAATTGATGAGAGGTTTTATTTATAATTTGGAAAATATAACACGCTCTTTTTCAAATCCCTCAAAATCATGGACGTATTTTGAATTCGTGCACGACTACTGGACATTCATGCACTATTGATGGACTAATTATGATGCATTCCTAGTGCATCTATTGATTGTGCATCAACTTATTACAGATCTACTCTTGCCTTTTTTAAGTAATCTTCGTCAATGCTAAAACCCCAACCTGAAGAGGTAGGCAGGTTATAAAAACCATCCTTAAAAGGTTTTTTTACTTGATTAGCAATCAGTTCGTAAAAGAATGGATCGCGCCAAGGTAGCATCACTTCTCCAAAGCAGCCATTGGATATTCCTGCTGACATCATCAAACCAAACTGTGGTTCGAGATGCTGCATCATTTTGATGTTGTAAGATTGCGCAAGCATTGCAACTTTGCGCCATTCAGATGGACCGCCTCCCCAGCTAGCATCAAAATTACAAATGTCAATTGCGTTGGCCTGCATCAAATCACGACATCCAAAGCGACTTATTTCACTTTGTCCTGCCGCAATAGGTATACCGCAGACTGCTCTTACTCGGGCCATATCTGCTCGGTCGTTATCCCATTTACAAGGCTCCTCAAGCCAGTCTAGTTTTAAATCCTTGGTCCGCTCAGTAAATTCCAGAGCCTGTGCGACAGTCCAGCCTTGATTAGCATCGCATCCTAATAAAAAATGAGGCCCTCCTTTTAGCCGGACAACTTCTGCACGTTTGGCATCCTCTTGGGGAGATTTACCACCAAGTTTCAGCTTGAGTCCATAAATACCAAAGTTTTTTAATTGCTCTACTTCTTCCGCGAGCTCTTCTAAGTCATTTTTTTCTCGGTAGTAACCACCAATTGCAAAAACGCGCACTTGTTTTTTAGCACCACCCCATAAAATATGTATCGGTAAATGTGCTGTTTTGCCAAGAACATCGTGTAGTGCACTATCAATACAAGACTGTGCACGCAGAGCCACTCTGCGATCTCTTAAGAATGGTTCAGTTGCTTTTCGGGTTAATGACCAAGCATCTTCAATAGCTAAGACTCGATGGCCAATTAATTGAGGTGCTAACTCTTGTTGGATGAGGTTGATAATAGCGCCTTGTAAAGCATCGTCATTGCCATTAAAGCATTCACCGACGATACCAGTGCTGGTATGAATTCTCGTTAATATGGTGCACCGGTGGGTTAATTTCAGGGTAGAGCCGGTTGCAGCTCTATCCATCTTTACCTTGAGTGGGATTGTTTCAATTCTAGTGATGAATGCATCTTGTAGTGCTTGATTTGAGATTGCATCTGGATTCGTCATTTGGAGTAATTGTTTATTCTGCTTGTAACTTGAGTTGTTTGACTAATTGCGCCCATTTGATACTCTCAGTCTCCATGAATTTTGCGAATGCTTCTGATCCTTGATAGGCTACAGTAGCACTTTCATCGGACATTTTTTTAACAGTTTCAGGTTTCGATAAGATGTCTGCAAGAGTTACCGATAGCTTTTGAGTAAGCTCTGCAGGAGTTCCGGCTGGTGCGAGAATACCCCACCAATTATCTGCATCAAATCCTTTTAAGCCGATTTCGATTGCCGTTGGTGTGTCAGGAATCACAGTTTGTCGTTTGGCGCCGCTCACGGCAAGTGGACGAAGACGCTCGCCCTTAATCAGAGGAAGTGCTTGAACGACTGTACCAACAGAGATTTGGGCATGGCCTGCTGCGACATCTGCTAAAGCAGCACCGGCACCTTTATAGGGAATATGGACTAGTTGCAGACCAGCAAGATTGGCGAACATTTCTGATACCAGGTGCTGTGAGCTACCCACACCTGAGGACACATAATTCACTTGACCGGGGCGGGCTTTTGCATAGTCAATTAATTCCGGTAAAGTTTTAACTGGCAGGCCCGGAAAGACACTAATGACTTGTGATGCAGTCCCAATCCTAGCGACGGGAATAAAATCCTTACTAGGATTGTAGGGTAACTTTTTATAGAGGCTTGAGTTCGCGGTGTGCGGGGTTGAGATCAGTAAAAGAGTATAGCCATCTGGTTTTGCCTTAGCGACGATATCTGTTCCCAGAGTCCCGCCAGCTCCGCCACGATTATCAACCACGAAAGTTTCACCTAAACGCTTACCCAATTGATCTGCAATAAAGCGCCCAATAATATCGTTACTACCACCTGTAGTAAATGGAATGACTAGTCGAACAGGGCGGTTAGGATAATCGGACTGCGCATAGCTAATTTGGGGATTGATAATAAATAGGATTACAAGAAGCCAAAAGCTTCGACTAAAGCTAAACAGCATTTTATATTGCATGGGTCATGTTACCTTGGATTTGTAAGTTGTAATTATTTGAATTTTAACAGTACAGCAAAACAAACTGCCCAGAAAAATAAAGAGGTTGAACACGATTTGTAGTCGCTTGATGGTGGTTCAGTAGAGAGGATGAACTAGCCTACTTCAGCCAATCGATATAGCTTAATTTTTTTATTTAAAGAGATAGCTGACTTGTGGAGCATGCGCAATTTGCCACAATTGTGCGATGATACTTTGCATTTCTGATTCGGAGGCACCTTGACTAAAGAGTGCAAGTCGAATGGCCTTGGATTCAATTTCTGAGCGTGTTAGGGTGTTGCCCGGATCGCCTTTAGGCTCGTCTAGTTGGCCATGAAATTCTTTACCGGTATACGTTTTTACGCTTACTTTACCAATCCAACGTTGCGGATAAGCTTGGTCGACTTGTGGGTCAAGCTGCATGGATACATTGTCACGCAACTGGCAGATTTCAGGATCTAAAAAATGGTTTTCGAATTCATCTAAGCCGGCATGGCCATATTTAGCGACGATTGCAAGGACTGTACCCATCGAAAATTTTGATTGATGGACAGTTTTTGGATCCGTGACAGCGCCAAGTACATCAATCGCACCCTGATGAACATGTGTTGTAATCTGGGCTAAATCGGTGAACTGCAGATGATTAGTTTGCATTACTTGGAGTAGGGCGTCCGCAGCCGGATGCGTATGCCTACAGGAGGCGTGGAATTTAAATGAAGTTTCTAAAGTGGCCCAGCGCTGATGCAGACCAGCGTTTAGTTTACTCAGGTCGGCATCTGTTGACATCCCTGCAGCCATACCTTGTTTACCTTCTAAGATTTGTTGGGCGCCCGTAAAGCCATCTTTTGCCAGATAGGCTGACATTAGACCGGTTCCTGCGGCATGGGCGGTATGTAACTGTTTTGAATCTGCCGCGTCTTTTAAAAACTCCCATAGTCCTGCAGCTTGTGTCCCTGCGGATCCAAAAGCATGCAGCATTTGCTCTGGGGATAGTTTCAGCAGTCTACCAACGGCTGCTGCCGCGGCAAGGCTTCCGACCGTTCCCGTTGTATGAAAGATTTTATAATGCGAACGGCCCATGAATTCACCAATACGAATACCGACTTCATAGCCAGCAATGACAGCGACTAAAAATTCCCTACCACTGACACCTAGCGACTGAGCAACTGCTAGAGCTGGGGAAAAGATGACTGTCGCAGGATGAAATACGGAAGAGTTATGCAGGTCATCTTGTTCAACGACATGGGAAGCAGCAGCGTTGCACATTGCTGCAAAGTAAGGACTGGTTAATTTGCGATTTAATAATATTTCGGATTGTCCACTACTTGGCCCCATAATTTGCGCAAATTGAGCGATGATTTCAACTGCTTTAGCATTTTTGCCCGCGACTGCAGAGCCAAACCAATCTACCAGTAAGTCTTCGGTTTTGCGTATGACTAAGTCAGGAATATCAGACCACTGTAGTTGCGCTGCAAAATTTGCTAAAACTTGGCTGGGGAATACTTGGTTTGAGATGGGGGCGTTCATGATTAGATAGCTTCCGTATTTTTCATATTAGTAATTTGCGCATCTTCTAAGCCCAGTTCTTTCAGGATTGCGTTCGTATGTTCACCGATTTCGGGGACTGGGTCCATGCGGTAAGTAAATTGATTATTTTTGCCCGGTGGCAAGAGCGCAGGAACTTTGCCAATGGGGGTGGATATTTCTTGCCAGCGATTTCTAGCCTGGAGTTGCGGATGATCCCAAACCTGTGCCATATCATTCATTCGCGCATTGGCAATTTGGGCCGAGTCAAGACGTTCCTGAACTGCTGTAATCGAGAGCTGTAAAAAACATTGCTCGATCATTTCTTTTAAGATGGCTCGGTTGGTATTACGTAGAGCATTATTAGCAAACCGCGCATCAAGGGCTAAGTCAGGCTGGAGAAGGACCTTTTCACAAAACAGTTGCCATTCTCTTTCATTTTGAAGGCCAAGCATGACCATGGCATTACCACCAACAGAAAATCTGCCATACGGGTAGATAGTTGCATGTGAAGCGCCTGTTCTAGGCGGTGGTGGGGCATTTTGGTAGGCATAATACAGCGGATAGCCCATCCACTCTGCTAAGGCCTCAAGCATCGAAATATCGATATGTGAGCCGACACCTGTTTTTTGTCTTAAAAGGATTGCAGACATAATATTGGTATACGCATACATACCCGCAGCAATATCTGCAATTGAGCAACCGGCCTTAGAGGGTTCTTCAGGCGTACCTGTAATTGATAAAAATCCAGCTTCACTTTGAATTAGAAGATCATATGCTTTTTTATCGCGGTAGGGGCCATCATTGCCGTAACCAGAAATGTCACAGACGATCAATCTTGGATTTAATTTTTGAAGATCGTCGAAGGACAGGCCCAATCGAGCGGTGGCTCCTGGCGCCAAGTTTTGAATAAAGACATCAGCAGTTTTCAGTAATTCGGTCAGAACGTACAATGCACTAGCTTGTTTGATATCCAGAGTTAGGCTTTCTTTGGAGCGATTTGTCCAAACAAAGTGGGATGACATACCGTCTACACGTTGATCATAATTTCTAGCAAAATCGCCAGTCACTGGGCGTTCGATTTTGATCACTCGCGCACCCAAGTCAGCTAACTGCCGAGAGCAAAACGGAGCTGCAATAGCATGCTCCATGGAGATCACACGAATTCCGTCAAGGGGCTTTTGCATGAATTTTTAAAATGATCTAGGTAAACCGAGGAGATGTTCTGCGACGTAAGAATAAATTAAATTAGTTGAAATAGGTGCAACTTGATAAAGACGTGTTTCTCGAAATTTGCGCTCGACATCATACTCGCACGCAAAACCAAATCCACCATGCGTTTGCAGGCAGACATTTGCCGCTTCCCAAGATGCTTTAGCGGCCAGATATTTCGCCATATTTGCTTGTGCTCCGCAAGGTAAGTTTTGATCAAATAATTCACAGGCCCTAAAACGCATGAGGTTCGCTGCTTCGGTTTCGATAAATGAATCAGCGATGGGGAACTGTACACCTTGATTTTTCCCAATTGGACGATCAAACACGATTCGTTCATTGGCATAACTAGTTGATTTACGGATAAACCAGTAGGCATCGCCGATACATTCAGCGGCAATCAGAGCTCTTTCAGCATTCAGTCCATCAAGGATATATTTAAATCCCTGACCTTCAACGCCAATTAAATTTTCTACTGGGATTTCTAAGTTGTCAAAAAATACTTCATTTGTTTCATGGTTGACCATATTCAAGATAGGAGAGATGGTCATACCATTGCCGATAGCATCTTTTAAATTCACGATGAAGATGGACATACCTTCGGATTTTTTTTGTACTTCTTGTAAGGGGGTTGTTCTGGCAAGAAGAATCATGAGGTCTGAATGTTGGATCCTCGAAATCCACACTTTTTGACCATTAACAATGTACTTATCACCCTTTTTAACGGCTGTGGTTTTAAGTTTAGTAGTATCTGTACCGGTGGTTGGCTCTGTGACCGCCATCGATTGGAGTCGGATTTCTCCACTAGCTATTTTAGGAAGATATTGTTTTTTTTGAGTTTCAGAGCCGTGCCGCAGGACAGTTCCCATGTTGTACATTTGACCATGGCAAGAACCTGCATTGCCGCCGGCTAAGTTAATTTCTTCCATGATGACAGACGCTTCTGCCAGGCCAAGTCCAGAGCCGCCGTATTCTGTTGGAATTAATGCAGCCAACCAGCCTGCGCTAGTGAGCGCATTTACAAAGGCTTCTGGATAGCCTCTAGCATGATCGATTCCTTGCCAGTATTGCGAGTCAAAGCTGCCGCATAAGTCTCTGAGCGCTTCACGAATTTCTTGGTACTGGTCTGGTGAAGGGATATTGTTTTGCATAAAGTATCAGGGTAAATAGAAGCAATTATCGGAATAATTTTTGTTTGCAAAATATTTTGCAGATGCTTGACAAATAATTATTGTAAATGACCTTGCTCGATATGTCTTTGAACATAATGTAGAAAATAATCAGCTAGTTATTTGGATTTTGCTTTTAAAAGGTGGGGTGTATTACTTCGAATTACTTTGGGCCTTACAATCATTCAATATTAGGGTAAACCCTTTTGATGATATTTGTTGTAAAAAATGCTAACATAAACAATTATTTGGCTTTTCTAGCAAATAAATTTTTATATTCAGATCAAGGGCCTTTATGAATCGACTACACAAATCTTTTTCTATTATTTTTAGCGCGTTAGCGACGCTTCTAATTTTTATAGGAGTGAGTAATGCGCAGCAATATCCGACTAAAACAATTACTTTAGTAGTACCGTTTGCCGCTGGTGGTCCTACCGATGTTTTGGCAAGAATGATTTCAATCCCGATGGGCAAATCTATGGGACAAACCGTGATTGTCGAGAACACAGTCGGTGCTGGAGGAACTGTTGCTACGCAGCGAATTGCTAGAGCAAATCCCGACGGCTACACGTTGTTAGTTCACCATATGGGCATGGCTACTGCAACAGCGCTATATCGTAAATTGCCATTTGATCCACTAAAGGATTTTGAGTACATTGGTCAGGTACTTGATGTTCCAATGACAATGCTAGCGCGTAAGGATTTTCCTGCCAACAATCTCAAAGAGTTAATTGACTACGTCAGAGTTAATAAAGATAAGGTGTCTTTGGCCAATGCTGGTTTAGGCGCGGTATCCCATCTTTGCGGGATGATGTTCCAGACGGCCATTGGAGTTGATTTAAATACGATTCCGTACAAGGGAACTGGTCCAGCAATGAATGACCTGATGGGTGGGCAAGTAGATTTACTCTGCGATCAGACGACTCAAACTGTTCCAATCATCAAGGATAATCGTGTCAAAGTGTATGGTGTAACTACCTTAAATAGATTGCAAGCATTACCTAACGTACCTACTTTAGATGAGCAAGGTCTAAAAGGTTTTGAGGTAAAAGTTTGGCACGGCATGTATGCTCCCAAGGGTACTCCAAAGCCAGCTTTAGATAAAATTAATAGTGCATTACGTGAAGCCCTGGCTGATCCGATGGTTAAGCAGCGGATGGTAGACCTCAGTTCAGATATTCCTCCACTTGCGAAGATTACTCCACAAAGCTTGCAGACACATTTAGAGGCAGAAATTGCTAAATGGGGACCGGTGATTCGTAAGGCTGGTATTTACGCAGACTAATATGTTTTATTTCAGGAAGTAAAAAAATAGACCACGATGTTGGTCTATTTTTTTGCGTTGTTAACTCCGTTAGCGATTGTGTTGGCATGAACACAAAAAGAATTATAAAAATAACTTCAAGGAGATTGGTTTGAGATATTTAAGAACTTTTATTGTTTTGTGTTCCATGATTGCAATTTCTCATGGATTTGCTCAGGCGACTGGGTCGGGTGAGGTTGCCGAAAAAAATATTCCGATTCAAGTGACCGAAGTTGCTCCAGGTTTGTATTTTCAATATCACCATCAAGAATCAAATAATGCGTGGTTAGTTACTTCTGATGGAGTATTAGTGATCGATGCTCGGCAACATCCGCAACGCGCTGAAGAGTTATTAGCGGCTATTCGTAAAACGACTGATCAACCAATTCGTTGGGTAATCAATACCCATGCACATGGCGATCATTACTTTGGGAACTCTGTATTTAAAAGGGAAGGGGCTATTTTTATAGCGCATCAAGATACCTTAGGTATGATGCAGCAGCATTTTGATTCGGAGATGAATCGTCGGCAAGGGTATTTCAGGCAAATGAAATTAGACCCCTCGTTAGTGAAGTTAGTATTACCAGATATCAGCTTTGATCGATCGTTAACTTTAAATCTTGGTGGTCGAGTAGTCGAGTTATTGTATTTGGGACCGGGGCAAAACCCAGGGGATACCTTTGTTCGATTTCCAAAAGAAAAAGTAATTTTTGCTGGCGGGCCCTTTTCCAAAGCAAGTTGGCCCAATCCCTCATTTACGCCGTCGATAACAAAGTGGGTTGAAATCCTCAGATCAATTGCTGTAATGGATATTGATATCTACCTTGGCGGCCATGGTGACATTGGTATAAAAGAAGATGTTATAAAAGAGGCAAAGATGCTAGAGGATTTTGATTATGAGATACGAAGTGCTTATGCGAAAGGAATGAGTAGAGAAGAGATGGTGAGAGAATTAAAATTTTCTGCCTATCGAGACATTCGTAACTATTACCGCATGAATTTATTTATTTCAAGTTATTATCATTTATTAAAAACAGGAAAACCAGAGAACGCATATCCATAATAGGTTGGCTTTACTTTTGAGAATGATTCATTAAAGATTGAGGACTATGGAGCCATTGAAAATTAGACGAGTTGTCACTGGGCACAATCAAGAAGGTCGAGCGATAGTGGCAATCGACGAGACTTGTACGCAGGTTATATCGCGCAGAGCTCAACATCAAAGTTGTGTCGTTTGGGCCTCTGATCGTTTTCCGACAGATAATCAGGATCCTAAGGATGGTTGTCAAATAGTATCCCAAACTTCTTTAGATAATGGCTCCATTTTTCGAATCAGTGAGTACGGTCCAGGAGTAGTTTCTAGGATGCACCGTACTCAATCGATGGATTATGCAGTTATTCTTTCAGGCGAAATTGATATGGAGTTAGAGGGGCAAGTTGTTCGTTTAAGGCAGGGAGATGTGGTGGTGCAGCGAGGAACAATACATAACTGGGTAAATCCCGGCACGCAACCTTGTCGAATTGCATTTGTTCTTTTATCGGCCAAAAAACTTGAATTTCAGGGTATGAATTTAGAGGAAGAGGGTTAATTCGTTTTTTTCCCAGCACTAGATTTGAGGACTTTAGCCCATTTTGTAGTTTCACTAAGCATTTTTTTTGCAAGGTCCTCGGGACTACTTTGGATTGGTTCGACCCCATTGTCCTTCAGAATATTTTTCATTTCGGACTGCTGAAGCACATCATTTATTTCGAGGTTTAATTTCGTAATTATTTCTGGCGAGGTGCCTTTGGGGGCGAGTACGCCATACCAAACGCTTGCATCAAAATCGGTTAGGCCGGATTCGGCTATAGTTGGGATTTGAGCAAATCCACTCGATCTTTTTAGAGTGGAGACGGCTAAAGACCGCAGTCTTCCTTGTTGGATATGGCCAGCGGCAACTAAGGGTGGGGAGAAAATCATATTGACATGACCCGCTAGAACATCTGCAAGTGCTGGACCTCCACCCTTATAAGGGATTTCTTTTAATTCAATTTGCGCCATGTTTTGAAGTAATTGAGTAGCTAGTTCTGGGCCACTGCCTTTGCCAGAAGTTGCATAAGTTAATTGATCTGGATTTTGTTTTGCGTAGATGATGAGTTCACTCATTGATTTAATAGGCGTACTTGGGTGCACTGCCAAAATGTAGGGTCCTTCGCCAATCAGGTTAATTGGTACAAAGTCTTTGATAGGATCGTAATTGAGTTTATCGAAAACACTGACATTGACACTTAACTGGGTTGTCAAAGCGAGAAGAAGGGTATAGCCGTCAGGTGCAGACTTGGCGGCAAACTCCATCCCAATATTGCCACTCGCCCCACCGCGGTTATCTACGAATACGGGTTGCTTGAGCTTTACGGATAACTTTTGAGCTAGCTGACGAGCAATTACATCCGAGCCACCTCCGGTAGGGTAGGGTAAAACAATACGAACTGATTTGGTGGGGAATGTTTGGGCTTGGGCAATCAGGGCAGTCCAACATGTAATGAATAATAGAATGAGTATGAAATTTTGTAGATATTTTTGAGAAAAAAATGGAATGTTGCAGCTTTTGATCATATTCATTTAAGTTAATTTATACCTGGAGAGTTAAATAATCAATGTCAATTTTAGAACTGACTGTGCAGATTAGATAATTAGGGGATATTGATAAGTTTTTTATATTTTTGTTCAGAAAATCTTAAGATTCTTAATTTTAACGGTGTTTTAAGCTTAATAATGAGGCAGTTGGTATTAAATTTGTTTTTTCAAAGAGATTGCCATGGTTTTAATAGGTATTTATAAGAGATAATATCTAGTTAGGTATAAATTTTTAATAAAAACGACTAAGAGTAAGTGGCATCGAAAATTTTAGATGTTCTTCAGTATCTATATTGGTCAGAGAAAATTTTTCAATAAATAGTTTAAAAAGTGTAGTCGTCCCAGTATAAATTTGGAAAAAATTATAAGAATTAGCAATTTTTCAATAGGTAGATAGTTTGTTATGTATAAATTTTCAAGCACTATATGTGTTTTTATGGCTTTACTAGTCGGCTTGATTCCATTGGGGGAGGGTTTTGCTCAAACGTCTAAAAAGTCTTTAGATATGCAAATGATGACAGTTGGAGGTTCTGATTTGCAGCAATGTCCCTCAGACGCACCAGTTAATTTGCACTTAACTCACGTATTACAAAGAGCCTTAAGGTGTAGTCCTGAGTTAATGGAATTCCAACTGAACTATCAAATTGCGCAAGCAGATTCGATGATTGCCAGCCAAAGACCGAATCCGGTTTTGGGCTTAGGGGCTGATTCGATTAATCCAACTCCAGGCCGCAGTCCTCAGGGAACAAGGCAAATAGATAGTTCAGTTCGAATTGATCAATTAGTTGAGTTAGGTGAAAAGCCTCGGTTTCGAAGAGAAGCAGCAAGTGCTGCAGAATTAGCTGCCCAATTTTCATTAAAGTTTGCTCAAAAAGCGGTCTTAAGTGATGTCGAGCATATTTACTTTGATGTCTTGAGTGCCCAACAAAGAGCGATGGATTTAGCTGAAATGGTGCAGATGAATCAGCGCGTTTTAGAGGTGGCCCAGGCTCGGTTCAAGGCTGGTGATATATCCGATTTAGAGTTGAAAAAAATTGTGCTTGATATTACCAGGGCAAATAATGAATATCAAAATGCTAAAACAGACTTAGCGAAATCGAAATCAAATTTAGCAAAAATGTTAGGATATAACCAAACTTTAAATCAGACCACGTTGGCGAGAGATTGGCCAAACCATGAAATCAGTATTCCAGCGATACCTTGGGAAAGGATTTCTCAAAGAGCGGATTTGCGTGTTTTACAAAATCGTACCTTATCAGCAGAAAAATCTCGCTATTTAGCACGTGCACTGCGGGTGCCGGACGTAACGGTTGGTTTGCAATATAACCATTTACCGGTAACTGGTTCTTATGAGCTTGGTACTGTGAACACCTATATGCTTAATTTAAGCGTGCCATTATTTTTGAGGCATTCCTATGAGGGTGAGTTAAGAAAGGCAGAGATCGAGTATTTTAAGTTCAGGGATGAGCAACTCCGAGGAGAAAAGGACGCGCATACAAGTCTAAAGTATCAAGAGGCTGAGCTAGTGGCTAATCAAGAGCGTTTAACGCGTGTTCTCAAGGAGATCTTGCCAACTGCTTCGCAAGTTGCGGCTTCTGCTGAATTTGCATATGCCAAGGGTGCAATTGGGGTTTTAGATTTAATTGATGCAAGAAGGTCTCTCAGGCAGGCCAGGACAGAGGCCTCACAAATCCGAACAGACTTTGCCAAGAGTTTAAGTAGTTTTAAATTAGCGATTGAGATTGAAGAATAATCATGAAAAGTTTGAGTCAATTTATCAATGATTTTTTTCGGACAATGATTTGGCTTATTCAAGCCGTCGTTAGCAGTTTCTTTAAAATCATTGGAGGCCTTCTTAGGGCGATTCAATCGCGAATTTTTATAAAAAAATTCCGTGAGGCAGAAGTTTTTTTGGTGAATCAAATTGAAGAGAATTTGCCAGACATACCTAAAAGCTTTTGGAAAAAACATCATCGTGTAGTTTTAAGAATTATTTATATAGTGATAGTGGGATTAGCTTTCCTTAATTTTGCGCGTTGTATGTACAAGCCAGAGGTTCAGAGTATTGGCGTGCTTGTTGATGGGGATAAAATTCAGTTTACTGGCGTTAATAAACCGCTGAACGGGATGCGCTCTAAGCCCATTGAAATTGGGGCACAACCTGTTTTGGTGCTTCCTGGCCGCTTAGTATGGGACGAGGAAAAGACCGTCAAGATTTTTAGTCCGTTTGCGGGTAGGGTACAACGGGTCGATGTTCAGTTGGGTCAGCAAGTCACTAAAGGTCAAACTTTAGCTATTATTCAGTCTCCCGAATTTGGTATGGTACAAACCGATGCCAAGAAGGCAGAGTTAATGGCTAACTTAGCGCGATTAAATCTGAATCGAGCGAAGGAGCTTTTTGATCAAGGAATCATAGCCAAGAAAGAGTTAGATCAAGTTAGCTCGGACTCTTCACAGGCATTTGCAGAATATGACAGAGCCTTAGCCAGAATGCAGTCTTTAGGGGCCATTAATAAATCAGTTGATCAGCGTTTTCAACTGACTTCGACCGTTAAAGGCACTGTGGTTGAACGAAATATTTATCCAGGTCGTGAGTTAGGGATTGATTTAAATACCTCACCCTCCTTTGTTGTGACGGACCCATCCAATTTATGGGCCATTCTTGAGTTATCGGAGGTCGATATTGGCCGATTTGAGCTTGGTGCTGAAGTAACGATTTTCAACAACACCTTACCCAATGAAAAGTTAAAGGGTCAAATCAGTCGTATTGCTGAGTTTATTGATCCCGTTACTAGGACTGTCAAGGTACGTGTGACAGTGCCCAATGACAGTCTAAAACTCAAAGCAGAAATGTTCATCCAAGCCGAGATTCCCTTGTCGCATGTTGATGGTCTAATTGTGCCCTCGAAGGCAATTGTTCTGATTGGTGATAGTCATTATGTGTTTGTGGAAATAGAGCCTAATCAATATATTCGGAAAAAAGTGAGGCTGGGGACACAGTTTTTGGAAAAGACTGAAGTAGTTGATGGCTTATATGCTTCCGAAAAAATTGTTTTTGATGGCGCTTTATATTTAAATGAGATTTTACGGACCCAATCAAAGACGAGTAACAATCCCCCACAGCATTCTTTGAGCAAATATTTTGAAAAAATAAAAGCAGATATCGTGCTGTTTCTGAAATAATTATGTTAAATCACATTATTAATTTTTCATTAAATCAACGAATTTTTGTTTCTTTTGGATTGCTAGTTCTCATCGTTACTGGTGTGATCTCATTTAAAAATTTGCCGGTCGAAGCATTCCCTGATGTAACGGATATTCAGGTGAATGTCATAACTTTATACCCCGGAAGAGCCGCAGAGGAAGTTGAAAAGCAAGTAACGATTCCGGTCGAAATTGCTCTTGCAGGGATTCCTAATTCGATTCGAGTTTTCTCACACACGCAGTTTGGGCTGTCTTTTTTAATGGTGACATTTAATGATAAGACCACGGATTTAATAGCTAGGCAGCAAGTTTTGGAGCGTTTAAGAAAAGTTGATTTGCCCGAAGGGGTAAGGCCAGATATTGCACCATTATCTACACCGATTGGTGAGATTTATCGATTTCGTCTGAAAGGTTTAGGTAAAAGTTCACAAGAATTAAGAACTCTACAAGATTGGGTTGTAGAAAAGCAATTACGCCAAGTTCCGGGAATAACTGACTTAGTAACTATTGGGGGTCAATCTAAACAATATGAAGTAAATCCTAATTTGGCAAAAATGCGTGATTATAAAATTACGCTGGCAGAATTATTTACAGCCATTTCGAGAGGTAATTCCAATGCTGGCGGTGGGCGTGTCGAAGAGGGTGGTCAACAGTATTTATTGCGATCGATCGGTCTATTTCAATCTTATAAAGATATTGGCAGTGTAGTTGTTTCAGAAAACGCCGGTGTTCCTATTTTTGTCCGGGACGTCGCTGAAATTAATATCTCTTTTGCACCTCCGCAAGGTGCGATGGCGCAAGATGAGGAAGAGGACATTGTGGTTGGTACTGTTTTGATGCGTAAAGGTGAAAACCCCAGTCGAGTATTAGCTGCCATCAAGGAAAAAATTGAAAAATTAAATAATGAGATCTTACCCAAGGGAGTCAAAATTGAGCCTTACTATGATCGATCGCTATTGATTAATAAGACTCTAAAAACAGTATTTATCAATTTGTTAGAAGGGGCCTTGCTAGTAGTTGCTGTACTGTATATTTTCTTAGCAAATATAAGGGCATCTGCAATTGTTGCGGTCACGATACCGCTTGCTTTACTATCAACTTTTATTGGTTTAACCTTAGTAGGTATCCCGGCCAATCTTCTTTCTCTGGGTGCGATGGATTTTGGAATTATTGTAGATGGCGCAGTAATTATTGTAGAAAATATTTTTCGGCGTCTTGGTGAGTTAAATAACCAACAGATTAGTGATTCGCATGAGCGTAAGAGAGCAATTTTTAAAGCTACCTCAGAAGTTGCTAGACCAACAGTCTTCTCAATAGTCATTATTATTGCTGCGCATATTCCAATCTTTACACTCGAGCGTCATGAAGGCAAGATTTTTGCCCCAATGGCTTATACAGTCACATCAGCATTGATTGGTTCCTTAATTATTTCATTGATTCTCATTCCAATGCTGTGTCATGTATTTTTGAAAAAAGATATTGCTCACCATGATACAAACTTGATTCAATGGTGTAAGGGAAAGTATGAAAGATTATTAGTTTTAGCCTTAGAAAGAAAGAAGTATGTCCTCAAACTAGCTCTTGGACTATTGTTTGCAACAGGTATCGTAGCTAGTTTTTTAGGAAGTGAATTTTTACCCGAATTAGACGAGGGATCCATGTGGATCAATGTTGAATTACCTGCCTCAGTATCTATTAAAGAAGCGCGGGAGCGGGCGGCAATAGTTCGATCGGTTATTGCACAAACTCCTGAAGTAGAAACTATCATATCAAAGGTGGGCCGACCTGATGATGGCACGGATCCTAAGCTAATTAATCAGCTCGAACTTTTAGTTGACTTGCATGAAGAGCGTGATTGGCGTTTCTGGTATAAAAAAGCGGATATTATTGCTGAGATTGAATCGAATTTAAAGGCTTTGCCTGGCACACGTTTTAATTTTTCGCAACCTGTTCGCGATAATATTCTTGAGAGTATTTCACAGATTGATGGTCAGATAGTTATTAAGGTACTTGGTGATGACTTACAAAATAATAAATTGATTGCAACACAAATCCTCAATCAAATTAATTTAGTGGAAGGGGTTAAGCGTGCTTTTATAGACCGAGATGGCGAGTTACCTCAGTTTATTTTAGATATTGACCGAAAGCAGGCTGCGAGATATGGCTTAAATATTGGAGACCTTCAAGATGTCATTGAAACCTCACTTGGAGGCAGGGTAGCTACCGAATTATGGGAAGGGGAGCGTCATTTTTCAGTTGTGGTTCGTTTGAAAGAGGCTGAGAGGTATTTAGGAAACTTACCTAATACGTTGGTGGCGACTGCTACTGGGGCGCAGATACCATTGTCCGAGGTGATGAATTTTCGAACTATTTCAGGTTCTATGAATATTGGTCGTGAAAATGGCCAACGCGTCACATCTATTGGGATTTTTATTCAAGACAGGGATATGGGAAGTATTGTCAAAGATATGAAGATTAGGGTCGATAAAAATGTGGTGATTAACGATGCCCGCATCATTTGGTCTGGCGAGTTTGAGAATCAAGAAAGGGCGATGGCAAGATTATCGATTGTTATTCCTATTTCAATTCTCGTCATATTCTTTTTATTATTTAATGCTTTTAATTCATTTCAAAGTGCCTTACTCATTATTCTGAATATTCCATTTGCGATGATTGGGGGTATTTTCTTATTATTTATAACGAATACTGCTTTATCAGTATCCGCTGCGATTGGATTCATCGCCTTGTTTGGTCAGGCTGTCTTAAATGGTGTTATTTTAGTGACTTACTTTAACCAGTTACAAATTGAGGGTTTTACCTTGCGTGAGGCGGTCCTTAAGGGTTCTATTGAACGTTTACGAACTGTTCTGATGACAGCTCTATTGGCAATGCTTGGTTTATTACCAATGGCTTTATCGACAGGGACTGGATCAGAGACGCAAAAGCCCTTAGCATTAGTTGTGATTGGTGGATTGGTTAGTGCGACTTTATTGACATTAATTGTTTTGCCGATTCTTTACGAAGTATTTTCAAATTATGCGAGTAAAGCGCATCTTCGCAAGTCTTCCGAATCTTCCGCATTGAATGATCTGTAATTTACGCAGTAGTTTAAATGGTGTGATTCAAAGGCCAATCTTCAAGTTGCTGTAGAGATCAACAATTTATCATCAAGATATAAATTGATGAGTTCTAGCTTTTGGATTCAATCAAAATGGGATGTAAGGATGTCCTATCAAGCTTATTGAGAATGAAATTTGTATAATGGTAGGAGGTTAAAAGAACAAAGAGTGCAATTTGAATGCGATTTTTTGTGCTCAAATAGTAGATAACGATATTAGAAATGATGAATGATCAACAATTAAAACAAAAATATTTAGAACTAGGTTGGGATACTTTTACGGATGAGGGTTTTGTAGAGATTGCAGGCCCATTTTTCTTCAAAAAAGATGTAAACTGCATGCATTTTTTATTTGAAACCACAATCAAACATCAAAATCGAAATCAGGTTTTACAAGGCGGTGCTTTAACTACTTTTGTTGACCGAGCTTTTGGAGCGGCTGCTAGGGAGTTAACACAGGCCAATAAAACGACGACGATTCAACTGAATATGAATTTTTTAGATTCAGTCAAGATTGGTGAAATTGCTAGACTTACACCAGAAATCACTAGATCAACCAAGCAAATAGTTTTTTTGAGTGGGAACGTGATGGTAGATGATCGCCTAGTTGCTAGTGCTACAGGCATTTGGAAGAAAATTTTATAGCCTAGTTAAGCAGGTTTTTTTAGATGAGCTTTTCTAAGCGCTTTGATGATGCTTTAATATCACCAATGTTATTCGATACCCAATTTGAGTCATAAAAGGTATTGTGATAGCGTTCACCACTATCACAAAGTAGAGAGAGGATTGAGCCCTCTAAACCGTTCTTTTTAAGTTCATTTGCTAGATTGAGCATGGCGACGAAATTTGTCCCAGTAGATGGCCCCACTTTTCGGCCCAGAATATCACTCAGTATTTGCATAGATGCTACGGAATCTTGATCTTTCACAGCAATCATGCGATCGATCACTGAGGGAATGAAACTAGCCTCTGGTCTTGGCCTACCAATCCCCTCGATCCTTGAGCCCTCTGAACTAAGTGATTGATCACCAGTAATATAATAGGCTATAAATACCGAGCCCTCTGGATCTGGAACGCAGACCTCGGTTGGATATCTCTGATAACGAATATAGCGTCCAATAGTCGCGCTGGTGCCGCCAGTTCCTGCACCAATGACAATCCATTTCGGAATTGGATGTCTTTCAAGTGCCATCTGACAAAAAATGCTCTGTGCAATATTATTGTTACCTCGCCAATCAGTGACTCTTTCGGCATAGGTAAACTGATCCATAAAATGTCCTTGTGTTTTGACAGCAAGAGCCTTCGCCACCTCATAAACTTCTTTGGAATGATCTACGAGATGACAAGATCCGCCATAAAATTGCACACGTTCAATTTTTTCAGGAGAGGTGTTTTTGGGCATCACTGCGATGAAAGGCAGGTCTAGCATATTTGCAAAATATGCTTCGCTGACTGCGGTTGAGCCACTAGATGCTTCGATGACTGTCATGCCTTGATTAAGCCAGTTGTTACATAAGGCATACAGAAATAAAGATCTTGCTAAACGATGCTTGAGACTTCCCGAGGGATGCGTTGACTCATCCTTTAGGTATAGATCAATACCATGGTTAGAATAGTTTTTTAATGGGATTGGAATGATATGCGTATCTACACTTCGACTAAAATCAGCTTCAATTTTTAGAACTGCCTGATTAATCCAGTCTTTTTTAGAAAGTTTCATAGTGTAGGGGCTTTAATCTGTCTTGGCTAAATGATTTTTAGCATGAATTTTTAAAAATACGCGGTCAATCTTATTTGTTGAAGCTAGGGGCAGTGCATCTAAAAAAATAACCCAACGGGGGTGTTGATAGGCTGGCCCCTTGGCTAAGCAAAAACCTTTCACTTCGGATTCGGTAAGCATGCTGTTATGATTTTTGACTACATAGGCTACAGGTTTTTGTCCTTTAATGTAATCCTCAACAGGAACCACGGCGGCTGCTTGAATATCTGGATGGGATTCAAGTAATCGCTCAACTTCTGTGGGATATATATTTTCTCCACCACAAACGAACATATCGTCGCTTCGGCCGACAAAGTAGTAAAAACCCTTTTCATCTTTTCGAAAGATATCTCCAGTACTATAAAAACCATCGGGCGAGAATGGATTGGGTATTGGATCCCTCCAGGAGCTTTGATGGTAGCCAAGCATTACACCGGGAGATTTCATTTGAAGGATACCTTCATTTGCAGGTAGATTATTTTCATCGACTAAACGCAGGCTAACCTCAGGATGTGGGTAGCCGACCGAGATTGTTGGTTGCTCTAACTCCTGAGGATGTGCACCAAAGACTACAGGCCCACCTTCTGTCGTGCCAAAAGCATTCGTGACTTTGGTATTCGGCAGTGCCTGGTGGATTGCCTCTAACAGTTTGGGTGAGATCGGTGCTGAACCCATTCTTAAAAACTTCACTGACGATAAGTCAAATCGTTTGAGAAGTTCAGTTTCTTGTAACATCATGGCGATCATAGGCGGGACAGCAGTTAGCCAAGTACAACGATATTTTTCAGTTGCTTGAATATACTCTTTGGCATTAAATTGCGGCAGCAGAATCATTTGCGCGTGCGCTAGAATAGCTAGCTTGGTGAGAGCTAGGGCATTCATGTGGTACATGGGCGCAGCGATTAAAAAACGGTGCTTTGACCAATTATTTTTACCAAGGCGTGTTTTAGCAACCCAAATATGGCTTTGATGGCTAAGCATCACGCCCTTCGGTTGTCCTGATGAACCTGAGGTATATAAAATCATAGCGATTTGATGAGGTTTAGGAATAACCGAGCAATAAGCTCCTGGATTGATAAAGTGATCAAATCCTTCGGAATTACTTTGATTAAAAACAATTTTTGGCAGGGTTGAAGGAATCTGAGGGGCGCGTAAAGCATCACAAAAAACCAATTGAGCGCCTGAGTCTGCTAGCACAAAATCAATCATTTTCTGAGGGAATTTATAATTAACTGGTACCGCAACGAGTCCAGCTCTCATAATTCCCAAATAACTGGCAATGAATTCCGCCCGATTAGCTGACAGAATTCCAATCCGTGTACCGGGTAATAGGGCTAATTGATCAAGGCCTCGAGCAACTGCATTAGCCATGGCGTCGAGTTGGGCAAAAGTAAACTCTCTCGGAGACGATTCGCCCCCTAGATCGATGAGGGCGACTTGATTGAAATCGAAGTCGCGCCTAAATAAATCCCCTAAATTTGTAGGATCCAAGGACACACTTTAAGCTTTAGGTGGGGGTGGCGGTGCAGTTGAGTACACGCCTCTACCGCTAGCGCATAATGCGCCGTCTTGATCGTAGACCATCGCTTCAGCCACGCTAATTTGGCTGCCAAACTTAATCACTTTACCTTTAGCAATTAAGTTTCCTGGCATAGCTGCCCGGTGATAGTCAACTCGCAAGTCGATAGTAGGTACTCCCCGACCGGTTTTAGAGACTAAAGCCCAATCTGCGGTGAGGTCGACTAAAGCTGCTAAGATTCCGCCATGGGTATATTTACGATCAGGGTTTACAACCCATTCCTCGCGCCAGGTGGCTTCAATTTCTATTGCACCTTCAGTGACGCTGAGCACTTTCAATCCAAGCCACTGATGAAATGGTCCACGTTTTAATTTTTCTTCAACTTCTAGCGCTGTAATCATTGGAGTAGACATATCGAATACCTTTTAATGTTAGGGGGTAATAATAACTTTACCAAGCACTTCTCTATCTTGGATTAATCGTAAACCTTCGCTAGCTTGTTCTAGAGGGAGAATTTTATCAATCATTGGGGTGATTTCACCTTTTGAAATCATGTCCATGAGCGCTGTGAGGTTGTCCATATAAAAACTATTTGAGCCGATGATTTGTAACTCAAAGCTCCAGACATACCGTAAGTCTTCTTTAGGATCGTGCCCAGCTGTAGCGCCGCAGACTAATAATTTCCCGCCGCGTTTTAAACAGCGTAGAGATGGGACCCAAGTGTCTCCTCCGGTAAAGTTAATCACTACGTCCACACCACCCTCATAATTGCGGCGTTGTGGTTTGCCATATTTTTCAATAGCCCATTTAGAAAAATCAACATCTTTATAGTTGATGACTTCATCGGCACCAATTTCTTTGAGTCGGGCTAATTTTTCTGCGCTGCTTGCACAGGCGATCACTTCGGCACCTAATTTTTTAGCCAGGATAACGCAGCCAGTACCCACTCCACCGGAGGCTCCGAGTATGAGTACTCGGTCACCTTTTTTAACGGTATTGTGCGTAATTAACATACGATGCGCAGTACCATAGGCCACTGGTAATGAGGCGGCCTGTTCAAAAGAAACGGCGTCAGGCATTTTAATCAGCTGTTCTGCCGAGACAAGACAATACTCGGCCATTCCACCGTCAAGCATTTCACCCATTAAGCCCTTGGTTTTATTTAAAGGATTTACCAGGACTCGGTCACCCACTTGCCAGCCAGTAACTTGGCCGCCGATTTCTGTGATCGTACCAGCGAAGTCAAGACCTATTACCACAGGCAGGGGAACCTTAATACCAGGCATACCTTTGACGGTAAAGACGTCATGATAATTAAACGAGGACGCGCCGACGCGAATAATGACATGGCCATCTTGTAGGGTGGGCATTGGGTAATCGGTAACGCATTGTAGATTTTCAAGACCACCATGCTGGCTAAGTACCAAAGCTTTCATAAGTTTTATTTCTCCGGGGATTAAATTTGAATTGAAATATTAAGCGATTTTTTTAGTGCAGTTAAATTATAGCTTTAGGTCTACTTGCTTGAGCTTTGCTTATCATAATCCAATTGATAAAAATAAAATTGCTATTTTTATCAATTTTTAGTAGTTTTTTAGGATATATTTCTACTATTATGAAAATAGATAAAATAGATTTGCAAATATTGTCGATTCTGCAACAGGATGGTACTTTGCCAGTTAGCTCAGTTGCAGAAAAAGTTGGTTTGTCTGTTACGCCATGTTGGCGCAGGATTGCACGACTTGAAGATGAAGGCTATATTCGCAAGCGGGTAGTCTTATTAGACGCCCATAAACTAAATGTTGGCGTGACAGTTTTTGTGGCGATTAAAACTAGTGGCCATAACCAAGCATGGTTTGAAAAATTTCAGGCGGCGGTGATGAAACTACCCGAGGTAGTCGAGTTTTATCGCATGAGTGGGGATATGGACTATCTTTTACGCGTTGTCGTCCCGGATATTGCAGGTTATGATGCTGTTTATAAAAAGTTAATTAAGACAGCAGATATCTTTGATATTAATTCCAGTTTTGCGATGGAGCAGATTAAATACACGACGGCATTACCGTTAAATTTTCTGTGAGTAAGGGCAATCGATAACTTGGGGCGACTTTGCTATCAGTGCTTGGTGCAAGCATGCACTAGAGTGTCCAAAGAGGTGCGGATTAGCTAAAATACAGTTTCGATGTTGGTAAATTTAAGTACTAGTTGCAAAAGATTTTGTCAGGCCATTTTTATTTGTAAAGATTATCTGTAAAGAGTTTTTTAGACCTTAAGTTGAACTTTATCTTTTTGGGAAATGTATTTAAATGAAAAAAAATAGTTGGCTTTATCGTGTGATGTATGGGGTGATTTTCACTTTGTTGGGGATGATGTCACTAGGGTTGTATGCCCAGCCTGCCAGTTATCCCAATAAACCCGTTAAATTATTAATTCCTTTTCCACCCGGCGGGCCAGCTGATGGCATCGGTCGATTGATGGCTGTCGCACTGTCTAATTCGATTCGGCAAACAGTCTTCGTAGAAAATCGGGGTGGCGCAGGCGGTGTCATTGGTGCTGAGTTAGTTGCCCAATCACCAGCTGATGGCTACACTCTGATGCTTTTACCATCTGCCCTAGTTGCTAATGCATCCCTGTATCCCAAGCTAACTTTTCAAATTACCCGTGATTTTGTCTCGGTATCTGGTCTGGCAAGATTTCCTTTGATTTTAGTTACCCATCCATCTTTGCCAGTCAAGTCGGTACAGGATTTGATTGTCTTGGCTAAAAATAAACCCGGCCAACTAAATTTTGCGTCTGCCGGTTCTGGAGGTGGCGCACATTTAGCAGCCGAAGAGTTTAAGCACTTGACTGGCGTGACTATGACGCATATCCCTTATAAAGGTACGGGTCCAGCTGTAACTGATACCTTAGGTGGCCAGGTTAATTTAATGTTTGGTTCAGTTGAGTCCGTGATTGAATTTATTAAGTCTGGCAAATTAAGACCTTTAGCCGTGACCAGTGCGAAACGGATTCCGATTTTGTCTGATGTACCAAGCATGATGGAGGCTGGTGTTAAAGGTTATGAAATGGAATCTTGGTTTGCGGTGGTTGCACCAGCGGGTGTGTCGCGTCCGATCGTGGAGTATTTAAGTAAAGAACTTGGCCTGATTTTGAAAAGCCAAGATTATATTGAGAAAGTAAAAGCACAAGGTGGGGAAGTTTTACAATTGAACGCACAACAACTAACCGACTTCACAAAATCAGAAAGTGTGCGCTGGGAAAAAATCATCAAAGAAACTGGTGCTAAACTTGATTGAATATTCGTAGAAAGATAAAGATGACACAACTAACTCCCTTTAAAGAGGACTTAAGAGGCTTTGTTGAAAGATTAAGGCAGACTGGTGAACTGATTGATTTACATCAAGCAGTAGATATTCGACACATCGCAACCTTAGTCGATCAATCCGATAAAGCAATTTTATTTCACCGAGTGATTGGTTATGATATGCCTGTCTTATCGGGTATTGTTAGAACTCAGAAACGTGCTGTGATGTCCGTTGGCTGTGAGACGTTCAGAGAAATTGAAGATAAGCTTCAGTATGGGATTGATCATCCGATTGCTGCAACGCGCGTGAGCACTTCTAGTACTGAAGAAATTATTTGGCAAGGAGATGAGGTCGATTTATTTAAATTGCCAATCCCCATGAGTTCGATTTACGATGGCGGCCCGATGATTACTGCTGGAGTAGTCATTGCACGTGACCCTGAGTATGGGATAAATACTGGCGTATACCGCTTTATCGTCAAAGAGAAAAATCTCACTGGCATTGATATCGTTACTCCGAATAATATGCGGATGTTTGCTCAAAGAGCATTTGAAGCAGGTCGTCCTTGTCCCATCTCGATTTCGATTGGAACGCATCCGATGGAAGTTTTAGGAGCTGGTTTTAGAGCGCCAATTGGTGTTGATGAGATGGGAATTGCCGGTGGTATTCGTGGATGCTCGGTGGCTTTGGGTCAGTGTAAGACGATTGATATGCCCTATATTGCGGATAGTGAAATTGTTTTGGAGGCAGAGATATTACCGGTTGGCTGGACGCAACCTGAGGGGCGTTTTGGTGAGTTTACTGGCCTCATGGGTGGTCTACATTGGAACCCCAATGTTCGGATTAAAGCAATTATGATGCGTAAAAACCCCATGTTTTATTTCTTGCATATGCCTTGGGAAAATACCTGGTTGGCAGCCCCAACACGTTATCAAGCCATTCGACGTGCCTTAAAAACGGCCGGCGTTCAAGTCAAGGATATTAATGTTACTTTGGGTGGGCGAGCATTTTGGCATGCGGTGATCTCGATTAAAAAACAAGCTGGTGAAGGGAAGAATGCACTGCTTGCAGCTTTATCGGTCATGGACCTCAAGCATATTGTAGTGGTCGATGATGATATTGATGTATTCAATCCAACTGAGGTTGAATGGGCAATAGCCACTCGCGTTCAAGGCGATAAAGACGTGATGATTATTCCTGGGGCACGGGCTAAGCCATTAGACCCGAGCTTGTATATCACGCCAGGGCAAGTACCAACTGGTGCAAAGGTTGGTATTGACGCAACGATTGGTGAGGGTATACCTAAGGAGCGTTTTGAACGTATTTCATATGCCTATGCTGATCGGGCAAAGATTGCTGACTATTGTGCCGGTAAGGCCGACCCCGAATTAGTTACACAAAAAAATACTGACCAAGAGTTGGCAGATCAAATCATCGCTTTAATAGAGATCAGTCCAGTTTACTATTCGGAGATCGCTGAGAAATTTTCTCAATATAGTTTTGTAACAGTTGCAAAAACTTTTGGTGAATTGCATGCACAGGGTATTTTGTGGCAAGACCCGCGGGGAAAAATGTGTTTGAAAAATTCCAAGTTTGCTGCCAAGCAACCAGGGTAGATATCTGCCAGCTTGTTTAGTAATCTAAGACACCAAACTTTATAAAGGAAAGCTGCATATGCAATTCGATTGGGGTAATCCGTATCCGACTATTCGGATGCCGGTCATGGGCCGGAATATTGTTTCCACTTCTCACCCGTATGCGGCTCAAGCTGGTTTGAAAGTGCTGCACGCTGGCGGAAATGCCATCGATGCTGCTATTGCTGCTGCTGCCGCTTTGATGGTGGTTGAGCCCGTTTCGAACGGCTTGGGCAGTGATTGCTTTGCAATTGTTTGGGATGGAAAAGAATTACACGGATTAAATTCTTCGGGAGTTGCGCCACAAGCGTGGAGCCCACAGTATTATGAAAAGAAATACGGACTAGATGGAAATGGGGTGGCTAATCGTCCAAAGCGCGGTTGGGACGTGGTAACTGTTCCTGGGGCGATTGCTGGTTGGGACGCCTTATTAAACCGATTTGGCTCAAAGCCTTTAGGTGACTTATTGCAACCTGCCATTGAAATTGCTGAACAGGGTTATGCTTTGCCACCAATTTTGGCGCATAAATGGGCTGCAGGGGTCGTTGATTTAAAAGACCAGCCTGGATTTGCACAGACCTTTATGCCTAGTGGGCGAGCGCCTAAGACAGGAGAACTATTCCACTTTCCAGGCGCGGCAAAAACCCTTCGCCAGTTAGTTAGAAGTGGCTTAAAAGATTTCTATACAGGTGAGATAGCAGCGGCAATTGTGGCTTACTCGAACCAACATGGCGGGAGTATGTCGCTGGCCGATCTACAATCTTATCAACCTGAATGGGTTGGAACGATTGCTCAAAAGGTGCTTGGCAGAGATGGCAAAACCTATCAAGTGCACGAAATCCCTCCCAATGGTCAGGGTATTGGAGCTTTAATTGCTTTGGGTATCTTAGAGCATTTTGATTTAGCAAGTTTGCCTGTTGATGGCATAGCTAGTCAGCATTTGCAGATTGAAGCAATGAAGTTAGCCTTTGCCGATGTGTATCAATATGTAGCAGATGCGCGTTCGATGGCGGTTACGCCCGCACAAATGCTTGATCCGAGTTATTTAGCCGCTCGGGCAAAACTAATTGATATGAAAAAATCTACGCATTTTTCACATGGAATGCCTGAATCAGGCGGGACGGTTTATCTCTCAGTAGCAGATGCACAGGGTCGAATGGTTTCATTTATCCAAAGCAACTATATGGGTTTTGGCTCGGGTGTAGTTGTGCCTGAGTGGGGCATTAGTCTGCAAAATCGTGGATTTGGATTTTCTATGGATCCCAAATCAAGGAACGTTGTTGCTGGCGGTAAAAGACCTTTTCACACAATTATTCCAGCATTTTTGATGCGCGAAGAAAATGGTATACAGGTTCCTCAAATGAGTTTTGGGGTGATGGGTGGAGACATGCAACCGCAGGGCCATATTCAAACAGTATTACGGATGCTCAAGTATGGCCAACAACCACAAGCGGCTTGTGACGCGCCAAGATGGAAAGTTAATCACGACTTTACCTTAGATGTCGAACTTAATTTAAGTGCTAATACCATTGATGGCTTAAAGGAATATGGCCATATTTTAAAGAAAATCGATGATCCCTATATGGACTTTGGATCAGGTCAATTTATATGGCGCTTATCGGACCAGTTGTCTGGTGGGTATGTTGCAGCAAGCGACAGTCGCAGGGATGGGCTTGCTGCTGCTTATTAAGTTATTTATTCGATTGGTGTAGATTGAGCATTCAAAAAAGAATTTGAAATTCAAGCAGAAAGATCAGTCCGATTTTTGAAGCCTACCCTCTTTAACCAGCTTGGCCCAGCGCTGGACGTCGGTTAAATACCATTTTTCGAATTCAGATCCTGGACCGGGCAGGGGTGTAGCGGCAACTGCGTCTAGCCGATCTTTTACTGCGTCAGATTTTAAAGCTTGCAAAATTGCATTCTCGACTACTTTTAAAGCTTCATCTGGCACCGCTGCTGGCGCAAAAAAACCGAACCAAGTCCCGAATTCAAATCCTGGGTAGCCTTGTTCAGCAAAAGTTGGCACATTTGGAAGTAATTTCGAGCGCTTACTAGAAGTAATTGCTAGGGCCCTTACCATGCCACCTTTGGCTTGTGGAAGGGATGAGCCCATCACATCAGTGAGGACCGTAATACGTCCAGCAATTAAATCGGGATAGACTGCTCCACTTCCCTTATAAGGGATATGTGTCATTTCAATACCACTCGCTGATTTAAACAGTTCGCCGACTAAATGACTACCGGTGTTATTGCCAGACGACCCAAAACTTGCTTGAATGCGGTTTGCTTTCACAGCACTCACAAATTCGGCAAGATTTTTAAAGGGTGAGTCGTTTGATACCAGCATCAGACTAGGAATAGACGCCACACCTGCAACGGCTTTTAAATCTTTAGTCGGATCAAAATTGAGCTTTGCCAAGCTTGGGCTAGTAGATAGGCTAACAGATGCAAATAGAAATGTATGTCCATCTGGCTTGGCCAATTTGGCCACATATTCAGCCCCAATATTTCCTCCTGCTCCAGGCTTGAGCTCTGGCAAAACAGTTTGTCCAATGATTTTGCCCATTTCATCGGCAATTACACGTCCAAGAACATCTGCTGAACCACCGGCAGCGTAAGGGATAATCATGACTAATGGTCTGGTTGGGAAGTTTGCTGCGTTAGCCAGGTTACAAAAGACAGTAATCAGACTAAAAAAAATGATGAATAGTCTACTGGCTCGACAAGATCTTGTCATAGGGTGCTTTCAGTTTTAAAGAAAATTGGTTAATAATTTTTGTCACAAATAAATCTTAATTTACCATTTTTTTGGCAAAAAGGTGGGATTTGCAAACTTCTAAAGTGTTCAAATTTTGTGCGTTTTGCACCAAATGATTACTAATTTTTCATACAAGTGAAATATCACTTGTCTAGAATATTAATTAAATCAACACGAAATTCAAGTTATGACTCTTTACTACACCACCCTTTTGCTTGTAACGATTACCTTTACTTCCTCCCTCCTTGGCGAGAGAAGACGCTTTTTCTTAAAACGCAAGAAAAAGGAAGAAGAGAAAAAAATTCAAGATGAACTCGACTCGGTCAAACACTTGCAGTTGTGATCAGGTAAGCTGTTTTTTATGCCTGCTTGAGCCAGTAACAACTAACTATCGTCATCTACATCAGATTATCCATCCTACGGGGAATCTTTGGTAGTTCATTGAAAGTAGAGCCAAAACTGATAAACTAGCCAGGCTATCCTTGAAAAAGATCCTACTAAAGAGCAATATTGAAATTATAGAATCGAACTGAGTGGATTAGTGGGGCGGGGGACAAATAGATGAACTCTAATTATCCCAATCAGTTACCAAAAAAATTCCTGTTGATGACTAGATCTTGGGTAGATTGATCTAGATTTGAGTTCTTTGAGTTAGCCGCAGTATTTACTTTAATCGTACTTATCCTAACTTCTTCAATGTGTGGAACTGTCAGGGTTACTGCGGGCTTGATACGTAAGACGCAATTACTTAGATCCATGAGATACTCCGAATTTTTTAAGGATTGCGGCATGGCTATATCAAGCAGTCGATGCAGTAAGTCTGTCGTATGTTCTGGATCAGGGCTTGCTATAACAATCTCTTGCAAGTGATTTTTTCCATTAGGATGCTTTGTTACTTGGTCAAACCAGAGATAATCTGGGGTCAGATGTTCACAGAAATAAATTCTGAGACCGGTAATTGGTTGAACAGAAAACCGTACTGTTTTAAACAGGGCCGTTTGAATCAGTTCGTTAACTAGGGCAGGGCGCGAGAGATCTTGGATAGGATTTGGATCGAACCCCGCTTGTTTTAAATAATTAAAGCATTGCTCCGCATCATTTGTTTTAAAAACAAGCGCGTCTAAGCCAATTGCTAAATCTGCTATTTCTTTACGCTGAGGGACTGTGCCATACTCCCATCCGAGAACTTCTAAATACGTACTATCTAGCATACATAGTTGGTTAGAAGATCCCAAATTATGTTTTGATAATTGCGTTAAATTAAAACCTAGCTTAGCTAATTGATTACTGATCGCTAATATTTGGTCTCTAGCCATCAGTACTAGATGATCGAACTGGTAGTTCATCAAAAATGCGTGCTTCAGATCTATGGGTGGAGTTCGGCGATGAGTTCAATCTCAACACAACAGCCCAGAGGTATTTGAGCTACTCCAAAAGCGCTTCTGGCATGTTTCCCGGCTTCTCCAAATACTTCAAAAAGGAGCTCGGAACAGCCATTGATCACAAGATGGTGCTCAGTAAATTCAGATGTGGAATTGACTAATCCCATCACTTTTACGATACGTTTAACCCGATCTAGGGAGCCAGCATGCTCCTGTAGAGTCGCTAAGAGATCAATCGTAATTGCTCTAGCGGCAAGTTTGCCAGTCGCGGTATCCATATCAAGACCTAGTTTTCCTACCCAAGGTTTGCCATGTTGTTTCGCAATATGGCCTGATAGAAAAACTGTCGAGCCAATTGCGGCAGACATCACGTAGGCTGCTGCTGGTGGGCTTGCTGGAGGGAGTTTGATACCTAAGTTTTGTAAACGTTCGGATATTGTAGAAGTAGGACTAGACATGTGGATATTTTAAAAGTTTATTTAATAGTTAATCATATAAAGATCATTTGTGGTAATCATACTGTATTACGAAAAGCAACTACCCTAAGTGAGACATTGCTATGTTCAAAGTGGGGATTATCTTCTGTGAGGTACACACTGATCAAAGGATGCCCTTTAAACAGAATATAATGAAATTGGCACCGGTCTAAAGCGCCTATGCAGCGCCTATGCAAAAGATGCTTGGCTAGCTAGGTTTTTTAGAGTTTTTTTAATTCAAAGTCCGAATCTAACAAAGTGAGTTGTTTATGGATCATCCAAAGCGTTTAATTGTCGGTATAAGTGGCGCCTCAGGGATTGTATACGGCGTGCGGATTTTACAAGCCTTATATGGCTCTGAGATAGAGACCCATTTAGTGATGTCTGACTCGGCCAAACTAACTCTTTCGTCAGAGATGGATTTGACGATTAAGGATGTTGAGAGCTTGGCAAGTGTGGTTCATAACAATAAAAATATTGGGGCAACAATTGCCTCTGGTTCATTTAAAACGTTGGGCATGGTGATTGCGCCGTGCTCGATTCGTTCTTTGTCTGAAGTGGCTTGGGGTACGACCACGAGTCTATTATCGCGGGCGGCTGATGTTGTCCTCAAAGAAAGACGTCGGTTAGTCTTAATGGTTCGAGAGACTCCACTGCATTTAGGGCACTTAAGGTCGATGACCCAAGCCACTGAAAATGGTGCGGTAATTATGCCGCCGGTTCCAATGTTTTATTCAAAGCCAGAAACAATCGATGATATTGTGAACCATACAACAGGCCGTTGTTTAGATTTATTTGAGATTGATACGAGTTTAGTCAAACGTTGGTCTGGTATGGGTAAACAAGCACTATCAACGACCCAAAATTCTTAAAATGGGATACGATATGCAGACTGCTACGACACTTTTTGTATACTATAAAATTACTACTGCGCAACATGTAACAACTCTGCATTTACTCCGTCTGATGGCTCAGAATTTAAAAGCCCAATACAGGGATTTGGAAATAGAAATGATGCAACGTCCCGAAGTTTCAAGTGATGGCTTGGAAACTTGGATGGAGGTTTATCGATACCCTGGGGGGGTTACATCAGAAATGATTGCCAAGATTGCAACGAGTGCTCAGGAAAGTGGCTTACCCTTAGCAAGAAAAGTCGAGATTTTTATACCGTTGGTTTAAATCAAGACGCAATTTTTTTAAAGATTTGATTGAAAAATTCGGCAATATCGATTAACTCTTGGGGATGGACTGAATGCTCCATGGGATAAGTTTTCCAGTGGACTTGATAGCCAAGCTCTACGAGTAATTTACGTGACTCTTCAGCACGCTCTGGAACTACAACTGGGTCATAGATGCCGTGCGCTAAAAAAATTGGCGTATTTTGGTTTGTCAGTTGTCGTTGACTCTTAAACTGATCAGCTAGTGGCAGGTATCCGGATAAGGCAATAATTCCAGCTAGTTCTTTTGGAAATAGTAAGCCAGTGTGTAAGGCCATGGCACAGCCTTGCGAAAAACCTGCTAGGGCAATATTTTCATAGGGAATCCCTCTTTTTACCTCCTGCTCAATTAATTCGCAAATAGCTTGGGCGGAGCGTGTGATACCGGTAGCATCCTGTTTTTGGACCAAATTACTGCCATAAATATCGTACCAAGCGGGCATCACATAGCCATTATTGACCGTGACTGGCATGCTGGGTGCGTTTGGGAATACAAACCGAATAGGAGGACAATGACGCAGATTTAATTGCGGGACAATTCCTGCAAAGTCGCTCCCATCAGCACCTAGGCCATGCATCCAAATTACGCTAGCGAGCGGGTTTGGTGATGTTTCATGTTCAATACAAGTCAGCATAGTTAGCAATCATATTTCTAAAGAGATTATTCTATTTTAGGGTGTAGTATAAATACTCTCAAGTTTTTTATATGAAAGGTGTTTTATGACAATATCCATGTTCCAAGCCAGCGTTCCTCGACTAGTTAATATGTTGACAAATCTTTCTGCAATCCTAGAAAAGTCGCAGATCCACATTGAAGCAAAAAAATTAGATGCCACTGCATTTACGCATTTTCGATTATTTCCTGATATGCTCAATTTGACTAGGCAGGTTCAAATAGCTACCGACACTGCCAAATCTGTTGTTGCACGATTGGCAGGCGTTGATATTCCCGCTTATGAAGATAATGAACAGACGATTGCTGACTTACAAAAACGCATCGCTAAGACAATATTGTTTGTTGAGGGTTTTACGCCCCAACAGATTGATGGTACAGAGGACAAGGTAATCATTACCAAGCGGGGCGATAAAGAGACTCATTACGTTGGCATGCAATTTTTGCTCAGCCATGCTTTACCTAACGTCTATTTTCATATCACAACGGCATACAATATTTTGCGCCATAATGGCGTAGAAATTGGTAAGCGAGATTATTTAGGAAAAATTATTTAGGTCGGCAACTAGGCCTAGGATTGATATACATCGAATAAGCAGATTGTTTGGACAGTTTTTGCAGTTTGAAGTAAGAGTTGATCCTGGGTCATTTTTCCTACTAACTGTAAACCTAGCGGTAAATTATTGCGAGACTTTGCGATAGGCATCGTGATTGCGGGGAGTCCTAAAAAGCTCCACAAAGAACAAAACATGGGATCGCCAGTAGAGCTCAGTCCAAGGGGCGCTTCGCCATTTGCCGGAATGGTGAGGAGAGCGTCGTACTGACTCAGATAGGGTACTACTGCTTGACGCAGTTGGCTTTGGGTAGTCTTAGCATTCGCATACTCGATGGTGGTAATTGCTTGCCCTTGTGTTACAAGACTCTGAATGTGTTCACTTAAGAGGTGTTTAAATTCTTTTACATGATGCTGGTGGACAATAGCTGCCTCATAAAACATCAAGGTGGTCATCGAGTGAAGGCTATCCCAAAAAAGAGTTGGCAACTCTATTTCATTAACGATTACACCCTCGGACCTTAGTTTACTGATTACATGTTGTATAGCTAGCACTTGTTCTTGGCTGATGAAATGATCAAAAGGCGTTTTTAAAAGAGCCAATCTTGGATTCAGATTAGATGCCAGCTCTTGGTCCAGATCAAGAGCTGGCTTGACGTGCTCATCTGCCTGTACCGATGTGTGTTGCAGTAAATTAAAGGCATAAGCAACGTCATCGACAGAACGCGTAAATAGTCCAACATGATCTAATGATCCAGAAAAAGGGAAAATTCCCTCTATCGGCAGTGTTCCAAAGCTAGGTTTAAATCCAACCACTCCACAAAAAGCCGCAGGCCTTATAACAGAGCCTTGTGTTTGAGTACCGACCGCTAGAGGCACGATGCCGGCTGCTACTGCTGCGGCTGAGCCACTAGAAGAACCACCGGGAGTATGTTGGTGGTTCCATGGATTTTTTGTGGGGCCGGACTTTCTATAAGCAAACTCGGTTGACACTGTCTTACCGAACAAGACGCCACCTAAATTAAATAGTTTTTCCACGATTGGAGCATTTTCTTTTGGGAGGTGGTTTTGATAAATGACCGAGCCATTTGTCGTGATTAAATCTTTCGTAGAAATAATATCTTTGATCCCTACGGGAATTGCTGATAGTGGTCCTGAACGCATCGATTTTTGGAGGACATCTATTGTGCTACGCGTCACAAAGGCTTTTAATTGTGGTTCGAGTAAGTCTGCTAGGTTGTAACAATCTTGCAAATATTTTTTTTCGTCCAGAGCTTTTGATTGAATCAGTCGACAAGCTTCGATGAGTCCCAGATGTGCAGGCATAATTAATAATTTAAATTTTACAGATTATTGTATAAAACTGTTATATAAAACCCAGAGATTTTTACTGCGAACAGGATTTCAAAATATCTTTTTAATGAACTGATGTAATCTATTAATCTGGCAACCATGCGACAATTTTTTCACGTTGGATTGCTAACCAGGCTTTTAATTCTCCATTATCAATAATTGGAATCATGCGCCAGTTCATCATAAAAATCGTACCATCTTTTTTATAATTTACGGCCTCACCTTCAAAGACCGTGACATCAATAAGACATTTCCGTAAACGTTGAATGACCACTTGGGAGGTACTTGGGCCTTGGAGAATCTTTGGAGATTTCCCGAGAATTTCATCTATGCTATAGCCAGTCAGTTGCGTGAACGCTGAGTTCGCATAAGTAATTTTGGGATTATTTGAGGCATCGGTGATGAGAACAGAATCGTAGCCCTGCAAAAGCATGGTCTCTAGAATAGATAGGCATAAATCACTACTGTAGGCATTTTGAAGATTGCTAAGCATGCCGTAACGTTAACACAGTTTATTTTTTAGATTTATTTGACTGAGCTTTTACAAGAGTGGCTCTTTTATAGTTTGGAATGCGTGCCGTCGCAAAGAGGTGATTGATGAGTCTGTTTACAACCACAAAAGAAGACTTTTTTATTTTCGGTAGCCATGTAATTTAGGGGCTCACATTCTGTCACTTGATGTGAATCATCACAAAAGGGTTGATTTTTACTCAGTCCACAAGAACACCACTGATAAGTTTTGCCAGCCACAACCTCAACTGCATAGGGAGCATTTTTTGCTGTTTTTGCTTTCATCATGATTTCCAGTTCAAAGTTTAATTTATTTCATTAGACAAGCAAAAACATACTCAGTAATTTTCAACTCTTGCAGTAATTACCTGAAAGACATATTAATTTTTGACAATATGTCGGACCCGGGACATAGTTTATCGAGTGCTAAGGAGTTCAAGGGTTGGTCACAGGTATTTAAGGCCGTATGTAAATCTGTCGCATCAGGGTCAATATAAAGCAGTCCAGTTACTACTTCTCCTTTAGCTTGATGTTCATTAACATAGCTAAGGGCGCCATACCTATTGGTGGAATCATAATCATTCGTTAATTTACGCAGACGAAGAATAGATCCGTCATGCTGTTCAATTTCGGTCACTTCGCCAGGTTGATATGCTGTCGTGATTTCTGCATGTTGCTTGATAAAATCAATTCGATTGACGGTTTCATTATGTTCGCGGACATAATCATAGCTTTTGGTGCTTCCTTGATGGTTATTAAAAGTTACACAAGGACTAATTACATCAATAAATGCGGCGCCACCATGATCGATAGCACCTTTGATTAAGGGGACTAGTTGCGCTTTATCTCCTGAAAAACTTCGAGCAACATAGGTTGCTCCGAGTTGCAACGCAATGCCAACTAGATCAATTGGACTATCGTTATTAACTACCCCTTTTTTACTTTTGGAACCTTGATCTGCTGTTGCAGAAAATTGTCCTTTAGTCAGGCCATATACACCATTATTTTCAACAATATAGGCCATCCGCACACTACGACGCATGGCGTTCGCAAATTGCCCAAGTCCGATTGAAGCAGAATCACCATCCCCTGAGACTCCAAGATAGAGTAGCTCTCGATTGGCTAAGTTGGCGCCTGTCAGGACTGAGGGCATTCTCCCGTGGACCGTATTAAAGCCATGCGAAGCGCCCAAAAAATAATCTGGTGTTTTTGAACTACATCCAATACCTGACATCTTGGCTACGCGATGTGGTTCGATATTCATTTCCCAACAAGCTTGAACGATGGCTGCAGAGATGGAGTCATGACCACAACCGGCACAGAGTGTCGAAATTCTGCCTTCATAATCGCGCCGGGTGTAGCCAACTTGATTTCGAGTTAAGCTGGGGTGATGTAATATTGGTTTTGCAATATAGGTCATACCAACTCCTGGTTTTTTTGATCAGATAGGGCACTGATTTTTTCTAGTTGATTTTGAATGGCTGTAACGATAAAACGTGCAGTAATCGGTGTGCCATCGTAGTGTAATATTTTAATTAATTGATTTGGATTAATACTTAATTCCGAAATAATTAAGGTATGCATTTGGGCATCTCGATTTTGTTCAACAATAAACACATAATCATGTTGCAAAATAAAATCATCAACCGCTTTTGAAAACGGAAAAGCCCGCAGTCGCATGGCATTTAAAGCTATTTTTGATTGCTCTAGAACATCGAGAGCTTCTTGCATTGCAGGGCTCGTTGAGCCAAAATACATGACGCCATAGCGGGTCGACTGATTGGCGAGTCGCAGCACTGGTTGAGGAACAATCTTGGCAGCAGTAGAAAACTTCTTCACTAAACGTTCCATATTGTAGGTGTAGTCTTGACCCCGCTCAGAGTAGCGCGCATAAGCATCGCGACTTGTGCCTCTGGTAAAGAAGCTACCTTTCGTTGGATGTGTTCCCGGCAGCGTTCGCCATGGAATACCATCGCCATCAACATCTTTGTATCGACCAAAATCTTTACCTGCTTCGAGTTCCTCAGCGGTCATGACTTTACCTCGGTCATAAGATCTGCTTTCATCCCAAGCAAAGGGTTTAGATAGGCGTTGATTCATGCCAATATCTAGATCAGTCATTAAAAAAATTGGCGTTTGGAGTCTTTCAGCTAGATCAAAAGAACAGGCTGCATGTTCGAAGCACTCATAGGGATCCTCTGGAAAGAGCAGAATATGTTTGGTATCACCATGTGAGGCATAAGCACAAGCTAGAATATCAGACTGCTGCGTTCTGGTCGGCATGCCGGTTGATGGTCCACCTCGTTGGACATCGATAATAACAACTGGGATTTCGGCAAAGTATGCCAGACCAATAAATTCAGTCATTAAAGAAATCCCAGGCCCGGATGTGGCAGTGAAAGCTCTTGCACCGTTCCAGCCGGCACCAATCACAATCCCAATAGAGGCTAATTCATCCTCAGCTTGAACAATCGCAAACCTGTCTAGGCCGGTTTTAGGATCAACCCGGTATTTCCGACAGTATTTTTCAAATGCTTCGGGGACAGATGAGGACGGGGTAATCGGGTACCAAGCTGCGACAGTCGCACCGCCATAGACGCATCCCAGTGCAATGGCACTATTGCCATCGGTGAAAATTTGATCACCAACTTGATTGCTTTTTTGAACGCGAATACTGAGAGGGGCTTTGAGATAGGTTTTGACATAATCTGCCCCGAGATTAAAGGCTTTGATATTCGAATCAAGTAATTTTTCTTTACCTTTGTATTGTTCACTAAAAAGCTTTTCAAAAACGGCACTATCCACATCGAGCAGAACTGCTAGAGCACCGACATAAATAATATTTTTGAATAATTGTCTTTGTCTAGGATCTTGATATGCATTATTACTAATTTCTGTTAGGGGTACACCAATCGTATGGACATCGCCTCGAAATTTTGATTCTGGGATAGGTCTTGTGGAGTCGTAAAACAAGAATCCCCCAGGTTCGATTTCACTGATATCAGCATCCCATGTTTGTGGGTTCATAGCGACCATCATGTCAACACCACCCCGCCGACCGCTATAACCTTTTTCACAAACGCGGGCTTCGTACCAGGTGGGCAGTCCTTGGATATTACTTGGAAAGATGTTTCGGGGGCTAACAGGCACACCCATGCGGAGAATCGCTTTTGCAAATAATTCATTGGCAGAAGCTGAACCAGAGCCGTTTACATTAGCAAATTTAATGACAAAATCATTAATGGCAGATATGGTTTTCATAATGTAGGGACCGAATCGCTAAGCAAGGCGCTGTCTCGACAATTTGGTCCAGCTTGCGTGGTGATGAGTAAAAATTTTTGCATATCCCAAGCTCCAGTAGGGCAGCGTTCGGCACATAATCCGCAGTGTAGGCAAACATCTTCATCCTTCGCCATAACATGACCTGACTTCAATAAATCGGAGACGTAAAGTCCTTGTTCTTTATTGGTTGCGGGGGCCTGAAGGCGAGAGCGTAGATCGTCTTCTGAGCCACTATCAGTAAAAGTAATGCAATCCATCGGACAGATATCAACACAGGCATCACATTCAATACAAGCTTCTTGTTTAAAGACAGTTTGAATATCACAATTTAAGCAACGTTGAGACTCTTTAAAAGCTGTTGCTGCATCAAACCCTAACTCGACTTCAATACGAATACTTGCTAGGGCTTTTTGAGCGTCTGCCCATGGCACTTTTGAACGATGATCGTCGGAAATGTCATTGTGATAACTCCACTCATGGATACCCATTTTCTGGGACATTAAATTCGTCCGAGGTGGTGGTCGAATACTGGTTTTTTCTTGATTAAGAAAGCGGTCTATAGAAACTGCAGCCTCATGACCATGGGCTACGGCTGTAATAATATTTTTAGGTCCAAAGGCTGCGTCTCCTCCAAAGAATACTTTTGGATTGCTAGATTGGAAGGTGATTTCATCCACTAGCGGCATGCCATGTGAATTAAATTCAATACCGGCATGGGCTTCAATCCAAGGGAAGGCATTTTCTTGACCAACAGCTAGGAGTACGGTATCACATTCAAAGAATACTTCGGTATCACTGGCAGGTTCAAGAGTTCTTTTACCTGCTTGATCATAGACGGCTTGCACGATTTGAAAAGTCATACCGGTTAACTTGCCATGTTGATGAATAAAAGCGGTCGGAACATGGTAATTGATGATGGGGATGCCTTCGTGAATAGCATCTTCTTTTTCCCAGGGGGAGGCCTTCATTTCATCAAAGCCACTCCGAACAACTACTTTGATATCAGAACTTCCAAGGCGCCTTGCAGATCGACAGCAATCCATTGCTGTATTCCCACCACCTAGAACAATCACCTTTTTGCCAATGCTTGTGATATGTCCAAAGGAGACTGATGCTAACCAGTCAATACCAATATGAATTTGGTGAGCTGCTTGTTGACGACCTGGAATATGAAGATCTCTACCACGGGGTGCACCACTCCCGACAAAAACAGCATCATAATTTTCTTGTAAGAGATCGTGCATGGAGGCAATGCGGTGACCCGCTTTAAACTCAACACCTAGGTCAAGGATGTAATTTGTTTCTTCATCAATGACAGACTCTGGAAGTCGAAAGCGGGGTATTTGGGTACGTATAAATCCACCAGCTTTTTGTTCCCCATCAAAGACAGTTACCTGATATCCCAAAGGAGTTAAATCCCTTGCGACTGTTAAGGCTGAAGGTCCAGCCCCAACGCAAGCGATGCGTTTACCATTGAAGGCAGCTTTCGGGGGCATTCTTTCTGTAATGTCCCCTTTATGATCAGCCGCAACTCGTTTTAAGCGGCATATGGCAACTGGTTCTGGCGCTGCACCGTTATTTTCTTCAACACGACTGCGCCTACAAGCGGGCTCACAAGGCCTATCACATGTTCGACCTAAAATACCTGGAAAGACATTTGATACCCAGTTCACCATATAGGCATCCGCATATTGACCCTGAGCGATTAGTCTAATGTATTCCGGAACTGGTGTGTGTGCTGGACAAGCCCACTGGCAATCTACAACTTGGTGAAAGTATGATGGACTTATTTGATTCGTTTTTTGCAAATCGGTCTCCTTAACTACCTAGCTGATTGACTTAATTATCAAAATATTTTTTTCAATCCCATTCTACCTATAATTAGGAATAAGAATACCTAGGTTAAGCCCTAATGCAATTCAAGGTATCCGTTTTTATCCAATACGCAGTTGGCGCTATTGTGTATATCAGACGGGTTGTATTTAAAAACAAGTCGTATCAGTAATAACCCTAGTACGATTTATAAATTTTATAAAGTGCTAACGGTGCCAAATTTCCAGCTTGGGTACTACATGTCGAAGAAGAATGGTATGTCGAAGAAGAATGCTCAAGAAAAATTTATTTAATCTTCGGTATTTCATTTTGAATAATTTGCAGTCCTTGTTTTAAGATATTGTCATATCTTTTTCGTTCTATTTGAATCGTTTCCGGGGTCCATTTAAAAAATCCTTGGCCAGTTTTCATACCCAGGTGATTGGCTTTAACTCGATCATCTAGGGACTTGGCAATGGTTGGCGCATTATTGAGTGAGGGATAGATGCTAGCTCCAGCTGCGGCATGAATCTCGATACCCGCATGGTCTCTTTGCATGACTGGACCAGCAGCTAAGTAGCGAAATCCAAAACCAAATCGTACCGCTTTATCAATATCCTCTGGAGTTGCTATCCCGGCATCAATCATTGCAAATGCCTCTCGAGAGAGGGCATGTTGTAAGCGATTAGCTAAAAATCCAGGCAAATCTTTTTTTACTTGAACAGGCACCATTGCACAGGAAGTCATTAATTCTGTAAGTTGCTGGGCAATCGCGTGGTTCGTTTGGGAGCCGTAGACTACTTCAACGCATGGAATTAGATGGGCGGGCATAAAGAAGTGAAGTCCAATCATCCGGTGAGCAGTTTTTAGCCCTTCGGAGATGGCGCTAATTGGAAAACTGGAACTATTACTGGCAAGGATTGTGTCAGTATTTACGCATTGTTCAAGTTCTGCAAAGAGGGTTTTTTTAGAATCAAGTCGTTCGGGGATACATTCCACGACGAGTTTGACATTTGTCCAGTTGATATCATGCATTGTTGGGACCACGCTAACGAGATGAGGATCACAATCGTAACCACTCTCTGACATGACTTGGTTAACGTAGCCGGGTATTGAGGCGCAGCGATCCACGTTGGACTCGATGACTTGCGTGGGGTAGCCACCCCTAGCAAAAACGATAGCAACATCGGCGCCCATTGTTCCCCCGCCTATAACGACTACTTGATATGGAGTTGGTATCGTCATACTAAAACCTTAAAGAATTGAAAGACTCTATCTTAACAATGATTGACATGGTATCTATAAATTGCGAGCTATTAAAATTAGTGATAATAATATTTGAGGGTTTATTCAATGATCTAAGAAAACAGGCCATAATAAACTTTTCCTAATCCGTTAAAATTCGGTCTAACACATTTGGATTTAAATTGGATATTTCAAACAAAATAGGTCAGCGTAACAGAATGAAAAAGAGCCTGCAAAAGCCGTATCAAACACTCAATTGGATATGTATTTCTTTTATTTTTGGTTTTTTTTCTTGTCTAGTCGGAGCCGCAGAGCCGATTGAGAAATTTCCAAGCCAACCTATCAGAATGCTGGTTGGCTCAGTGCCTGGAGCCTCTAGTGATACGTATGCCAGAGTAATTGCTGAACCATTAGGCAAGATCTTAGGTCAAAATATAGTCATTGAAAACCGCTCTGGTGCGAGTGGCATCATTGCCACGAGTGCCTTAATTCAGTTACCAGCGGATGGCTATAACTTACAACTTATCTATACGCCCCATACCTTAAGTCCCTATTTATTTAAAAAGTTGCCGTATGATCCAATTAAGGATGTTGTGGGTGTTTCGATGGTCGTGACTTCACCTTTAGTGTTAGTGGTTAGCGCTAATTCACCGGTAAAAACCTATCAAGATTTACTTGATTTAGGAAAAGGCCGGCAATTAAATTACGGCTCTGCGGGTATTGGCAGTGGTGGTCACCTGTCAGGCGAAATGATGCGTATAGAAACTGGTATGAAAATAACCCATATTCCTTATCGGGGCGCATCACCTGCAGCAACTGCTGTGGCTGCAGGTGATGTTGATTTTGCTTTTGTAGCGCAAATTACGGCGAAAGAGTTAACGACTGCCGGTAAGCTTCGGTTACTTGGGGTTACGAGTAAATCTCGCTCACCGGCATTACCGAATACGCCGACAATGCAAGAGCTTGGTTTAAAGGATTTTGAATTTTTAAATTGGTTCGGAATTATTGCCTCAGCTAAAACGCCACCAGAGATTATTCGTAAAATTCAGCGAGGCATTGTGGAGGTGTTAAAGCAACCAGAGATGCGGACTCGATTAACAGCAGACGGTTCTGAAGTGATTGGCAATACACCTGAGCAATTCACCCAATTTTTAATTGCGGATGCGAAGAAGTGGGGACCACTAGTTGGTCAGATGGGTTTAAAAGGTGACTGAAACTCGTACTTCCAATCCCAAAAAGATCAGTAAGGGCCCATTAGATGGGGTGGTTATCATTGACTTATCTTCGGTGGTCGTTGGCCCGGTTTGTTCGTTAACACTGGCGGATCACGGCGCGCAGGTGATTAAAATTGAAGCACCCAGTGGCGATTTGATGCGTCAACTTGGCGGGGGCGGGCGTAATCTAGGTATGACGGGTAAGTTTATTAACTTTAACCGAAATAAAAAGTCTGTTTGTATTGATTTAAAAAGTCCAGCTGGTAAAGAGGTTATGTTGCGGCTTATATCTCAAGCCGATATTTTTATTACCAATATACGTCCAGATGCCCTAGACAAACTTGGGTTAGATTGGGTTAGTTTGCACGAAAGTAACCCGCAGCTCATTTATTGTCAGATGTTAGCGTTTGGGCGAGGTGGGCAATATTTCAATCGTCCGGCTTACGATACAGTTATCCAATCATCTGCTGGAGTCGCTGCCACCTTTGAAAAATCAAGTGGAGAACCCCGCTTTGTTCCTTTAGTGATGACAGACCATATTACTGGCTTAGTCAGTGCCCAAGCAATTGGTTTTGCTTTATATCGGCGCACCCGAGTGGGGCAGGGCGAATTAATTGAGATACCGATGTTTGAGACCGCGGCGGCATTTGTTCTAAGAGAGCATATGGGTAATATGACCTTTGAACCTGCCATCGGACCGATTGGTGATGCCCGGGTATTAGATAAAAACAACCGTCCAGTAAAAACCTTGGATGGGTATATATCTATTTCACCCAATACGGATGCCCAAGCCTTTGCGTTTTTTGAAGTAATTGGTCGACCTGAGTTAAAAGATGATCCACGTTTTTCGAATGTGGCAAGTCGGACAAAAAATAGTGAAGCGTATTATTTATTACGTTCAAACTCGTTGGTTAATAAGACCTCAGCGGAGTGGATTGTGATTTTTGAAAAACATGATATTCCCTGCATGCGATATAACTCATTAGAAGATTTAATGATTGATCCACATTTGCAGGAGGTTGGTTTTATCTTTGAGGCGGAGCATCCTTCTGAGGGTATGATAAAGCAGCTAGGGCTTACTAATCAGTTTTCAGGGGGTGTTCGAACTGAATTTTTACCTGCTCCTAGGCTAGGTGAAAATACCTTGGAGGTCATGCAAGAATTCGGGTTTACTACAGAAGAGATTGAAACTGCAGTAGAGCAAAAAGCTGTCTTTAAATTTGTTTAGAAAGGTCGTAAGAGATGACTGAAGTTCATCCACAAACTGATGAATTAATTATTACAGACGATCAATTTGTTCGGGTATTCAGGTTGAATCGCCCCGAGCGCCGGAATGCTTTATCAGAGTCATTAAAAATGCAATTGATTACTGCCTTGCTAGATGCTGATGAGGACTCGGAGGTACGCGTTGTCGTAATCACAGGTACTGGGCCTGCGGCCTTTTGCGCCGGGGCAGATCTAAAAGATATGCATCAGAATGACCAGGCAGGAGTCCGCTTTCGAACGCCGATGAACCGCATAGACCGAAATGTCTTTGAAGTCGTGTATGAAATGAAAAAACCGACCATCGCTGCTTTGAATGGGAGTGCTGTAGCGGGTGGCTTTGAGTTAGCTATTGCTTGTAATTTACGGGTAACGCATGCCGCTGCTGTGTTTGGGTTGCCTGAGACAAAGATTGGTATGGGAGCGAACTTTGGTTCGGTTTTATTACCTAGATTAATTGGCGTAACCCAGGCATTAGAGATGTTATTAACGGGTGAGTATATATCGGCTGAGCGAGCGCTGGAGCTCGGTTTAATGAATCGTTTGGTGCCGGCGGAGGATGTGTTGAAGCAGGCAATCAGTCTGGCACATACAATTGCTAAAAATGCCCCAATTTCAGTCCGACGAGTCAAAGCAGTTGCTCTGCGTGGTTTAGATTTATCAGTAGCATCCGCACTTCGTCAAGATCCGGGTATGAACCCCTATTTGAGTGAAGATCGCCAGGAGGGAATCGCTGCTCGTCTAGAAAAGCGTTCGCCCGTTTGGAAAAATCGTTAAACAAGGAAAACATATGACTAACTATCCTACCGTACTTATTACCGATGAAACTTTAAGAGACGGCTTACAGATTGAGCGAGAAGGTGTAACTTTAGATGAAAAATTTGAGTTACTTGAAAAGATGGTTGATGCTGGATTAAGCCGGATGGTGGTTGGGGCTTTTGTCAATCCCAAGTGGAGTCCTCAAATGGCTGATTCCTTGGAGTTGGTCAAGCGACTGAAAGCGCGTCCTGGAGTTTCCTTTTATGTTTTAGCTTTAAACGAAAGGGGTCGTGTTGAGCGCTTGCAGCATTCTCCACCGGTGACGGTTGAGCCGATTCAGGCAACGCATTTACACATCTGTCCAGTATTTATTAAGCGCAATACAAACCGATCATTAGAAGAGCAAGAACAAACTTGGTTAAGTCCAATTCAACGTGCCAAGGCAGAAGGGTTAACAGAGGGTGGTATTGGTTTAAGTGCTGGTTGGGGATCGAACTGGTCTGGTCAGTTTTCTCATGAAACGCGCATGCAGTCACTATCCAAGCAATACCATGCTTGGCAAGAGGCTGGGATACCTGTCAAACGAGTCGATATGGCAGACCCGATGGCATGGAACACCCCGACTGCAGTAGCGCAAGATATGTTGGCGATTAAAGAACTTTTCCCATCCATAACGGACTTCCATTTGCATTTGCATAATGCTAGGGGCTTAGCCATGTTATCGATGTATGAAGCGATTAAATGCTTAGATCATCGGCATACCCTCATTGCTGATACAACAATTGGGGGCATAGGCGGGTGTCCATATTGCGGTAATGGTCAGGCTACTGGCATGATTCCTACTGAAGATTTCGTCCATTTATTGGATACCTTAGGTATTCCAACCGGGATTCGAGTGGATCGCTTGATCGAAGTTTCAGCGCGACTATCAGAAATCTTAGGTAGGCCACTACATTCGCAAGTGGCGATGAATGGTGGTTTGCCATCTGGTGCTACGCTTTACGACGAAGATGTCCCGGCGGTATTTACTTTTCGAGAGGCGCAACATTTTCGATTAGGGCCATCAGTCTACGAGGGGAATCCGAAGCCCTGGCTTAAAAAAGATCAAAAAGCATAGTACTTTTATTGAGAGATATATTGATGACACAGTTTTTTCGAGGAATAGTTGTATTCCTGGCAATGTTTGGCCTTGGCGCTTCTCCCATAGGTTTAGCACAAGCATCATATCCCCAAAAGCCGATTCGGTTAATAGTACCTTTTCCTCCTGGTGGGTCGACTGATATATTTTCACGAATGCTTGGCGAGAAGCTAACGCAAATTTGGAAGCAGCCGGTGATTATTGAGAATAAAGCGGGGGCAAGTGGGCAGATTGCGATGAATGAATTGCTTAAAATGCCTACGGATGGTCATACGATTTTTATGGGGCATATTGGAACGTTAGCTGTGAACGCGGCTTTATTCAAAAACTTATCTTACGATCCGATGAAAGATCTAGCGCCGATTAGCCGGATAGCCTTAGTACCAAACGTCTTTGTTGTTAATCCGAATCAGCCTTTTAAAACTATTCAAGAGTTGATTACTTACGCTAAAAATAATCCTGGTAAATTAACCTACAGTTCTGGAGGTAGTGGAGGTGCAGCGCATATTGCGATGGAGTATTTTAAATTGCTGACTGGCACCGATATCTTGCATATTCCCTACAAAGGAACTGCTCCGGCAGTAATGGATTTATTAGGTGGTCAGGTGAATATGACGATGACTGGTGCGCCGCCCCTCATGCAGCATATTCTTGGTAAAAAATTAAATCCTTTAGGTGTTTCAAGCACGAAACGTGTGGATGTTTTACCGCAAATACCCACTTTGGCTGAATCTGGAGTAACTGAGTTAAAGGGTTTTGATGCAACTCAGTGGTACGGAGTTGTTGTCAGAGCAGGCACCTCGCGCGAGATTATTGATCTATTAAACCAAGGCACCAAAATGGCCTTTGATACGATTGAAGCCAGAGAGCGTTTACGTTCGGAAGGCGCTATTGTGCAATTAGATACGCCTGAAGCATTTGGTGCTTTTATTAAAGCGGAAACTATTCGTTGGGGAAGAGTTGTAAAAGAAGCCAATATCGTGGCAAATTAAATTTGTGGAAATTCAATTAGTACACCCAGAATAGATAGTCCCAACTTTTTTAAAGGGTAGTTCTTTACCACTTTTTTATTTGCTCTTGGATTTGTAATAATAAGTTTTTTGCATCCATAAGCCCATTCATTCTGGAGGCACCGCCCAGATGCGGGGTACTAATCATTTGGGGAAATTGAAGGAGTGGTTCTTCAGGATGCGTGGGTTCACTATAGTGCACATCACAACCTGCCCCCGCTAAATGATTGGACGCCAGAGCATTTACTAGGGCGTCATGATCAACAATTTCAGCCCGAGACGTATTGATTAGATATGCACCTTGAGGCATTCTAGTTAGTGCCTCATGATTTACTAAACCACGCGTCGAGTCTGAGAAGGGGATATGCACACTTAAAAATTCAGATTGGGAAAATAGTTCATTAAAAGAGCAGTAATGCACGCCAAGTAATTCTTCTTCGGACGCTAACAGTCGCTGCCTTTTATGATAAAAGACTTCCATCCCAAAAGGTTTTAAAAGTTTAGCGACTTCTTGGCCTATTTCGCCTAAGCCGAGTAGACCAATTTTTAAGCCATGCAGAGTCCTCAGATCGGGAATTCTGCCGTAGTTTGCTTTGGCAGTGTGTCGTGAATCATAGGGCTTAAATGAAAAGCCTGCTTTCGCTAATTGATCTTCGGTCAAAAGACCATTGATTAGCGGTAATCTTTTTGCCAGACTCAAAATGAGCATCAGCGTATGTTCTGCCATGGCAATATTGGTACGACGACGAACTGTCAGGACCGGAATTGATCGAGCGGCACAGGCTTGAAGATCAATGTTATTTGTTAGAACTCCAAAATTACCAATTAATTTTAAATTCTTTGCGATCATTAATTCATCCCGACCAATGACATTACTCTCAACGATTGCAATATCAGCTTGCTGCAGTTGCAGAAGAAAGGTTTCTTCATTGGCAACAAGTTCCACATGGGCGGGGTAGATACTTGGTATTTCTTGACGAAGGGTGGTCAGCCAGCCCAGAAAATCAATTTGATCGGTTGAGTTGTAATCGGTAAAAGCAGCGATTCGTTCTGGGCTAGTTGTCGGATCTAAGATAACTTGCATTAATCGCAAGACGCGATCTTCTTCAACAACGATGGATAGTTTCATGCGTAGATAGGTATTTCTATAGAGTGAGTTAGACTTGCAAGAGTTGCATGAGAGTGCGAACTTTGGCGTTTGGTTGGGAGATAAAATCTAAGATCGTCTTCGCTTTTGCCAGTGGAATGTGCATGGTTGCACAATCAATAAATTTTTGTTGCAGGTCGTTTGGGCTCGCCGGATTTTGCGGTGAGCCCTTATGGATTGGTACGGTAGCACTATACGTTTTCCCAGACTTAGTTTGGACAGTTATTTTTACGGGTTGTTCAAAAGGCGCTTTACGAACTGCCGGAATATCTTCTGTTAAGTGGGGCGGTACATGCACTTCAATGAGATCAATTAAGGCGTTAATTTCAGGACGTGCTACGGCGCTATCGGTAAATGATTTGAGGGTGGGCCGAGTATCTAAGAACGTTGTCGCAATACAGTACTGTAAAGAGGCTTTTGCTTGTAGGCCATTGATAGGTCTTTGGTGGATTAGTGTTCGGGGATACAGAAAACTGACATCTGCTTGTATTTTTTCAATATCTTTGAGATCGATAGCGTATTTTTCTTGAATTTCAATCACGCAATCAACGGCGAACAATGGCGGTCTACCGCACGGATACAATTTAAAAGTAGCGCCAGGATTAACGATCATGAAAGGCTTCCCCCAAAGGGGAAGATTCTTTTCTAGAAGATCGGGAGACCATTCGCGCGAGAAGATTTCAGCAAGATTCATCGGGCCATCAAAAATTTCAGGATCAGCTGTAAATCCTTGTTCAGCCAATTGTGCTGCCCGAATGCCGTTACTAGAGGCTAGCCCGCTATGTAAGGACATGGTCATGGTGCCAAAGTTTCGACGCACACCACCGACCATCGAGGCTGTTATTCCTAGGGCGTGTGCGCAGGTATGATCATCTAGTCCCAGAATTAAAGCACTTGCTATAACGGCGGCTAAGGTGCCTTGGGTTGCGGTTGCATGCCACCCTAATTCATAATGGGATGGATTTAAGATTGTGCCGAAGCGACATTCCACCTCATACCCGATAATAAAAGCTGTGAGTGCTTCTTCAATGGATGCGTCTTTTAACTCCGCCAGGGCTAGGACTGCTGGTAAAAGTGGCCCTGAGGGGTGGCCTCGCATTTGAGCCTGATTATCATCAAAAAGTTGTAGGCTAATCATTGCGCCATTGACTAGGGCAGCATCTGCTGGACGCGCTTTTTCGCCATATCCGATGACGGTGCTAGCACCGGTTGTGGGAGAGTCAATATACAGTTTGCGAAGCATATTAATAGGAGCCTCACCATAAGCCGCATAAGCTGTAGCTAGGCAGTCTACTAGGCATTGGTTAGCAGCTTTGAGCGTTTCTTCTTGAATTCTTTTGGGGAGTTCATGCAAGCATTGCGTAATGAGTTGTTTGGTGAGTGTGGTTGTCATATTGTGCTGATTTTTGAAAGATGTGATCGTTTATTCGGTGGTAATGGCTAATTCTTTGACGATCTTAGACCAGCGATTAATTTCGCCAGTTAAAAATTCTTTAAACTGTGTCGGACTATTTTGTGCGACAGGTTCAAAGCCATCTTTCGAAAGTTTTACCTTTACTTCAGGTAACTGGATGATTTGATAAATTTCAGAATTTAGTTTATTAACAATGTTTGTTGGCGTATTGGTTGGCACAAAAAACCCCAGCCAATTACTAGCTTCAAATCCAGGCAGTCCGGATCCGGTAATGGTTGGAATATTGGGGGCTACTGGTGAAGGTTTATTACTTGAGACACCGATTGCCGTCAATTTGCCAGCTTGGATAAACGGCAGCACAGTAGTTAAGCCCATCAGCATAACTTGGACATTGCCTGATAAGAGGTCATTGACTGCGGGCGCAGCTCCTTTATAAGGGACGCGTACTATTTTCACATCAGCCATGCGGTTAAATTGTTCCATGGCTAAATGACTCGTACTACCTGATCCTGAACTGGCGTAATTAAGCAAACCTGGCTTGGATTTAGCGAGTTGAATAAAGTCTTTTACTGAATTTACCCCTAAAGCCGGATTAACGACTAGAACGCTTGATAGGGTAGAGGTCATGATTACCGGAATAAAGTCTCTTAACGTATCAAACTGAACTTTAGTCAGGGTTGGATTAACAGTCACAACCCCAGAGGTTGTTAACATGATTGTATAGCCGTCTGGCGGAGCTTTAGCAACTAGTTCAGCACCGATTGTGCCATTTCCACCTGCTCGATTTTCAATGACGACAGCTTGGCCGAGTCGTTCGGACAGTTTTTGCCCTACAACCCGCCCTAAAATATCAGTTGGGCCTGCTGCTGGAAAAGGAATAACTAAACGGATATTTTTATTTGGATAGTTAGACTCTTGGGCGAAGAGGCCAAAAGAGATCGAAAAAAGTAGAGTAATTGAGAGGGTAAGGAGTTTGGAAATAAGTTTCATAGATAATTTTAAGAAGAAGTGCGATCAGCATACAACAACTGTCGATTGAGATAGAAATTACTGGAGTTTATTAAGGGATGATTGTTTTTGAATTGCTAAAAAACAATCATCAATTGCTTTTTGATGTTTTGACTGGCGTTTAAAATCCTTTTTTGACGCATGTCTACCAGACCCTGAAGTCACCTTTTGAGAGGCTTTAGCGACTGGATTAGGTTTTTTGATCGGCTTAGCTTTCGGTGTTTTGGTAATAGGCATATGGCATATTCATGAATAGTTGGTTATTTGTATTTTAACGAAAATAGGAGTTCACTTTAGTCAATTTGTACAGGACTTGATTTTCCTAGCTAGGAAGTATTTCAATTATTCGGTTTAAAATGGCGAGCATGTTAAATAATTCCGAAATGCACTCTTTATATCAGTTAGTTTTAGGCGGAGCCTTTTTCAGTGCCTTGGTCTTGGGATATGTTTTACAGAAAACGAATTTTTGTACGATGGGTGCCATTAGTGATTTGATTTTGATGGGCAGTGCAACACGACTGCGACAATGGCTATTTGCTATTGCTGTGAGTGTTTTAGGGTTTGGTTTATTGCATTACTTCGGCTTGATTAAAACCCAGGACGTTATCTATACGGCACCCAAAGTCTTATGGTTATCGACCTTACTTGGTAGTACGATGTTTGGTTTTGGTATGGTTTTGGCCTCAGGATGTGGTGGCCGCAATCTTATTCGGATAGGTAGTGGAAGTTTAAGAGCACTTGTAGTGATGGTTTTAGTTGGCGTATTTGGGCAGATGACCTTACGGGGCGTCTTTGGTGTTGTCCGCGTAAACACCACAGATTTAGTATTTTTTACATTGCCAACCCAGCAAGACTTGCCAAGCATTTTGGCTTATTTTTTGGGGATCGATACCTCATTAATCGCATTGCTCACAGCTATAGTGGTGTTTTTATGTATCATGACTTACATAGCCCAAGATAAAGACTTCTTCAACATGAACAATATTCAAGCGGGCTTGTTTGTTGGGTTAGCGATTATTGCTTTGTGGTTTGTATCTGGTTCTTTGGGTTATGTTGAGGAGGACCCAAATACTTTAGCGCAGGTTTATTTAGCCACTAATACAGGCCGGATTGAAGCAGCGTCATTTGTTGCACCGGTATCCTACACTCTGGATTATTTATCCTTTTTTAGTGACAGCTCCAAAAAACTCACGATTGGAGTGATGCTGGTCCTTGGCATGATTTTGGGAGCATTTATTTGTGCCAAAGTTCATGGTTTAATGAAATGGCAAGGATTTAATGGCTTAGAGGATACCGCTAATCACCTGGTGGGGGCGGCATGTATGGGGGTCGGTGGGGTTATGGCAATGGGTTGCACCATCGGTCAGGGGTTAAGTGGAATTTCCACTTTAACCTTGAGTGCCATGATCGCCTTAGGAGGATTTTTCTTAGGGGCTTATCTGGCACTACGTTATCTTGAGAAACGCATTTAAAAACCCGATTTGTTGTAAGTCCTAGTTTTTAAACCTGAGTGAAGCTATGCTGTATACACAGCATTCACTTGGAGGTATGGGGGGATGGATGGGCTGGGCTGGGCAAATTTGCTTATATAGTTCCTCGATCTTTAAACCACTTGATTGCCTCACTCCAGCCAGAATTCGCATCTTCTTTGCGATAACTAGGTCGGTAATCGGCATGAAAAGCATGACCAGCTTCTGGATAGATAATGAATTTTGAGGCTTGTGCAGCAGGGTTTTTAGTGGCTTGCTTGAGAGCCTCTTGCATTTGATTTACGCTAGTCATAGAGATTCCAGCATCTTTACCAGCATATAAACCTAAAACTGGCGCTTTAAGAACGGATACGAGGTCGACCGGTTGAAATGGGAAATTCGCTGTACGATCCCCAGTTAAGCGGCCGTACCAAGCAACGCCGGCTTTAATTTCTGGAATTTGTTCGCAAGCTAACCAGACAATGCGTCCACCCCAGCAAAATCCATTGATCCCAATTTTTTGGGTTGATCCGCCTTCTTTCATGGCCCAGTTTATCGTGGCACGCAGGTCGCTAAGCACTTGTGCGTCTGGGGTTTGAGAGACAATTTTTGCTTGGATTTCGGCAACGGTGCCAAGTTGCTGCGGATCTCCAGCCCGATAGAAAAACTCTGGAGCGATAGCTAGGTATCCGAGTTTGGCAAAGCGGCGAGCGACATCTGCGATATGTTCATGAACTCCAAAAATTTCGCTAATGACGAGCATAACAGGTAAATTTTTGGATATTTGACTGGGTCTGGCGACATAGATCGGCAGTTTGGACGAGCCGTATTCAATGACAGACTCCCCAGCTTGAATACCGGTAAAGTCGGTTTTAATCGCTTGCGCTAGGACTGGCTCTGAAGCGATTGCAAAGCCAATTCCAAGTCCAGCTACGCTAGAAGTTTTTAAGAACGATCGGCGCGTTTGGGTCGACTGTCCAAGCAGGGACGAGGTATCGTTTAATAAATCATGGTTCATGTTGGGTTTCCTTTGCAATTATTCAGAAGTAATGTTTTGAATTGTATATGTGAAATTAGATATAAGTAAATAACAACTTAATATGGGTATTGCGACGTAATTATGCGATAATAAACCTATATAAACCAAGGCGATATGAGATGTGTGTCCGTCAATTGAGCATTGTTAAAAGAAATAATTAGGAAAGAAAAAAATGAATAAACAGCGCAGAAGTGTTGTACAAATCACCGCATTAATTGGGTTAATGGTGACTACGGGATTGATTTCACAATCACAAGCACAGGATTGGAATAAAGCTGCTTTTGATGGAAAAAGCTTGGACGATGTGATGAAGGCTTTAGGGGCTTCTGGCTTTGAAAAATCGAACGCAATTACTCTGAATGCCCCCGACATAGCTGAAAATGGTGCGGTTGTGCCGGTGGGGGTTGTTACTTCCCTCAAGGCTACTCAAATGGCGATTCTCGTTGAAAAAAATCCTAGTGCATTAGCTGCGCAGTTTTTCTTTCCGGAAGGGGCTCAACCTTTTGTTACAACGCGGGTCAAGATGGCACAAAGTTCCAATGTGTATGGTCTTGTTAAAGCCGACGGTAAATGGTTCGTAGCCAGTAAAGAGGTGAAAGTAACTTTAGGGGGCTGTGGCGGTTAAACAGTTTTTAACTGTCAGAGTTTGATTCAATACAATGATTAACAGAGGAAATTACAATGGCTGATCCAATGCGTGTTCGCGCCACCGAGAGTGGTGGGGTAGTGGATGTGAAGATTTTAATGAAGCACGATATGGAGACTGGGCAGCGCAAAGACAGTTCGGGTAAGACAATTCCCTCATGGCATATTGCGCACGTTGCGATCAAGGCAAAAGATAAGGAAGTATTTCGTGGGCAGTTTGGAACAGCTATTTCAAAGGATCCGTTTTTAAATGTGAAGTTTAAAGGGGCTGTGAAAGGCGATGAGGTTGTGGTTAGTTGGGTTGATTCTAAGGGAGAATCCAGGACTGATAAGGCAATTGTTTCATAATAGAGATAGCGGGCTTGGGTATTGCTTGAAATTACTCATCTCAGCAAAGATAGCGTCGTTAAAACAGTGCAGTTAAAACAGGCCTTAAAAATGATCAAAAAAATTCTTGTCGGCGTCATTTTTTCCTTCAGTCACAGTTTCGTATTTGCCCAGAGCAATGCGGAAGAGATTGCTAAGTACCGGCAAATGATTGCGGATGGTAATCCCTCCGAATTATATGAAGCGGCTGGTGAGGAGTTATGGAAAAAACCTGCTGGCCCTAAGAATGCCACTCTAGAACAATGTAATTTAGGTTTAGGGCCTGGTGTTGTGCAGGGCGCATTTGCACAACTACCAAGATATTTCTCAGACACTAAAAGAGTTCAAGACGTCGAGTCAAGATTAATGACATGTATGGAGACCCTTCAGGGGATAGCCTCTCAAGATGTAATCAAAGAATCGTTTGGCAAGGGTTTACGCAAAGATATTGAGGCATTGACCGCTTATGTAGTGACAGCATCTAAGGGAGCGAAGGTACAAGTTTTAGCAGCGCACCCGCAGGAAAAAAAGATGTTTGATTTAGGAAAGAAGATCTTTAATTATCAAGGTGGTCCGATGGACTTTTCCTGTGCAAGTTGTCATGCAGAGGATGGTAAGCGGATTCGCATGCAGGATTTGCCTAACTTAACATTAGCGAAGGGAGCTGTTGAGGGGTGGGGTTCTTGGCCTGCTTATCGCGTATCTAGCGGGGAGTTTTGGACAATGCAGCGAAGGCTGAACGACTGTTTCCGGCAGCAAAGGTTACCTGAGCCGATTTATGGCTCTGAAGGTACGATTGCTTTATCCATGTATATGGCTAAGACTGCTCATGGCGGAGTAATACAGACGCCAGGATTAAAACGCTAACTAGGATGAATATGAAATCACAATATTGGCGCTTGGCTTTTGGATTAATTACATCTTTCGTAGTTAATTCCGCCTCTGCCCAACGCGTTGATCTGGAAGTTCAAAAAATTTTAGGTCAAAGTTTTCAAGCCAAGGGAATCGCTGGACTTGATCGATTGGTCCAAGATGAAAATCAGGCTCTTTGCTCGGACGAAAAATTACGATCCTCCAAAGCGGGTTTGGCTAAGCAAGCACAACTCCAAAAAGTTGCTTTAGCGGCCATTAAGCCACCATCGGATGGCATATATGTTGGTGACTGGAAAAGTGGTGAGCGAATTGCACAAAGTGGTCGGGGGAGCACTTGGACTGATGCAGCCAATACCACTAATGGTGGAAGTTGTTATAACTGTCACCAGATTGATAAAAAAGAGATTTCACATGGCAACATTGGACCATCCCTAATCGCCTACGGTAAGACGCGTGGCTACAGTGAGGAAATCACCAAATACACCTGGAATAGAATTAATAATTCCAAGGCGTATAACGCCTGCAGTAATATGCCCAGGTTTGGGCATTTTCAGTTATTAACTGAACAGCAAATCAAGGATGTCTTGGCCTTATTATTGGATCCGCAGTCCCCAGTCAATCAATAGACTTCTATTTTTTTGCATTAAATCCTTCCAGCAGTTTAAGATGAGTTGTGGCCCGAGTGATGTTGCCAAGTTGCGCGAAGACACTGGTCAGACTTTTGTGACGAACTTCGGTGACGAACTTCGGTGAATTCGCCAAAGACAAGATCGTAGTTACTTAGCGGTTAAATCTTGACCTAACCAGGGTTAGCTAAAACAGCAGTCGTGATACTTAAACTTGAAAAAAAGTATAAAATTCATTAAATCGTCAAAAATAATCACGCAGATCTTTTAGGCCATCAATTATTGTAAATTTGGCTTATGAGATCCGTAAATAAAGAGGCAAATTAGAGATAATAATGGCAACAAGTCATATTCAAGAATTAAGTAAAAACAGTTTATATGCACTACAAAATGTTTTTGAATTAAATGGTTTAGCGAGTTCATATCCCGCCAATGCTCGTGGGTATTCAGTTGTGAACTGCTATTTACTCATGCAAGATGATGGGGCGTTGCTTCTTGACTCGGGTTATACCGTCCATGCTGATAGTATCTTGACTCAAATAGGCGGATTACTCGATAAGAAAACCCCTTTGTCAATTTATCCTTTACGATTAAATGAGTTTATGTCGGTTTGTAATGTGGAGGCGATCGCGGGCGCTTTTCATGTTGATCAGTGTTACTCTAGCAATCCTGATGCGGCTCTTTGGGTTGATTTTGGTGGACGCTCAGATTCGGTGAATCCCCAACCCTACTCATTAAAAACGACCGTGGTTTCTCGTGCCCAAAAAATCTATGTTGGTTCAGGGGATCAGCGTCTCTTAGAAGCCTTTCAGGCGCCGATTCGTTTAATCGCGACGCGTTGGATTTATGATCAAGTGACTAAAACCTTATTTACGTCTGATTCATTTACACATGAATGGCGTGATCAAGAAGATGGGCCTTGGATAACAAATGCAACTACGAATCAAACATCGGCTCAGCATGTCAAAAGTTTTTTATTAAATACCCGCTATTGGTGGTTGCGTGGCGGGGACACTGGTTCCTTACGAAAAAAATTAGCAGATATTTTTGAGAAATATGATATTGAAAATATTGCGCCTGGGTATGGTTGTGTTATTCAGGGGAAGGAATTAGTAAAGCAGCAATATCAATTATTAGACGAAGCATTACGTGACTTTGATAAAAGCCAAATAACACCGTATTACATGGACCGAGATGAAGTGAGGTAAATACAATGATTGGACCTAAGGAACTTCCCAGAGAAATTGCTCCTGGCGTATTTTGGCTAGGAGATTGTTTAGAGCAACGCGCTAATGGCAAAATCTATCATACCTATAATGCAGCTTTTTTATTGGTTGGTAATGACGCATCGATGATTATTGAGACGGGTCATCCAAAAGATTTTCCAAAAATTGAGCAACAATTAGCTACCTTGAAAAAGGGCTTACCACCAGTGAAGTATTTATTTGTTACGCATCAAGAAACTCCGCACGCTGGTGGTTTAGGAAGAATCTTGCATCGTTTTCCTGAAGCTATTTTATGTGGTGATATTAGTGACTATCACTGGGCATTTCCCCAATATGTTCACCGGATGAAATCTTTGCGAGAGGGCGACGAATTAGACCTTGGTGGTAGAAAGTTTGTGGTGGTTGAACCGGTGATCCGTGACTTGCGAACAACTTGGTGGGGTTTTGATACGAAAGAGCGGGTACTCTTTCCAGGTGATGGGTTTGCATATAGCCACTATCACGAAGACGGGCATTGTGGCTTATTTGCTGAAGAGGCGATTTCATTAGACATCCCAGAGGTATCCGCAGTTTTTGCGGATCGGGCCTTGTTTTGGACCAAATTTACGGATATGAATTTATATGTAAATCGTTTGCAATATCTGATGGATAAATATGATGTACAGTACATTGCACCAACCCATGGTTTGCCTATATTAAATCCAAAAGTAACCTTGCCAAAAATCAAAGAGGGTTTATTATTTGGTAGTTCGGTACCAGAATCTGGCACGGAGTCAGACCCTATTCATACGAAACCCAAGAAAGTATTTGTCAAAGAAGATGATTAATCAGAACTGCAAAATGATCCGCCATGTATGCCTCGTGTTTGGATGTATATTTTTCATATTTGGGAACTTGGTATTTGCACAAAATTATCCAACCAAGCCTATCACGATGATTATTCCGGGTACCCCAGGTGGTGGAATGGACGTGATTGCAAGGGCTCTTGCTGATCGGATGAGCAAAACATGGAATCAGTCTTTTATGCCAGAAAATAAGCCTGGTGCGAATGGCAACATAGCTGCTGAATTAGTTACTAAATCAAGGCCTGATGGTTACACAATATTTTTTGGACAAACTGCACAGTTAGCAATTAATCCTGCTTTGTATAAAAAGTTACCTTTTGACCCCCTAACTGACTTGGTCCCAGTAGTCTTATTAGCCAGCGCTCCAAATGTTATTTTAGTAGAACAGAACTCCCCGTTTAAAACCCTACAGGACGTAGTTAAGGCAGCAAAATTAAATCCTAAAGAGCTCAATTTGGCGACCCCTGGCAATGGCACACCGTCCCATTTAATTAGTGAGTTATTTCAAAAAACTGCTGATATACAATTAACGCATGTCCCTTACAAGGGAGCCACTGGCGCTCTGACTGACTTAATTGGTGGACGCGTTGCCTTGATGATGTCTTCTGTCCCGACTGCTCTTGGCCAAATTAAAAATGGCAAAATTCGAGCAATTGCGGTCTCTGCTAGCAAAAGAATTCATGTTTTACCGGATGTTCCAACCATTGGTGAGTCGGGTTATTCGGGTTTTCAGATTGGTACTTGGTATGGTTTATTTGTTCCTAAAAATACCCCAGCTAGTATCGTCCTAGAGATTAATTCTGCAGCGAATGAATCTTTAAAAACTGCTGTCTTGAACGAAAAAATTCTAGCCGAAGGTGGAATTGTCTTGGGCGGGGATAGTCAACTCTTTGCAAATCTTGTGAAAGCTGATTTTGCACTTTGGGGTAAGATTGTTAAAGAATCTGGTGCAGTAATTGATTAATTCAGGAGATAACCGTTTCGAATGATGCGGTTATTTCCTCAGAAGTTTGAGCTCGGTTTTTTCATTCAAGTAAACCATGCAAACGATATTCAATTCTTATAAAAATATATACGCCATTTGCGTGGGTAGTGTTGTGCTTTTTATCTTACTGAAGATGGATATGTTGATTCATTTCACTGCAAATGAAACAAAAGCTTTTGATGCGGGATTAGTTGCTGCCTTTGCTACGGCCTTAGGGACCTTGCCGGTTTTGTTTTCTAAGAAGATTTCTCAAAGGGCCTACGATATATCTCTTGGCTTTGGCTCTGGAGTAATGTTATCTGCTTGTATATTTTCTTTGATACTTCCCAGTTTAGAGGCAGCAAAGAGTCTTGTATCGATGCCGATGTTAGCTACTACATTAGTTGGATTTTGTATTATCTTCGGGGCAGCTTTTTTATTGAGTGTAGATATTGCTTGTCCGCATCACGTATTTATTCAACACTTCGAAGAGCCTGACGCCAAAGCACAGCGAAGAATTTGGCTATTTGTTTTTGCGATTTTTTTACATAATTTACCTGAAGGTTTAGCCATTGGAGCTGCATTTTCTGGTGTTGATTTGAATAAAGCGCAGTCTTTATCATGGGGTATTGCGATCCAAGATGTACCTGAGGGCTTGGTTATTGCCATTGCACTGCGAGGGATGGGAAAGAGCGCCCTTTTTTCTGCTTGCTTTGGTGCGATATCTGGCTTGGTTGAACCGTTTGCAGCCTTAGCGGCAGTTTTATTAATTGGACAATCTTCTTTTCTTTTGCCAATGGGTATGGCTTTTACTGCGGGCGCTATGCTGTACGTGATCAGTCATGAAATTATTCCCGAATCTCACCGGGCTGGTCATGCGCTTTTAGCCTCTGCAAGCTTGATGTTTGGATTTGTACTGATGATGATTTTAGATGCCGGCTTGTGAACCAGCGTTAGAAACAGATCCGACTGCTTGAAACAAGTTTTGGATTAATTCTGCGGGAATATTTCGCGTAATAAATACTAAGCGCGAATCCTGGTCAGTACTTGGCCATTTATCAAGGTGCACTGGTGGATGAAAGATATGTTGCACGCCTTGGACTACGACGGGTTTCCCTGCGACATTCACAATTCCTTTAACGCGCAGCATATCTGGGCCACGTAAATTACTAAGTAGCTCGAGAGCGGCTGAGAAGGCTGTCCAGGTGAAGGGTTCGGTGAACCGAATTGATGCAGTTTTAATTTGACTACTATGGGCATTAACAAAACTTCCCAAATATTTCCCAGTTTCAGTTGGGGAATTATTTTCTCCTAAAAAATCCAAAGTTTTAGAAGTTGATTTAGCGCTAGTGAGGCCAAGATTCATTAACTCTTTTGGCTCAATGACGCCATTTGTTAAATAGGCAATGGGTGCATGGGGATTGATTTGAATAATTTGGGCGCGCAGCGCGTCTATTTCTGGAGAAGCAATTAAATCAGTCTTCGTGATGAAGATTTTGTCAGCGATGGCAAGTTGTTTCGTTGCTTCGGGTTGGTTCTTGAGTTGAGAGGGTAGGTTGATAGCATCAGCTAGAGTGACTAGCCCATCAAAGCGGTACTGCGCTTCTAGCATTGTGTCACTCACTAGAGTCTGGATGACAGGTGCTGGATCTGCTAGGCCCGTTGTTTCGATGATGACTCGGTCAAAATCAAGGATTTCTCCAACTGTCCTTCTGGCGAATAAATCCCGTAGCGTTTCTTGCATATCTGTTCTAACGGAGCAACAAATACAACCATTGGATAAGAGGGTTATATTTTCTGATGAGCTGGCAACTAGATCGTGGTCGATCCCAATCTCACCCACTTCATTAATTACCACTGCGACCCGATTCATTTCAGGGTGGCGAACTAATTTGGATATGAGGGTTGTTTTACCGCTTCCTAAGAAACCAGTGACGACTGTCACTGGTATTTTTCCAGCTAGTGGATCTCTGAGATAGTTCACGCGTTAAATATTCATCTCCAGAATATAGACTCCACCCCCAAAGCGATCGATAGCATAGACAATTGCATTTTCGTCGACGAAGACATCATTGATTTGTACCGCTCCGGAAGCGGATAGTGCAGGTTTACCTGGAACATAGTAAGCAATTTCTTCCACTTGATAAGGGTTTGTCGTATCAAAAACACGGACTCCGCCATTAAAGAAAGTACCAATAATAATTGTATCGGAATGGAAAGAGCCTTTGATCGGGAGATTTTCGTGCAGGTTATGAGCGCCAAAACGCCCGCCTCGTTTGGTAAATATTTCTGGATTGGGCATTGGGAAAGTTGAGATGGACACCGGGTTAGCCTCATGTCTTGCATCCACAACCCAGACTAGCTTGGGCCAATCGATACCATCATCTTTAACGCACTCATCACTCACAATCCACAGACCTCGGTCGAATAGAGGCAGGACCGTGTGGATAAAGCCGTTTAGTGGAGGCGAATGGTTCCAGTGTGAGATAACTTTGATATTACTTTTATCGGAAATATCAAGGACGAATGCACCGCCATCGATATAGCCGATATATGCACGATCAGGGTGACTTGGGTAGACATTGGTATTGTGGACTCGAAAACCGGTATCAAACTTTTGCGTCATTCTAGCTGGGGGTGGAGTTGAATCACCAAGGCGTGTGCCGGGATACCACCAACGACCTGCCTCAAATGGCTTAGTTGGGTCTGAGACATCAAGGATTCGGTAAAACTGGTCATCCAGCGGATTCGTAGGCTCAAAATCTGCCGCGCCAGAGGACATGTGAATATATTTGCCATCAACAAACCAGAGGGCGTGTACGCCCCGGGAATGAGGGCCTGAGCAATCAAAATGGGAGAGTAACTTGGGTTCTTCAGGATTACTAATATCAAATAAATCGACCCCGGCAGGTTTAAGGCCAACCACTTTAGTTTGGTAGGCTACAGCTAAGATATCGCCATACACGTCTAGCGAATTAGAGCGCAGTTGCATATGTGGTAAATCTGTTTGGACTATGAGTCGAGGATTTTTAGGATCTGTAACATCGAGTCCCGAGAAGTTTTTAGGGGCTGATTCGTGGGCTACCCACAATATGCGTCGGCCTGTTTTAGTAATTTGTAAATTAATACCTTCACCTAGCCCGCCAAAACCATTCATTTCATGATGGGCTAAAAGAGTCATGTTTCGGGAAAGTGTCTGATCAGCTTTTGGATTTGGTGTTGGTGTTGAATTCATGTTTTAGATCTTTTCAAGTATTTTTTTAAATGGTTAAAATTAACAAATATGTCGCATATTAGTAGATGCTAGTTCAAATTCGCTAAAGCTTTTTTGGGGTTTTGGTACTTTATTTTAATCATTTATTTTTTAAAGACAATGGAGAAGAATTGATGCAATTTAAAAAAAGTGAAGCAACACAAGTTTCCCAGCAATTTTTAACAACGCAATTACTGCGTTTAATCGTGATGGCAACCATTGCGTTTGTTTTTTTACAAACCACATTGTCCTTTGCCCAAAACTTTCCTAACCGTCCCATTAAAGTGATTGTTACTTATCCACCGGGTGGTAGTTCCGATTTAATTACACGCCTAGTTGGTCAAAAACTTGGTGAGCATTTTGGTACGCCTGTCTTAGTTGAAAATAAAGCTGGTGCAGCTGGCTCAATTGGTATGGAGTACGCCACTTCTCAGCCTGCTGATGGCTATTCCATCTTAGTTGGTAACTTAGGTCCAGTCGCTGTTAATCCATTAATTTCTAAAGTCAACTATAACGTTGATAAGCAGTTAGTTCCTTTGACGATGGTGGCTGGTGGCCCAAATATTTTGGTAGTGAATACAAAATCGCCATATAAAAATTTAAAAGAATTATTGGCTGTTGCAGTTGCTAAGCCGAATTCAATTAATTTCGGAACTAGCGGGCCGGGCAGTTTATCGCAATTGACTTCGATTCTGATGATGAGTCAAGCCAAAATTAAAATGCAGGAAGTTCCTTATAAAGGGGGGGCTTTAGCTGTCAACGATATTCTTGCAAGTCAAATTGATATGATTATTTCTGATGCGCAACCCGTATCGCAACACATTAAGGCTGGAACATTACGGCCTTTAGCAATTACTAGCGCCAAGCGTTCGCCGTTATTTCCAGATATTCCAACCTTCTTGGAAGGTGGCTTGGATGGGATGGAGGCGTCGAATTGGTGGGGGGCCTTTATAGTAACAGGCACACCAAAGCCAATCATGGACGCATACCAGAGTGCTTTACTCAAAATTTTAGCGATGCCTGATATCAAAGATAAGTTTGGTAATTTAGGCGTGGAACCGATGCCGATGTCGCAAGATGAAGCAAAGCGTTTTTATGAGGCTGAAAAGGTGAAATACGCTAAGTTAGTCAAAGATAACGATATCAAAGGCAATTAACCGTCAAAAAGGGGGAGAATGATGAACCTTTCGAACCCTTTTCCTGTGCTTTGTGCTGAAGCAATCAAGCTAAGTCATTTTGGAATTTACGTTCAAAATGTAGAGTCGATGGCTGAGTATTATCAGCAGGTATTAGATTTTCGTCAAACTGACCATGGCATGTTGGGTAATACTGAAATTATTTTTTTAAGTAGAGACCCGAATGAACATCACCAAATTATTTTAGCGAGTGGCCGCCCTGAAAATTTAGGATTTAATTTAATCAATCAACTATCTTTTAAAGTACCTGATTTAGGATTTTTAAAATCATTTGATGCCCGGGCAAAGGCGCACTCTGCGACTAGCGATTTAGTGGCGATTTCGCATGGCAACGCTTTATCTATTTATTTTCGTGATCCCGAGGGGAATCGAATTGAGATCTTTATGGATACACCATGGTATTGCGATCAACCTTTGCGGGAGATTATTAATCTGGCTTTATCTGATGAAGAGTTAATGCGTGGAGTAGAGTCACAGGTGAGTATGCGTCCAGGATTTTGTACCAGAGAAGAATGGTTGTCGAGAATGCAGCAACGTATGTCAAATGAATAAGGAAACCAGGTGATGCAAATTTTACGCAGTGTTTGTCTCGTTGTGATTATTTTTTGGACTCTAGGTGCTCATGCGCAAAATAGGCCGATGGATCCTCAATGGCCAGTTAAGCCCATTAAGATGTTGCTAGGTTATCCCCCTGGTGGTGGTTCGGACATTGTTGCGCGTTTAATTGCCAGGGGATTAACTGATCGACTTGGGCAAAATGTTTTGGTGGAGAATCATCCTGGTGCGGGTGGGATTATTGCCACAGATATGGCAGCAAAAGCTAGCCCAGATGGTTATACATTATTTTTTGTACCCAGTGGACATGCCAGTATTGCTGCCCTGCGTAGAAAGGGTCTGACTTTTGATCCGGTCAATGACTTCACTTGGATTAGTACGGTCACTACCTACCCCTTAGCATTGACCGTTGCACCGGACTCTAAATTTAAAAATTTAGAGGAGTTTATTCAGTCTGCCAAAAAAGAGCCAGGTAAATATGCGTATTCTTCGGTCGGTGTTGGTACTGCGATGCATATTTTAGGAGAGTGGATTTTTTCAGAAGCAAAAGTAGATGTATTGCACGTTCCCTTCAAAGGGGGAACTCAGCCATTTCAGGAGTTAATTGCTGGGCGAGTCGATGTCATGATTGATACCATGACCTTAACAGCTACCCTCTTAAAAGATAAACGAGTCCGTGCCTTAGCAGTAACTTCACCCAAAGGCGCAAGTCCAGTTGCTGGAGTACAGACGGTGGCGGACCTATTACCGAATGTCTCTTTTGAATCTTGGTTAGGTGTGGCAGCGCCGGCTAATATCCATCCTGAATTACTTGAGCGGCTTAATCGAGAGATCAATTTAGTTGTCAATCAACCTGATGTTAAGCAGCGTTTAATTGACTTTGGGGGAAAGCCTCAAGGGAGTAGCCCTAATGAGTTTAAGTCGCGTGTAGTCAAGGACATCAGTAGTTTATCGATGGTCGTGGATAGCCGAAGAATCACTTTAGACTAATATATTGGATTAAATCAACCTCAAATCAACACATTCTTAGTTTAGTATCAACAGCTAAGCATAAATAGATAACTAGTTAAGTAAGGATATTTTGATGAATTTACATACATTTGAGCATTTACTCGAGAAAATCATTTTTAATAGTCGGTGGATTTTGGTTGTTTTCTATGCAGGACTTGTCTTATGTCTTTTAATTTTAGCAATGAAATTTGTGCAAGAATTTGTGCATTTTGCTAGTATTTTTTGGATGGCTGATGAATCCAAGTTTCTTACTGGGATTTTAGCGATGGTAGATAAAACACTTTTAGCTAACTTACTTATTTTAGTTATTTTTTCTGGGTATGAGAATTTTGTTTCTGTGATTGGCGTTGCTAAAGTTAGTGAAGACAGGCCTAAGTGGATGGGGGAGGTTGATTTTGCAGGTTTAAAGATTAAATTAATTGGATCAATTATTGCGCTATCTGGAATTAATTTATTGGCCGCTTTTTTAGAAATCGAATCCGCTAATAAAGAGAATTTAGCTTGGATGATTGGCGTACATTTCACCTTTGTTGTGACTGGTTTTTTATATGCCTATTCTGAAAAGTTCAATCATCCTAAAAAATAATCTAGGCCATTCATTGATGGGATTAGACTGGCGCTAAATTTTATTTTTCTGATTAGTCCTAAAAAGCACTAATCGGCAAGAATAAGAGGTAAAAAATCAGCAAGAACTAGCTAGGATTGAATCGATCACTAACATTCATATGTCTGTAAGGGCAGTGTCTACAGGCATTTCCGCAACAGCTTCCCCGTTGGAGATGGGCCAGACTAGTTAGCACGATATAGCCAGACTCTGGATCTATGTAAGTCTCTTTGAACTGCTCACAGGCTAACCTGTGTAACTCATCGGTACTAGGCATGATAGAGAACTAAGCAAATTTTTAGGCGATGAGAGTCGTTGCTAATCAAGGTTCTTAGTGTCGATGGTTTTGATGAGAAGCAATGACCTGGATAACCCCTTTCATACCAGCCTCATAATGACCTGGCTCAAAACATGCCATAGCATATTGACCAGCCTCTTTGAAAGTCCATTTGAAAGAGGCCTGTTTGCCAGGTTTAGCAGAAATCTCATTGGTGTGCTGATGGCCTTTTTTACTAGGACTTAACATTTCTTTGGCATGTGCCAGAATTTCTTTTTCTTTACCAATGACAAGTTCATGATCTATTTGGCCTTGATTATCTAGGGTGATCAGGACGGTTTCGCCAGCATTGACATTCCAATTAGAGGGAGTAAAACGCATTTGATTGTCGACCACAATACGAATTTCTCGAATGGTGGCTTCATTTTTAGCAACAGTTGAATCCTTGGCTTCATTGTGCTGGCCATGATCTTGTGCATGACTCTCCCCATGACTATGTCCATGAGCATTCGTGCCATATTCATCAAAATAAAAAAGTGTCATAACGGAAAGAACCGTAACGACAGTCAAGCTTGCTGCACCGTAGGTTAAAACACTTTTTAATTTGACTACGCCTTTGCCCTCAATCAAATACATCGCAAGAAGTGACATAGCAAAACCAATGGGCACTACCCAAGAGCTTCTCGCCGGTGAGTCGGGGAAATGTTGTAAGCCGCCGGTAAAAAAACCTAGACCAATAGAAGCGATAATACCAATCGCAAGAAGGTTGGTCCAAGTGTAGTTTTTTTCTGGATTAGCAATTTTTTCTAAGATACCACTTATAAGATAAATAGCAATACCAAATGTAGCGGTCCAAAAAGATCTCTCCCCACTAAAAAACCCATGGGTAATTGCACCAGCAATAAAACTGATACCCGTATATTTACACAGAGAAGCGATATGATTTAATTGGAAATTATTCATTCGCATACTTTAACCCATTATCCGATTATTTTCATCGTGGAGTACATGTCAATTGGCTAAATTGACCATCTTGTAATTAGCAAGATATTGTTTAAGCAGAAAATTAATATTTATGGTGCTGAAACAGGCTATGATGATTTCTTGGTTTAATTTTTTT
>Ga0114970_10000010_pt1 | contig 114439 bp, 102 predicted proteins | sample M_140205_XF_Meta_FD_87030 | JGI IMG/M metagenome (GOLD analysis project Ga0114970, IMG submission 87030) | Freshwater microbial communities from Lake Montjoie, Canada to study carbon cycling - M_140205_XF_MetaG | ecosystem: Environmental > Aquatic > Freshwater > Lake | place: Lake Montjoie... | reverse complement strand
CCCTGATCGGGGACGTCAGATTTTGTGACCAGTTAATGTTTTCACCCCCGATTTGCTCCGCAAATCGGCCCCTTAGGGGCTATTGAGTGTCATTACCGTATGCGAATATTTCCGGAATATGCTGACTAGTTACCTCAAATCAATGTAGAGGGCCTTTACGCTGTGCGTTTAACTTCTCTGCGCTCAATCTCACAGCCGTTATTCCGTACAGAATGGCTTGGCCGCTGTCGACGCTATCCTTCTCAACGGCAACTTTTAGAGCCCTGAAATCAAGCACCCCTAGGCGCTGCGTAATAGGCACAAAGATCTCGTTACAAGAGCGGCATTGCACGACTACGATAATTCCCTCGTAGGTAACCTTGGTAAATTCCGTTGAGAAATTTTGATCGTCGGAGCCCACCACCCCACAGCAGGGACACGAGATCGTATCAACGAACGTTTCAGCGAGCCCTTTAAGTCTGAATTTTAAAGCCATCTCTTTACGCCCTCCTTGCGTTGTTCGTAGCCTTTCTAAGTCTTACCTCGGATCCGTTATTGTAAAAAAATACCTCGTCTACTGCGCTGGACATTAAAGCCAAACCCCTTCCAGAACACGCCACATCTGCCGCTATAACTTGGTGCGGATCTGTGCTGAGATTCAAAAAACCCTGCCCCTGATCCTTAATCGAGATCTCAAGCATTACTCCATCATACTGGATAGCCACAACCAATAGCCGCTCTGCATAGCTAGGATCTGATAAACGTTCGCGCCTTACCGTTGAAAAACGATCACCTCCATCATCCTCAAGCTCCTCTTTCCAGCTCGATTCAAGCTCAAGATTACCGTGCTCAAGCCCATTCAATACGGCCTCCTGCACAGCCAATCTGACCTTGAGCGCTGCACTTTGATCTAGCGCGCCTATTGCCTGAAGTCTGCTTACGATCGGAAGCGGTACAGTATCGAGCTCTACGATATCACGACATGAAAATACCATCTCGGTGCGCTCGTGGGTGACAAATTTGCATACGAGCCGTTCGCGCTCATCCTGCCTATGCGCACACATAATTTGCTGCACCACCCGTTCCAACCATGGAAAATCTATCGGTCGCGCCAGCAGGTCGGTTGCCCCATTTCTAAAATAATTGAGTGCCTCATCGTACGAAGCCTGCTCACTTACAGCTATGATGGCCTGTGTTGGCCGCTTCTGCAGAATCTCTTTGAAAAGCCCAAGGGAATCAAGCCCAGGCATGGCAACGTCAGCGATCACAATATCGTAGCAACTATTCTCTAAGGCGTTATTAAGCAGCTCTAATTCAGCAACTACCTCGTACACCCATCCTCTACGCTCAAAAAAGTCTCCGAACATTGTGCGACTCTGGGCATCTCCATCAGCTAATAGGATGCTTGGTGGTATCGAGGCAACGCTCATTTGCGCTTAGCTCCTGGTATTCTTTAGTTCACTACCATCACTCTTTTGTTAAACATCTACTTCTCTTCAGGGAGTAGCTTATCGAGCATAAGAAGCTCAAAGGTCTCCTTCACAAATCCGTTCAGCGGCTTTACCATCAACACCCCGTTCTCTGCCTTAAGCCGCTTGTAGCACATCAACACCTTTCCGATGCCGTAGCTATTAATGATCTGAGCACCAGAGAGATCGAGTACGATCGTTCTCTTGCCCTGCTCGTAGATGTCGTTGAACGCCGCGCGCAACGCCTCTCCAGCCACCTCGGTGTCGAGATCGCTCGTTATCCTGATATAGCCCTTATCTCCGACGATCTCCGTTGGGAAATCCATAGCAACCCCCTCTAAAAACTAACCGCTTACAAAAGCAATCGACCTCCTAGCTGAATTTCTTAAGGGTTTATCCCCCGATACATTCACTTGGTAATTCAGTATCTTATATAATGATTACAGAATAGCGCCCTAAGCTTTAAGCTTGCCCCCTTACAAGAACCCCTTACGCTATCCGCCATAACTTGATCTTTAACCCCTTCCCTCGCTATACTATTTCTGCAATTTCATAACCATTTCGTGGAGTTACCAGAGTTTCTTAAGATGCGGTATTTGGCGCATTTGCAAGGGCTCTGTCGTCTTGAGAAGGTCATGCCTACACTACTCACCGCTACAACCGAAGCAGACGCCTGTTCACAGCAGCTCGGAGCCGAGACTGCCGACGTACACTCCTCCTCACAGGAGTACGCTGCTCGCTTCGGCGGAGCTGTTGGAGGCTGGATGTTGTCAGTTCAGGAAGCTGCCGTTCTTAAGCTTCTAGACCAACACTGCACCTCTGTACTCGATGTTGGTGGAGGACATGGCCAGATTGCACTCCCACTAGCTACTAAGGCCAATCGTGCCGTCACCGTTCTTGGCAGCTCTCCCGTCTGCGCTGAACTACTGCGCCGCTATATCGACACAGGATCGATCTCGTTTAAAACAGGAAACCTGATTGAACTGCCATATGAGCACGGCTCTTTTAATTTAGTGGTGAGTTTTAGGCTCATGAGCCACTGCCGCACATGGAGAACCCTGATCGCCGAGATGTGTCGTGTCTCAAATCATGCCGTTATAGTGGATTATCCTGTCCGGTTCAGCTCCAACGTTCTTACTCCCCTACTCTTTTCAGTCAAGAGACGGCTTGAGGGCAACACCAGAACTTACCGCATATTTTCTACGCGTGAGGTTCATCGTGAATTCAAAAAAGCTGGCTTTAGACTATTGGGACTTGAAAAACAGTTCCTCTTTCCGATGGGGCTTCATCGTGCACTCAAGAGTCGCAAACTATCGCAGATACTAGAAACGGTTGCTCGAGCTACTTTGCTCACGCGTTTATTCGGCTCGCCTGTCGTAGCCAAATATGTACGAAAGGGCGCGCATGTCAGCGAGTAGCGAGTCGGTATCAACTAGGCGCCCAGCATCCCTGGCGATCCTACCGGAGACTCCAGCACTCCTACCGCTTAGAGCTTCGGGGCCAATGGTCACTCCGCTACGGTGGGAAACCGACCAGAATACTACAACCCCACGCGCGCTTCGCAGCTTAGGCAAGATTATCGATGGCGGACTATGCCACCGCTGCGGTTCCTGCATCGGTATCTGTCCGACCGGCGTACTGGGACTTGATAAAGATGATTATCCAGCGGTGCAAAACCTCTCTGCTTGCACCGATTGCGATCTGTGCGTCAAGGTCTGTCCAGGAGATGAATTCGATATTCATCAGGCTTATAAAAAGAGCTTCGGCGTTGAGGCCGACGTTACCTCAACTCACGGTGAGTTCCTCGATGCCTTTCTCTCCTATTCGACCGACCCACTTATTCGTGAGCGCTCGACCAGTGGTGGATTGGTCACCGCCATACTGCTTAATCTGCTGCGACGCAAAGAGATCGACGGTGCTGTTGTGATCGCCTCCGACCCAGAGCAGCTTTGGAAGGGTAAGCCTATCGTTGCGCGCACAGAGGAGGAGCTCCTTGCCGCGATGAAGTCAAAGTATGCGATCTGTCCAACCAATTCAGTTTTTAGCGAGATTCGCGCTATCCCAGGTCGCTATGCGCTGGTGGGTCTCCCCTGCCAAATTCACGGCTATGTGAAGGCCGCTGAACTGGATCAAAGGCTGCGTGAAAGGATCGTACTCACCATCGGTCTGTTCTGTCACGCTGCCGTCGAGCACGAAGCGCTCAAGATTATCTGGAATAGCCTCGGCTCACACGCAAAGAACGCCACACGCTATATCTCTCGTGTTGGCAAGCACCCTGGAACCCCACATATAGAGAAAAGCGACGGCTCGCTTTATCCGGTCTACTTCGGCGAGAAAAAAGGCTACCGCCCCTCATCGATGGAGATTATCAACATCGTCTACCGGCTCTATACACCGGCTCGTTGTCTGACATGCTTTGATGCGAGTGCGGAGTTCGCAGATATCGCTGTTGGCGATCCATGGATGGCACCTCCACACAGCGGTATTGATTTCTACAAGGGTTGGAGCTTCGGCTTAGCACGCTCGGCGCGTGGTCAAGCAGCTATGAAACAGATAACAGCTGCCGGTGATGTGGTTGTAGAGCCGGTAACCAGGCGTGAGGCGCTCGCCTGCAACCGTATGATGGGAACCGAGAAACGGTGGCGTGCCTTCCGTGTTATCGAGACGCTCCGTCGTCAAGGCAAGCCGGTTCCAGCCTACGGCCCACACGGCTTTCGCTTTCCCCGTCAATCCGGCAAGCAGTTTCTTAAAACAGAGATCCATATGTTCACACATATGTTCTGTCACCTACCAAGACTGCGTGGGCACGTTTTAAAGTTTATCCTCTCACAGGGGGGCTACCTGTTGCTGTGGCTTAATTGTCAACGTAGGACCCTGCGCTTCTTTATCCGCGATACGGTGGCAATAATTCGTAGAAAGATCTTTGGTAGGACCTAACATGCGGGTATTGTTGCTAGCCCCACAACCATTCTATCAGGAGCGCGGAACCCCGATAGCCGTACGAATGGTGCTTGATACACTCTCGCGTACCTTAGGGCTCAATAACAACTCCGCGCCTCAGATCGATCTGCTCGTGTACGATGAGGGTGAAGAGATTGAGATCCCTGGTGTGCGTATTATTCGTACCCCAACACCTAAGTTTCTGCGTGGCATTCGCCCAGGCATCTCCTGCAAAAAGCTCCTGTGTGATATCTTCTTTCTCTGTTCGGCGTTCCTACTTTTGTGGCGCGCTCGCAGATCGCAATACACGGTGATTCACGCCGTTGAAGAAGCGGTGTTTATCGCCTGGCTAGCTAAGAAGATCTTCGGTACACCATATATATACGATATGGATTCATCGCTATCGATGCAGCTCACAGAAAAATGGTGGTGGTGCGCTCCGATATCTCCGATCCTAAACCTAATCGAAGGTATCGCGGTAAGGGGCAGTATTGCGGTGGCACCTGTCTGTGACTCGCTACAGGCTATCGCTATTAAGCACGGCTCGCCACACACCGTAATGTTACGTGATGTCTCGCTCCTACCTACAACGGAGGCTCCACACACCGATGCTGCTACGATCTTTGGAGCCTCCGTCTCAGCTCAACACCCCGTGTTGCTTTACGTCGGCAACCTCGAATCGTACCAGGGTATCGATCTGCTACTAGAATCGTTCTCACTTATTATAAATCACCCCTCCCAGCCACAACTTGTAATAATTGGCGGAACTCACACCTTAATTGAACGTTATACCCTTAAGGCGCGCCAGTTAGGGTGCTCTGAAAGCGTTGTATTTCTTGGAGCTCGGCCCCTTGCAAACCTGAAGAGCTACCTTGAGCAGGCAGCAATTCTGGTTTCGCCCCGCATCAGGGGAAATAATACTCCGATGAAGATCTACTCGTACCTGCACTCAGGGAGGGCGCTAGTTGCGACCGATCTACCAACCCATTCTCAGGTACTAGACAACGAGATATCGGTATTAACACCACCGACCGCGCCTGGATTTGCTGCGGGTCTTAAACGCCTTCTCGATGACCCAGAGCTTAGGGCACAGCTAGGCGCTCAGGCACGGCTACGCGCCGAGCAGCTCTATACGATTCCAGCCTTTGAAACACAGCTCTGCGCCCTCTATCAAAGGGTTCAAGAAACCCTCTGCAGACCACCACTAGCCACCCCTAGTATGCGCGTAGGAGGTGCTTAAGTGGATAGGCTTACGCGGTTACTGCTCCCCCTTGTAGTGCCCCTGATCGGAGTATCTATCGCCCTCGCCGTTGTTGAGATAGCAGTACGGGTGCTGGTGCCACTTCGAACCGATAAGGGTCCGGGATGGAGCGACCGGCCTCAGTTTTACTTCCGTGCGCCAACTGCAAACTCGATGCAGGACTATCCACATGCAGCGCTGAAGCCCGCGAACGTTTTTCGTGTTGCTGCGATCGGAGACTCCTTTACCTTCGCCCCCTACATGCAGTTTACAGATACCTTTCCACAGAAGCTTGAGCAGATGCTTAGCCTTAATCTTCATCTTGATCCCGGCAGCCGTCAGGTAGAGGTTATAAATTACGGCGTACCGGCCTACTCAACATCGCATGAGATCCCGGTCGCAAAAAAAGCGCTCGAGGAGGGTGCAGATCTAGTTATTATTCAGATAACGCTTAACGATCCGGAGATAAAGCACCACAATCCGACCGGCATTACAGAGAATATGCCGGATCGCTTCGGTGCCTTAAACCTAGACGGTCGCTTAGGTTGGTTGGCGCGGCATTGGCGCACCCTTGGGTTCGTGCTCAGTCGTATGCATAACTCTGCGACCCATCAAGCCTACATCGACTACTTTAATGATCTCTTTGAGAATCCCCGCTCCTGGAAGCAGTTCAGTGACTCCACGGCGCAGATAGTAGCGCTGACCAAACGTTCCGATAAACCGATAGTCGGTGTTCTCTTTCCGCTCTTCGGAATTCCGATGGATGCTAACTACCCCTTCTACCCCCTGCACCAGAAGATAGAGAGTTATATGCAGAGCCTAAATGTGCCCCTGCTAGATCTCTCTAATATGTACAAAGGTATCCCGCTAGAGCGACTGCAGGTTATCCCAGGCGTTGACCGACACCCGAACGAGATTGCACACCGCATGGCCGCCGAACAGATCTACCTCTGGCTTGAGGCTCTGCACTTAGTTCCTGCTGAGTTTCTTATTAAAGAGAGGTTTGCAACCCGCTTAGGAACAGGTACACAGCGCGCCTGGGAACCAAAACCTATTACTCAAGTACAGAGATAGTACCTATGAAGATGCAAAGAATGCCCGCCGAATGGGAGCAGCACCGCGCCACCTGGATAGCGTGGCCCTATCTAGAGTCTGACTACCCCGGAAAGCTCGACGCAGTACGGTGGGCTTACTGCGAATTTATTAGGCATGTTTCGAAGGTAGAGCGGGTTGAGATCCTGTGCCTCAACGAGGAGCTTGAGAGAGATCTAAGGGAGCGCCTCAGTCGTCAACAGATAACGGGCGATATAACTATTCACCGTGCCGCATACAACCGTGCCTGGCTGCGTGATTCAGGCCCAATTGGGGTCGTTGGAGCCCGTTCAGAGTGGGTCTCATTTCTCTTTACCGGATGGGGCGCTCTACCTGAGGTCGAACTTGATCAGACCATCCCAGACTTTATCGCCTCCTCCACAGGAATTACGCACAAACGGGAGCTACACGCTACTCAGCAGCCAGTGCTTGAGGGCGGGATGCTCGATGTCAGTGGTGATGGTCTTATCCTTGTAACCGAGGAGTGTCTCCTATCTAGCGACCAAGAACGGAACGCCGGATTTTCAAAGGGCGATTACGAGGAGATCTTTAGGGAATACTTAGGGTGCTCAAGCACTATCTGGCTGCCGTGGGGCGTTGTCGGTGACGATACGCATGGGCATATAGATAACGTAGCGCGCTTCGTTGCGCCTCGCACGGTTGTTGTTGCCAGCGCAGACCGATCAGATACTGCTCAGTATGAGCGCCTCCAGCAGAATATTGAGGCTATCAAGAAATTTCGCACACCAAGCGGCGAGCGGCTGACTATAGTTGAGCTGCCGTTTCCGGAGCCACGTTACTGTGATGGCCTACGTTTAGCAGCCGGATACCTAAACTTCTACTTCGCCAATGGGCTTGTGCTGATGCCTACCTATAACGATAAGCAGGACCGCGTAGCGCTAGGAATTCTCTCTGAGTTATTACCTGAGAGAACGGTTATCGGTATTAACTGCACCGACTGGATCCTGGGGGGCGGAAGTCTACACTGCTCGACGCAGCAGGAGCCTGAGTGGGGCGAAAGCATAACCATTTAGGTGATGCGTTCATGAAAAAAACCGCCACGCTGCCAGCCACGGCGTATTGCGAGCTCCCCAGCGCCTAAGAGCCCCAGCACGCAAGCTCTTCAGTAGCCAGGGCAGCAGCTCCCCATCGGGCAGTGTGGCTATCTCAACACCGTAGGAGCCTACCATTCGTTGATCAGCTCTGCGTGGCAGAGGGTCACTTCCGCACAGAACCTGATAGCCGCGCCCTTTAGCGTATAATAATAGTGTAGATGGCGGCCCCATCGATGAGCGGATCGCAATATCACCAACAGTAAGGGTAGTTGGCCTATAAGTATCTAATAACTTGCGAACCACCCTGCCACGCGCACCGAGCCACTTGCCGGGCGACCAGGGAAGACACGCCAGACCCCCCTCTTCGTTAATTAACTCAATCAGCTCAGCAGCCGGCGCGCCATCAGCTACTCGACGCGAGACTCCGAGGCCAAGCACCTCGATGCGCTCACGCGCAACGTACTGTACCCCCTGAACAACAACGAGGGATCTATCTCGCCACTTGATAGTACCTACTAGCCCAGCACTTAACTCGGCCCAGCTACCAAATAATGGAACCTCAGCTCTAAATCGTGAAAATGAGTTCTGTCCCTCCCTATCAACCACGATTACGACAGGTAGAACCCCAACTATACCGCCTAGGTTATTGCAGGCGGCCTCGCACCACTCCCTGACAGAGTGGGTGTCGTAGAGGTGCGCATGAGGATCGATCCGTATCATTGCCATACACCTGCCATACACCTGCCATACGCCCTTAACGTTACCCCTTTATCTGATCAAGCACCGTAAAAAGCTCCTGACTAAGGGCTGCTGTTACGGCTATCAGGGGATTGTTAGCCTCGATACGCCACTCTGCTAGCGGAACTTTGCGTCGGAGCGGATCAAGATAAACCTGCAGCCCTGCCTCAGAGGCGAGTAACGCCGCAGAGAGGTCCCACGGCTTAACGGTAAACTGCACACTCACCTGCTCAAGCCCCTGCGCAAGTCGCGAGCAATCGTTTGCGAATCCACCAAAGCGGTAGAGGTTCTCAAGGGCATCCTTATTGCGCAGATGTTGCACAACGGGCGACTCCCCATGCTTTCCGATAAAGAAGAGCACCCCCGCCCCTGCCAGGGTGTTGCATGAGGTGGGTTGCAGCCTTTTGCGTCCCTCTATCCGTAGTGCTGCGGGCTCCTCTATCGTCGTAACCCAACACCCCTCGCCCCTTACCGCTGTAAAGAGTTTGCGCTGCGGAATGTTATAGAACGCTGCAACGGAGAGTACGTTATCCTTCACGAATCCAAGCAGCGGGCCATATCCTACCTGTCCGCCAAGCTCACTAAGAAATCGTTTACATGAGGTTGTTCCATCTAGTGGATCAACTAGAAAATAGCTACCCCCCGCCTCAATCAAAGTGTGCGAGGATTCATCCTCCTCGGCTAGGATCGGGTAGGTATTGGGTAGCCGCGCCAAGATACGGCGTTGACTCTCAAGGTCTAGGTTCATCACCTGTGTTTTATCGGCCTTAAGGGTTGTTTCGATCTGCGCGCCGGACTCCATTGCAGCTACTAGATAGCCAGCAGCATCGAGCACAGCGCCCTCGATCTGCTCTACTATCTCACTAAATACGGGGCTAAAGATGGTTTGCATAGCCGAGAGCTTATACCGTCCTAAAGCCCTTGTCATGTAAGCCCTTGTCATGTAAGCCCTTACTAGCGACAAACATGGGTCTACCGTAAACTACCCCTAAGTATGAAGGATATCTCGCGCGCACTTTTTGGTGAAGCTGAGCCCGCAAAGAACGTGGCGGCTCTGGCGCTTGGAGATGTCGTGCAAGGATACCTACGCTTTTACGCCGACGGCAAAACCCACACCGCCCGCGCCAAGCAGTTAGATACCGATAAGTTCCTAGGGTTTCTTGCGCGCTACAGGGATAGGCGCGAGATCGAGCACCTAATCGTCAAGGACTGGGACCTCTCCGCCACACAACGCTTCGTTGATGATTGCCTAAAGAGTGGCGAAGCACCCGCAACGGTAGCGCGTCGCCTCGCCACCCTAAAACATATGGGACGAGTTCTGGCAGAGCGGCTCCCCGGATTTATTAATCCAGCCCGTGAGGTAAAATCCCCGCGCCTACAGGCCGCGCGCCCAAAATCAATTCGCCCGAAAGAGCTAGCTGAGGTTCGAGAACATGCCGAGAAGTTACGCTCGCAGAAGAACTCCTTTAATCGGCTGCGCAACGAGACTATCTTAAACCTACTACTCGACACAGGACTGCGCGCAGAGGAGGTCCGTACTATCAAGATGGGGCAGCTTAGCGACAAACTGGAGTGGATAAAGCAGGTGCGCACGAAAGGACGCCGCTTTCGGGATGTCTATATAACCTCCACCATGCGTGCAAACTTGCAGGAGTATCTGCAGCGCCGCATAACGGAGCTTAACCGTTATCTACCATCCTGCAACGCCGCCATCGATGCAAAGTTGCCGCTCTTTATCAGCTCCTACGGTGCCAGCGCCACTAATCTGGCCTCCTTCGAGCTAAGCCCAAAAAGTATCTGGCGCGCCATTCGCGCCTACTCCGTAGAGACGAAACTTCATCCACACCTACTCCGTCACACCTTTGCAACTGAGCTGCTTGATAACTCACACGATATTCGGCTAGTGGCGCAGGCGCTCGGGCATAGCGATGTTCGTATCACGATGCGCTATACCGAACGGGGTAATGAGGAGGTAGCACAGGCTCTAGAGAAGGTTCGTAGAGATAACGATCAGCTACCGAAGGCAAAAGCCACAAGATCAAAACGCTAAGAGGGCGCGCTACCCTAAGCGCTCTAACAACGCCAAGACCTGCTCGTCGTTCCAAGCCGCCCCATCAAAGATCTCTAGGGCGATAGCCTTAGTTGGCTCACAGAACTCCAGATGCATCGGGTGTACGTTCTCATTCCATTGCTCATGCACCGAGGATTCGGTGCGTCCCCGCTCACGAACATCGCGCGCAATACGGCGCGATAATCGCAAAGCCTCGGGGGTATCAACGAACACAGAGCGTGAATAAAAACTACGCAGCTCTGTAAAGTGCAGCGCTAAGATCCCCTCAACCAGGATCAGAGCTGTTGGCTTAATCCGCTTCGTAACAGCCGAGCGGGAGTGCGTTGCAAAATCGTATACAGGTATATCAACCACCTCCCCCCGGCTAAGTACTGCTAGCTGTTGCGCCAAAACTGAGATCTCAAAGGCCAGTGGGTGATCGTAGTTAACGGCGGCGCGCTGCTCAAGGGGCAGGTGCCCGTTGCACCGGTAATAGGCATCAAGGGGTACGATCTGAACTAGATCCTCACCACCAAGTCGAAGTAGGTCGCGCGCTAGCGTAGTCTTTCCGCTCGCCGTTCCCCCTGCTATCGCTACTATCTTAGTCATGCCCCGTCCTGTTCAAGTTTTAGAGCCCTGTTGGAGTTTGAGAGCCCTGTGCCAGTTTTAAGGATAGACACTTAGCAGCTCCACCAGCTTTAATAAACTCCCCCAACTCAACAGTATGTGACGTAAAGCCACGTTGCGTCAGTAGCGCGTAAGTATCCGGGCACCCGGCTGGTAGTATAATATCCGTACCCAACACCACAGCATTACACACAAAATGGAGGGCGTCCGAGTCCGATACATAAATCAGCTCAATTGCACGCCCAAGTATCTCTAAGTCTTTGCGAGAGAAAGCACCGGGATAGATCAGGGCTAGGCTATTATTTAGGGGACAAAAACAGGTATCTAGGTGATAAAACCGCTCATCCTGCAATTTAACCGGTATTATCTCCTGCACCTGTAAGATAGTGCCAATTTGATCGTATACAGCTAGATCAGAACGAAAACCCCAGCCGCAAAAGAGCTTATTACCCGCAAAGAGCGCGTCCCCCTCGCCCTCAAAGCTTCCAGAGCTGAGCTCATGCACCTTAAAGCCGTTGGCCTCAAACCAGGTCTGAAAGTGGCGCTCCTCTCCCCCTCGCTCTGCGTGGCGAAAGCGTGCGCGCACAACATCTTGCCCCCGTACGAGCCCACCGTTAGCGGTAAACACCATGTCGGGCTGCCCATCTGCGTGCTCTATATACTCAATCTGAGCGCCGCATCGCAAAAGCTGCTGCTCAAGTTCGCTCCATTGAGTAACGGCGAGCGCCTGATCAGGAACGTTACTGAGATCCATCCAGGGATTAATCTTGTACCGTACATCGTAGTCCTTTGGGCGGCATATGAGCCACCGACCGTGTGTGGGCGATATTTTCTTGGAGTCGGTGGTCTTCATACTACGGGGGTCCTTTAACTATTCAGCAAAGATAATCGCACACGTAACTCTAACCCCTCAATAGCGCAACTATTCACCCGAGTATCAACTTGTCATGGATGCTGAATCCCTGCGCTGGAACGTGAACCGCTTCCCGTTACCTGCTCCCGCTCCCGCTCTGATAGCGGAAACTTATTTCGAAAAGAACCGATTAATAGAAGATATGTTTTGTCATTAAAAGCTCGAAGTCTATCAAAAGTCGGTTGAATTACTGAATAGGTTATTAGTGTTGTTCGCCTCCTCCCGAACGGAAGCAGCGATATTATGAACCAGTTGCGCCGCGCCGCCACCTCCATTTGGCGGCCATGCTGTCAAAGCTGGTTTTTAAGGGCTAACCGGTATCGGAGCGGGAGCAGGTAACGGGAAGCGGTTCACGTTCCCGCGCAGGGGTTTTCCATCTAATGTACACACACTTATCGGTGAGGAACCTTAAAAGGATTCGATCTTACGAACGATCCTAAAGACCCACCTTTCTTGACGACCCCTGAGGGGTTTGCCCAACCCCAGCTCCTACCTGTATAGTTCCCCCATGAGCACTCCGCCCAACGCTGACTTTATCTGCTTTGCCCATCGGGGCGCCTCGGGGCACGAACCTGAGAATACCCTGCTCAGCTTTCGCCGCGCGCTTGAGCTTGGGGCGCGTTGGATCGAGCTCGATGTTCGTGTGGCAGAGAGAGAGGCTATTATCTTTCACGATCGTACCCTAGCGCGCCGCGCACGGTGTGCCGGTGTCGTTGAAAAACAATCCCTCACCTACCTGCGTTCACTCGATGTTGGCAAGGGCGAGCGGATACCGCTCCTCTCTGAGGTGCTGGAGCTAGTAAAGGGCCGCGCAGCGCTACAGATAGAGCTAAAGGGGGGTGGCAGCGCTTCAATAGTTGCCGCTATTATCAGCGGCTGCCTAATCGAGGGGTGGCTACCAGAATCATTTCTGATCTCATCGTTTGAATATAAGGAGATAGCTGAGATAAAACGGCTGCAGCCTGCCATCCCTGTAGGGCTCCTACCGCGCGGCTATCCAGATAATTTAGTAGAGGTAGCACACGCTCTAGGTGCAGTCTCGGTACACCTCAGTATTGATTCGGTAATACCTGCGCGGATTAAGGAGCTCCATGCGGCGGGGCTTAAGGTATTCGTTTATACCGTAAACGATCCAGTGGATCTTAAAGCGCTGCGTGCCGCAGGAATAGATGGTGTGTTTACTGACTTTCCAGAGAGGGTCATTATTAAGGATGGGTCCAACTAACACCCAGCAGCAGGATACACCGTCCGCCATAGATAATATTGATCAACGCTGCCCAATCGACCCCGTCGTACGATCCGCGGCCCCTTATCAAATAGCTCCAGTGGAGAGCGTACTTTAGTCCCGGAGCGAACGGCAGCACGCGCATGCCTCCAGGCTAAGATACGGAAGATCCTATTGAAGCAGCGTTCCATTAAGCCCTGCGCCCCAAGCTCTTGAGAGCCCCGCATCGGATGAAATACAGAGAGCTGCTCAAGCAAACTTTCGAACGCCTCATCACCAAAGAGCCGCTGCTCACGCTTTGAAACGGTTAGCGAGGCCTCTGAGCCGCAAAGCCTCTCATGAATATACTCCCGTAGATCATCAACCAGGAGCAGCGGTATCGCTCGCACCCCGCCCTCTATACGGATCAGCCCCGAGGAGAGATTAACGTCCCGCACCCTAACCGACCGGAGCTCGGTTATCCTGACCCCCAAGCCATACGAGAGGGTCGCCAGGATTAGGCCCGTCCCACGCAGCTTACTAAAGATGGGCTCCAGCTCCTCTAGGGCTGGAAGCCCCCTGATAACGGCTCCTATTGACCTTAGAGAGTTTGAGCTTAGAGAGCCCACCCTAGGGGCGGAGATACTACTATTATAATGTTCTAGGGATGAAATATTCGAGCTAATTTCTGTATTCATACGAGTATAGAAATATACTCGAAACGGGTTGCTGTCAAGCCTTTCTGGCCAGCCCGTGCTTACGGCGTGAAAAAAGTTCGCGCATCGACTCCGTGAACCTATAACCCCATGAAGCTTTGACCTCATGGAGCTCGTTCTCTGATTCAACGACCCGATCTGCTAGCGCTGCCCCCCACTCCTCAGATGCTAGATATCGTCTCTTTATCTCTTCAACCATGCCCTGGAGCTTACGTCCCTCCTCGCGCATGTCGTGACACATCGCCCCTACGGCGTGGTATTGCGTTAGAACTAGATCTAGCTCGGCCTTACGAACACGGAGCTCCTCCTGCCCATGCTCGATATGCCCCTTATATCGATCTTCAACATAGACGAGCTGCTCCCTCGCCATCTGCTCACGGGTAGCGAGGTCAGCGATGCGCCCATCTGCAGCCATTAGGGAGAACTTGTAATCCTTAATCGAGTTAACTATCGGCTGCGCAGCCTTTACGATAGCTGGCAGAATCTCATCCTTGATTACGTTCAGAAGATAAACTCCAAAGCCCTGTTGATTGATCTCTTCGCCAGATGGCTGCGCAGATTGCTGTTCGGTTGTAAGGCAGAACTGCTTAACTGCTGCCCCCTTCCAAAGAACGGAGTGCACGTTATGAGCATGCGCTAAGACCAACCATCCTGGGGCCAAAGCATTTTCGAGCTGCTCTGAATGCACCGAGCGCCACCACGTATCGAGCTCAACCTCCGAGCTTTCAGAGCACTGGTAGAGCTCGCGTACGAGCGGCAACCACTGTACTCGCTCCTCCCTGGCCCGTTGCGCGTTAACGATCACGCGCGGTGCGGCGTGGTGCGGGAAGGTCATGTAACTTTCAAAACCTGAGAACCCCGCGCTATGCAGGGAGTTCTTTAGGTGCTCTAGGGAAGCACCCTTACCCCGTACCTGATCGCTTGAGGGCTCCATCTGAGAGCCACCTGGATTATGCAGAGGATTAGCGACGGCCAATATCATGGTCCCGGTTGCCTTGAGCATCTTCTTGCACAAAGAAAGGAGCTGTACTCCGGGGTCGAAATATTCGTTCTGAACTAGCACCGGATCGATGCAGATAACGTAGTCGAACTTATTGTCCTCAAGCACGTTCTCAAGGAATCCGGTTATAACCTCTACGTTCCGAAGCTCCTTGCAGCGGGTGCGGGCGCACTCGGCTAACTCCTCTGAGGTTTCAAGGGCAACGACCTGGAACCCCTGCTCGCCTAAGTAGCGGGTCAATGCCCCACCACCGCAACCGACCTCAAGCACACGCGCATTGGGTGAAATATCGAGCGCCCGGATATGCGCACTTCTGAACGGGGTTACGTGATACCAACAGTGCTCCTTAATGGCGCGCTCAAGCAGCTCAGGAGATAGCGTGCTGAGGTCACCGACCTCCTTTAGGAGGGCTTCTAGCAAAGAGCCCTCAGCCAGGGGGCGCCGGGAGTGTAGTAGCCCATCAACTGGGGCTACCTGGGAATAGGCTCCAATGCCCCTTTTAAGGATAGTTTCAGCCCCTATAGCGCTATCTGATTGTGCGTATGCAAGACTCATATGAGGAAGCATAACCTATCGCACAGATTATCAAAATCGGGAATCTTACGAGACCTACAGATTTTATTATGGACACCCCCCACTGCGCCTCTCCACCCCACTAGAGAAACCCTGCCGTTTTAGGGTATGGTATGGGTATGTCGTCAGACTCATCACACTTCAAGCCACCCCGCAGGGATCAGATTAATCCAGCCAAGATCTATGGCAACAAGGTCGGCGCTGTGCTCCTAGCTGAGCAGCAGATCGAGGCTGCCACCAGGGAGCTGCGCGAGCGCTTTGATCTAGCCGAGGCTGACCCTGATGATAGACAGGCTGTTAGCGAGGCGGTCGGGTATGCCTGGCGGATCATGACCTTTCTTGGCTTTCCAGATTTCGATCAGCTCCGATCGGTTCGAACCGAGGATCTTCCTGCTGTAATTGAGGAGAACCAGCACGCCATGGTAGCGCTAGCGCTTGAGACCATCGGCTGGCATCAATACGGACTGCGTAGATACGATATCGATAGAACAGCGCGTGTGTTTGATCGTTGTCTTACCCTTACCCCGCACAACCAGCGCGCTCTTGAGCGCTTCGCTATCGTTGCAAACGAGATTCAGCCTGAACATATCGGCGGGCTGGCGAAGTTCCCGAAAAAGCAGCAGGAGACCGCGATCGGCTACAAGCTGCAGTGCAAGCGCAAGGTCGATAATATCCTAAACGACGTTTTCGGCATCAGCGAGGCGCATCTTGTCGGACAAACCGACCCTTCGGTTGCCGAGATGTTTAAAACCCTTAAGGAGGGCGATCGGAGATTTGTTTTTAATATGCTTGGGCACCTTGCGCACATGAACTGCGTAATCGGTAACTTCTTTGAAAACGGCACGATGCTCAGCCTCGGTATGGGTGCTGCGTGCTGCCAACTTGAGATCCTTGGACTACCGCGCGACCTGCACAATTTAATTCCGCTCTGCACCAGTAGGCTGGGTGAGGATGACTCGGGGCAGGTTGCTGGCGAAGAGACCCCGATCCTGTGTGATATTCTAAGAAACATAAAAGCGATCTGCGAGGCAAAGTGGCGCATCTTTAATAATGAGGGCGCCGAGCAGCGGGTGATTGAGATTAACACCCTTCTGGAGAGGATTGAGGGGGCATAGGTTGCTCGATCCGTTTCCATTTACTTTTTATAGTCGGACTAGAGTCCGGCGTTCCCAGTGCTAACGCTTAGCCATGTATTAATGGATCGCACCGAGGGGTCCAGGGGACCGTCCCCTGTTCGTTATTCCAATCTTGGCAACGCCAAGTTGAAATAGAGGAGAAACCGCTTGGAATAGAAGAAAAACTGCGCCAGCAGGGATTCGAACCCCGGACCAAGAGATTAAGAGTCTCCTGCTCTACCAGCTGAGCTACTAGCGCATACGGAATCAACGGGGGGTAGGTTATTATAAGTGTTGGATCAGATCAAGAGCTTGGTATTCTGCTCCGGCTTCTGCTACGTTTAATGAATATATGCAATCCAAAGAGATCCTTAAGTTTTTCTTAGAAATGGGGCAGCTTTCGCGTGTCAAGCGTGAGGGCTGGCGTTTACTGGGCATTGAGGACCCGGAGAGTATAGCGGATCACTCCCTACGCGCCGCGCAGATCGGCTGGGTTTTAGCCAAGCTTGAGGGATATCATAACCCCAACGAGGTGGCCGCCATGCTGATCTTTCACGATATCGGCGAGTGCCGGGTTGGCGATATTCATAAACTAGCGAATCGCTATATAACGGTCGACGAGGCGCGCGCCGTCAAGGAGCAGGTCTCACGCCTTGACGCTGCCGGGGACGACATCATGGAGCTCTGGCATCAGGTAGAGGAGCACACCACCACCGCCGGCATTATAGCAAAGGATGCCGATCTGGTTGAGCTGGCTGTACGTGCTCATGAGTACATGGAGCGCGGCTTTAAGGACGCCTCTGAGTGGTATGAGGTCGCTCGTCAACGGGTGCAAACAAACTCGGCCAAGCAGTTACTCGATCAGCTGCCTAACGTACCTAGCACAAGCTGGTGGCACGGTCTAAAGAAGATCGACTGATGAAGGAGTCAACGCCTGAGCCGGAGGTAGTGCGAGGCACGATTGAGCGCGTCACCTTTCGTAACGCCAATAACGGCTACTCCGTATTGCAGGTTGTGCCTGAGGACTCACGCGATAGGATTACCGTCGTCGGCATGGCCCCACACGTAAACGCCGGCTCGTACGTGATGATGACGGGCTCCTATATCACCCACCCGAAGTTCGGTAAGCAATTCACCCTGCAAACCATGACCGAGACCCCACCTTCAACATCGGAGGGAATTGAGCGCTATCTTGCTAGTGGGCTTATCGCAGGGGTTGGAAAGAGAACTGCTGCCAGGATTGTCAAGGAGTTTGGCCTCTCCTCGTTACAGGTTATCCAGAACGAGCCTGAGAAGATCGCAAGCCTTGCTGGGGTTGGAAAAAAGAGAGCCGAGATCCTGAATACGGCTCTGCTACAACGGGGCGAGTTCGAACAGATCCTGCGGTTTCTGGTTGAGCATCAGATCTCCACTAACCTTTCGGCCAAGATCTATGAGCGCTTTAAGGGCCAGACGGTTGATATTATCAAGCGAGATCCGTACGTCCTGGCGCGTGAGATTCGCGGCATCGGATTTCATACGGCGGATACCATTGCGCTTAATCTTGGGGTGCTTCCAGACTCTCCACAACGCCTTAAGGCGGGGCTTTACTGTGCGCTCGTTGCCGCTGCCGATGATGGTCACTGTTATCTCTCACGTCAGGTACTACTTGACCGTGCTCATATGCTACTGGGGCTGGCGGAGCCGCTAGATCTTGGGGAACCCCTTGAGCAGCTACTAGTTGAGGGGCTCCTTATTATCTTCGAAAATGGGATCTTCCTTAAACACTACGACCAGGCAGAGGATGCAGTTGGGCGCTTTATCGCCGAACGCACAACACCTCGCGAAAAGCACTCTATCCCAAACAGCACCATCAATGAGTCAATAGTTGAAGCTGAGCGAACACTGGGCGTTGAGCTCTCCCCTGAACAGCGCCTCGCTGTAGAGTCGGCCGCACTACTCCCCTTACTGATTATTACAGGGGGTCCAGGTTGCGGAAAAACTACCGTTATTAAGGCGCTGGCCCTGCTCTTTGAACGGGCTGGGTTATCTTTTGCGCTCGCTGCTCCAACGGGACGGGCCTCTCAGCGCATGTCGCAGGTGTGCAATGTGCCGGCCAGCACGATTCACCGCCTGCTTAAATACGACCCATTAACTACCCGCTTTGTGTTTAATGCCCGCAACACCCTACCCTACGATGCTATTATTATAGATGAAGCCTCGATGGTTGATGTGCTGCTGGCGCGCGATCTCTTCGCAGCTATTCCAGCCAAGTGCACTATTATCCTTGTTGGTGATAAGGATCAGCTGCCCTCGGTCGGACCGGGCCGTGTATTTGGAGACCTGGTTGGATGTAGTGCAGTGCGCGTAATTACGTTACAGCGCCTCTTTAGGCGCTCGCATGAGTCGCATATAAACACCGTAGCTCACATGATTAATACGGGCGAGGTGCCTACGATCCCAGCTCCGGACGGCATTACCAAGTCAGATGCTTACTTTATTCAACGCGATAACGCAGACGAATCTAGTCGCTTAATTGAAAGCCTAATAGCGGAGCAGATTCCCAAAAAGTTTGGCTTCTCAGGTTCAGATATCGCGGTCCTTACCCCCTCTAACCGTGGGCCGTTGGGCACCCTAGAACTTAACAAGCGTCTCCAGGAGCGGCTTAACCCACGCGCCTCGCACTCAGATGATGAGGTGCTTGAGTTTGGAGATCTAGAATTTCGAGTTGGCGACCGGGTCTGCCAACGGGTCAATAACTATAAGATAGATCTGACCGGGGTCTTTAACGGCGATATGGGTACCGTGGTGCAGGTGAACCACGAGGACCAGAAGCTCTCAGTAGAGCTGTGGGATGGTCGCCTAATAGAGTATCCCCGCGGCGAGGTTGCCCAACTCTCACTGGCTTACGCCGTTACCGTACATCGCTCACAGGGGATGGAGGTACCATGTGTAGTGTTAGCGCTAGATGATTCACACTTTATGTTGCTTGAGCGCCAGTTGGTATACACCGGGGTAACGCGCGCTAAGAAGCTCCTAATTATAGTTGGCTCAAAGCGCGCGCTCTCTCTTGCGGCCAAGCGAGCTCAGACCAAGAAACGGTGTACCCTGCTTCGGGAGCGTATCGTTGAGCTCCTTGCACCCAAGCAACCTCGAATAATCCCGTACAACGATAGCGAGTAGCGCAAAAACCTATCTAGGTAGGTGACATCAAACGATGATTTATCGTTTATGCTTCCTGTAGCAAGTTTATAGGTCACGCTTACCAAATTTTAATTATCTTAATGACGGTACTTGGGATAATGATATTCCAGTTATCATCACTCTACTATACTATCGTACTCCATGAGTTCCGCTGTTCAACCAAAACAATCTATGCTCCTTGAAATAGCCTGGGAAACCTGTAGCCAGATCGGCGGAATCTACACCGTTATCAAAACCAAGGCCCCTAACATGGTCGAGCGTTGGGGTGATAACTACCTCATGATCGGACCGTATCACCAACAAACAAGCGCGCTTGAATTTGAAGAGGGCGTTGTTCCGGATCATCTAAAACCTGCCTTCGAAGCGCTCGCTGCTCAGGGCACCCCGTGTCATTTCGGATGTTGGCTTACCGATGGACGTCCATCCGTAGTTCTTATCGACTACAAAGGCCGCTATCCTAGACTTGGTGAAGATAAGTATCTCCTCTGGACCGACAACGGCATCTCACTTGAAGGCAACGACGGAGAGGTCGATGCAGTTATCGCCTTTGGATTCGCCGCAGCTGAGCTGCTGCGTGCTATTCAGACATCAAATACATCCCTGCAACTGACTGCACATTTCCACGAGTGGATGGCCGGAGTTGCTCTGCCACGCATTCGGCACATGAACCTCCCGATAGCGACGGTCTTTACAACGCACGCCACCCTGCTGGGTCGCTATATCGCCTCAAACGATCCGAACTTCTACTCTAATCTTTCCAGGATCAACGCCGATAACGCTGCGCGCCACTTTACAATCTGGAGTAAGCATTCAATTGAGCGCGCCTGTGCGCACTCAGCGCATGTTTTCACTACGGTCAGTGAGGTAACGGCGCGTGAGGCTGAGTATCTGCTTGGCCGTAAGCCGAACTTCGTTCTGCCGAACGGTCTTAACTCACACCACTTTACGGCGCTGCACGAATTCCAGAACCTGCACCTGACGTACAAGGAGCGCATTAATGAGTTCGTGATGGGGCACTTCTTCCCTAGCTATTCCTTCGATCTTGATCGCACCCTCTACGTCTTTACTAGTGGCCGATATGAGTACTCAAACAAGGGCATGGACCTCTTTATCGAGTCCCTTTACCACCTCAATCAGCGCCTTAAAACGTTGCCCAAGCCCCCCACGGTTGTGGCCTTTATCATCACCCGTGCACCGACTAAGAATCTGAACGTAACGGCGCTGCAAAACCACCTGCGCTTTGAGGATCTAAAAACAACCTGTCGCGAGATGGAGCACACCCTTAGCCAACGTATCCTCGACTCTGCGGCGCGGGGTCGTATGCCACGCTTTGAGGATATCTTTACAAGCGACCTTGAGCTGCGGCTAAAGCGCTCAATACTGGCGCGCAAAACAACTCAGTGGCCACCAGTCGTTACGCACGATATGTGGGACGATGAGAACGATCCGGTTCTTAAGCACCTACGCCACAGAAACCTCGTTAACTCACCGAACGATCCGGTCAAGGTTGTTTTTCATCCCGATTTCGTATCCCTTACGAGCCTCTTTAGCCTCGATTACGAACAGTTCGTGCGCGGCTGCCATATGGGGGTCTTTCCGAGCTACTACGAGCCGTGGGGATACACCCCTCTTGAGTGTCTCGCACTCGGAATTCCAACCGTAACGACCGACCTAAGCGGATTTGGGGCCTACGTTGAGCGCCACGTTCCCGATGCTCTTCAGAACGGAGTGCTGGTCCTTAACAGATCAAAGAGCGCCCCTGATACCTGTATTGAGCAGTTAACATCGTTCCTCTTTAAGTTCTGCGAGCTAAATCGCCGCGAGCGTATCTCTCTTCGTAACAAAGCAGAGCGCATGACCGAGCGCTTTACTTGGGACGTTATGTCAGCGCACTATCACCGCGCTCATGCTGAAGCGCTCCGCTGCGTTGCGCCACCAGAGATTAAGCTTCCGGGATTGCTGGCAGCTAGTAACGGTGTAACCAATACCGATACTGTGAGCCAGGTGCTTCAATCTGCTCAAAACGGTGCTGGGAACGGATTTCCTCTGCAACTGAGCAAGATACGGGTTCGGCGCTCTCAGGCTAACTAAACCGACGCCGGTGTTATCACCCCAGATTTGCTCCGCAAATTGACCCCTGAGGGGTTTGTTATCACCCCAGATTTGCTCCGCAAATTGACCCCTGAGGGGTTTGTTATCACCCCCGATAAGTGTGGGTACATTAGATGGAAAACCCCTGCGCGGTAACGTGAACCGCTTCCCGTTACCTGCTCCCGCTTGGGTACCGGTTAACCCTTAAAAACCAGCTTTGAGAGCATGGCCGCCAAGCTGCTCAAAAGACTCGTAGGAATTTTAAGTACGCTCTGATCAACAAGGTTCCACCCTTTCAACAGGTCAAAGATGCGGTACACTCCCCTGAGGGGTTTGTGCAAAGCATCTAAGTGTTTGATTGCCCTAAGTTTATGCTGAATGTTACCAAAAAGCTCAAGTTATTCGTCCTCTATACCGAGGTACTCAGTATGATCTGGCTCAGACTCTTTATCGCCGTAATAGCTTTAACCATCTCTTCTGACCTTTCGGCGTGGGCACAACCCCAACAAATGCAAGTGAACTCTCCCGAGGGGTTTTATGACTGCAACGGTATTGCAAACGGTGCAACCGTTAGGACAGATTGCGGCTGTGGTCAGCCAGCGAGCTCTACCTACGCATGTCTAAAATGCAACGATAACACATCCTGTCTTGGGTGCGACGGCGTGCCGTTCAGCGGAAAGACGGATCAGGGCTGCGGGTGTGATAATGGTACAAGATGCTACGGCTGTGACGACGTAGCCAATAGCGGAAAGACGGTTGTATGTGGCACATGCGGAGGCACTATGGGCGAATGCGGTCGGTGCGAGGGATGTAGTCGTTGTAGTTTCAATTGGGGATGCCAGGATCCAGCAGGACCACCCGATTGTAATCCAGCCTACAGCGACCCCAGCCAGGCCTGTCCTGGAAGTGGAAGCATCGGGCATGGTGAAACGATTACTAGGATTAATCACACCACCTTTAAGCGTGGTACCGAATATCTTTGGTCAACAGACCTTGGCAAAGAACTACTCAGCTGCTTTACTCAAAGCTTTCAAACGTTTACCTGTAACGATGGCACCCTTCAGTTCTCGCGAGAGGGCCTGTAACCCTTAGTTTAATGAGATCATTGGTACGGGGTTACTCCTGAATTTGAGATCATTGGTACGGGGTTAAGATCATTGGTACGGGGTTACTCCTGAATAGATATAAGTGTGGGTACATTAGATGGAAAACCCCTGCGCGGGAACGTTAACCGCTTTCCGTTACCTGCTCCCGCTTGGGTACCGGGTAACCCTTAAAAACCAGCTTTGACAGCATGGCCGCCAAGCTGCTCAAAAGACTCGTAGGAGTTTTAAGTACGCTCTGATCAACAAGGTTCCACCCTTTCAACAGGTCAAAAATGCGGTACACTCCCCTGAGGGGTTTGTGCAAAGCATCTAACTGATTGATTGCCCTAAGTTTATGCTAAATGTTGCCAAAAAGCTCAAGTTATTCGTCCTCTATACCGAGTTACTCAGTATGATCTGGCTCAGACTCTTTATAGCCGTAATAGCTTTAACCATCTCAACTGACCTTTCGGCGTGGGCACAACCCCAACAAATGCAAGTGAACTCTCCCGAGGGGTTTTATGACTGCAAAGGTATTGCAAACGGTGCAAATAAGAGAGACGGAACCAGCTTTCGCGACTGCTGCCTCCTAACAGAGATGGTCTTTTGCGGGGGGTGCAAGGACCGGCGCAGTGACTGTGAGAAGCAGTCGGTGGGGTGGTGCGGTACTGGCGCTGACAAAGATATAAATCAGGTCTGTTGCCTTCCGAGTGATCATACCTATGAACCTCACTGCGGTAAGTGCAACTATACAAAGCAGGGCTGCGAGAGCTTCCCCGGTCGCGGGTGTGGTCAAATAGAGCAGGGAGAGTGCTCGTGTGACCTCTCTATTAAAAAGGTCTGCGGTAAGTGCAACTATACAAAGCAGGGCTGCGAGAGCATTAGCGGGTGTGGTAACATAGCGCAAGTTCCGAGGCCTACAGTTGGGTGTCCAACCACTAGGTGCCGAACTTCTCAAAATGGCTGGCCGATGATGCATAACCCTGGTAGTAGCTGCCCTGGCCTCTATCCCTTTAATGCGGGACCTGCAGATTTTGCACATGGGCAGGCCTTTTATTTAGTACTCCTCTCTGCAAACGCTTTGGCAACAGTGCCCTGCTACCCCCCCGGTCGAACTGACCCTGCAACCTGTGCCGACCCGGGCAAAAGTGGTTTTATATACGCTACGGATCTAGCCCATGAAAGACTCACCAATGCAGAAGCAGCATCAGCGCAGTGGCGCATCTGCGACAATGGTGTAATCAAGGGTGGAACCACCCTCTCACCCCCTTTGATGTACTGCCGCCCTCAATAGTTTATACAGAGTAGTTACAGTTTTTGGTTCCTCACCGATAAGTGTGGGTACATTAGATGGAAAACCCCTGCGCGGGAACTTGAACTGCTTCCCGTTACCTGCTCCCGCTCCGATACTGGGTAGCCCTTAAAAACCAGCTTTGACAGCATGGCCGCCAAATGGAGGTGGCGGCGCGGCGCCACTGGTTGACAATATCGCTGTTTCCTTTTGGGAGGAGGCGAATAACACTAATAACCTATTCAGTAATTAAACCGACTTTTGATAGACTTCGAGCTTTTCATGACAAAACATATCTTCTATTAATCGGTTCTTTTCGTGATAAGTTTCCGCTACCGGAGCGGGAGCAGGTAACGGGAAGCGGTTCACGTTCCCGCGCAGGGGTTTTTCATCTAATGTGCCCACACTTATTGGTGAGGAACCGAATTACCTAACCGGCTTATATCCACCAGGCACACCACCCTTGGAGTATACGATCTGGTAGAGCTGCACCATACGGGCTCTAAAGAGCGCCTCACAGCCATTTAGATAGTACATCCACATGCGGTAGAACTCACTACTGTAGCTATCTTTAAGGGTTGGCCACGCGCGGTTAAAGTTTATATCCCAGGCGTGCAGGGTCTTTGCATAATCGGCTGAGAAATTATGCAGGTCCTCTATCACCAAGCCCTGGCGAGCAGGGCGAATAAGTTGCGGCAGATTCGGAATATATCCGTTCGGAAAGATCCTGCGCTGTAACCAAAGAAGGAAGTGATCTAATGGGGCCGCAGAGCGTCTTGAGAAGCTCTCGGCCGAGATTACCTGCAGCGCAAAAAGCCCCTTATCCTTTAAGCAGCTCTCAACCTTTGAGAAAAAGGTCGGGATATTTCTGCGCCCAACGGCCTCAATCATCTCAATAGAGACGATGCGATCAAAGCTACCCTGATACCTCTGGTAATCCTCTAGCACTATCTCAACATCGAGCCCCTGACAACGCTCGCGCGCCAACTGCGCCTGCTCCTTCGACACGGTCAGCCCTACAACCGATACACCGTAGCGCTTGGCCGCAAACGCCGCAAAGTTGCCCCACCCACATCCGATATCTAGCACGCGCATACCAGGCTTGAGTTCGAGCTTCTTACAGAGTAGCTCGACCTTATTAAACTGCGCCTGATCGAGATTTTCAGCGTTGTGCCAATACCCACATGTATAGCTCATCGTTACAGTATCGAGCATGGCAGAGAATAGATCGTTTCCGAGATCATAGTGACGCTCGGCCACCTCGTACGCACCACGCCCTATCTGGGAGTTCTTGAGCCTATCCTGCAACATATACCCGATAAATCTCGGGCTTAACTTCTTAAAAGATGCCGCAATGCTTGGATCGTTAGTTACAAAACGATACATCAGCTCCGTCAGGTCTTGAGTCGTCCACTCGCCTTGTATATAAGCCTCACCGAGCCCATACACCCCTCCCCTCTTAAAGATATCAATGGCTCGTTGCGGCAGGTCCTGATTGGCCGGCTGCTCTGAATAAGGAACTCGCTGTGAAAGATCTTCGGCTCTCTGCATGCTATTTCTTAGCCTCGCTGTTTTTTATTCCGCTACTGCACCCTCTAGCACTACCACTACCCCTACCCCCACCTCGGCAGGCTCGCAAAAAGGCGAGTAGTCCAAGTCGGGCGCGGTGGATGATATTCTGTCGTGAACGGATAGTATATAGATTTGCAGGGCTCGGTTTAGGGTATGGCGTTGCCCCTACCTTGAAATACAGGTTAAGGGCCTCTCCATGAATGCGGGGCATCGTCATAAATGAGGTTATCGGGTATTTTCGAATAGTTGCCAGTACGAAACGTGTGCTTAAGGGCTGCGCATCCCCCTGTAATAGGGCTGAAAACACCCGTGTATTATCGCGCTCTAGGTCAACCTGAACCGAGAGTTTCTCGCCCTCCCCTCGCAGGGTAACTGAGTACTCACCCTCACGATCAAAGAAGGGCGAAACGAAGAACTCTTTCCGGAATCGCCACGAAACTGGCATCAGAGCTGGCTCACTATCTGGCTCACTTACAAGGGGATAGATATGGCTCTCTCCAAAGGTGTTACTGACCTGCGTAATAAGTCCAAGAACACGCCCCGCTTGATCGAAGCAGGCAAAGAAGCTAACGGGATTAAAAACATACCCAAAGTAACGGGGCATGGTAATTAATGTAATGCGGTCTGGGCGAATAGGTTGTCCATGCGCCTTGAGGATGCGCTCAACCTTCTCACGCAGCCCCCCAGTACCCTCTAAGTAATCATCCGATCTGATACTAAAGAGCGCTCTCTTTTCGTATCCAAAAAGCCTTGGCGAGATAGAGAGCGTATCTAATTCATCTAGATCAAGCTCAAAGGTAAAGATCGGATACGAGAAGGAGTGTTCCTTCGGCCCCGCACGCCAGTGATCTACCCTGCCCCAGGAGATCTTTGACCTCATAATGAAAGCCCCATTAAGGTTGTTACATCGAGCGCGGAGCGCACAGCATCCTCATGAAACCCGTGGTGCATATATGCGCCGCAAAAATACGTATGGCGCGTGCCGTTAAGCCCCCGTAGTGCGTGCTGACTCAATGGTGAGAGCGGCGTATATATAGGGTGGGTGTATTCAACCTCGTAAAGTATCAGAGTAGGGTCGATATCGTCGTTACAGTTTAGGGTAACGAAGTAATCCCGCCCCGCCTTAAGGTTCTGCAACTTATTCATATAGTAGGTTATCGCTACAGGCGTATCACGCCGAGATTCTACTCGGCGGCGATAATTCCACGCCGCCCAGAGTCGTCTATTGGAACCAAGCACCCCTTTGTCGGTGTGCAGCACGGTGCGGTTTCTACTATAGCGCCACGATCCGAGCGCCCCCTGTTCTTCAGAGCTTGGGTCCTCAAGCAACGTAAGCGCCTCGTCGGCATGCGTTGCGATTACAACATCATCGAACCGTTCGGGCGCAGCACCCTCTAGACTAAGCGTTACACCGCTCTCATCACGCCTAATAGCCTGTACAGAGCACCCCAGCCGCACCTCACCTGAAAAGCCCTTCCGAAAGGCCTTAACATAGCTCTGACTGCCGCCTACCACTGTCTGCCACTGTGGGCGCTTACGGAGCTCCAGCATGCCGTGGTTATTAAAGAAGGTTGCAAATGAGAGCATTGGAAATTCAAGCGCATTTGAGTCAGGAGCAGACCAGATCGCGCCAATTAACGGCGCTAGGTAGTGATCAAAGAAGTACTCACTTGTGCCGAGCTTATGTAGGTACTCTCCGATCGGAGAATCCGTGAGCTTTCCACGTTTTAAATCGGCAAGAACACGCCGATTAAAGCGAAACTGCTCTAGAATCATCCGAACAAACTTCGGATTTAAGAGGTTCCGAGGAGCAGCGAGGAACTCCTTTATAGAGGGGCCCATGTACTCTAATCCTGTGCGCTCACATGAGAACCCAAAGGACATATCAGATGGTTGTCGCTCTATTCCTAGCTGGTCAAGTAGCTTATAAAAATTAGGATAATTTCTCGGATTGCATACGATAAATCCGGTGTCGACAGAGAGCTCCGGATTTAGCGGGTCATCTACGGTCCGGGTATTTGTATGCCCGCCTAGATAATCGTTCCTCTCTAGCAGAGTTACCCTGTGCACTTGAGATAGTACATGCGCCGCAGTAATACCTGCGACCCCACCCCCTACAACCAATATATTGCGTCGTGAATGACCTACCACAACCGATCTACTATCCTCTCGTAGATCGCATCGGGAAGGATGCGTGCAAGTTTAAGTATCCAGGTAAATGGAAATGGAAAGGCGATCTCCCTCTTTCCGCGCTCAATACCCCGACAGATTATACAAGCCGCCCTATCGGCATCAACAATAAACGGCATATGAAAGTCGTTCTTGTCCGTTAGGGGGGTCCTAACGAAGCCTGGATTTACGATAGAGATAGTGATTCCTTTGCTCTTTAGGTGAAACCTAATGCTCTCAAGAAAGTGGATCATCGCCGACTTACTTGCACCGTAGGCAGCGGCGCGTGGCAGCCCACGATACCCAGCCAAGCTTGCAACCGGGGCCAGGTAGCCCCGCTTTCTTGCAAGCATTCCTGGCAGAACTGCCTCGATACAGTGCAACATCCCGCCGTAATTAAGTTGCATAATGGAGAGGTACTCAGCGCTATTAAAGCTCTCGGGTACCGTAAAAAGATGTGTACCAGCGTTAGGAATAGCTAAATCTATCGGGGCTATACTCGACTCTATCGCCGCCACCACCTGCTTCATCTGGTCAAGATTAAGCACATCCCCAGGAAAGCTCCAGGCCTCTCCCCCCTTGATTCGAATCTGAGCTACTAGCTGCTCAAGCACCTCGGCGCGTCTAGCAGTAATGGCGAGCTTTGCCCCTCTGCCTGCCAATTCTAAGGCGAGCGCCTCCCCGATGCCACTACTAGCACCGGTCAGCCAGACACACTTACCGTTAAGATCTATCCCCGACATATGGCCCCCGAAATACCCCTTCTCCACAGAGAGCATACCCACTAGTATAGGGAGAGCGAAAGTACCGAGAACGTATGGATAAAACACCGAACAACTTCCCAACTACCATTCTCTGGATAACTGCGGCGTACTACGCCCTTTGTGGGCTCTCTGCGATACTCTACCCTAACCTATGGCTATTCGCCTCGGGGCTACACGCCCCTGTTACTACCGAGCTCAGCCTTGCCTTTGGCGTAGCTGGGGTATACCTACTTACCATGGCGTTCGGTGCCTGCGTCAGCGCCCTAGCTCCGCGCAGCCATAGCGGCATTATTCTGACCCTCGTAGTTGGAAACGTACTTGATTTTGCAGTCACCTTAAGAGCCGTCGTTGCTCAGGAGTTGCCGATACTGAACGGAGGATTGTTTATCCTAATAACGGTTGGCTTCGTTGTCTTACTATCAATGGCGTATCTGAAGACTCGCCTTGGTTGATTGATTTGAGGATCGTTATAAATGACTATTTCAGACAGATTCAACGTCTAAGGAACCCATGCCTACTCTTAGATTCAATACTTGTAAATCATCCTTTGACACGCTGGTGATGGGGTGATACCGAAGACGATCTGACCGTCATCTTTCTCGGATAGCTCTACATGGCATTTCAAAACCCAACCCCAGATCCATCACAACACGGGCGCCCGAAGCAACCGTTAAGCAACCAAGAGAAGTTATCCCTACCTCCCATTCCTAATGTCTACGAGCTACATCAGCACGAAACCGGTACCCCTGCGTTCTACCAGACTATTCTCAACGTAGTATGGGATACCGCTAAAGGTGATTCGTTCCTTATAAACAAGGAAGGCACGCAGCTCCTTAAGCAATTAGATATGTTCGAGTGGAGCGTTCCGTATCCATCGATATTACCTGATCGAGATGTGCCGTTCTTCGTAAGCGATCAAAGCATCCACATTGATCTCCTATACCACTATCAGAAATATGCCGAGCTTGTCCGGACTACCCCTATCCAGGAACACCGTCCCCAGCGTCGGCCCCGAGTAGGGCGTCCCCCAAAAAACACAACCTCTGAAGATACCCTGACTGAGGTAAAATCTATTGAGAAGAGGATAGATGACTGCTTCGACATGTTGCATAAGCAGGCTCGCGGCTCTAATACCAGCGTAGGTGAGGGTTATATCCGCCTTAACGATTTGGGAGAGTTGCTTTGCAACGCTGTAAAGCCACTCTCGAATGAATCTGCAATATTGGCTTTAAAGATCCTGCTGCGTGCAGAAGCAGCCGATCCCCTAGCAAAGCTTAACTGGCGCAGACTAATCGAACATACGATTCAGTTGATTAAATTAGGAGAGGCTGAACGCCACCTCCGTAAGCTCAATATCGGCATACTGCAAGGGAGCCTAGACCTTTCAGAAAGCGGTCTGAATCTCCGTTTTAAGCAGATCTGTGCTGAGACTCATACCGACACCTACCTAAAGGCTCCCCAAAGCCCCGCGGCTCGTAAATCTCTCCGCTTCCTACAGATGCGAGAAGGTGGCAACTACTGCCCAACCCCCTATCCGAGTTGGCAATCAGAGGCAAAAAGAGAGTCGCAGGAGCAGAGCAAACGCATCGTCACACGGGCCCGCATGCAATCCTATACAGGGTTCCAGAAGCTGCGACTTGAGGCTCGTCACCTGGCGGGACACGAGCCCCTTCTAACCACATTCGCCCGCGATACTCATGAGGATGTACGGGTTGTTTATGGCTCAGATATAGACACTCCACCCGGTCGAGGGCTCTACATGTCGGGGCTTAAATTAGATAGCCTGTTCTTTAATAATCCCACAAAACCTGGAAATCTCCTAGAAAACTATCAGCAGACAGACCGCGCCTGGTGGAGCCCTGCGCTCAAGTATATAGAGGATCTTACGGTTATTCCGTTACGGGGATGGATCGGACTTTTAAATCCCTGCCCAGAGTTTACCCTTCTAGGGGAGCGCTACGCCTTTCTAATCGATAACGATCACCTTAGCGATCAATACGGGTGCGCATACGGTATTCCGCAATCGATCGTTTCGGATAAGATCGTTCGTTCCTTACACGAACTAGATGCACAGCCAAACAAAAAAAATATCGACCTATCAAGAGCAGATGCCTCGATATCGGGACTAATCTCTGCAACGGTTAAAGCAGGAAAAGCTCCTCTGACTTTCGGCACGATGTCGCAGCTATTTGGCGGAATGTCTAACGCCCTTCCCGTCGGCTATGCTCCAACCATGTCGTGGGAGGTAGCGCGACAGGACTCTATCTGGAAGGATATCTATAATCACGTCCACTGGTCTTGGCTTGTATGGAGTTTTCAGGAAGAGCGCGCGCAGGTAGATGCACAAGTTGCCCCCATCTCTGCGGCAGATAGTGAGATAGGAAAGTTTGTCACCACCGCTCAGCAGCTTTTTGAGATCTGGCGCGATCGTTACGCTGCCTGGAAAAACGATCAGACCCCTGGAGAAAAGGTAGCTCCACGCATGTTGGTGCGCGCATACGAGATCCACCGCGCCTACGAGCATAAAGATAGATCCATCCCTCAAGATGAGACTATATATATCGGCATCTACGACCGCAATAATCCTGGTGGTCGCCCGACCCCCGTTATTAACTGCCGAAACCTTGAGATTATGGACCAGGGGAGCGCCATTCAGCTCCCGCTTTCAGGTGATGGCGCTGAGAACAGGGAGTTACTTCTCTGGAAAGAACATGTTAAACCGCTTCTTGAGAGTAGAAATTCGGATGGAACCCTGCTTGAGGGCCGGTATGAGTTAGCTATTATCGGCGATAAGGACCTGTAGGAGAATCTATATGACCGTAAAAACAGCTTCTAAAACCCCTTCCCCAGTTAGTAGCAATATAGACTGGGGTAGCCTTACCTTTCCAAAAGCTCCTGTGATGGCACCATCGGCTCCGGTAAAGGAGCCTAAAACTGCTCCAGCACCAACTAGGAAGCCCGCTCCACCACAGAAGGATCCTGTCCATCCTGGAGAGAGGCCCGATCCCGGAAAGAGTCCAAGCCCTGCGTGTCCACCATCGACCTGTCCGGCTCCCTAATTATCGGTGATTCTCAGGCGCTCACACCTGGGCAAGCGGCAACGAGATCCTAAGACAACACCCCGGCTCTCCATCCTGTATCAGCTCTATCCTGCCTCGGTGTAGTTCGATAATACGTTCAACGACGGCCAGCCCAACACCAAGGCCCTCCATTGATACAGGGGAAGAGCTACCACGTGTGAACATTTTAAAGATTGAACCGGCATCCTTGGCGCAGATACCTGGGCCGTTATCACGCACTGAGATCTGCAGAGTTCGCTCATCTCCATCGTTTGCGATTCCATCTGATGTAACAGAGATAATGACCCACTCCTTGTCCCCGTACTTAATAGAATTGCTAAAGAGGTTAAGGAAGACCCTCCGTAGAAGGTCTATATTGCCCCTGACCGGCGGCATATTAGATACCTCGAGCGTTACCTGACGTCCGGCGCTCCCCTTTATATCAGCCAAGACCTCGCGTGCTAACGGCGCGAGCTGTATCGGATCAAAACTTGTCCCCTTGCGTCCCAGCTTGGCGAACTCGTACATAGCCTGCACGATGCCAACAAGGCGCTGTGCCGACTCAGCGGAACGTCCAAGCATCTCCGCACATTTTTTATCAAAGCCTTCCCCATATCGATCGAGGATGTACTCCACCTTAAGGATAAGTCCAGCCAGGGGACTTCGAATATCGTGCGCTATGGTTGCGCAGAACTCATCAAGTCGTAGATTTTTCTCTTCGAGCTGGCGATTGCTCTCTGTAAGACGGGCGCGCACAAGCACCATCTCTGACTCTAATCGTCTAATTCTTAGCATATCCCGCACCGCTCTCGACATCGCCTCGAGCCACAGTTCGTCTCTCACTATGTAACGCTTCTGAGATTGTGAGATCTTGCTGATGGTTCCCGCATCTATGCACCTTGAAAGGAGCAAGACATCAGGCTCATGATCCATGACTTTAAGTTGTGCAAGCACCTCGCCGCTCTGAATACCTGGAAGATCGTAGTCGATAACCACTACATCGAAGTCACCCCTACCAAGGGCTTCCTGGTAGCTATCAAATGAATGTGCCTCGATGATATGAGCACCGGGAATGGCGAGTGGAAGTCGATCCATTCCTGCATTAACTGGACTATGGACGATTAAAACCCGCTCTGGGGTGCGCTCAGAATCCACTTGTCATTCCTCTTCTCGATATTGTAACTCTGCTACCTATGCCGACGCCGTCGTCTTTCGTAGATAGTTTTTGAGCCTAATAAGAGCTCTTGATCGGATCTGAGAGGCGCGTGACTCCGTTACCCCCATAATCTCTCCGATCTCTTTAAGGTTAAGCTCTTCATAGAAGTACAAGCTAACAACTAGGCGCTCCTTTTCAGGTAGTCTGTCTAAAGCGCGCGCAATAACACTAACCTTCTCGTGTCCAAGCAGGCGGTGCAGTGGGTCCTGTCCCTTGCTTGCAAGCCACTCATCAGCTTGGAAGCGCTCCTCGCCGTGACCAAAGCCTAACTCCTCAAAGCTAAGCATCACTATACTGCCGACCTCACCGAGTAGTCTCTGCAGCTCCTCAATCGGCACTCCCAGCTCCTCAGCAACCTCCTCATCGGAAGCCGGCCGCCCGAGCTTCTGCTCTATACAGTGATAAGCAAGCTCGATCTTGTGCGACTTAAAGCGCAAGGATCTAGGAAGCCAGTCCTGCGAACGAAAGCTGTCTAGAATGGCGCCTCGAATACGGAACTGGGCATAGGTACTGAAGTTCGTCTCATGCTTCGGATCGTACTTCTCCAACGCATCGACGAGTCCTATAATTCCCGAGTTAAGCATCTCTTGCATGTCCACATCCTTCGGGAGTCTTCCCGACAGTCGGTGAACAACCTTTTTGACGAGCGGGACGTAGCTTTTGATTAGCTCCTCCTTCTCAAACTCATCGATGCTTCTATATGCTTCTACGGCTGAACGTTTTGGCTTAACCACCGTTTATCTCCTCATAGCTTTCAACCGCTTTAATCACGACCCAGAAAGCGACCCCTATCACCGCTGACGTCGCGAGACAGGTATATATAATCTTACTAGTTCTTACCCCTTCATCGATCCCACCGATAAAGAGCACAGCACAACAGGTCAAAATCGTTACGCTACACAACGTTTTTGCGAATACAGAGCGCCCTACGCGCTTTGCTCCCTTAATAACTTGCTTCTTCGCCATATGAGTTCATCTCAAGCAGTTGGCGAAAAAAGAACTGCATCCCACCTTTTACTCTAATTGCCGGCCGCTCTTCGTCGATACGTCGAGCAAGACCAGCAATTGCCAGCGCTGCCTGACTACTTGGAAACTCAAGTGCGATCGGCCTCTGTCGCATAATGCACTCACGCACCATCGGATCTGTTGGTATCCAACTGAGGTACCTGACATCTACCTGTAAAAATCTCTCAACTGCTCGGGATAACTTATTGAACGCTGCCCGCGCTTCCTGTTCGGAAGAAACATTATTTACTACCACTGAAAATCTCTTCTCACCGTACGTGGCGCTCAAAACTTTTATGAGCGCATACGTATCGGTGAGCGATGTCGGCTCGCCGTTTATTACACAAACCACCTCAGCCGCCGCACTGTTGAAGTACATCACATCTGAGCCAATACCTGCTGGCGTATCAATCAATAGGTAGTCGAACCTATGAGCTACCCGTTCGATCTCTTCTAGTAAGAGCAACTTCTCCTCTGAACGCAACGCCTGAATCTCTTCAACTCCACTCGCTGCAGGGATAATTGTAATTCCCCCGGGCCCAGTAAGTAGAATATCGTCAAGAGTGAGATTTCCCTTGAGTACATCATGCAGCGTGCCCCTCTGTTGCAACCCAAGTAGCACATCAACGTTCGCCAATCCGAGATCGCCGTCGAGTAGGAGCACAGAAAGCCCCTGATTTGCTAGCGCGATACCTACGTTAGTCACGGAATGGGTCTTTCCAACTCCCCCCTTTCCACTCGTAAAGCTTAGTACCCGTGTAACTGCCTGGTCTTTCTTAAGAGATTCGTTGCTACTCACAGCTGTTTTCCTTACGTCGTTAAGCCGATCCATGCTTTTATGCTCCCTGTTTTGATTCACATACCTCCGATTCTGGCTCGCTATTCTTTTTAAAGAGCTTGCTCTAGTTATTTTTCTATATAATTCAAGTAGTTGCGATATTATCAATGCTCCTATTCCTACTCTGAAATTCCAACTACCCCGAGCGATTGAACCTTAGTGTTGGCCGCAATCTCGTGGTGACTGATTACGGCGTATCCGGGAGCGAAGCGATCAACAAAGTTAAATACGGCGGCCCTTAGGTGCCCCGGTGCAAGCAGAACAGGAGATTGCCCGATCTCCCCAAACTTTTCGGCGGCGCGTGCCAACTTATTGATAATAATTTGTGCAGAGCCCGGCTCCAGCGCCAGAAATGACCCCTCATCCGTCTGCTGCAAAGCCTCCCCCATCGTGCGCTCAAGTGCGGGAGCGAGACTGACCAATGGCAAGACCCCCTCAGGGGTTGAATACTTGGTTGTAATAGCTCGCGCAAACTTGCGGCGTACAAATTCAGCTAACTTCTCAGGGCTCTTTACGTTCGGGGCCCAATCCGCCAAGGTCTCTATTACCGATTTAAGATCTCTAATACTAACCTGTTCGCGCAGCAGCAGGGCCAGCACCTGCTGCACACCACCGATCGTTAAAACGTTAGGAATCAGCTCCTCTACCGCCTTAGGCGCCTGCTTTTGCAGGTTATCGATCAGGTGCTGAACCTCCTGACGACCGAGCAGCTCATACATATGTGAGCGAACAAGTTCTGTAATATGGGTTGTAACAACGGTCGATAGGTCAACAACCGTATAGCCGGAGAACTGTGCACGCTCCTTTTCGACATCAGGAATCCAGAGAGCATCAAGACCAAATGAGGGCTCTTTCGTTGGCGTGCCAGGAACAGGTGATGTAACGTTACCAGGATCCATCGCCAAGAGATGATGCGGCTTAAGGGTTCCCGAACCGACCATAGTCCCCTTAAGCATAAAGCGATATTCATTCGATTTGATACGAACGTTATCCCGAATATGTATCGGCGGAACGATAAAGCCGTAATCGAGCGCAAACTGTCTACGAATAGAGCGAATACGCTCTACTAGTTCCCCCGCCTCTACGATCTGAACAAGTTCGAATCCAACCTCTAGCTCAAGGGTATCAACAGCGAGCAGTCCGGTAACCTCCTCGGTACTGCCAGGTTTTGGTCCGGTTACTTCTCCAACCTTTGTCCGCTCCTCGGCCTCATTTTTAAGCCTAATCTCCTCTGCTGCACGCCTCTTAATCATGGCCAAAGCCCCCGCACCCAAACCAAGAAGCATGAACGGCAGAAATGGCAGACCCGGAAGTATCGCCATACCCATCGCCACCGCTGAAGTAAGAAAGAGTGGTCGCGCGTTCTGTCCTAATTGTGAGAGCACCTCACTCCCTAGATCGTTGCCAGATGCGGCGCGCGCAACGATTAAACCGGATGCCGCAGAGATAATGATTGATGGTAACTGCGCTACAAGTCCCTCACCTATCGTTAGGATAGTGTAGGTTTGAGCCGCGTCCTTCCAACCCATATCGTGTTGTACGATACCGATAAATAGTCCGCCTACGACGTTAATACCGACCAGGAAAAGTGCGGCAATAGCGTCTCCTGCAACGAATTTCGCAGCTCCGTCCATCGCCCCATAAAACTCTGCTTCCTGAGATAACTCCTTACGCCGGACGCGCGCCTCTTTATCCGTAATCAGTCCGATATTCAGGTCTGAGTCGATCGCCATCTGCTTACCAGGCATAGCATCCAGGGTAAATCGGGCTGCTACCTCAGCAATACGCGAAGAACCTTTGGTCAACACCTTTAGGTTAACCAGGTTAATACAGATAAACATCACGATTCCTATAACGTAATTCCCTCCTACGACGAACTGTCCAAAGGCCTGAATTACGTTACCAGCCGCATCCATTCCAGTATTGCCGTTAAGCAGAATTAGACGGGTTGATGCTACGTTCATAGACAACCGAAAGAGGGTCGTCACGAGTAGCACCGCTGGAAAGGATGAGAACATCAGGGGACGATCGACGTACAGGGAGGTAAAGAGGATGATTAACGAAACGGTGATATTTATCGCAATACATACATCAAGGACAGCCGTTGGTAGCGGGAAGATCAGGATTGCAAGGATTCCGATCAGTGCGATCGGAATGAACAAATTGCTTATATTAATTCCCTTGAGCGCTGTGCTAGTAGTTGTCGCCGTTGCCATATTTTATTGTTCCCTACTTTGTAACCTGTGGCCGACTACGTTGGCTCTTCTGTCGGTAAACATACGCCAGTACTTCCGCTACTGCCCTGAAGAGGTCACGTGGAACCTCACTACCTACCTCAGTTGAGGAATAAAGCGCTCGCGCGAGAGCCTTACGCTCAAGGATCGGAATGTTGTGCTCCTTGCCGATCTCCCTAATTCTCTGGGCGATAAAGTCAGTTCCCTTTGCTATAACGATCGGTGCTGCAAACCTCTGTCGATCGTACTTAATAGCAATCGCGTAGTGGGTCGGGTTGGTGATAATTACATCAGCCTTGGGTACCGCGGTTTTTAGCTTTTGAACGAGGCGTTGCATACCCTTAGCTATCATCTTACGGCGCATGGTTTCGTCTCCCTCCACCGCCTTGCGCTCGTTCTTGACCTCCTCCTTAGTCATCTTGTTCTGACGAAGCCACTGAAACTTTCCCCACATGATATCGATAGCGGTCAGCGCTGCTAGGACATACATAATCTTCCAGAATACGGTTCCAATTGCATCCCCAGTCAAACTAAGCACGTCGGGAATCGACATGTGAATTAGTCGCACCATCTGAGGGGCGAATCCCTGCAGCGCCCAGTAACCGATCGGGATTACCAATGCGAGCTTCATGACCGCTTTAAATACGTTGATAAAACCATTTATTGAGATGATGCGTTTTATTCCCTTTAATGGATTGAGAAAGTCCCAGCGGAACTTGATCCATTTGTCCCGTCGATTCCAGTTGGTCTGCAACATCACTGATAGGACTGCGATAACAGCTACACTGCCGGTGATGATCAGTAGATCCAAACCGAGCAGCCCTACCAGCCGAATAAATCCGCTTACAAGATCGTTAACCTGTAGCTCCCCCCGATCTTCAATCATGGCGAATGAGCGTATCAATACAAACTTCATGTCGGCATAGAGCGCGTTCCATGAGGCGCTAACAACAAGGAATCCAGTGATAAGAACAACCATGTGCTCAAGGTCAGTCGAGTGAAAGATAGCGCCTGATCGCCTGACCTCTGCCAAGCGTCGCTCGGTTGGTAACTCGGTCCGTTGTTCAGGTAGGGTGTCGTTGGCCATCGCTAGTTACTCTGCCTGTTACTCTGCTAGTTATTCTGCTTAATCCGATTACGCTCACTATTTTCTCACTCGCAACGCGCCATGTAATTGGCGCAGAGGTGTAATCCTTGAGGACTGAGAGCAAGGAGCATGCCTGATGTTTTTATTATAAACTCAGCTAGTTATCAGGATAACTGTGTCAAATTAGGGTGAATAGTTATGCAATAACGATCCTAGTGCAGCGCCTGACTCAAGACGCCCTCAAGCCTAGTAAACTCCTGCCCCATAAAGTGAATTACCTCAGGTAGCGCAATCATGGAGATCATAAGGCCGATCGCTATCGTTAGGGGAAAGCTGATAATAAAGATATTAATGGTGGGCACCGCCTTTGAGATTAGTCCCATCACGAAGTTCGTTAATAGAAGTGCTACGATAACCGGCGCCGCTATCAGACACCCGATCTGAAAGATACGGGCACTCTGAGAAATAAGGGTCTCAAGCCCGCTTGCGCTAAGAATGAAGCTACCGGGCCTAATCGTCTGCTCAAGCCCTGCAAGCTCAGATATTACCAGGTAATGCCCACCAACCAGAAGAAATACAACGATAGATAGATCGGAATAGATACGCGCCAGATCCGGTAGTGCTACGGAAGTGGTGGGGTCAATTAACTGCGCTGCATTAAGACCCATCGTGCTGCTAGCCAGGTGGCCAGCAGTCTGTGCTCCTGCTACTATAGTCAATGGAATAAGCGCGACTACGGTGCCAAGTAGGACCTCAGAGATCAATTGCGCGGCAAGTAACCCCATATCAATCGGAACCGCGACCGCTTGTGCAGGGTTAAGACTTGCAAGCGCCAGAACAACCGCCGCTGGATACCTAACCGTTATCCCAGTCATGCCTCCCCCAAGGCCAGGTGCGAGCATCATAAAGATCGTATAGCGCGTTAGTAAGAGCAGGAATGTCCAGCCAACATCGAGTCGTTCCAGCATGAGCTGTGGAATCGTAAAGAGGCTCGCAGAATCCATCTAACTCCCCCCTTTTTCTTCTCTTTAACGCGGAGTCAGGTTAGCGATCTGACTAATAGCGTAGACCGTGAATCCTGCGATACGATTAATCATAAAGTGCCCGAAGAGGATCATACCAATAATGGCCGCTGCAATCTTTGGGATAAACGCCAGAGCTGGATCGTTAATCTGCGTGGCTGCCTGGAAGATACTAACAAGTAGTCCTGCTACTAGCCCAAACAACAAAATCGGTGCACAGGTATAAAGAGCTGTCTCTATAGCTATCTGCCCAAGTCTTAGGTAGTCGTCGATGTTCATAGCGTCGTCACTCCACGTTATAGGTCTTTACAAGTGAGCTAATAATCAGATGCCAGCCATCAACGATTACAAACAACATTAATTTAAGTGGCAACGAGATAACAACCGGAGGCAACGTGATCATACTCATCGAGGTCAATACCGATGAGACCACCATATCAAGCACTAGAAACGGCAGCGCAATTAAAAACCCGATCTGAAAGGCCGTGTTAAGCTCGCTTAAAATAAATCCAGGAACCGCGACAAAGAACGGCACATCGCTCGGATCTTTAGGCATCTCAGCGCGCGTTATCTGAACGAAGAGCGCCAGATCCTTCTCGCGCGCATGCTTCACTAGAAAGTTTTTTAGAGGCGCTGCCGCCTTCTTAAGCGCCTCCCCCTGCTCCATCTGCCCCTCCATATAGGGACGGATTCCATCTTCATAGCTTTTTTCAAAGATGGGGCCCATGATGGCTATTGTAAGAAAGAGCGCTAGCCCCGTAATAACCGAATTCGGTGGCAGAGACGCCGTACCCACCGCCGTACGGGTCATACCGAGCACCACTGCGATTCTAGTGAAACAGGTCATACACAGGATCATCGCCGGTGCAAATGACAACGCCGTTAGGAGTAATACTATCTTCAAACTACTTGCAACGGTGCCATTACCAGCTAGCTCGTTTCCGCCTATTGAGATCGAAAGATCCGGCAAAGCCCCTTGCTGCGCAAATACCAACTGCGGTGCTCCAATGCATGCAACCGCAAGTAGCAACATCCATCCTCTATTAAAAACACCCTTACTGCGCATTACACTCCCCCTGCTGTGCGTAAAGCTTCTCAAAGGACTCTTCAAAGCAGCGCTCGTTACTATGTGCCGGATTGAGCACCGTTGTCGCATCTGGCCCAGTGGCAATTAGAAACTCCCTGCCATCTAGGGCGACTAACACTAAGGAGCTTTTTTGACCAACCGGTAAGCGCTCTATAACCGTCATACGACGTCGTAAACCACCACTCGTCTTCGCAAGGAACTTCTTATAGAGATGAATACCACCGCCGAAAACACCCATACAGAGAAACAAACCACCGATCATTCTGATAAGTGACTCGGTCATACTAAAAGGCTCTGCGCTCGGTGTCATACTGCTCAAAGTGCCTGTCATCTCAGCCGATACAAGCTGCGGATATAGAACATACCCAAGTACAAGGAACGTTCTGATTATGCTGCTAACACTACTTAACTTCATATCTTATACCGCCGTCTGTTGTAGGCCCTCGATTCGATCCTCTGGAGATACGATATCTGTAAGTCGCACACCGAACTTCTCATTAACGATAACCGCCTCTCCACGTGCAACCGGCTTGCCGTTGATATAAATATCAAGTGGCTCTCCTGCAAGCTTTTCAAGCTCAACAACCGATCCCTGCCCTAATTGGAGCAGATCATGGATAGTCATGCGCGAGCGTCCCACCTCAACCGTTACGTGTAGCGACACATCTAGAATAAATTCAAGTGTTCGTCCGATATTTTTCTTGGGAGTTACAGCGCTTGCAGCCTCTGCCACATCAGTTGCCGCCTTGGCTACACTCTCCAGTCCCTGCTCAATCTCATTATCCACCATTTCGGATCAGCTCCTCTCTGTTTCGAATGTTAATTAGATCATGTTTAGAGATCTCGCGCGTAATACGAATCGCACGATTCCCCCTACTACTACCGACAAATCCATAAAACTTAGGTATGCCCTCTATCATGACACGCGCCTCTTCGGCTGGGTTTGTTTCCAGCGTTATGACATCCCCTACGCCAAGGGCTAACCACTCGCGGGTCTTGACGCTACCACGAGCGAGCTGCACACTGACGGAGCAGAGCGTCTGTTTAATATTCTCCTGCATACGCTTAACTGATTCTCCATCGACCTCAAGGCGCGTGCTCTGAAACCCCGTTGTTAATTTCGCTTTAAGGGGCTCGAGCGTCGCGTAAGGCATGCATATTGTGAGCTGAGTGCATTCCTGCTCAAGCTCGATCTCAAGCGAAACGGCAACTACGATATCCGATGGTGGGGCAATGGTTACAGCAAATGGATTACATTCCGAACGCACGTATTCAAAGTCGATCGGATGAATGGGAGCCCACGCCTCTTTGAGTACCTCAAGTGCGATCGTAACAACCTTCGAGATCAGACGGGTCTCAATCGGAGTATAATCGCGCCCCTCAACCTTAACTTGTCCCTGTCCTCGCCCCCCAAACAAGCCGTCGATAATGCCAAAAACTAAGGGCGCCGATACAACAACCATGGCCTGTCCCTGTAGGGGTGACATCTTTATTACATGCATAGAAGAAGGCAGTGGCAACTTCTTCATAAAGGAGCCAAATTTGACCATCTCGATAGCACCAACGCTGGTGAAGCAGCTGCGCCCCAGAAATTTAGTGAGATTAGTGCGGAACTGTCGCGCAAAGCGATCATAGACCAACTCAAGGGTCGGCATACGCCCGCGAATAATGCGCTCCTGATTGGCTAGATCGAATTTTTTAGCGTTGCTCTGCGCATTCTGCGCAACACTATCCTCTTCGATATCACCCTCAGAGAGACCTCGTAGGAGTGAATTAATCTCTTCTTGTGATAAAACTTGACTCATATTAACCCTACTGAATCACAAATTGAGTAAAATACACCCGCCGAACATCTTCTTTATGTAGCGCATCGTTAATGAGCTTGCGTATAGAGCTCTTAAGGCTTTCTTTGCCCTTGATAGTATTAAGATCTTCCGAGCTCTGTCGTGTTATGTACGAAATAATACCATCTCGAATAGGAACCATGCGGGTATAAAGACGGGAGGGCACATCTAGCCCCTCAAACTCAAGCTGCATCTGCACACGAATGTACTTGCCACCTGATAAATTAAGTAAAAATGTCTCTAGGGGAACTATAGCTCCCAACGCCTCCTCTCCCTCTTCAAGTTCAACGGCATCATCGGCACCTTCCAGCTTTCCGTGTGACTCCTCGGGTAGCTCTACAGACACCTCCTCAACCTTGGGAGCCTCACCCCTAAACATATAGTATCCAGCTGGCACTCCCGTAATAAGCAGCAATGCTCCAACACCAGAGGCTGCCATCACACCCTTACGACTGCGTGCAGTAGTCGGCGTTTGGTCCTGTTTATTTTGTGACTCTTGCTCTTGCTTGCCCATAATTTATTACTACGTCCGTTCTACTCGAACGGCCCCTATAACTTTTGCGGTCACCGGCCTAAAAATCCTTCCTGCTTCACAACTATGTGTCAGCTCAACCTCCAGCCTAAAGCTCCGAAACTCTGGGCCCTGCACCAGAGGTAGGAGCTGCCTTAAGAGCTGCTCTCGATTAATCTCCGGGCTACACAACACAATAGTCAGTACCCCTGTGCTGCTAGTAGTGTGTGGATCAAGCTCCTGTTCTATGGTGGCCAACAACATCGCCTTCGAAATTGTGCTCATCTCTATTACCTGCTCTGCGTACAACGGAATCTCAGCAAGCAATTCGGATCTGCCCGTAGAAGCTACTTGAGCAAGGGGGATGCCAAGCGTTGTAGCAACGCTCTTTTGTTGCTTAACCTGCTGGTATTCAAGCTCTTGCGGTATGCGTGAGAGCCCCTCCCAGGGTGTCAGAACGAGGAAGAAACAGAGCAGCAGTGTCAAAAGATCGCCAAAGCTAATAAACCACACTACCGAACCGGGTGATGTTGAAGCAGCATATCGAGAAGCCTCACTACTATACTGGTTCATGGGGCGCCTCATCGTCTTTTGAGAAGGTGATTATCAGCTCCGCTCCTGTACTGGTATCTGTCTTAGTGGCATCTGTCTTAATGGCGATCTTAAAGGTCTGCGTTGAGACCGCTTCACGAATAAGAAAATCTTCGATCAGGTGCGCACGAGTTATTAGCTGAGATAGCACTGCAGGATCGCTCTCAAGCTGCTCTCTGGAAGTTGAAAGAGAGATCTCCGCGTTAACATCGTGATTCTGTAGTACAGCCGCAACGGCCTTAAGCTGCGTATTATCAGAGGATATCTCTCCGCTCGCTAAGAATAGATTATGGATAGACAGCGTTCCGATCTCCTCCTCAGGACTGACTCCAAGTATTACGCCCTGTGCTTTAGGCGCTGTTTGCGTTGCCCTCTGAAATGCTGCGATAGAAAAGGTCAGGAGAATTAGCAATACGGCCACATACTGCGTGTAAAAAGCCCGTAAAATTCTGCGATCACATCCGATGTCCTTCATACTTACCCCTCTGTACTCGAACGCTTAGTGGTTAGCAGCTAGCACCACAAAGCTCTGCAAGCGCTGTTCAAGCAAGATCGGACTCTCTGCGCGCGCTACGCTCAAAAGCCCCTCAATTGTGATATCCTTTGTCTGCTCTCGCTCCTGCGCTAGCCCTCGCAATTTTCCGGCAAGCGGAAAGAAGAACAGATTAGCTGCGACCGATCCGTATAGGGTGGCAACTAGGGCCAACGACATCGCTGGTCCGATAGTGGCTGCCTCTTGCAGCGAGCCAAGCATCTGAATAAGTCCTATTAAGGTTCCAATCAGCCCCATAGCAGGTGCAAAATTGCCCATCGTTTCGAAAACCTGAACCGAGCGCCATGCCTGATCGTTTGATGTTTTCATCTCGGTCTGTAAGATACGCGCTATATCGGCTGGTTCCTGACCATCAACGGTCAATTGCAGTCCCAGACAAAGAAAGGTATCTGTAGTACGGGCAGCCTGATCTTCAAGCACAAGCATCCCATCTGCCTTAACCTGGCGTGAGAGTCTTATAAGCAGCTTCATTCGATCTGTTGGAGAATCTTGGTGTTGAAATAGAACTGCCTTAACGGCTCGCAATGCGTTACGAACATCTAGTATCGAGAACTGCACAAGCGTCGAAGCTATTGTGCCTCCCAGAACGAGCAGCAGCCCCTCAAAACTAATAAAGGTAAGTGGTCGTCCTCCAAGAGATGCCCCAAAAATAACGAGTAAACACGAGCCACATAATCCTATAACCAGCGACCTGTTGACCTGTGGGGCTCCATCGGCAGTACGACTACCCCGTAAGCGATCACCCCGTAAAGACAATCTCTCTTTCATTCCAACCCCCCGTTTCTCGTTATTTCCGAACGCTATCAGCATGTTAGGGGCCTTACTGTGTCATGTAAGTGTCACTCCCTATAATTAAGGGAGCAAACGACGTGCCATAATTTTTGGCACACCTCTAAGTAGCTATCTTCAGATGAGGCTTGGCTGGGTAATGATTCACCCAAGTGTTCAGGTGGTTAGAACTATAATCTGGCAAAGGATGCTGGCGCTTACCGTTATAAGGGCTGCGGGATACGCTCAAAAATGGTCAAAAACTTGACCCACACACCTAATCGATCTGAACCCCGTCAAAGATATCGATCTGCTTATCCCAGATCCCTTGCAACACCTTAGCGCTGCGCTCGATGCTCTGCGCTATATTATCATCAACTTGATAGCGGCTAGCTGAATCCGTCCGCTCCTTGATGCTAGCAGCCACGGTCTCCTTACATCTTACGTAGCGAGCTCTGTGCTGAGTATTAAAGGTCGCAAGGGCAGCTCCATTAGCCACCGAGATCTTGTACTTAACTAACTGCTCAAAATCCCCAGCAAGCCAGCTCCTCCAAAATCTGTTCATGGTGGGACACTCCGCCTCTCCATCTTTAAGCGCTGAGGTTAGATCGGCCTGCAGTATGGTATCTAAAATAAATGGACAGGGGCCAAGCTTTACGGAGCAGTAGAGGTAGAAAACTGCCAGGTAGGTTACTCCGGAGTCTCCGATCTCCTCAATCGTTCCTGGCCCTTTTGCCGCAACTGTTTGCTCAAGCGAGCCCAGCCAGCGAGCGACCTCCTCCCTTCCCTTTGCGCGAATATCGCGTTGTTGCTGTTTTGTATCCTCAAGGACTATATCCCCAGATTGGACCCCTGCTGCCGCTGTCGGTGCCACTGTCGGTGCCACTGTCGGTGCGCTGTTAGCTACATTGGGACAGATAATGAGGAACGCCGCCATACAAGCTGCCGCTATATTCTGATAATTCATCCCATTAAGCTCCCATATAACTCACGGTAATCGTACACCCTTTAGTAATGGGTGAATAGTTACTGATAAAAACGGCTCAGAATGTAAAGTTTAAGCAAAAGCTGCCGACCCTTCTAGTGTGAAATCTATTTTACTTGCCGGACTTGACGGCATTAAGACGGGTCTCGCCCAGGCGACTCAGAACGCTACTCGGGTCATAAGTGCGCCCACCATGTACCCTGCAGGGGGTAACTTGGAGGCGGCTATCGATCTACAGGCGGATCTGAGGCTGGTTGAGGCCTCGACACAGGTGGTCAGAGTTGGACAGAGCATGATCGGTGCAACTCTGGACATCATAGCTTGAGAAACAGGAGCATCAGCTCTTGCGCGCATAGCGGATCTCAAGCGATCTGAACTCAGCGCCGTTCGGCGCCGTATCTGTCATGGTGAGCTCGTAGTTATCGTGCGAGATCACTCTGATCGCTGAACGGGTAGTTTTTGTGCGGCCTAAAAGTGGGTCGTACACCTCTCCTGTAAGTTCAAATTTATTCTGTTCAGCGAGGTAGTGCCCCTTCTGGAGCGCCAGTGCGGTATTTAGTGAATCGAGCCAAACGGTTGTAAAGAGCCTCGCACCACTATCGTATCCGAAGATACCAAGTCCCTGGTAGCGCTCACCAAGCGCCTCTCCATCGAAGTCCTCTTTTAAAAATCGTCCCCCAAGTATCCATGAGAGCTGAGAGCTGCCCCTAGATTCCTGTGGCTCACCATCCGGCGAGCTCCAAAACTTTATAGTAACGTCCCAGGACCCAGCAAATAAATTGAGTAGGTTATGTGATGGTCCGGGTTGACTGAGGCTCGCCCACTCAGTTGGGCTTAACCCCTCCGATTGAACCCCCTCTTGATCGGATCGGCGCAAAGAGCACCCTGAAATAAGTACGGCCGACACGATACCTACCAAAGCGTAACTATTCACCATGTTTTACCTTTGTATACGTTAATACTTATCGGAGGTGCTTTTTGCACGGAGCTGATCCCAGCGCTTCGCCTTATAGTAGCCGCTTTACATACTACGCCCTTGGCCCAACTATAGAATAGTCCTGCGATCGATCCTATTGCCCATTTTTCACTACCAACGCACAATATATCTCTATGGTTCTCGTTCAACCCCGTACTATTAAAAGGCTCGTTCGTCCCCTGCGTCTCTGTGCTGGAGATACTATCTCCATTATCGCCCCTGCTAGTCCACCTATAGATCCAGGTGTAATTGCGCGCGCTAAATCTGCCTTTGAAGAGCGGGGCTTTAAAGTCGAGCTAGGCAAGCATATCGCCGAGAAGGTTGGCTTTCTCGCTGGCTCCGATACGCAACGACTTAGGGACCTTAATACCGCCATACGCTCGAAAAAAAGCCGGGCTATTATCGCTATCAGAGGGGGCTACGGTATGGGGCGGCTCCTGCACGGAGTTGACTTCGCTGCTCTACGAGCCACCCCCAAGATAGTGGTTGGTTGTAGCGATATAACCTCGCTACTATGCGGCGCACTAGTTGAGTCTAATATTCCAACCCTGCACGGCCCACTACCACAATCGCTCTGTGAATCAGATTGCCCTGTTTTCACCTGGAGTCGCTTAATTGAAACTATGCAGGGAGCCGAGAGCTCGCTCGGCTCTATCCTGACAGGTTATCCAGAAACGAGCGCTACCGTAAGGCCTCTTAGAAAGGGCCGAGTAACAGCGCAACTCGTTGGAGGAAACCTCTCGATAGTGGCGTCACTAATCGGAACCCCCTTTATGCCCTCGCTTAAGGGCAAGATCTTTTTCTTTGAGGATATCGGCGTTACACCGTTTCGTATCGATCGGCTTTTGACACAGATGATCTCAATTGGTGCCTTCGATGGGGTAGCTGGCTTTGCCCTGGGTCAATGTATTAACTGCGCCTACAGTCCAAATGATCACGAGCGCAAGCAGAGCGCCACCGATGTATTCATCGAGCGGCTTGTCCCGCTCGGCAAGCCGATAGTGATGGGACTACCGTTCGGGCATGGCCCCTATAATGCAACGATAGCGCTTGGTGTTAAAGCAACCCTGGACGGTGGTCGCGCCGATCTTATTATTGAGGAAGCTGCGGTGCGGCAGCGCTAAGATTAAAATGTGGACAGCTCCACTAATTATAGACTCTATGCCCATATTGGAACTTCATCAGCTCCTCTTTACCGGTCTTAGAATCCTTTACCCTAACCGATATTAATTCCTGGCGCGGTGCGAGCTTCTGATCAACCGTCCCATCGCTATAGAGCATCGTCTCGTTTATAATTCCGTTCGTTACAACCCCACCGGTATCATCAATTCCACGCAGGACTAATGAAAGCTCTCCATTCAACGCTGCAAGCCTAACCCTCATAGCATCCTGCAGGGTTAACATTAGGGTAACGGTAGGTGGAATAGCCTCTTCAGGCTGTTGGGCTCGTGCCCCTGATTTACCCTTTGCATTTACCGGTCCAACCTCAGTTCGTCTATTAGCAGAAAGTACCTTTACATTGTGTGCAATAGTAGTGGCTATATTTCTACCGGTAAAATCAGTTACCCAAACCACATCGACGCGCGCACCGCCCTGGGCCCAGCCCTCAACGCTACTGGTTGCGTTTACCGCGATTGCTATCGCACGATACCCAGAGGGAATGGTGGCGGTCAGGGCATTAACCGGTTGTAGATTAGTAATGAACTCTCTATTAACTAAATTATTGGCAACCAGAACACCCTTGGCATACATGCCCTTTAAATCTTCAAATGAGCGCACCGTCTCTGGCCCTACAACCACCTCCGGTTTTCTAACTTTACGAAACATCTGTGGTTGAAATCCTGTGCCCGGGGTGATGTTATTGATAGGGATAATAACTTCAATTAATCCATCATCAATAGGTGCTACAGGTTGCATCGCTATGTTGGCGGCATCTCCCTGCCCACTTGAGAGGTGCAGATAGGCAGCTATGCCAAGAATACCGATAAAGAACACGCCGATGAGTATAAAGAACTGCTGCACAATTGCATCAGATCTCCGTCGTCGTCCCCGTGCAAAGTTGTTTTTCTGAAACATAGCTTTCCCCGTTATCGAGCATCCATAAGAGCGCTCAACTTTTCTGAACTTTATCAGACCAAGCTGTTGCCACCTCCCTACTGTCTATAGTATCGGCAGATATCAGAATTTCCTGGCGCGTTTTTATCTGTATATCTAAAACAGGTCGGAATCGCTATCTAAGAGCATGATTTCAATATGTTTCTAGTAGGCGTTCGCCCTTATGCCGTTGGGAGCAAGAGCTCCAGTTGCCCAAGCAGAAAGGTAAGTGCTACCTCAACGCGCAAGACCCGCTCTCCGAGCCCTGTTAGCCTGAACCCCTGCGCCTCAAGCAGCTCGATCTCTCTACTGCTCCAGCCCCGTTCCGGACCTATCGCAACCACGGCAGCGGTGTTGCTGCTATGGTGTTGCTCTAAATTCAGCTCCTTTCCATTTGGATGTGCGACGATGCGAAGTGATGCTTCAGAAGGCGCGATTGCGCTTAACCTATTTTTCAAAAAGTACTCAAACGACCTATGAACGCATATTTCAGGCACCCTACTATCCCAAACCTGTTCAAGCGCCTTGATGGTCTCCTCCTCAATACCCTCTGGCTCAAGTGCCGTTGATTGCAGATAGCTCTTCTCCCCCTGCTCACTACTAACAAAGTGCAGCGAACGAACGCCTAGCATTACCGCCGCCTGAATAACCTTCTTTACCGTTTGCGGCCTAGAGACCCCTACGATGAGATCGACCGGACGGTGCCGAATAGCAGCCTTAGAGAGCTCAATGGTAAGCACAACCCGCTCTGCAGAGCTCTCTGTAACGAGCCCCGTGCCACGCAATCCACCCATTACAGCGACCCTAAGCGTCTGCCCTACCCGAATACCATGTGTACCAAAGGCATAAGACGCCCTATTATTTTGTAGAACTGCGCAGGTCGTATCTACACACTCGAATGGTAGGATGATAAGAGAGTTCATAGGTAACTGAACTCTAGATAGTTTAGGGACAGGAGTAAACCGCTAGGGAGTCTACGATGACATACGATATAAACCAGACCGTTCAGACCCTCTTTGAGCTACGAAAGAGCTGCTCTGGGACAGTACCACCAAGTGGCTGTGTAGCCCCATTTATAGAAGCCACATTGGGGGCTCTCTTTCCGCAACTATCTAAGGTGCCAGCACTCTCCCCTGAAACCCTGAGACCACTAGTGCAAGAGGCTACGCGCCTACTCGCAGAGCTTACAGAGCCGGTACTCAGGCCGGAATCAACTGGAGCACTCGTAGATAACTTTATTACAGCGCTGCCAACGCTGCATACGATCATCAAGGAGGACGCGCAGGCGATCTATGCAGGCGATCCAGCGGCACAAAGTATCGACGAGGTCATTATCGCCTATCCAGGCTTCCTCGCTATCGCCGTATATCGCATCGCCAATTGGCTACTTAAACAGGGGGTCCGCACCGTACCTAGAATGTTAAGCGAGCACGCTCATAGATTAGCTGGTGTGGATATTCATCCAGGAGCAACGATCGGACGTTCCTTCGTTATCGATCATGGGACTGGCATCGTTATAGGTGAGACGACCGTGATCCACGATAACGTAAAGATCTACCAAGGTGTTACCCTTGGGGCGCTCAGCGTTGATAAATCACTGGCGAATAAAAAACGGCACCCAACGATAGAACAGGGGGTTGTGATCTACGCTAACGCCACGATCTTGGGGGGCGAGACCGTGGTCGGTCAGGGGAGCATTATAGGTGGAAATGTCTGGCTTACTACAAGTGTTCCTGCACGCTCTCGCGTTTATCACCGTTCAGACCACTCTGTAACATCGTAGCGATATCTGAGTGCTCCCAACTGTGCAACACCAGATCTGCGCAGGAGGTGTCCCCCACCAGGTAAGTCAGTAAAGGTACCCCGTAGAAGGTCGCATGTTGCCACGCAGGAGCCTTGCGCATTAACCACCTTTCGACCGACATGCCTAGTATCTGCTCAGGCTCTATGCACGCCAATTCGGAGCTAACTAGTTCAGCAAGTTCACGCACACTGCGGGGTCCGGCGACCAACCGCAATGAACCTTCAGCCTGGCTCCACCAGATATGGCCCAATTGGTGAAGCACCCGTTCGAATATGGCCACCTCAACCTGCGGCTTCCATAGCGCCTGCTTAAGAGCTTTATCTCTAGCGCTCCCCTCTTCTAGCAGTAACAGCGCATCTAGTGGATTAATTGAGTACTCACGACACAGCTGCTCAAGTGGCCCATCGGATGGATTAAGCGTTCCGGCTACCCTTCTCTTTTTTCCAGTGGTGAGGCTATTAGTTAGCGCGGCAATATCGGCGCCGGAGCTTCCCGTAACGGAGCAGCCCTCTGTAAGCTCTGCACAGAGCACTCCACGCAATGCGGCGTAGCGTGCCGGAATCCTACTCCAGAAGCGCTCACTTCCAACCCCATAGGAGGTCTTATATAATCCAACCGGCAGCGCCACAACTTTGTGTTCAGCACCCCTGCGCACTCCAATACACCGTGCGACCTGCTCCTCAAGGGCGGCCTCAATCAATCTAAGCAAGACTTCAAGCCGTAATAGATCGAACGGCGCAGGCATTACCCCTGGCACAAATGAGACCTCCCTGGGATCGGTACGAACTAGCGCCTGCTTTATCTCTACAGCGGCGTGAATCAGCTCCAAACTTATACCATCAAGCGACTCAGGGAGTGGAACGTTGCGTACAACACCCTCTGGGAGTTGAACCTTACCTCCGATACGACGCACACAGAGGGAGCCGAAGCGCGAGTTAAGAAAAGCAACTATTCGCTCATCCTCACAAAAAAAACCACTCGAGGCGGCTCTGCCAAAGCTCCAGCCGGCCTCTTTTTTTCTAAGGCCGAGGGAGCCGTTAGCGAACCAGGAGTAGCTCCATCCAGGCTGATCAAACCACCGTACAACGGAGCTGCCCGATTTAGAGTCAGCGCCAAAAAACTGCGCGCCGCCCTGCCAATCGAGGACAAAGCGATTAAGACCATACCAACGGCCGTATCCCCCACCCTTGGCATGTACCTTCCAGCGCGTAAGATCTGGGGGGACCTCCCAGTGATACCGCACAAAACGTTGATCATCGTTGGTTTGCACGCCAATAACGACCTGCGCAACTTGCTTTACCTGGCGCGTAGAGGTCACTAAGGTATTGGGAAGTCCGGCACTTTCAAGGAATATCTCGTGCGAGCTCTCTCCTAGTAATTTATCCTGTATAACTATACGGAGATGCTCATCTTCGGCCTCTGGCTGCTTTGAGAGCCGCTCGATAAAAGTGACCTTCGCCTCGTAGTCGCGCAGATCTGCACAGGAGATAAAACGAAATGGGTGTCCAGCTAGTGGCGGAAGCTTGCGCCCGGTCAGTAACGCTATTCCAACGCCGTCATGCAGACCGATTCGTGGATCGAATGCGCGCTCACCGAGCTCGCATAACGTATCGAGACTTAGCTCTCGATAGAGCCCCTTGAATCCAGGCCCTCCGCTACGCAGCATCCTGTAGCCCTTTAAGCGCAGCCATTTATCTACCGTAACGAGGCCAAGAAACCCTCCAGGGGCTAGCAGCTCTAAGACCCTCTGCATAAAGGCAGCACAGAGATCGAGTGCACAGCTTGGATATTCACGATCTAGAAACTCGCGCACCTCACCAGTAAGTTTGCGCCGCCCAAGATAGGGAGGATTTGTGACGATACAGCCATAGTTACGCTCGAGCAGCGCATCTTTTGAATTGCGATCAAGGCTGCCAAGTGGTGCGGGAACCGTTTTAATTGTTCTTTCTAGTGAGCTCCACAGCACTCCTACATCTACATCTCCCTCACGCATAACCTCAGCCAGTAGTATCAAGCGACACAGCTCTACTGCATAAGGGTCTATATCAAACCCGTACAGCCGTTGTATGAGCTCTAGTGATGAAACGTTTGGCTCACGTCGACGAAGGGTACGAAACGCATGCACTAATATATGTCCGGTACCACAGGCGGGGTCGCAGATATCGTGATCAACTCCACTAATATTTCCTGAACGCGCTAACAGAAACTGCGCCATATAGTCATCGGTAAACAGTTGAGTCGCTGCTGCTATTGAGAGACCCTCGGGCTGCTGCTTATCGCGTTTACTTACTCCCCAGGTACTTGCATCCCGCTCCGGTTCATTCCAGATCTGATACGCCCAACCAACGAGTAGCGCATCGTTACGCAGGTTCAATGCAAACTCAGAGATATCGTTGAGAATAGCTCCCTCTGCTTTTTGTAGGAACGTGACAGCACCTGTAAGGATAGAGGAGCGCCCGTCTAAAAGAGCTGAGAGCCGCTCTACACGCGCGAGAAAAGCTCCATTATTTAAAACGGCTGCATGGTTGGAGCACGCTTCAATCAGGAGCTGGGTAAAGGCTAGATCTCGCCAACCTGCTGCTGCGATATTGGGCTGCAATCTGCGCGCAGCCCTGAGAGTGCGATATAGGGGGGTAAGGTGAGTCATATAGGGAGCGCTAGTATTTTAACCCATAGAAGCTTTTAAGGCTTTCGCACCTTTAGCTCAACTATTAAATGGCCCTACCCCCCTGTTTGACTTCCTATCAAGACGCTTGGTACAGTCAAGGAATGAGTCCGATGATGCCATGGAGGAATAATGGGTCTTCGCAACAGGGCGCCCTCAAAGCAATTGGCAGACAAGCAATTAGCAGAGAAGCAATTAGCGGTGGGTTCCAGCGAGAAATCTAAGGAAGCAGGCTCGTCCTCTAAGGACAAGCGACGCTCTCACCTTAAACGGGTTGCAGTAGAGCTCGTATCATCCGATCCATCCCTCTCTCAACTACTTCGAACAACTACTTCGAGCCTCGACAGATCTGGATCTGGAGCTACCGCCCGTAGATCCGGCTCCCATGATAAGGCCGCTGCCATAAAGGTTGAGAAGGCGATCAGCACCCTTGGAACGATAGAGTCTACGGTGATCTCGTCTCTCTTTCCTACTTCAGGTGACACGCCTGAAACATTTGAAAATCTCGCCAAGCAGCTCGGTATGACTGTTAAAGAGATCCAGGGAATAGCTGACGATGCTCTGCGTGGTCTAAGGGGCTCGCGCAACAGAGCCGGTCGTATCAGTACCATCTGGAATTAACTGCTGCTGCGCCATTTATTCCTGGCAATCCTTCGGACACCGCGCATTAGTTTCAGCACATGGGCACCCCTCAGCCAGGCAGACGATCTCCGCGCATTCGCCGTCTCCGCACAGGTCTTTGCAGAACGATTTTGGTGCTTTGCTCTCCCCCTGCTCTATGAAGGTAACCCCTTCAATGGTCGTACAGCGACGAGGACTCGTTTTGCTAATATCTCCCCCGCTCTCTAGACACCCTTTAAACGAATAGGCCGCTGTATCTTTGGCATTAGAAGGTTTCCCATCGGCATATGCATACGATGTAGCTAGCGCTAGACAGATTACCAACGCCGGCCACACCAAAGAGCTTCCTATCCTCATATTAACGTTCCCTATGGCAATCCTCGATGCGAGCTCGCCTCTGTATTGAATTATAGTAACTAGTCAGCATATTCCAGAAATATTCGCATACGGTAATGACACTCAATAGCCCCTAAGGGGTCGATTTGCGGATCCCGTCCAGCAGCGCAAGCTGCTGGCGCAGCAATGCGGTGGGGGTGATAACATTAACTGGTCACAAAATCTGTCGTCCCCGATCAGGGGACGGCCAATCGAATTACCTATGAAACTTCGCCGTAATCTGAGTAGCTTTAATCGCGACATTAAACTACGGTGACCAGTTACGATTATTATACTTAGCTACAGTCGATCGACGATAGCTCGGTACGCCTAGAGTTAAACTCATCTCGTTTTATAAAGACAACAAAGTTCTCATCTTCACTGCCGGAGGCAAAGACCCGGCACCATTCAGGTGATAGCAACAGAAGCGAGGTAAGGGGGCTCCCCTGCCTCCAAATGATGCTGTTTGGCTGGACCTTCTCAATATACCCCTCCCAGCCAGCCTTACCGGTGAGGCTTTTATAGTAGAGATCCCAGACCTCCGGGGCATTGACGTTTGTTCTACCATCGATTGAAACCTTGTGGATCGGATCTCCCTGCGGGGTGCTGTAGCGGTACATCAGGTACCCACCAGTTCCGAACTCATTCAGGATCGGATGAGGCAAATTATGCTGATTAATAAAGTCTACTGCCGTCTTTGGAATTATCTCAACTGCAACCGGGCGCTGCAGTAATGGGCGGATGTTGATGATTGAGAGCACGAGCACAAAGAAGGCAAGCGCTCCAACCGTTTTGTCTTGAAGGCCCAAGAACTTTGCGCGCAGCTGTCTCAGCCCCTCCGCAACATTGTCATCGACCAAGCCCTCTGCCATCTGAGCACATTGGCGCCACCACACAGCAAAGATAGCGCACAGGGCGATCGCAGCAAAGGGAAGAAACTTTAACGCTGTCAATCCTGCCAACGTCATGCCACCACCGAGCATAATTCGTCCAAGCGTTGGGAGAGCTCGCCCCGAATGGCATGCCACTACCAGAAGCACCCCCAGTAACACCACAAATACCGTAGAATACTGCAGTATAGTTGCGGGCTGAAACTCAGAGATAACGTTGTACTGTAAAGGGTGCCCACCCTTTGCAATGAATGTCAGCCACTCACCTCCATAGTAGGGGGTTATTAATGTGCCGGCGAAGAACGCAAATGAAAGAATAATTGCACGCCTAAGAGAAACTCTCTGCCTTGTATCCTGAACGGACCAGAGAAACAGTGCTGCTAATCCGAGTACTGCTGTCAGGTGTGAATTAGCCCAGATGCAGCCAAGCACGGCGCATACGGCGAGCCGTTTCTTTGAAATACCCCTCTCAACCACCGCATCGGCGACCCCAATGGTAGCTGCGAATAGGATCCATACGAACGCCTGTGGTCTTAGGGTAAAATGATTGAAACAAGCCACTGTACCGTAGATGCCAAGCAGACTGCCCACGAAATAATCGCGTGCGATCCTGCCGTATATGTAAAATAGGGTGCCTGCCAAGCTACATGCTAACAAGATCTGAAAGATTAGAAGCCCCTTTTCCCCAGCCCATTGATCAACAAGCGCCAGTAGCACCTCGTTACTCCAAGAATAGGCGCGCCAGAGCTTGTCGCCACTGAACATGTTCCAGTAATCAACGCTAGGAACTGTGTGGTGTGAGACGATCCAGCGACCGATCGTAATGTGCCACCATAGATCGGGATCCCCTATCGAGAGGGAGATATAGGAACCCACCATGATAACGAGTGACACCCAGAGCAGTTGCTTCATCTATTGGAACCTTTTTCGTGGGTAACTATTCACAATTGGTATGCTAGCCTACTAACCCTGTCGGCAAAATATGGGGTATACGTGAGTGGGTAACCCAAAACCAAGTTCTACAGCCCGAAGTAGCTGCTTAGATTGCGCTCTATCCTAGGAGTTGGCGCACTCATATCTCCATAAAAGATGGTACCGGTAATAAGCTCATAGCTGCGGATATAGTGCCTCATTAGTTCATGGCGATATTCATCGCTGAGCGTTGGGATAGCCCCATCTCCCTGAAAACCCCGCTCCATTAACCAACGACGTATCGGCTCCTTATCAAGCATCTCTGGAGGCTCTTGCGCGCTGAGCTTAGCCTCATAGCTCCCTTCCATCCAGAATCGTGATGAGTCGAGGGTATGGATCTCATCGGCAAGCACGACCCTTCCATCAAGCAGTCCAAATTCATACTTTGTATCGACAAAGATAAGTCCGCGCTCTGAAAGTTCAAGCGACGCTAACCTGAAGAGCTGTAAAGCTTTCGTGCGCACCTCCTCCCAGATCGATGCCGAAACGATTCCGCGCTTAAGGATCTCGGCCTCAGAGATCGGCATATCGTGGCTCCCAATCGCTTCCTTCGTAGAGGGCGTAACCACGGGCTCTAACAACCGTTCAAACTCACGCATACCGGGGGGCAAGGTGACACCACTAATCGGTCGACCAGCGTTGTAATCTCGCCATGCGCTACCAGCAAGAAAGCCACGCACCACAACCTCTATCGGAATAATTCGAACCTCACGTGCTATCACCACACATGGGTCTGGTACTGCAACAACGTGATGACTAACGATAGAGGCAACCCGCTTAAACCAAAAGTCTGCCATCTGTGTTAAGACCTGTCCCTTGAGCGGGACGGAGGTAATTATCTTATCAAAGGCGCTTAGTCGGTCGGTTGCAATAAGCACACGCTCTTTACCGCGCACGTAACTATCCCTTACCTTACCGACATGCCGGGTACCAAGCCACTGCATGTCTGTAGACTCAAGCGCTGGCGGGAGATCTAGGTTGCTCATCTGATATTACCTCCGCTGTTGAGCACTTTCATTATCATTAATTAAAGCTGCATAGTTAGATAAAACGGCCTGAGCACCATTAAGCTCAGGAGCTTTGCCCGCGCCTTTAGCTGCATAGGCCGCTGTGCTGCGCCAGATCTTTTGAGCCTGTCGACGCGCCTGTTTAGTCTCTAGCCCGACCCCTGCTTGCAAGAGCGTTGCTATTGCAAGGTTGTTTTCAATCGCTATGGTTAGATCCGGATTATCGGTTGGTCTGAGCTGCGCGCGCGCGGCTTCAAAGGAGCGTAACGCACACTTCAGCTCTCCCCTGCTAAGCTCTACACCTGATACAGCGCGCATAAGATGATAGGTCCCCGTCATCCACATCGGCACGGCCCGATGTGCAGGGCTTGTCCAGGCTGCTTTTAGCCTAGCCATTGCGCGCAACTTTTGTTCAAGATCAACGTCAACGTCAGGCTGCTCCTGTGCGGCCAGCAAAGCTTTTGGGAATGTGCCCCATACATCGGCGAGCCTTCCGATAAAGTCGGAAGTTGCAGGGGACGTTGCATTAGACATACCGACTAAGGGTATAGCTATGATTACGCGCAAATTAGCGACTCGATTGCGGGTCAGAAAGTCGCGCGCATAGCTTGCTGGATTTAGTGCGTTAAGTGAGATCTCTGGCGCTACCCGAAATGAAACGTTCACCCAGCGCTGTGTGCCCCACACGACACCGTTGATGTGATTATCATCAAGTAGCACCCTTTCGGCATCTGCACGTGTAGAGATAGCTCGATCGATAGTTCCAACACGCAGCAGCGGCAGGCTACTTACCGAGCGCCGCATTCCATCTCGCAGAATCTTGGACTCTACCTGCAGCTTGTCCTGCTTTAACTGCGCTATTACAAAAGTATCATTTGAAACGGTGCTTGCTGCATCTCGCAGAAGCGCCCCCGTCAGAGTGGCGAGCAGCGCACCTAGCAGAAGAACGCGCGGTATTCGAATATCCCCGTATAAGATCCGGCTAAGTGGTATAATGAGTATAAGAAGCACCAGTAGTTGAACGTTAGATCGCACTACCGCTGCCCCTCCTAAGGCGGCAATCACAACACCCCCCAGAGCGCTTATGACTAGCACCGCCAATATGGATCTAGGAGTATTGGCCATATTTGAGTTTACTCCCCCTCCTGTTCGACGGGTTCCTCGATACCAAATTTATCCTTTAGAAAGGAGATAAGATCGAGGTTGCTAGTGGAATCAAGCATCTCTTTAAACTCCTTAACGCTCACCGTAATGTACTGAATTCCGCAAGCTTTAAGCAGCGCGGGCAACCGCTGCTGTCGCTCGATCTGCTGGAGCTCGATGTAGGCGTTAAAATCTGGAGCGAACTCGATAACCATCTTGGGGATATCTTGATCATCCACCAGGGTAAATAGGCAATTGCTCTCCTCTGCCCAGGCCCTAATCTGATCGTTACTCTGATCCTCTAGTAGTGGGTAGTGGCCTCCACATACCGTTCGCACACTCATACTCCAGACGATATTATCCTTGCCAAATAGGGATATTAGCATGCGGAATAACTGCGCTTCTGAAAGGGACATCTCCACCATATAGGGAAGAGTATTGCAGAATGGGGCACGGTCGACAAATGACTTCCACTGCCCATGTTTCACCCCATATACATCGACAAAACACCTTAATTTTGGTCTAATAATCAAATGGCTATGTTGCAGCTTAAATACATACCGGACCCAGTCCTGCGCACGCCAGCTAGCGCTGTCAGCACATTTGGAGCTGGGCTCCATACCTTTCTCGACAATATGTATGAGACCATGCTCGGTGCCAACGGTCTTGGACTGGCAGCTCCTCAGGTTGGACGCTCAGAGCGGATCGCAATTATTGATATTTCGCTCGACTGTATACAGACCCCGTTCGTCACCTCTCTTAGCAAACAATCGCCCGAGGCGCACCTGCATAGGGGCCGACTTGAACTGATTAATCCAGAGATTGTCGAGAGATCTGCGCGCATAGTTTCCTCCGAAGAGGGCTGTCTTAGTATCCCCGATTACCGTGACACCATCAAACGACATGAAGGTGTCACCGTACAAGCACAAGATCGACTTGGTCGTCTCTATAAGGTGGCGGCCATTGAGCTGCTAGCCTTTGCTCTGCAGCATGAGATCGATCACCTGCACGGCACCCTCTTCGTCGATCATCTAAGTAGATTAAAGAAAGTTCTATTTCGGAAGTGGTGCGCAAAAAACGATGTGGAGCTGGAGGCTTAACGCCACGACTTAATGAACGTTATATTTTTTGGCACACCTCAGTTCTCAGTTCCGAGTCTTACTACACTCCTCGCCGTGCCGAATGTCTCTATACGAGCTGTCGTGACTCAGCCAGATAGGCCTGCTGGGCGGGGTGACAAGATCCAATCATCTCCGATTAAGCAACTAGCGCTCCAGCACCAAATAACGGTACTGCAACCAACATCGCTCAAAAAAGAGTTGCCATTATTTTTGGAGTCCCTTCAAGAGCTAGGCCCCTTTGATGTTGGCGTTGTAATCGCCTTCGGACAGATCCTTCCGAAAGCTGTGCTCGATCTGCCGCAACACGGCTGTATAAATATTCACGCCTCTCTGCTTCCTCGCTGGAGGGGTGCGGCCCCGATCCAGCGTGCAATCCTCTCAGGCGATCACGAGACCGGCGTATGCCTGATGCGCATGGATGAGGGGTTAGATACGGGGGCGGTCTACTCTCGGCAGAGCGTTCCAATTCTCGCCACTGATACTTGTCAGACAATACATGACTCTCTGGCAGATATTGGGGCGAGGCTACTGTGTAGCGATCTCAATGCGATCATCGAGGGACGCTCTACCCCCGTTGAGCAACCAAATATCGGCATAACGTATGCCAACAAGATTGCAGCCTCGGAGGGTCTTATTAACTGGAGCACCTCCTCGCGAGAGATAGCGCTCACCGTTAGAGCGCTCTCTCCCCGTCCAGGATGCTTTACCTTTTGGCGCGGCGAGCGCCTCAAGATACTGCTAGCGCATGAATCTACTTTTTCCTCAGAAACCATTGCCACTCCTGGCTCCGTTATATCTATTCACGGTGGTTATTTAGAAGTTGCCTGCGGATCGGGAAGCCTTCTGATCGAGCAGCTCCAGGTTGCTGGGAAGCGCCAGATGTCTACTGCGGAGTTTCTGCGTGGAACGGTGCTCTCGCCTGGGGAGCGTTTCAACTCAGAGGCGCTACAGCACTAACACCATATCACCTCTCCTTGTCGCGTCCGGCTGTCGGATCCTGCACTACATCAGCCCGCGCATAGCAGCGCTGCCTGACGTCACACTTAGCACACTTAATCGGATGTGGACTTGGCGTGACAGGACCTCCGTCCAGAATCCGGCGCATCTGGTCAATTAGGCCCTGCGCCCAGCGTTGCTTGGCTTCGGTATTATCAACCCTGATACGTTTGCATGTCGGGCCAAGCAGTAGATATCCATGTGTCGGACGCTTACCTTCGAACTCCTCGACCAGCCGCATGTATACAAGTAGCTGTGCAATGTAGCGATCGCGTAATTTCTTGGCGAGCGGTTTGCGTTCTACAGGAATGATAAGTCCGGCCTCCTCTATCAAAGCATCGGGCTTACCGGCTAATCCTTGAGCAAGAGAGATATATTCGCGCTCAGGCAGGATCGTACTCCCTTCGATTGAGATAGTAATTGAGGACGATGAGAAACCACTCGCCTTTCTTCGACGACCAGCAGCTCGCGAGAATGAGCGAATCACAAGCAGGGTTGCGCCAATGAGCAGTAGGAGCTGCAGCCCATTGTTTCTAATCGAGATAGCCAGCAACTTATCGATAGGAATGCCCTCTTGGTTAAGCAGCAAAAAGAGAACGAGCGCCGCGCACAGTAGCACCGCAAGGTATCGAATCCACAGCCCAAGCTTAAGCGATTCATCAAAGATGTTTGACCAATCTTGATGCAATTTCTGTCCGAGAAGCTTCTCCTCAAAGGCGACCCGTGCTCCCTGCTTATCGACCCACTTGAGCTTCCAGGATTGCGCGCAGACGGTGAAAGCGCCAACCTCTCCCGCTGCTATGATGTGCTTACCATCCGCGCCCGTTGTTGCCACTAGCGTCGCCTCCACTATGAAGTTTCTGGAGTTATCTCACGCCTTGAAAAAACGAGACACTAAATGTTTTAACGCGGCACTACTCCCCTCGTTCCCTTCGTTCTGGCCAGGAGGGAGACGCTGAGCGTACGTAGCATACCCCAGATTGAAAGCCACTTCGGGGTATGCGGTGTATGAGTGACCCTCAACGGCATCTCTGTATCTCGGTATGAATCAAAGATAGGCAACTCAGGAAGCGTGCTAAAGACCGGGAGGTGCGCCGTTTCGAGTAGAAACTGTACCTCCGTTGCCTGGTGATGAGTCAGCCGCCAAAAGGCATATCTCCCGCAGGCGGAGGCGAACTCACACTTTACGCAGAAACGCCCAATCTCCTGCTGCGAATAAACCCGCACCACGAAATCGTTTCTATCTTCAAGCAGAAAGTTCACCTCAAAGGCCTCAATCCACCCCTTGCGTGCGCGGTAGGCTGTGACCTCATCAAGATAGATCCCCTCCAGCATTAGCCGCTCGGAATCGTACCAGAGCCCTAATCCTACTGCGATCTCTCCATTTGCCCCTGCTACATGTATCTCTGATTGATGCATGAACCCTGTTTCCTCATCTTAAAAATAAAGTGGCCCCCCGAGGGGGACCACGGAAGTGGATTCGCTTCTCAAAGAGGTGCACGTAGCGGTCCTCAAGAGCGTTTTCGCGATCCTCTTCAACGCCCCAATAGTTGGCGTTTCGATCAAGGGGACTATCGACCCAATCGCTGTTGAGCTTTACAGATCTGGTCTCAGATCCCTCAGCTCCTGCAAACTAATGCTCTAACCTGTTGAAATGTGGCAAAATAAGTTGCCGAGTGCCTATATGACACAACGCGCCTGTTCTGATATGCTTCCCCAATATTCTTAGCCATTTGGAAGCTTTTTAAAGTCAGCTTACCGGTGGTAATTTTGATAATTCGTTTTTTGAGCTTAGGAAGTAATTTCATATGAGAAGAGAGAGAGGGAATGGAGGTGGACGGCGCCCACAGCGTGGTAGCGGAGGCCCTTCAAGGGGGCGATCTCAGAGAGGAGGTCGCGGTGATAGACACTCCCGACGGCACCCTAGACAGAGTGCTGAGAGTGGCAACCAGCGGGAGAGGATCGCTATCGAAAGCGGCGATCTAGTCTTGATTGATCAGTTCATGCTCGCCAATCCGCAGTTCATCGAAAAGATGGCTACGGTTGTTGATGAGGATACAACGGTAAAGAATGAAGTGATCCGTGAGTATGGCGGAAAGGTTATCGCGGTAACTCGCGGAACGTACCGTATCGAGCGCGATCCATTTGCTTATACAATAGTTGTTCATCCTGAGGGAGATTCACTTGAGGCTCCGGATATGGTGAAGGATGCGACCGAAACGCTCGGCGAGGTCAACATTGATACACGTTGTTTGGCGATGCTAGACCGCGAGTTGCTCGATGATAACTCGCTTCTTGAGCGCTACCAGCAACTTTGGTTCGACGGACAGGACAAGGCTTGCCGTGACCTGCTCCGTGATAACGGTGGTGCGGTGCGTTACGGCTTCCGTCGCGATGGTGACGAGCTTGTTGTGTTTCAGGTTCCAGGTGCGGATATTATCTGCCTCTGGCCAAAGAACATAGAAGAGCTTACCCTGAACCAGGATACGCAAGCTGCTCAAGAGGGGTAGCAGGTAACCTTTTGGTTCTGTGCTAAACTATCTCGAACAAAGATTAAGCTTTAAGCCAACCAGTACAGATTATGGTGGCCTTACCCGTTTTAATGCGGCGAGATTTCGCTTTGGTGGGGAGTTCGGACTAGATCTGGATGGGGCGTTCTTTGGCAGTTCTTCGAGATATGCCGTGCTCTTTATCCACGGCAATAAACACAACCTGACCAAATTTGCCGCGCACTACCAACTCTTCTCCTCTATCGGGGCTGCCTGTTTATGCTTCGACTATCCGGGTTATGGAGCGAGCAGTGGGGCCCCCTCTGAGGAGCGGCTCTACGCCAGTGCGCGTGCTGCCTACTCACACCTGCGCTACGAGCTGGGATATGCGCCTGAGCAGATAATCGTTTATGGATGCTCCATGGGTGGCGCTGTAGCCTTAGAGCTATTGCAACACGTTCCAGCGGCCGGCCTTATTACCGAAAGCACCTTTACGAACTCCTTGGATATGTCGCGCTATCTCTACCCATACCTGCCTGTATGGAAACTTGTGCCGAACAGATTTCGCAACGATCAAAGGATGCCTCGGCTACGGCTGCCGCTATTTATGATCCACGGAGAGGCCGATCTAGTTGTTCCTGTTACGATGGCCCATCAACTTTATGCGCTCGCCTCATGTGAAAAAAGCCTTATGATCGTGCCAGGGGCCACGCATATTAACTCTATTGAGCTTGGTGCTGAACCTCTGCGCGCTGCTGTCGCTAGCTTTATTGATAAAAACGTTACCGTGACCAACTAGGTTGAAAGTTACGGTTGGTGGCCGGATTAGCGCCGAGGTTGGGTTTTGGCCTGCCCTCTAACCCTTGATTCGACGCTGGGCTTGCTGAGATCGCAATAAACATACAGATAAAAAAAGCAACGGCTAGAAACACCGCTGGAATCACCTTACTGCTATCCGCACTACTTGAAGCGGACTTGCCTCCCCCTCCTCCGAAACACCCAGACGGAATATCTCCACTGCCCCGTGCGCCGTGCAACCGAATCTCATCGCGCGGTGATAGAGACGGTGTCCCTTGCTGTCCTAATCTAGAACCACTATTACTGTCATTATATTTAGAGCGCCCAGAGCTTCCTCCCCCACCAAGCACGAAGCTGCTACCGGTATCACGATCAGGTTGAAAGGTCTGCTCTTTGTGTGAGTCTCGGCTGGTCGATACCCACTGCCCCGCACTAGAGCCGGTACTGCCGGTGAATCCCCTCATTATGAACTTGTCTAGCGACATAACAAACTACTTGTTAAACTTAGGAATGATATGGGCACTCTGTTAAAATTCGTGCTCTAGCATCTCTATAAGGATCGCCAATACGATTACGGTCAATAAAACATCGCTCTTTGCCCTGCCCGCCTACCCTTGTAGCTACCTTAAATAATTCAAGTAGTTATAAGCTGCCCTTTAGGTAACTCATTTACCATAATGCACCATACCACTGGATAGGTAACTATTTAGCCTATCAGATACATGAGGCGGGGCGTACTAATTTTATGACTGATAGCAACACAAAGCTAGCTATTCTACTACTTAAGATACCGGGCATGACTGATGATGGTCCGGCTAGCAGCTTTGAGCTTAATGGCACGACGCTCACGCTAGAAGAGGTGCTAGATGTTATCCGTGAAGCCCATACCGAATCAGCTCTCACCACTATCTCTATACTACAAAACGCTACTACCCTAACTCGCTCTGAGCTGCAGCTCCTTATATCAACCCTTTTTGCTCTAGCCGGCCGGTCAAATGAGGGAGAGCTCGTCGCCAAGCAAGCAGCTGAGTCCTTGATCGCAATCCTCTGCGCTCACAGTCATAATCTGGAGGCACTGTACCTGGCTGCCCAAATTTTAAAGCGGTGGGAGCAGGATCCGATGCATGAAGCACTCTCAGCAACGCTCAGTGGTGTTGTGATCCCGAGCTTAGGCACGGTCACATTTACAGGCGATTTATCGCGTAAACAGCTACTAGAGCAACGCTACGTACTACTCAAGGCGCTTGAAACCAAACCCCTGCAGGAGGTCGCTATCTCTATAATTAGCAGCATGCTTGAGAATCAAGAGCAGCGCTTAATCTCTGCGCGCAAAGAGCTAGCCGGTAGCGTACTCTCCACCACAAACGCTCTATTGTTCCAGAGCTCTGAGCTACAGGGCCTCAAGCGCCTTGCGGCGGTAGTATTTGCAACCGGCATAGCTCCGCGCGCGCTTAATCAAACGCAGCTCAAACAGGGCATAAAAACGCAGGGACTGCTTGTAACGGCGCAGGATGCTGAAAAACGGTTGCAGTTCGGCCTGGCATCCGCAGTAGAGCTACATAAAGCGATGCGCATGCTCGGTCGAGTAATGTCTATCCAGGAATATGAGCTCGCCTTAACCTTTGAGCTTCCCAACAACGTGCGCATACCGGCTAACCAGAGTTGGTTTTCGCGCGAGGAGTGGGCTACCGCCCATCGACTTGTGTTGCTTGCATTAAAGGATAGGCTGATTAATCCAGCACATAGCCTGGCCTTGCTTCACCTTTTAGCAACCAAGGTCAAGGTCGAGGATCCAGCTGATAATAGGGAAAGCAGGCGACGTGCTGATCTACTCAGTCGTAGCGAACGACAAAACGCTATCCAGGAGATTTCGCAGCTTGCCAGTGAGCGCAGCATCCCACTCGAAGAGTTATCCTCTCTCGCGGATGAAAAATATGCGCGACTTTTTCAGCCTGAGTTTCTCACTGCAAATCCGACTGCTTCCATAACTGAGGAAGGGGCAGCAACTCAGGATGCAGCACTTGCAACAAAGCAGCGCAGCGCCTTAGAGCTGGCCTTGAAAATATTAAGGGATAACAGCAGCTCCCTTATCTCACGTCTTATTGCCGATGATTTCGACCTCCTCAGGCAGGTGAATGGACTCGAAGTAGAGCAGTTCCGCCAGCTACTTGAACGCATTCGAGGCCGTGCTGTATCAGAACCATGGGCGCGCGTAGCGTTCCTTGACATCGTTCGTGCGCGTCACGCTGATTCAGTTACGGCAAGTGTTAGAACTTCTGCTCTCGGATCACTGGTAAACGAAGCTCGTAAATTGGGGCGTCTCACAAACTCATTTGAGAAGGAGGTCTTTGCGGTATCTGCAGAGATCCCGCACCTATCGTTCCTTGTGCAGCAGAGCAGCTCTGCCCTGTCTGAGAATGACCCAGATCCCGTTACGGAATAATAATTATCTGTCCTACCATAATCTTAGCGCTGGTCAGGCGGTTTGCTTGCTTTATCTTTTTAATCGAAGCTCCACTTCTCTTGCTGATCGTAAAGAGGGAGTCACCAGGCTGTACAATATAGCGCTGCTTGGATATGCGCGGCTCGCGCTCCTCCGCTTGCGCCGGCTCTATTGGGGCGGGTAATTTACTGCCAGAGGATTTTGTCTTTGAAGCCGCTCGCATTGGCACGTTCTCAGGCGTGATAACACGTTCGGCATGCTGCTGATATTCAATCGGTACGCGCAATACGTACCCGGCTGGAATACGCGCCGCACCACGCCAAATCGGATCTAGGAGTGCGTAATTAGCCTCCTTAAGTGCCTGTATCGAAACTCCGGTCTGACGCACGACGTGATTTGCTGATACGGAGCTCCGGATCGGCACAGATACAAGCCGCAACGGTTGCTCAATTGGGATCTCTGGAAAGTATTTTTGATGGTCCTGAAAGATCTCAAGCGCTGCTAGGAACTCCGGATAGAAATTACTTGAGGCGAATCCGAAGTAGCGCTCACGTGGATCTTCGATAATGGCGGCTAAGTTATTAGTTCCGGCACGCTTAACCTTGGAGCGCACCCCACTGATACCGTGATTATACGAGGTAATGGCTAGTGGCCACGTTCCAAGCGAGCTGTACGCAGCTCGCAGATATTCAGCGGCTGCACGTGTTGCGCGGATCGGATCGCGGCGCTCATCAACGTATCTTCCAACCTGCATCTTGTGTGCGCGCGCGGTGCGCGGCATAAATTGCCAGATACCAGCCGCTCCAACGCTACTGTATGCGGTATAGTCAAAGGATGACTCAATAAAAGGCAGCCTGGTTAGCTCCTTAGGCAGACCATAATCCGAAACAAAAATCTGCTCCATTACGGGTAGATAGCGCCAAGACTTACGAATCGCCTCCGCGTAGCGCTCCCTGATTCCTGACTGTGTGCGGATTAGGTCGTCATCGATTAAGCGCTTATACTTAATAGCTCCACCGGGAATATCACGGAGTAGATCTGCAACCTGCTGCTGAAACGGCGTCTTGGGTTCCTCCCCTTTTGAGAGCGCCGTTAGTTGCTCTCGCATCGTGGTGAGAGCCTCTTTTTCGATTCTATCCTTGTAGCGTTCCAGAACAACGGGATTCATTGTTTTGGCTTCGTTTGAGAAATCTAGCAGCCCGAAGCGGACCTGGGGAAAATCTCTGTAGTGAATTACAATCTGGTTTGAGGTGTAGGTAGCGAAAATATCCTTCCAGAAATCAACACGCGCTCGCAGCTCTGCTGGAACCTGAAATGCTCCCCCCTGTGCTTTAGCATCTACCTGTGAGCGCAGACCCAGATTTGAACCGATACCGGGACCGGCGTAGGAGGCCCGTACAGACGCACAGATAATTAATGAGACCAGTATTATGCTGGAGAAAAGCTTGGCCAATGGCATACCCTTAATATAGCAGTATCGTGACTATCCACCATACCTGATGCTAATTGCATCGATGTAGCCGCTATTTAGATGTACAGCGAGCGGTATCCAGATCTTCGTCGCTCATATCTAGGGTCTCTTTAGAGTTAATCTCCACGAAACCTTTCATATCTACCGGCACTCCGGAATCCTCAAAGATAGCTTCGACTGGGCACTCGGTCTCACAGGCGCCGCAGTGGATGCACTCATCGGGATGGATTACGAGCATTCCGAAGTCCTCGCCCTTGGCTTCACGACCGAATTGGTCGTTATACTCCTTCTTTTTGATATCGTAGAAGCAATCAACGGGGCACACCTCTACGCAGGAGCGGTCCTTAGTACTGAGACAATTACGGGTAACTACATAGGTCATACGCCAAATCCGAACAGATAAACCAGTTAACAAAGTGACATTACACAATTACCGAATAATTCAAAAGACTGGGAGAGTAGATCTCCTTAGAAACTAGGCTCTAATAAAGCTAGGGGGTTACAGCTCAATGGTGGGTTGATATTTTCTACCTATCGAGCTACCTTCAAAGACCTTGCGGCCCGATAGCCAAGTTGGCTAAGGCAACGGTTTGCAAAACCGTGATCCCCGGTTCGAATCCGGGTCGGGCCTCTCTAATTATCTCCCTTATACCTAGAGCTTTAAAGAGCCGGTTCGAACCTAGTGCTCGCGCAGGCGATCACCAAACAATACGGAGAATCCGGGTCGGGCCTCTCTAATTATCTTTATCTCCCTTAATACTGATCAATAATATACGGTGATGCGTTAGCGCTGGGAACGCCGGTATCTGACCGGCCATGAAAGGGATCGCACTCCTGAATTTATACCTGTGCCGTTCTGGAGAACCGCGCTTCCACGGCTTCGCTCAGGCGTTAGCTCTTCCCCCTACTACTCCACCTGATTAAGAACGCGCAGCTTCTCCTCAGCACCGGCCAACAACTTCCTTAAGTGTTGCACCAACACGCTGCCCTTCTCATAAGATCCGATGGCGCGGTCGAGAGGTAACGTGCCGTTCTCAACCGATGCCACCACCTCTTCAAGTAGCTTAAGCGCCTGCTCAAACGACAATCCTCGAAGCTGCTCATCGCTCGACTCGCCCGATAAAACGCTCTCTAGCGTAACGCCCTGCTGTGTACTTACTCCTTTGGCCATCTCCCCTCCTCCTTACTAACGTCTGAAACATTCGATACCGTACCTGACAATACGCCATCCACAATTGATATATCCATAAGCTCACCTACCTTAACCTCTGAAACTGAGCGAACGTGTCGCCCCCCTACCGACACGATACTGAACCCCCGCTCAAGCACCTTCTGCGGGCTGAGCGCTTTAAGGCGTAGTTCAAGGGTGCGAACTATATCATGCACCCCCTCGACCCTTCTGAGTGAGCCCGTTCTTAGGCGTATCTGTAATGCCTCAAGCCCACCAAGCAGCAGCTTATTTGAGGCTCTCCCTGTTTGACGCAGCCGTGCATGCAGAGAGTCAATCTGTGTGCGAAAAAGGTGCAAGACTCGATCTGGCCTAATTCCAGCTAGGATCGCTTCGGCTGCTTTGAGATGCACACGCGCCTCTCCGATGCACGCTGCTATGCGCATATTAAGTCGGGCGCTTAGTTCATCAACTCGCTGCACGCGCGGCTTTAGCCACCTGTCTACGTCGCTTAGACGCCGCTCTAGCTCGGCAACACGCACAAGTAGATCGCTTACCTTAGGCACGCAGATCTCGGCCGCTGCTGTAGGGGTAGGGGCGCGCAGATCCGCCACCAGATCACATAGCGTTGTATCTACCTCGTGCCCTACCCCTGAGATGATCGGAGTACTACAGGAGAAGACCGCCTTAACGAGCGCCTCCTCGTTAAAGGCCCAGAGGTCCTCGAGCGACCCGCCGCCCCGCGCTACGATAATAACATCAACCAACCCGGAATCATCGAGGCGCTTAAGTGCGGCCGCGATCTCAAGTGCTGCCCCCTCTCCCTGCACGCGGCTCTCAGAGAGGTAGACTATCATCGATGGAAAGCGCTCTCTAATCTTGACCAACATGTCGTGAATTACCGCTCCGGTCTTGGAGGTAACGATTCCAACGGCCCGTGGCAGAAAAGGTATGGGACGCTTACGTTCAGGAGAGAAGAAACCTTCCCGTTCGAGTCGGAGCTTAAGCTCCTGAAAGCGTCTTTGCAGATCGCCTTCGCCATCTTCTACCATGCGTGTGACGGTCACCTGAAGCCGTCCCTGCTGCGGATACACGCTGGCAGAGCCGTGACAGCGCACGACCATACCGGCCTGCGGTTTGAAACGCAGGGTGCGCGCCGTACCCGCCCACATAACGCACGACATCTGCGCCCCCTCGTCCTTTAGGGTAAAATAAAGGTGCCCGCTCTGTGCTACGGTAATCTGGGAGATCTCTCCGCGAAAAAGCAGCTGCGGTAATTGGCTTGCGAGTATATCGTTAATGCAACGGGTAACGTCCGAGATTGAGAGGTACGGGTTGGCCTCAACTGAAGCTGTATTAGTCGGGCCACGTTTTTTTAGGGGTGCATCCACGGTGCTGAGGTTACTACGAAAACAGATTAACTTAAACGGTCATAAAAATCCGGTGCGGATTGGGCCCTATACCAGGCTTAGTCGCATCTGGGGGGTGCTCTTTGCCTCCCTTATTATCGACCCCCTTCTTCCAGCACTGCTACATCTCAACGTGCCCTATAGCGTGGCGGTAACCGTCGCGGTAGCACTCGCTATTCCACTACTCCCCTGTACTGCGCAATACACCGTGCACGATCTAATCGCTAGGCTGCGCGGGTATAACCGTAAAGTTATGAAGAGCAGATTCTCCTACCTTCAGATCCTATTGCTCATAGCTATTTTAGCTGGCCTTCTGCCAAAGCTTGTAGCTATTGCTGGGGTCAACTCCATTTTCCTGATAGCCGTTCTGATCTCTGTTCTAGGGATCTCTATGATTAACTTTAAACGGCTCCTCAAGCAGCACCGAGAGGAGAATGCGCTTTTATTAACAAGTCCCTGGCTACAGATACAGCGCTGGGAGGCGCAGTTGGTTCTGCTACTCAGCATACCGCTCCTAGCCGCTCGTGCTATTAGTATCTGTGGGGTATGCGCTACTCTGCCCACTAACGACTACCTTGCTCGCTTACCGTTTTTGTTGGCCGCGGCACTCTTTCTTGGGATGCTTAAACCCGACAAACGGTTATTCCTGGGGCCCTGTCGTAAATGTAAGCTACCAGTTCCGATCGTGCTAGTGGATCTAGACTCCTGCCTGCACTGCGATCAAGCGCTGCGCGACTCGTATAGTGATTATCACAAGCTGCGCTAACCCCTGCTCGACGTTAGCTCTTAAACCACGAGAAGAGCCCACGCCGCGTCTGCTGATTACCAACTCCGTTAAGTTCCTGCGAACCCAACACAAGTTCATCTGCAATCACCGATCCCACACTATCAGAAAGGATGCTAGCGCTTTGCACCCCTTGGCAAACGCTCTGAATCACTTCGTTCGAAGGGGAGAGGAGCGCTACCTCAAGAACGAGACCCTCAAGCATCGGGTCAACTAAATCCTGATTAAAATCAAAAACAAGCTGACACAGCCCTATCTGTTGACGAACCCAGGCTGCCCGCTGTTGCGATACAAGTCGCTGCCTAAACACCTCGACTCCCTTCTTTCCAGGCGTTTTAATGGTGCCTATAAGCATTAACCCCTGCTCTAAGGGTCGCCCGTGCGGAAGATTAACAACTGCTCTGCATGCGATGCGAGATAATTGGCTGGTTGCCGAGACATCCACGATGCGCGGGGCGTTTCCTCCCACCTCAACCACCTGACGACCGCTGGAGTTCGTAGGCTTTACGAAAAACTCACGGGTCTGCGAGAGTAACTCCTCTCCAGAGAGGGAAAGCGCCCTGATACGAGCAAAGAGAGAGATCTTAGAAAAGGCACGCTGCCCATCAAGCCCAAGGGACCAACCGAGGATCTCATCCTTCTTAAAGTTAGTTACCACCGAGTGGGCTGAGAAGCCCGTGCTACCTTCAACACAAACACCCCGTGTTACCGGCTTAAAGCCCATACCGAGAAGATCCGAGAACGCCTGAAGTAAAAGGTGCCCATCTTCGCGTTCGAGTGAAACCTCCACCCGATAGGGGGTAAATAGCTCCCCTACCCGACCGGAAGCCAGCTCTGCTATCTGTCGCGAGGCGTCCCGTGGTAAGAATGTCGCCTGAATACGCACACATTCATCATTGCCGAAGTTCCAGGCTGGATCGATCTCAATTGATTGCAGGTCGACCAGCGCCTCACTGCGCTGGAAGTTTACGTCGGATTCAATTACTTCGCCCTGCCCCCCGTTATCGCTCTTTTGCGGCTCTCGCCCAGAGACCTGCAGCGTAACTATCCCCATATCACCGCACAGGACGCGATCATCTGAAGAGACGACCATCACCTCACAGGTAAGGTTATGACTTCCCTGCTCTAGCAGTAGAAATTCAACCGGAATATCAATGCACAAACCTCTATAATAAGCCCATGCGCCCTTTGGATGAAGCACCCGTCTGTAGCGGTATGAGGATACGGATTCAACTGCAACGTTGAGCTCCGAAGCTACATAGGGAATACCGAGAGATGAGAGCTCTACTATATTACCGCGCGAGTCCAGAAACCGGCACTCTAGAAGAACACCCTCGCCTGCATGCATGAACAAGGATAGATCAAACTGCACCGAGACCGAATGACGCTCCCAGCCAGCCACGATCTTATAGCCAGATGAGATCCTTAGCTCCGAGAGTCTGTCGCCTGAAACCACATCGTGTGGCCACATTCCTACCGCGTGCGGTGCTGGCGCATTGAGATTTACTAGCTCTAAGTGAGGAACGCAGATACTCTCCGCTCGACTAGCAGTCAGGATCTCAGTACCCTCGTTGTCTATTACAGAGATCAATAGCTCGATATCACATCGACCTGGGGGAAGATCTAGCGCTCCATACGGCACAAATGCGCGAATATCATCAATTATGATCCTTTGTGCATTCGGACGGATCGGAACTAGGGAACAGAACGCGAGGTCCTCTGAGAGCACTTGAACCTCACCTGCTCGACCCGGGTCAGTCCAACTCGACCATTCAGGACGGACCGCTACACCCTTCCCATCGCAACGCACCGATACCCTCAGCCATAGCGGCTGCCCATCATGCCCAACAAGTCGCAATCCGCAAGTAACAAAGCACCCCTTTGCCCCAAATACCTGATGGTCATGCATGACCTCGAATCCAAATAGCGCGTCATCCTCATCACTAGAGAAGGCGGCTACCGTTTCACTAAGAGCGTCACTCCTACGAGACTGGTAAACCTCAAGCCCGGTCAGGCTCATCTTGCGTTTGACATACCACTTAAGCAGCATCCCCAACTCATCCAACTCACGGGCTACATCGTAATCGTAGATCAAACCGCCCCCAGACGAACTCTGTTGCAAGGAACCCTCGCTCTCATCTGCACTTACGGCGACAAGCGCCTCCTGTGCCCTCCTAACAAGCCCCGCTACGATAGAGACCTCAACGGAACCCGCATAAAGTATGCTAAGAAGTGGCGCAACGTTCGGATCAAGGGAATAGATACCGGTCTCTCGGTGGGAAATCTTTCTAATAATAGCGAGTACTAGCTCTCCCACCTTACCGATAGCTTTGCAAGAAGTTGCAACAGATCGTGCGCGATACCTAGCTGCTTTGCGTATAGCCTCATCAAGGGGCGCTACGAATTGCTGCAGAGCATCCGACCTAGCACTTATAAAGTTACGAATCTCTACTGGGGTCGCTGCGCGCGGCTCACGATATAATACCGCCCTGCTTGCCTTACCGTTACTCACTGCAAGTGAGCTACGCGCAACTTTTAGGGGAGCTCCGAGATCGCCGTTTACACCCTCTAGCCCCTCAACACGTGAAACTTCCTTCTCTACAACGCTCATCTACCGGTGACCTTGATAAGTTCAATACATATCTTCATACAATGGTAGCTCTTCACCTCGCTATAATCTTGGTGAATTTATCGAGCCACTTCAACTACTTCCATAGTAGTTTCCTATTGCAAGCCAGAGTTGTAGGCTAGTACACAGGGGGCGCTAGGGCTGCTCCTTATAAGAGAAGCCGTTTTGTACCCTACTTTACTGTAAACTTTCAACCCATGTTGAGAGAGTTTGTAAAGGTGCTGGGTTTTGGACTATAACGTCAACTCACCTGTGCATTTGCAAACCTCATCGTAGGTACTTACAGACTATTGGGATTAGAGATTTATCCATGGCAACAGAGATCAAGATGCCGCAACTGAGCGATACCATGAGTTCGGGAAAGATCCTTAGCTGGCGCAAAAGCGAGGGCGACCAGGTTAAACGCGGAGATATTCTGGCCGAGGTTGAAACCGACAAGGCTAATCTTGAGATCGAATCGTTCTTCAACGGGGTTCTTCTTAAGGTAATGGTACCTTCCGGAACTGACGCCAAGGTGGGCGAGGTGATCGCTATGCTTGGCGCAGTTGGCGAGTCGGTCTCAACCCCTTCGAAGCCGGTCGCCGCAGTAAAGACGGTGATTGCTACGATCCAGCCCCCAGCAGCCGAGCTACCTCCGGCTCGTACTACAACTTCCGTCATCTCTAACACCCTTGAACTGGTTACAGATGAGCCCCGTATCAAGGCCAGCCCCCTTGCAAAGCGAGTTGCAGAGGATCTCCAGATTAACCTCTCCTCAATTCAAGGTTCTGGACCAAACGGCCGTATCGTACGTAGAGATGTCGAGGCCGCCGCTGGTAATGGCTCTACAGCTCCAGTGCTTGAAACCTTTACAGCTCCGCAGAGTTACTCAAGAGCTCCAGCTAATCAGGTACCAGCTAATAGCGCTGCAACTGCCGGAACCCTGACCCCACTTTCCCGTATGCGAGAAACGATAGCGCGCAGAATGCAGGAGAGCGTCACTACAGCGCCGCATTTTTATTGTACGACCTCAGTCAATATGGGTGAGGCCCTGCGCCTACGTGAAGCCCTTAAGGAGCGCGCTGAATATAAGGGTATCAGCGTTAATCACCTTATTATCAAGGCGGTTGCTTACGGACTTAAGCACGAGCCCCACGTTAATGCCGCCATGAAGAACGAGCAGCTCTATCAACCCGCTCAGATCAATATCGGTATCATTACAGCGATAGACGACGGTCTGATCATTCCGGTACTTAAAGAGGCCGACACGATGAGCCTTAGGGATGTAGTGTTCGAGGCTAAAGCTGCAATCGAGCGCGCTCGCGCTGGTCGTCCAAGCTCAAATGATCTCTCGGGTGGCACATTTAGCATCTCTAATATGGGGATGTTTGATGTTGAAAACTTCACCGCCATAATTAATCCAGGCCAGGGTGGGATTTTGGCGGTCAGCTCCGTTAAGGAGCAGCCGGTTGTGCAGAAGGGTCAGATTGTTATCGGTTCGGTCATGAAAGCAACCGTTTCAGTTGATCACCGCATCATAGATGGCGTGATGGCGAGCCGCTTTCTCAAGCACTTTAAGGAAGCGCTTGAGATGCCCGCTCTTCTTATGGCGTAGGAGACGTAGAATGCCGATAGATGTCCCCCGTAACACAACCACACTCGTCAAGCCCTCGTGGCTTAAGGTGCGTGCGCCCGGCTCGCCTGAGTACCTTGAGACCCGCAAGATAGTTAAAGATCTTAAGCTCCACACCGTCTGTGAAGAGGCGCAGTGCCCCAATATCGGTGAGTGCTGGTCGCACCATACTGCGACCTTTATGATCATGGGGGAGCTGTGCACACGAAGGTGTCACTTCTGCTCGGTAAAAAAAGGAAGTTCAGAGACCCTCGTTGCGCTCGACCAAGACGAGCCCGAGCGCGTAGGCATTGCGGTTAAGGAGCTCCGTCTTAAGCACGCAGTTATCACCTCTGTTGATCGCGATGATGTGCATGATAATGGGGCTGGCCACTTTCTAAAAACAGTTGCTGCGGTGCATAAGCACGCACCTGGCTGTAAGGTTGAGCTCCTTATTCCGGACCTCAAGGGCTCACGCAGGGATCTTGAAACGATCCTGAGCGCAAAGATAGATGTGCTTAACCACAATATCGAGACCGTTCCACGCCTCTATAAGAAGGTTCGCCCAGGGGCTGGTTATATTCGCTCCCTTTCAATTCACCGCTGGGCCAAGGAGATCGATTCTAGCGTTATAACGAAGTCCGGCATTATGGTTGGTCTCGGAGAGAGCCGTGCAGAGGTGCTGGCTGTGATGGATGATATGCGCGCTAGCGATATCGACGTTATGACCATCGGTCAATATCTTAGACCAAGCCAGAATCAGCTTCCTGTGAAGGCTTTTATCACCCCTGACGAGTTCAAGGACTACGAGGTTGAGGGATTAAAGCGCGGCTTTCGCTTCGTTGAATCCGGGCCGTTTGTGCGTAGCTCCTACCACGCCTGGAAGCATACTGCTGATATTGCGGCGCGAGACTAAGCATGTCCCCCACCGAGCCAAAGAACCTCGGAGCGCTATATCTAATCCCTAATCTTTTAGGGGAGGCATCTATCGACTCCTCGCTACCAAGCCTTATTGCAGCCGTTGTTGCTCGCCTCTCCTGCTTCATCGTTGAGGATGAAAAGAGCGCTCGGCGTTTGATTAAGCAGCTCTCGCCAGGAACAGATCTGCGCGCGCTCTCGATGCAGCGCCTTAACAAGCATACACAGGAGTCTGAGTTAGCGCTCCTTACTCAGCCCTTGCTAGCTGGGATTGATATCGGAATTATCTCTGAGGCCGGCTGCCCAGCCATCGCAGATCCTGGAGCTGAGATCGTGCGGCTAGCGCACACCCTTGGGGTAAGGGTACATCCATTGGTCGGCCCCTGCTCGATGACCCTGGCGTTAATGGCTTCTGGCTTTAACGGACAACGGTGGCGCTTTGCAGGATACCTGCCGATGGAGGCACCACAGAGAAAGGAGACCCTGCTAGGCCTCGAGCGGGACCTATACAATAACGGGGAAACGCAGATCATGATGGATACTCCCTACCGAAATCAGCGCCTCCTTGAGGACATCCTAACGCACTGCCGCGCCGATACCATGCTGTGCGTAGCAGCCGCCCTGACAACATCGACAGAGTTAATTCAGGTGCACTCAGTTGCCGAGTGGCGTCGCCGTGCTGCAACTATCGGTAAGACCCCTGCCCTGTTTTTGCTGGGAACGTAAGTCTAAGCAGTCAGTGTCGCCAAAAAACGGCTCTAAGAGCTCTTGATAATTGCGATAACCACTTGAAACTGCTATTATAATTACAATTAGACTGTATTTGCAAAGAGGCTAAAAACAGCGTAACTGGTCACCGTAGTTTAATGTCGCGATTCAAGCTACTCAGATTACGGCGAAGTTTCATAGGTAATTCGATTGGCCGTCCCCTGATCGGGGACGACAGATTTTGTGACCAGTTAATGTTTTCACCCCCGATTTGCTCCGCAAAATCGGCCCCTTAGGGGCTATTGAGTGTCATTACCGTATGCGAATATTTCTGAAATATGCTGACTAGTTACAAAACATCAATATTGCGTATATATCTATAGTCTAATCAGCGCTGCCCCTGACTACCCACCCATCACCGTATCGGATAGCGTAGCCCATCTATGACCACCCTCCTGTTTATGCTCAAGATGCAGAAAACTCATACGAAGTTGCGCACCCTCCAACGCCGGAGTCTTAGCACGCGATGAAGCGCATCTCCGGCACTACATTAGCCCTGATCGGACTCTTCTTTGGACTCAGCGCCGGGCTGGGAGTGGTAATGTTGAAGTACTACATCGTACAGGAGGTCGTAGACGCACTTGACGAGGAGGTTAAGAAAGCTTGCGACTGCAAGCTCGAATTTGATTCGTTCTCCCTCTCCTTTTTTGGGCGTAATGGGCGAGCCACCAATGTGCGAATCGTCGAAAATGGCGTACCCCGACTCTGGTTTGACGAGGTCACTACCGATGTAAATATCGATCAGATTAGAGAGAAAAAGGTATACTTAGAGAACCTAGTACTGTCCAACGGCACAGCCGATGGCGTCGGGCCAGATTCCGTTACATTCCGTTTTATAGATCAGTTAACGACCCCCCTACCCCCCGAAAAACAGACGGCCGATCGCTGGCGCGCCATCCTTAATACCCTAGAGATGCGAAATTCACGTATCCGTGAATCGTTCGGTTCAAGTGAACTACTTGGCTCTGGGACCTCGCTCTTTGTGCAACGCGTCGAGCAGGGATTCTCGCTACGACCGCATATTGCAGATTTAAGGTACCGTTCCTTTTCAAAAGATGATCCCACTCAGATTACGGAACTGCGGCTCGGAGAGCTCTCTACCTCTATTATAATCGAGGATGCGCGCACGCTCTTCGACCCTCTCCGGCTCGGCCGCGACTCTTCAAATATCTCTCTACAAATGGAGGTCGATACCGATCACAGCGACAGAAGCACCGGAAGCGCTAAATACGAACTTACCCCCGGCTACATCGGACTTCCCGATTGGCTGCAGGGGGCTTTTGTTGGCCAAGCCGGTATTAGCGGCACACTTGGTAACCCAATTATAAGTGGTAATATCAGCAATGCTCCAGCAACTCAGTTTAGCTTGCTTTTTCCGCACGCCTCGCCCCTAACGCTTGACTCAATCAAGGGCAGCCTCGTAGTTGATGTTAACCACGGCGATCCGATCATCACATTAAAAGAGCTGGCCGGACTAAGCAAAGACTCGTTCTTTCAGGCCAGCGCGCCGCTAGTATTCTCTGACAAGGGCCTTGTCGCAGGATTTGATCTCTCGGTGCCCTCGTTCTCCTACGGCCCACTGTCCCTAACAGATGCAACGGCTCATCTCGAGGTAACGCCCGAGGGAGAGGACAGCCTGACCCAGTTCAGTGTCAAGACTAAGGACCTCGCCCTGCAGGGAACTTCACTTGGACCAGCATCGCTTAAGATCGCTCTGCACCCAACAAAGGTAGATATTAACGTCGAGTCTACCGATCCTAAACAGGGCCGCCTTACCTGGCAGGGCTCGATTGATATCGCGGCACCTGAGCCGGTTATTACAAAGGGCGAGCTAAAGCTTGTCCGCTTTAGATATCCCAACGGTAAGCCTGTTGAATCGGCTCCGTTAAGCCCGATTGAAATCACCTCAGAGCTCTCTTTTAAGGGCCCCGTAGATCTCTCTAAGCTCACTATCAATGGTGAAACGACTATCTCCTTTCCAGCAACTCCGCACGGTATGGCGTTAAACGGAAAGACCACCCTTAAGGATGGGATCCTTACGGTGGCGCTTCCAAACTCTGCATATAAGGGTTCCGCTACACTCAAGGTTGACCTGGTTGGAGGCACCGGTGGAAAGCTCGCAGTAAATCTGCCCGGTGTTGCCTTGTCTCATTTAATCGATGGTGCTGATTGTGGCGCCGTAAACGCAGCTCTCGACTACTCATTCCCACTAACACAGCCATTAGGGGGGCGCGGCTCACTTAATATAGCGGAGCTAAAGATCGGTTGTGCGCCCTACGTACTTGAACTGCCGAAAGATTCCCTACTTCCGATCGTTGGCGGCTCTCTGGCCTTCAAAGATATCTCATTATCGGGTTCAACGTCGGCGCTTAATATCGCAGGGACGCTTGGATTCGTTAACGGATTCGATCTCGCTGTTAACGGAGACCTGTATCTCAGCGCACTCTTACCGCTCCTGCCCTCGATTGATAATCTTCAAGGGCTTGTTACAACAAAACTAACCGCTAAGGGCCCCATTAATCAGCCATCTTTTGCCGGTATCGCCGAGCTATCCAAGGGTGAGTTCGGTCTTCAATCGCCGGATTTAGAAGCTCATAACGTTTCAGGTATATTTAATCTCGAGGGTGATCGGGTCAGGCTTCAAGATCTACGGGGTGTTGTTAATACCGGCACCTTCGAGCTAGGCGGGACTCTATTACTTGCAGAATTTGAGCGATCAACCCTGACCGCACACATGCAGGAGGTTACCATTGAACCGATTAATGATACCTCGATCACCTTCTCCGGTGATCTGGCGCTTGGTTCCGGTAAAGACAAACGCCAGATCTTAAGTGGCGATATCGCGATAGACTTCGCCGAGATCAAAAAAGACTTTAATATGAACCAGATCCTAATGAATGCGATCTCTGGGTATTTTCTGCCTCGCCGGATTCAACCACAGGTGGGGAAAAAGCCGGTCGACATAGATCTCGATGTGCAGATCCATGCGCCACGCAACATCTTTGTTATCACACCGTTCTTTAGCGCCGAACTTAATACTCAAATTCATGCCTCGCAATCGGTCTCTGAGCCAGCACTTACTGGAAGCATGCAGATCTTAAGCGGTTGGGTAGGGCTCAAGGGTAATCGCTTCGAGATCACCTCTGGATCTCTCGCCTTTAGACCAGGCGCCCTTACCCCAACCATCTCCATTGCAAGTGAGGGTAGCCTGCGTACCCCTTCCGGCGATAACATCCTGGTCATTCTCGAAGCTAACGGCCCCCTTACCGCCCCCCGTATAGTGCTCTCCTCCGACCGCGGCCTCTCTCAGAGTGATCTGCTCCTCCTTATAACATCGAGTCGCTCACTAACCGGAAGAACGATGGCCAACAGGCTCGGGGATCAGTTTGGCGATGATCAGAGGTTCTTCCTATCTACCTCCTCATTTAGCAGTATCGGTGCGTTCTTCTCGAATCTTTCGAAGATCGACGTGCTATCATTTGAACCGGCCTATAATCCCTTTACCGGCTCAATCGAGCCTGCGGTTGTGGCTAAGAAAAAGATCGCACCCCGCTTTGCTCTAGTTGGAGAGAGCTTGCTCGGTACTGTAAGTAGCTCCAGAGCCGGTGCTGTATACAACCTAACCCCTACGCTCAACGTAAGCTCCTTCCTGCAGACCGTCAGCACACAGAAAAATACTATCTTTAGCGCTGATCTGACCCATACGATCCTCTCTGAGCAATCTACCTTTATTACCTTTACAGTTGAGGGGCTAAACGAGTTTAACGAAGAGAGTATCCTCGCTGCAGCCCGTCTTGGCGCGGGCTCCCGCGTTCGTAACGATGCGGCCAGCCTTACCTCTATCCAACGCGACATAGTGCAGTACATGCACAACCAGGGCTTTCGAAACGCAACCGCAAATATTACCTGTACCGAGAGCGATACGTACTGCCATCAATTGCTGGTGCTCGTTGATGAGGGCGCACAGTTTACTATCTCCAGCATCTCTACCGATGGTGACGCACTCTCCCCAGAGATTACCAAACGCATTCAATCAGTTGCCAAGCAGGGCGACACAGCAACCTCGCTAGTCGCGAATAGACTCGAAGGGGATCTCGTACTTGCGCTGCGTAATGAGGGATACATTGCGGCCCGCATATCCCCCAGCTATCGCAACGTTCCTGATACGACTACAGCAGAGCTTACTATCAGCGCAGATATTCGTGAGCCGATCTCCTTTGTTTTTAAGGGAAACAGCCTTTTTTCTGCCAATGATTTCCTAGACTCAATAGATCTATTCTCTCGTAAGCGACCGTTCGGTAACAACACCATCAAACTGCTCGTGCAAAACATCGAGCATATGTATCAGGAGCGTGGATATCTCTTCGTACAGGTAACGTATAAGGAGGACCGCTCTAATCCTGCTCGTTTAAGCTACGAGATAACTATTGCAGAGGAGTCTCCAACCAAGGTAGGGCGTCTTACTATCCAGGGAAACGAGCATCTCTCCCTGGACAGGATTGAACAGGTCATGGAGGAACTTGGATTTGCCGAGCAGCGCAATTTGCTTAAGCCGGAATACGCGATCCCAGATCAACTTGATGCGTTACGGGATGTCCTCATAACGGTATTCAAGCAGGAGGGCTTTACCACAGCACAGGCATCCTACCAGATTGAACCGATACGGGGTGGCAATTCACTCGCCATTATATACACAGTATCAGAGGGTAACTCTCAAGTTATAGAACACATCACCACCCTCGGATTTCCACCGCTAATACAGAAGCCAATTACTCCAACTACTCCAGCCTCATTCCCTCGTATCAATAGATACATCGAACAGATAGTTGATACCCTTAAGAACGAAGGCTTCCCCTTCCCCTCTATTGTTAGCGACACCCCAGCTAATAACAACTCAATTGAGCTCACTGTAGAACCTGGACAAAGAAGCTATATCAGCTCTATCTCATACGAGGGGCTGACCAGCATCTCGATTGAGACTGCAACGAGCTATACGAGCTTTAAGATTGGCGATCCCTACAATTTTGAGACTATAAACCAAACAAAGCGCGATCTGCTCCGTTCTAGTCTCTTTTCGCGGGTCGAGATCGTAGCAACAGATGGCACTATCGATAGCCAGGGGGAATCCATTACGATCCGCCTTGTTGAGCGCCCACTACAGACCCTTGAGATAGGCACCGGTGCGAATTCTGAGTTCGGGCTACACCTCTTCGGAGAAGCGGTTGATAAGTCGCTCTTTGCTGATGGCAGGAGCCTCTCTCTACGGGTTGATACCTACCTTGATCAGGCTGACATAAACTCCTCCGGCTCCGACAATATCAGCCAGGGATTTACTAGCCTGCGCTACCTTGTACCATCCCTTGCAGATTCAGATTATTCCCTAACTGAGGAGGCCCGCTATCAACGCCAGGACCTTACAACTCAAGCGTTCGATCTCGACCGAATGCTTTTTGGATCCTATCTTTTCCGCCAATTCTCCTCCGGTATAAGTATGTCGGCGGGACACTCCCTGGCGTTGGATCACCTAGTTAATGTAGAGCCTGGCGCTATTATCGGCCCACTCGATGATGGCTTTGTCCGGTTAAGCTTCTTATCAAGCGTTATAAAGTTCGATCATCGCGATAACCCCCTCCTCCCAAACTCCGGCTACACGATGACCCTTGAACCAAAGCTCTCACTCGAGGCGATCGGATCGGAGGCTAACTTCGCTACAATCCTAGCCAAGACGACTAGAATCGTGCCCCTCACTCCACTTGGTCCACGCTTTTCATTGGGCCTTGGAGGATCGGCGGGTATATCGCAACCCTTTGGCGACACAACGGAGATTCCGATTACACAACGTTTCTATCTTGGAGGACGAACCACCGTGCGCGGATTTAGGGAGAACTCCCTTGGGCCACTCGGTTCAGATGGAGCTGTTATAGGGGGCGATACCCTTCTAGCGGCAAAGACCCAGTTCCAATACCTGCTCTTTGATTCATTTAGCACCCATCTTTTTATGGATCTTGGAAACGTATTTCTACGACATGAAAGCTTTGAATTATCCGATATTAGGGAGGGCGTTGGGGGAGGATTCCAATATCGCTCTCCGATCGGCCCGATCGGATTTGATGTAGGACACCCTATTGACCGTCAGGAGGGGGAGTCCTCGGTACGAGTTCACTTCTCCGTTGGGAGCGTGTTCTAAAATATATCAAATCGATCTCAAACTCAAAACATCGTAACCATCTGCCTTTCTGAATGCCTTTAAGTTAGGTTAGATTAGGACGGTCGTGAAAACAGTGAGATATCAAGTATGAATAACCTACCTAAAACAAGCCTCCCTAACCTCCAAAAGGCCTCCTTTATTCTAATCTTCCTGATATTAGTGGGGATCTTTGTATTCAAATTAGCCACCCCCTTTATTACGATCCTGTTTGGATATTTGACGCTACACTATATAGGGAGGTTTCTACCGAAGGGGCTTGCGATCCTGGCCTTCTCAATTTTAGTGCTGACCGTCTTTTATCTTTTCGGACACTTTATTACCGAAGCGGTGCGCGCCCTGCCGATGGCTGCCAATAAGGCGATTCCGCTTACAATAGACTATGCCAACCAGTATGGAGTTACTCCACCCTTTACTGATAGCGAGACCCTCAAAGCGTTTTTATTAAAAAATATAAACTCGCAGATGCATTCAGCCTTTAAGTTCGCCACCATATTCTCTAAGGAGTTTATCTACATAATTATCGGTCTCGTTGTTACCTGCGGGATCTTTTCGTGCGGCTCAATCGATCTGGGCAGCGGTAGCTATGCGATTAAAGATAATTTGTACTCAATGTTCGCCTCTCAGTTAGCTACACGCTTTCAGCGGCTATTCGATAGCTTTCATACGGTTATGGGGGCGCAGCTTATTATCTCGGCGGTAAACACCCTCTTTACCAGCCTCTTCCTTCTGACTTTGTCGGTCTTTGATACTCCGCTACCGTACTCATTTGTTATAGTAGTTGTTACGTTCCTATGTGGACTTCTTCCGATAGTCGGTAACTTAATAAGCAACTCTGTAATCTTCTGTATCGGGTTAACTCAATCGGTGAACCTTGCCCTGATATCGCTGAGCTACCTAATCGTGCTGCACAAGTTTGAGTACTTTCTGAACAGCAAGATAATCGGCGGCCGCATTAAAAATCCGATGTGGCTAACCCTGCTCTGCCTTCTGATAGGGGAGCGCTTGGCAGGCATCCCAGGTATGATCCTAGCTCCAGTTCTGCTTAACTACCTGAAACTTGAAGCCTCGCAGATCGATTCTGCGCGCTAGGCCAACTTGTATCCTGCAATTTCCTGCAACCCTTCTTGCTCCTAACGCATCGTATTGACCTAGTATACCGGTGCTTTAGTACTAGGGTTAAAGGTTAGTTGGGGTTTATATGCTCAGCGCTCTTATAGTCGATGACTCGCAAACACAGGCTTCTACCAAGGGGCTAATACAGATGCTTAGCGCCGTTAAGAGCTTTGCTGATATAACGGTTATCAGCACCAGAGTTGAGGCTCAGCCTACGGCCTCATCTACAACGCCGTGCAACTGGATTACAGCCAACAATCTTATTGATGGCCTAGCCCAAGCGATTAACGCCGTATCGAGCAAGCGCGTCCTTATTATCAGCTCAACCCTTAGCTTTGAAGCGAACGACCTCTCCCGTATGGCAGCAGAGCAAGAGAACAGCTCAGTGCTTGAACATACTATTTACGAACCATGTGCGGGTCGTTCGATCCTGGAGCTTCCTGAGATGAGCTCTGATTCAATCGTAGAGTCGCTGCAGAATAACAGCACTTGGCCGATGGTATGTGTTGCTACAACTCGTTACGCCCTGAGCGCCACACGACCTACAACCTGCGCTTCAGTAGCTGAGTATATCGCGCAGACCCTGATCTTATCGCTCTCAGATGGAGATCTAATCAGAAGCTCCCGTGTAGCTAACCCAGCGATCTCTTCTAGCGACGCAGAGCGCTTAACCGAGCTCTCTAGCGAGGCGCTTGCCCGTTGCCTAAACTGCGCCGTTGGTACGATGAACATTGAGGAGCTATTTCCACGACATAACTGGCTCTCTTATAGTAAGGAGAGTGCGGCAGCATCGTACCACTCCCTAGCTGCGCTCTTTCTCCGCTTTGGAGATACTCCTGCAGCGGCTCAGTGCCTACAATGCAGCGAGTCCCTTGAGGAGAGCCCACGCTACTTTGCATTGAAGGGCTTAATTCAGAACAGCACGGGTGAAACCCTCGGTGCAGTTGCTAACCTAGTTTCGAGTCTGCAGGTGTATGAGTCCCGTAAGGTAAACGACGGGTCGCACTATCTGAGCTTTGCTCCGAGTAACCTTGAGCTCGTTAATACCTATCTAGCTGATGGACTAGGCGCTTTAAACGACAAAGACAACTCGCGCGCGATTGCGCTCTTCTCTGAGGCTGTTTTTAACTTCGACCCGTTTTATGCACAGCACGGCGTTGAAGAGGCTCTGAAGGCGCTCTAATAGTCCATTGGCGCTCTCATAACATCCTATAACTAGCCTTTTGACCCCCCTCCTCAGCCGTTATAGAGTGTTATCTTTGGCGCCGGGCGCTCACGCCCTACAGCAACCTATTTATTCATGAATATCGCGGCATCCTCAGCTCTGCTCCTGATCGTACTTGGCCTTGCAGGGGGCGCATGGCGCTTCTGGAGCCCTGACCTTGCGGTGATAATACCGGCCGGGCGCTTTCCGATCGTGCTCGGACTCCTACTAGCTATAGTAGTTACCTCATACTCCCTGCTACGTCGCAATCGCCTTCCGAATACTAAAGAGCTATCTCACCCTGTTGTATGGACAGCGGGGCTAGTGTTTATCTTCTTCTCAGACTGGCTCTCTAGGCCTTGGGGCTTCTTTCAAGGTCCATTTATTCGGGGAGAGCTGCTGCTGTCGGCCGGGCTCTGTTATCTAATATTAAGGTCACGCTCAGCAATATTACTTAAAACGTGGCTAATTCTATCACTTGGGATTCTAATCTGGTCCTTCGTGTTAACCTCACAGGGTGAGCTACTTATCTCTGATGACCACACGATGTTCCTCTTTCGCCTACGGCTTCTTAAAGAGAACTTTCCCTCGATCCCATTCTGGTACCCCTTATGGAATGCAGGGATAGATGCCAGGGACTTCTTTGCAACGGGGGCGCTGAATGCCTTTCTCCTCGCCGCTCCCTTGGTCTATCTCTTTCCGGTCGAATCTATATACAACATCATCGTAGTATCTTTTCTCTGGCTACTCCTACCCGCAGCAAGCTATCTGGCAGCACGTACCTTTGGTGGCGGACGAACTACGGCTGCCGTTGCCGCAATACTCTCTGTTAGTAGCGGCCTATTGTGGTACCGCTGGGGGCTAAAATACGGCACGATGGGCTTCCTTGTAAGCGCTACCCTATTCCCACTCTGTGTGGCTCTCTCAATTAAGTTTCTAAACGATAAGAAACCGAGCTGGCGCGAGATCGCACTCCTAGTAGTCGTTACAACCCTGACCTTCTTATGGTCTCCCTCGATGCTGGCTATCTCGCCCCTCGGGTTACTGGTCCTTGCGCGAGCCCCCCGTCTAATACGCTCCCCCCGTCATCTCGTAGCGGTGTTGCTGCTCATTTGCCTTAACCTGCCCTGGATAGCTATGATGTATAAGGTTTCAAACGTTGGAAACTTTCTCAATGCAGAGGGTTCTGGCGCACCATCTGCATATCAGATCCAAACGCTAGGATCTCCAGATCCCGCGCTTCTGCGGGAGCAACAGGCCCAAGATCAACCGGCCCAAGATCAACGAGACTTTCGTCATAGAGCTGGCTCCCTCGATATTAAGAGGGCACTAAGGGAGCTCCATACCCAAGCGATCTCAATAAACCCACTCTTACTTGTATTTGCTCTACCGGCCCTCTTAACCCTAACTGGAGTAGTTCGCGTTGGATTTGCCCTGATTATCGGCTGGCTCATATTTTTAGGAACCTTTGGAGTTTCACTTAAACCACAACTTGAGCTTGATAGGATGGTGATTATCGCCGCCCTCCTGCTCACCTTTCCTGTCGCGCGTTATCTGACGGCGCTATTTACCTCGTTTAAAGATGGGCAGCTCTATAGATTAGCCGGCAGTATCGCTGGAAGCTTCCTCCTACTCTCTCCCCTTGCTGCATCAGCTATAGTCCTAAATCAATCAACCGAGATCTACCGCTTTAAAAACGGAGCTGTAGATGATTTGGTCGGTGCTCTTTCAACCCACACTGCAGATGGCAGCAGAGGGGTATTCTCTGGCTGCGTACTGCATGAACTTAGCGGTGGTCACCTTGCGCCACTTACCTTCTGGACTGGGGTGCCCCTCGTTGCAAGTAGCTATGCCCATAATATCTGGCGATATAAGCAACCGATCCCAGAGAGCTTTATTAAAAGGGGGGCGGCCGGAGTTGCTGAGTACCTCGACCTGATGAACGCCTCAGTTGTACTGGCGCATGAACCGAGCTGGCTCGCATTCTTCCATACGCATCAAAACGACTACAAGCGGGTCTGGCATGGGGATAAATTTACCCTGTACAAACGGGTAGGGTTTACACCGAACTATGCCCTCTTGGGCGAGGCTACAAACATTACATTTACCAATAACTCACTCACCCTGACACCAAAAACGGATAGAGTAGTTATTAAATTTACTTACTTCCCATTTTTAACTAGCTCTCGCTGCACACTGAAGCCATATAAAGCTGCTCCAAATATCTCTCTGATTGAACTCTCCGAGTGCCCGCTTGGGCAAGCGGTTACTATCAAGAGCGTCTCACCCCTACAACGTTTCATCTCTACGTTTGATCTCAATAAGACTCAATAAGACTCAATAAGGTGCCGTGATGTCAAAAATTTTCGCTCTGCTTGGGTTCTTGATTGCGGCTTATCTACTATCTCTGCCAGCTATTTTTCTTGATCCAGTTGCACTTATTAATGGCAACTCTAGCACCTCGTGGCAGCCCCTAATAAACTTGAACCACAATGCCTATCATATGTGGCGCACCAATGCCCTCACCTTGCTTGTTGCGTATCTCTTAAGCCCCTTTACTGCCAATGAGGTATTAACAACACAGCTACTAATGATCCTATGCGGCACTTTTTTGGTACTTCGACAGCTCTCTCCTAAGTTGGCCCAAGCTCCAGTGGTACTGTGGCTAGCAAGCGCTCTTCCAACCCTCGCCGTCATTGGCTCGGTTGGACGCGATCCATTTGTGCTAGGGGCGCTAGCCTGGGCGCCTCTACTTGCGATGATGCTCTTTGCTCTTATTAACGCCTGTAGAGACGGCTATGCTCTCAAGGTTCTTCCTCTTTGGTTCGTAGCGCTATTTGTCTCCATTCAGAACGCCTCAAGTGCCAATCAGGCAGCACTTCCAACGGCTCTATTTGCACTAGTATTTGCGCATCTAGTTCTTGCAAGGTCCTCCACTGCTCGCTCGCTCTCTATGCGTGCAGGATCTGCTATCTTAGCGCTAGCGCTACTACCGGCCCTCTGGGTAGCACTTACGGCGCCAGCGGCTCCCCTACCTAATTATCCTGAGCGCTCGCATGTTATTCCTACTAGTGGTGAGGGGCTGCCTATAATTCAGCTAGTGGGGCCACATTATCCCCTACAGGTTCTTGATCACGCGGCCTCTGCTGCGCTGTATGCTCCTATCGCTGCCGCTCTCTCTATACTGGCTCTGCTTGCGTTACTTGCCCTTAGAAAGAGAGCAACCGATGCGGGCAGGAGCCTTTTAATAATCGCCAGCATCTCTGCGCTCATAGTTGCGTGTGATACCATCCTGCCTGAGCAGTACGCCCTAATCTCACCCCTTGCCAGCCTCTCGCGGATGCTTGCGTGGGGTGAGATCGTGTCGCTAACCTCACTACTACTCGGTGCTAGCGCCTGGTTAATAGCTGTAGCGGCCCTTATGCATCCGCTATCGCTAGTTGGAGTGCCTATTGCGCTCTGCGCTATCTGTGGAACGTTTGTGGCTTCGAGCGCCCTGCGCTCCCCTATTCTAACTAGCTATACGCACCGAGGAGATCTTAACATTGATAAGATTCTGCTTTCACCGTCAGCTTCTGTGCTTAAGAACGGCTTAATAGAGCACCCCCTTCTGCTCGACAACCTAAAGCCCTTTAGAGCCCTCTCCCGTCAAGCTATGCAGGATAGCGCTACCTTTGGAGCCACCTACGAGCTTACGCCGATAAGGGATACCTCAACTGCCCTAGATAGCGCCCTCGGTGGTACTCGTCTCTATACAGGTCGCGGGCACCAGTTTGGTGATGAGCTGCTGACTATTAGATTTCCAGCAGAAACGACCATTCAGGGGATAGAGATCTCGCCGGGGAGTTATGCAACAGATTTTCCGCGTGGGGTGTTTATTAGTGGGGGCGAGTGCGACGAGGCCAAGGCCCGCTCTATTATTACCTTACCTGCCTGGCAGGGGGCGCTACTCTTTACCAAGGATGGCTATCCATATCGCAGCGAGCACCACGATGTGCGCATACTTTTTAATCACCCTGAAGCGCTAAGCTGCCTCTTCGTTAGACAAACCGCACGGACCAAATACGACTGGTCGATAGCGCAGATAAAGATATTGAGTGCCGCTTTAGCCGCCCCTTAAGAGGGAATAGCGCTGCGCTTCGGTAAATTCGCCGCAATCTTATCGAGCACCCCGTTGATAAAGGTCTGAGCCTCCGGTGCAGAGAAGCGTTTGGCTATCTCGATTGCCTCGTTAATACTGACCTTTACTGGCACATCCTGCCGAAAGGCTAGCTCATAGGTCGCTACTCTAAGGATATTCCGATCGACCCTAGCCATGCGTTTCAGGCTCCAGTGTACGGAGGCGAGGGTTATCTGCTCGTCGATAAAGCTTAAGTGTTCGATAACCCCCATGACTAGCTCGCGGCAGAATTGATCTACCTGAATACCCTTACTCTCCTCCTCACCCTCCTCCTCTGAGTCGAGATTACTCTGCAGCTGAAAATGCGCCAGAAAGGTTTCAAATCTCACTAGTGAAAAATCGCCCAAAGTATCACATTGATAGAGCGCCTGCAGCGCCGCCTCGCGGCATAAACGTCTAGATTTCACGCAGCTCTCATCCTCTACAACACATGCCCCATCTTATCCCGTTTTGTACGGAGATAATGCGCGCTACACGGATCCGGTGCCGCAATCATAGGAACTCGCTCAACTATTGAGATACCACACCACTCAAGCTCCTCGCCCTTCTGGGGGTTGTTCGTAATAAGCCTAATCGCACGAATTCCCATCGACAATAACATATGCGCTCCGACCGCAAACTCCCTCTCATCCGCCTCGAATCCAAGCTCCAGATTAGCCTCTACGGTATCGAGCCCCTGATCCTGCAACTGATAGGCCCTGACCTTATTCTCAAGCCCTATTCCACGCCCCTCCTGCCTTAGGTAGAGGATAATTCCGGCGCCCTCCTGCACTATTAGCTGCATCGCGCCGGCGAGTTGCTGCCCACAATCACATCTGCGGCTCCCGAAGACATCCCCTGTCAGACACTCCGAATGTAGCCTAACAAGGGGCGCATACGAGGTCGGCATCGCCGCTAGATCCCCCCGTATAAGGGCCAGGTGCTCCTTCCCACCAACATCATCTGCATACACGGTGGCCTGAAATGGTCCAAAGTCGGTTGTAACCTCGCCTGTACTAAGTTGTCGCACCGCTATCTCATTAAGGGTCCTGTAGTTACGGATCGCTTCGATGCTAGTGATACGAAGCCCATGCTTACGTGCAAAATCTAATAGCTGCACCCCGCGCGCCATACTACCGTCGGCGTTTAGTATCTCACAGAGGATTCCAGATGGGGTTATTCCTGCCAGGCGCGCTAGATCAAAGACCCCCTCAGTATGCCCCTTGCGCCCCAGCACCCCGGCTTCATTAGCTATAAGGGGAAAGACATGCCCGGGGCTAACGAAGTCACTAGCGCAAGACTCAGGCTCTATCATCTTGCGCATTGTATAGGCGCGCGCTGCCGCGGTTACACCGAACGGCACAACGTCTCTATGATCAAGGCTGATGGCAAAGGGGGTCTGGAATTGGGAGTTGTTATTGAGCACCTGTAGGGGCAGGTTTAGACGGTGCGCGATATCCCCGGCTACACTAACGCAGATTAGTCCACGCGCCTCTGTCATAAGGAAGGCGACTGATTCTGCCGTGACTGCCTCCGTTGCAAAAAATATATCGCCCTCGTTCTCGCGGTCGTTATCATCAACAACGATTACGCCCTTACCGCTCTTAAAGTCGGCTAGCACATCTTCAAATGAATCAAGTGGTAATGGATCTGCGGCATGACTAATTGTTACAGCCATGAGATTTCCAGAGCTATCCGTTGCCGATCTGCTTGTCGGTCTCGGCGTCATTACCTGGTGTTCCAAGGCTCTGCAGCGCATCAACGAATTGATTTACATCTGAGAACTCACGATATACCGAGGCAAATCGCACATATGCTATCTTATCGAGTTTCCGTAGCTCATCCATAACGGCTTCACCCACGACACGGCTATCGACCTCTTTTAGGCATAGCTCCTGCGCCCGTTTTTCGACCGATTCAACCGCTGCATGAATCGCCTCAGTACTTACAGGGCGCTTCTCGCAGGCTCGTCTGAATCCACCCAATATCTTCTCGCGATCAAAAATCTCGCGACGACCATCCTTTTTGATAACTACTGGCAAGATAAGCTCAACCCTTTCGTAGGTTGTAAAGCGAAATCCACAATCTTGGCATTCACGCCGACGGCGAATAGCCCCAGCGTCGCTGCGTGAATCGGTTACCGATGTTTTTTCAGAGTTGCATTTTTGACAGAACATGCTTTTTACTCTTTCCTACGATACGAGACGATGCCTATAGAGTGGAAAGCCCTTGCTGAGCTCCTGTACCCGACTGTGTATCGAGCTCAAGTTACCCTCATTTCCTACGTTTCTAAGCGCCTCTAGGATAAAAGCCGCTATCTGCTCCATCTCTTTTACCCCCATACCGCGAGTTGTCAGGGCTGGAGTTCCAAGTCGCACACCGCTACAGATAGCTGGTGGCTGCGGATCAAAGGGAACCGTATTTTTATTGCCGGTTATTCCAACACTATCCAAGGTCTCCTCTCCGACCTTACCTGTTACACCGACTGGACGCAGATCTACCACAAGCATGTGGCTATCGGTTCCACCAGATACTACCTGCAAGCCACGTTTGATCAGAGCATCAGAGAGAGCTTGCGCATTCTCAACGACTCGCGCCGCATAGATCTTAAAATCAGGAGAAAGTGCCTCCTTGAACATAACCGCCTTGGCAGCGATCGTATGCATGTGCGGTCCACCCTGTAGTCCGGGGAAGATGGCTTTATTGATCGCCTTGCGATGGATCTCCCTGCCCATCACCATGCCTGAGCGTGGACCTCGTAGAGTTTTATGCGTGGTGGTTGTCACGATATCCGCATAATTGACTGGTGATGGATATGCACCTCCAGCGATCAGCCCAGAATAGTGCGCGATATCTGCCATCAAAATAGCCCCAACCTCATCTGCTACTTCACGGAAGAGCTTCCAATCGATCTTCCTTGAGTACGCTGTAGCACCTGCGATAATAAGCTTCGGCTTATGTTGATGCGCGAGTGACCTGACCTGCTCGGGATCGATTAGACAGTCCGATGGCCGCAAGCCGTATCCAATTACGTTATAGTGCCGACCAGAAAAATTTACGGGACTGCCGTGCGAAAGGTGTCCACCCTGATCAAGGCGCAATCCCATAAAGGTATCGCCTGGCTTAAGGAAGGCCTCAAACACGGCCTGATTAGCCTGCACACCTGAGTGCGGCTGTACGTTTGCAAAATCAGCACCGAAGAGCTCACACGCTCTTGCGCTTGCAAGGTTTTCAACCTCATCAACAACCTGACATCCCCCGTAGTAGCGCTTTCCAGGTTGCCCCTCAGCGTATTTATTAGTCAGTACAGAGCTCATCGCTTCGAGCACAGCCTCGCTTACGAAGTTCTCGCTTGGGATCATCTCAAGCCCGTACTCCTGGCGCACCGTTTCCCGTTGGATTAGGTTGTAGATCTCAGGGTCAACTTCATTCAGCTTTCTGCTACGGGACTCATACGATGGTGTTGTGGCGCTCATCTAAAAACTCCGGAATGTACGAACAAAAAAGGGACCTCGAAGGGTCCCTAGAGCATATCAAATTCATCTCTACAATGAGGGATGAACTTTATATGCTCGCATCAGTTAGTTCTTTGACTGGATGTACTTAGTTACATCATCCACTGTCTGGATCTTCTCAGCGTCCTCGTCTGGAATCTCCATCTCGTATTCCTCTTCGAGGGCCATAATCAACTCAACGATATCGAGAGAATCTGCACCAAGGTCCTCAATGAATGAGGCCTGTGGAGTAACTTCCTCCAGGCTGACACCAAGTTGGTCTACAATAATCGACTTAACGCGCTCTGAAATCTCTTCAGGTGTTGCCATGAAACCGTTCTCCTAAATGGTACTTTAATAAATTTACGACGAATCGACTTGGTCATACTTCGAAGGCTGTTGCCTGAAAGATATCTCATTCAAGCCCTACCCTCGATCTCAAACAAGCCTCTTTCAGAAGGCTTCTGACCTCGAACGTCGAATAGACCCGAATCTAATTAGACCAGGGACTAATAGTCAAGAGGTTGAGGCTTAACTATACTACTACTACCTAATAATAAGTAGTTATAGAGGCCATATAGTCATAGCGCAGGGGTACCCTTAGGCTAAACACCCCCTTTTAGAGCTGAAACTCATCTTTTGGGTGATATTATTGGGAAACATACTCTTAATCTGCCACCATAACGGTTAAGAACAGGGCCAGAGAAGGGATATAGAGGGGATATGCGGCAAGAAAATGACAAATCCAGTAGGAACCGAGACTCTGGGCCAGGGCCATACAATCCAACTATATATGATATCAACGTGCTTAATGATGCACTCGGCCTTCCAAGCAACTCAGGGACCAATGATATTGCAAACTCCCTTTCTGCACTACTAAAGAGGGCTAAAACGCTTGCACTAGGCGGCCTAGCTGCTACCTGTCTAACAAAGATTGAGAACGCCTATCTACCAGCCAAAGCAGGCGAGCTAGCCTTTATCGCCGGTATCCAGGTCCCCTCAGAGAAGGACCTAACCGAGATCGTAAATATGACCCGTATCCTTAAATCACTAGTCAATAACTTTAAACCAGTACCCCTCCAGGTAAGTCCAGCTCCTAATGATGGGCAGAGTTTATGCTTTCCTACAGTGCCTCTACTGGAGCTCCCCCTTAACTCGGATATACTACAGAAGAAGGCGCTAGAGTTTCTTAAACAGGAGGGTATCCTCTACCCGGAGGCCAAAAAAGATGTTCCTCCAGATCCCTCTCTACTTAAGAAACACAACTTAGAGTGGAAGTGGAGCAACGAAAGAAAATCGTGGGAGCCGGCAACGATGGGGGGGCGAATCTCGCTCTTACGGGGAAACCTTACTTACTTTGAAAAGTATATAACCCCAGAAAACTATAAGCGCACCCCTGAATGCGTTAGATTTATTAGAGATCTAACTGGCATTTTAAACAAAGCCGAGATTCTGCAAGACGCAAGATTGGGCGCTAACTTCGTGCCACAATTCGAAAAACATCGCCGTGCTGCACTCTATCGACTCTGTGCAGCTACAAGAGAAGAGTAGCTGCGTGGCAACTACATATACATCCCGCCGTTAATCCCAATCACCTGTCCGGTAATATAGGCCGCGCTATCGGATGCCAGGAACGAAACCAATTCAGCCACCTCATCTGCCTGTCCGTAACGGGCTAGCGGAATAGCCTTCATATGCTCCGCTTTAAGCTTCTCATCGAGTGTGGCGGTCATATCGGTCTCGATAAATCCCGGCGTGATAGCGTTAACTGTGATATTACGTGAGGCTAGTTCCTTAGCCATCGCCTTCGTCATGCCGATCATACCGGCCTTTGATGAGACGTATGGAGTCTGTCCAGCGTTACCCATCTCTCCTACAACGGAGCTGATATTTACTATACGGCCCCACCTGGACCTAATCATGAGCTTCGCCGCTGCGCGCGCGCAGAAGAACGAACCGTTAAGATTAACGGCGAGGGTTGCCATCCAATCTTCGTCCTTCATGCGCAGCAAAAGTCCATCTCGCGAAATGCCTGCGTTGTTGACCAGGATATCGAGCTGTCCGTGCTGGGCTTTGATCTCTGTGAAGGCCGTATCTACCGCTGCGCTGTCCTGTACTGGGAACTGGCGCAACTCTCCATCACTACCAACCTCACGGATTGCGTCTAAGGTCTGCTGTGCGGCGTCCGGTGATGATGAGTAGTTTACGATCACATACACACCGCGCTTAGCAAGCGTTAACGCTATGGCGCGTCCAATTCCGCGCGATGCTCCGGTGACTAAGGCTATCTTTCTCTTATTTTCTGTCATCTTCTCCTCCTGTAGAAACCTTCCCTGCCCTCTCATCCTTAGGAGCACGCACTTTTTTTTCAAAGACACGCGACCATCCGTTACCGCCATCGTGGTCGACCTCACCTACCTTCGCATCAAGGTGGCTTAAGGCTACACTGAGCTTCTCCATGACCGCCTCATCCACAAATTTCTGGGCTACGCGGATGCCGTTCATTACAGCCCGACTAGAGGATGAGCCGTGGCACTTAATAGCTATCTGTCCGAGCCCAAGTAGCGGAGCTCCCCCATAGGCAGAGGGATCAAGCTTATCCTTAAAGACGCTCTTAAGAACTGGCTTTGCGAGCCAGAGTCCTATCTTAGCACGCAGGCTCTTCTCGACCATGGCCTTAACCGACTCAACAACGAGGCCCACACTGCCCTCCATGGCCTTAAGCACGATGTTCCCTACGAATCCGTCGCAGACTACAACGTCCACCACATCGCGTGCGATATCGCGTCCCTCAACGTAACCGATGAAGTTAATCCCCTCTACCTCTGAGAGCATCGTTGCTGCCGAGCGGATAATATCGTTACCCTTGGTTGGCTCCGTCCCGTTTGAAAGAAGGGCTATACGGGGCTTTTCGCACCCTAGCGCAGCCATTGCATAGTGATGCCCCATCAACGCAAATTGAACGAGCTGGAAGGCTTGGCATCCAGTGTTTGCGCCGGAATCAAGGAGTACTGTTGGGGTTCCAGAGACACCCTTCGGAATAAGCGAGGCGATCGCGGGTCGTGCGATTCCTGGCAACGTTCCTCCAACGAACACACCTGCAGCCATAATAGCTCCGGTGTTACCTGGGCTAACCACTGCTGAGGCCTTACCTGCCGCTACAAGCTCAAACGCAACGCGGATAGAGGAGTCCTGCTTGCCACGAATTGCAAGCCCTGGAGACTCATCCATGCCGATTACCTGCGAGGCGTGCTGGACAGTGATAGGAAGATTGGAGAGATCGGGATAGGTGGAGAGCAGCTCATTTAGCTGCTTCTCATCCCCTACAAGGATCGACGGAATACCGGTAGCGCGAGCTGCATCAACTGCACCCTGCACCACCACCTTTGGGCCATGATCTCCACCCATCGCATCGAGCGCTATAGGAAGCATCATTTTGGACTGACTCTCAGATTTGGAGGTCACGCGTTATATCTCAGACACCATTTAGGCGGCCGTTTTTTCTGCACTAACCACTTTACCGCGGTATGTTCCGCAGCCACCGCAAGCACGGTGAGGAAGTACAGGCTCCGCACACTTTGGACATATATTCGCATAAGTGCGAGTTAGGGCGTGATGAGAACGCCGCATATTTCTTTTTGAACGGGAGGTTCGTTTTTTAGGAACTGCCATAAATCACAACCGGAATCGAAAAAATCGCTAGTTAAGAGGTGAGTTTGTAGCACGCTTTGCGTGCGTAATTCAACCCTACCACTCCCTACTTCCATGGGTTAATGGATGAGAGATCGGTACAAACGGGTATTTGCTCAGAAAACTCCTGATGCAAAGAAGGTAAGCACCTAGAAACCCTATGAAAATGCTAATTTCAGTAAGGCCGAATGGAATTGAGTTTGGGCTCATCTCTGGCATAATAATAAGGTATCTATCGAGCCACACCCCGGTCATAAGCACCACACAGACAACTGCATAGGTAACGCGGTTCTTCTTTAGATCACGACTTAAAAGCGCCACAAATGGGATTATAAAAGACATCGGGAACACAACCCATGCCAACCCCATCCACGGAAACTCCCGCGTACGGAGGATCATCCACTGCGTCTCCTCAGGGAGATTGCCGTACCACTGAGTAAGAAACTGTGACCAGAACATATATCCCCACAACATACAGAACCCCAGACAAAGCTTGCCTAGATCCCAGAACTGCTGTGTCGTAATTAATTCACCGAAGGCTTTCTTCTTTCTTGCAAAGTACATCGTCATAAGCGCCAGCCCGGCCCAGGCGATGTAGATCTGGCTGATAAAGATAAATGCACCGAAGAGGGTCGAAAACCAGGTCTGGTTCTGCCCCATGATCATCTCAAATGCAAATAACGACACGATAATTGCGTACATAAATACAATGACTGGAGCTGTAGTCGACATCTTACGCTGTAGCGGAATAACCTCACGCTCAGCTCCCTTCCAACCGCGCGTAAGAAATCTGTGAATCGGAAGATCCCAACGTCTTTCGTCCTTGGCGCGCTCACGAGCGAGTCCAACGTCACCACGTAGGGAGAGTCCAACAAAGCGCGCCATCATAAAATAGAGCGCGAAAAACAGGACTGAGAAACGCACGTAAACGAACTCAGGATCCATCCACATCTCTCGCCCTGGCATCGGATGACGACCCCAGTAGAATATGTACTCACGCCCAAAATAGGTGATAAGGAACATCACGAACGCTACGGGTAGATAAGCTACGTTTGCCTCTGCGATGCGTCGTACCGGAGCGCCCCACTTTGCGCGCACAATCTGCATGATAACCGTGGTCATCACTCCACCAAGCGCTAACCCCTGAAAGTAAACTGCATTGACGTAGAATGCGCCCCAAGTGGTGGCTGCATCACCGAACATCAGGTTATAGGAAAAAACGACTACTCCGAGATATATCATCGCCCAAAGGTATAGGTAGGTTTTTGTCTTGATAGATATCGGACCAGCATCAACCACCTTCTCGATGCTTACTGGAACCGTGTGTACATGCGACATATTATTACCCTTACTGATTTACAGATTGCTGATTCTTAACGTAGTTCACGATATCCCAGTGCTCTGTTGGAGAGAGCTTCCACCCGTGGCCTGGCATAAGACGGATTCCGAAATGGATCGTGGCGTAGATATTTGCATCACTGCGCGTTTTATACATATCGAGGGTCAGATCGGGAGGGGTCTGGAGCGCCTTTGCTCCAACTAGCCCAGGGGCATAAGGCTTCTTGCTGATATCGCCGTGACACGGCAGGCAGTTAATAGCAAACAAGCGCTTACCATGCGTAATTGAATTGGCATCACCTGGCAAAGGATTAGTGAGCTTCTCTGCTGCCTCTCTTGATGCAACGTAGTAGTCCGACATTCCGATTGCAACTGTGCCTGGAACCTTGTCACGCATAATCGCACCGGTACGCTTCTGTACGTCCACCATATCGTCGTTGAACGGAAGCGCCCTTACCTCTCCTGTTAGAAGCAACCCAGCTACTACTACAACAACAACCGCTTTTATCTTATTAAAACGAGCCACGCTCATTCGCCCCTCACCTCAAATTACAAGCTATCCCTAACGTCAACCTCATCTGCGCCAGAATCAAAAAGGTGCTTTTTAACACCCTCTACCTGATTACCGGTGCAAGCTACAACCACTCCAAACTTATCATGTGAAAACCGGGGGTCATACCCTGCGGTACGGAGCACGCTCGGGATCTTACAAAAGATAAAGATCGCCAGCAGGGTACCGAGCCCTCCAAACAGGATGGTCCACTCATACCCAGGCACAAAGAAGGCTGGAACCGATACAATGTTCTTGGCTGAAGTTCTCATCGGCCAATCCAATGAACACAGGATAGCTAGTGCAAAACCGCAGCAGCAACCGATAAAGGCGCATGTTAACGATATTATCCGCACCGGGCTCTTCTGCGGGTAAGTAACCTCCTCAATCTCATGGCGCGGCACTGGCGAATAGAGGCGATAATCAAACTTCTCTGATTGCACCTGCTTGACCGCATTCAGGGCGTCATCCATGAATGTAAATATTCCAACAACTGCTCTACTTGAAGATTCAACCATATATTTAGATCCCTTTTAGTGCCCCGCGTTAGCGTGTGTCGCCATGCCGTGACTGTGCCCGTCATCTGCGTTCCTCATCGGCGGTGGCAAGATCTCTTTAATCTCAACTATAGCCACCGATGGAAAGAACTTAATAAAGAGGGTCATCCACATACCGAACCACCCGAACGCTCCAAGCGTAATACCGACCTCTATCCATGAGAAGTTATAACCACCCCATGCTGCAGGGATAAACTCCCTCGTCAGAGACTGGAAGATGATATTAAAGCGCTCTAGCCACATGCCTATGTTGATAAAGATGGAGAGCACGAATAAGAACGCGATATTAGTCCTAAGAGACTTAACCCAGAGGAGCAGTGGGAATATACAGTTACAGAAGGTCATGCCCCAGAACGCCATCCAGAACTCCCCGAACGGCCTAAACCAGAACTGAAAGCGCTCGAACTGATTGTTACTAAACCATGCTATGTAAAACTCGGTGAGGTAAGCGTAAGTCACCACGCCGGAGGTCATCAAGATCAGCTTGCTCATAGCATCGAAGTGAAACGGTGTGATCAAGCGCTCCAGCCCAAAAGCCTTCCGCAACGGAATAATTAGCGTGATAACCATGCCAACCCCAGAGAAGATAGCACCTGCAACGAAGTACGGCGGAAATATAGTCGTGTGCCAGCCTGGAACTATACTCATCGCGAAGTCCCATGATACCACCGAGTGCACCGACACTACGAGCGGTGTAGCAAAAGCCGCGAAGATTAGATACGCCGCGGTATAGTGCTTCCACTGCGTGTGGCTATTACGCCAACCGAGCGATGTTACACCGTACAGAACCTTGCGGAACTTGGTAGTAGCACGGTCGCGGGCCGCCGCTATGTCGGGGATAAGTCCAACAAAGAAAAAGGTAGCTGAGATCGTAAAGTACGTTGACACTGCGAATACGTCCCAGAGAAGAGGCGAGCGAAAGTTCGGCCAAAGGGCTCTCTGGTTTGGATACGGCATAAGCCAGAGCGCATACCATGGGCGTCCAAGGTGGATGATCGGAAATAGTCCGGCGGTCATAACCGCAAACACCGTCATCGCCTCCGCCAATCGGTAGATCGGTTGTCTAAAAGAGGCCCTAAAAAGATAGAGAACTGCAGAGATAAGGGTTCCGGAGTGTGCGATACCGACCCAGAATACGAAGTTCGTAATGTAGGTTCCCCATCCGATCGGACTGCTCTTGCCAGATTCACCGAATCCGCTCCACATCTGATAAAACCAGCATGAAGCCCCCATGGCGAGAAAAGCTAGGCAGGTAAAGAGCAACAGGTACCAGCCGGTCCCTGGTGGCTCAAGCATCTTGAGAACCGTATCGTTAACCTCGGCGTAGGTTAGCGGAGCTTCTTTCTTTGGGTCATGCGTGTGCTGATTATGTTTCATACGTAAGATTCTCTTCTGAAGCTCTCTAATCCCTAAGCCTTATAACGAATATCATTAAGGTAGCTCACCGATGGCTGCGTATTAAGGTGGTGATTTAGCACCTTGTATGCGCGCTCATGCTTAGCAAGCTTACTTACTCGACTGTTTGGATCCTTAAGGTTACCGAAGGTCAACGCCTGTGTTGGACAGGTTTGAACGCATGCCGGTGTAATCTCTCCATCCTCAACCATTCGTCCAAGATCCTTAGCGATATCCTTAGCCCCAACGATACGTTGAACACAGAAGGAGCACTTCTCCATCACACCAGCGGTTCTCTTGGTCACATCCGGATTAAGCTGCCAATCAAGCAGCTCAGGCCACTCATATTGGAACCAATTAAAGCGCCGAACCTTGTACGAACAGTTGTTGGCGCAGTATCTAGTTCCCACGCAACGGTTGTATACCATTGCGTTCATACCCTCTTCGTTATGGTAGGTGGCATAAACTGGACAAACCGGCTCACACGGAGCGTTTTGGCAGTGCTGACACATCATCGGCATAAAGCTAACCTTGAGCTCCTCACCCCCATCCTCGGTTTTAATCTTATCGTAGTAGCGCTCGATTCGGATCCACGCCATCTCTCGACCCTGCGAGACGACCTTCTTTCCAACTACCGGGATATTGTTCTCGGCAGAGCATGCGACAACGCATGCTGAGCATCCGGTACATGCTGCGAGATCAATCGTCATCCCCCACTGGTAAAGGGGATGCTCCCTCTGCTCATACATCTGCTTGGGTTCGTGGTGTTCCCCGTATCCAGCAGCATGCTCATCACCGTGTGCATGCGCTGCCGCTTTGCCGGTGATAATTGTGGTACGGGCCAGTTCGCGTCCCTCCTGTGAACTAAACTCCTGGGTAACAACCAGATTACCTGAGCCTAGGCCGCGCATAACCTTAACCGCACCTCCAGTAAAGGCGAGCGTATCAACACCGCGCGCGAGCCCCTTTGAAATGAGCGAGTAGACGCTACCACCTTGGCCACTGTTCTGTGCGTAGCGGCCATAGGCCGAGTGCCCCTGTCCAAACGGAATAGCTACGATGCCGGCATGCACGTGTTCGGTGACGTATGCAGGCAGATGCACCTCTCCGTTGTCGGTACGAACGATAACAGCATCACCCTGTGCTATGCCTAGATCCTTTGCGGTATCTGGATGAAGCTCCGCCCATGCTCCCCATACAGCCTGGGTAATCGGATCTGAGAGCTCCTGCATCCATGGTCGATTAGCTGCGCGACCATCGAAGGTCTTAACCGATGGATACGGATAGAGCGCAAGTTCACCGTGATGCAACGCCTTTACGCTCTTACCGAAGGTTAGGGAGAATACGGCTGGATTGATGCTTGGAGTAACACTACTCAAGCCGTTTGTGTTTGTGTCTGGGAAGTACCCACCCTTTTCAAGACTGGCGCGCCAGAAGCTCTCGCTATCGAGGGGGCTCTTACCAACGGTCGCCTTGAGAAAGCTCGACTTTACATAAGCATCAAACGTTGCTGTATCACCGGCTATCTGCTTGTTAGCAAGTGAAGCGAGCGTAAGCAGAACATCTCCAACGCTCTTTGTATCAAAGATCTGCCGCATCGCTGGCTGCATCAGAGAGACGCCACCGTTACTCTGCGTTACGTAGCCCCAATCCTCAAGCGAGGTGTGCACTGGCAGAACGTAATCAGCCATCTGCGCGGTCTCATCTAGGTGGCTTGCTAGCGCCACTACTAAGCCGACCTTCTTGCCCTCACCCTTGATGCCAACTCTATTAACTGCGTACTCGTAACCAAAGGCATCTGGAAAGGTGAACTGTGGATTAGTGCCGCATGTAATCAACAGGTCAACCTTACCTGCCTGCATATCATCGATAGTAGCAGAAAGTTGCGCTGCCGATGATTTCGGTGTGCTAACCGCTGCGATATCGATGGTCTTGCCAACGTTACCAAGCATCACGTTAAGGATATTAACTGCGACGAGTAGCGGCAGCGGATCGTGCGTTGCTGTAGCTGCTCCACCGGCTAATACAAGGGATGAATCAGACTCGCTCAGGTACTCTGCTACAAGCAGCAGCTTGGCCTTTGGAATTCCGGTCTGCTCCTCAATCTCTGTTGGAGAGATCCCGCGGCTAAGTTGCGTGAGCTTTGATTTAACATCCTCACTTAGGCCCTTGGTGCGGCCCCTTTCAAGCATCGCTCCGATCAGGAACAATGCTATGCGAGCCTCTGAACCAACGTTGGATTTAAGCCAGAGATCGGCGTTCGCTCCGGTTAGGGAGAGGCGTGGCTCAACGTGCACGAAACGAAGCGGCTTCTCTGCGCGACGCGCATCGGCCCACTGCCGCGCATACCCAACCGGATTGGCCCAGGTCTCAAGAAAATCAGCGCCAAAGTTAACAACAACTTGGGCCTTATCGATAGCAAAGGTCGGAACACCGTAAACGCCGTACACCATCTCGGCAGCCTTTGCGACCGCGACCGGCTGCATCGGGTCCCATACGACCTGCGAAAATCCAAACTGTTTTGCGAAAGATCCTGCCAGGTCTGAATAGCCCGACTGTAACTCGCCTGTAAGAAGCACCTTCTTGTTGGTAGAATTGGTGAGCGCCTCACCGATCTTGCCATAGACCTCTTCCCAGGTGGTTGGTTCAAACACGGGGCCGGTTGCAGAGGTGCGAACCTTCTTAAGGGGCTGACGGATACGATCTGGATCGTAGAGCGACTGCAATGATGCCTGACCAAGCGCGCAGAGGCTGCCTCGGTTGACCGGACTATGAGGATTACCCTCAATCTTAACTGCACGTCCCTCACGGGTACGAACACGGATACCACAACCGGCTGAGCACTCCGTACAAGTAGAGCTGTACCAAACCGAAACACCCGGTATCTGCTCGGGGATGCCCTTTACGTTAGGGAGGATCTTCTGCTCAACTGGATTTGCGCAGGCCGCAGCGCTGAGCGCCGTTGTTGCTCCGAGAACCTGTAGAAAGCGCCGCCTAGAGATCTGGACTAACCCTGCTCCAGTTTCTGTCACGCTCTGCTCACCTTGGCTGCTTCCGTTTAACTGAACTATCTTGCCTTCCATCTCGAGACCTTTAAAAAACGCCCGTTGTATTTCTTAAACTTTTAGCTGCTAACCCTTAGCGCCTAACACTTAACGATGACCGTGGCACACTAAACAATCGATACTTGCGCCGCGCTCACGGTGGCAACTTATGCACCACCCCATCTTCATCGATGATACTCGCTCTACCTGCGCCATCTCCGGTATCTGTCCGTGACACTCCTGACAGGTAACACCCGCCTTAACGTGTCGTTTGTGGTTGAATTTAAGGTAGTCTGGCATGACGTGCACCTTTACCCATGGGATAGGTTCTGCTCGCTTATAGTAATCCTTAAGCTTTACGATATCCGCCTTACCCTGCTCGCTTTTGCCTGCAACCAATGCTGCGTGACAACCCATACAGGTCTCCTCCTCTGGGATAGCTGCATAGGCTGCCTTGCTGACAGACCAGTGGCAGTACTGACACTCCATGCGGTTCTGCTGAACGTGGATAACGTGACTGAAGTGAATCGGCTGCTCCGGGCTATAACCACGGAGACGCGGTGGCGGGCCGAACCAACGAAAGTGATCCGTTAGGTTAAGGTCCCACAGGGCGGCCTGCCCATCGTTGTACACCCCAGTGCGCACACCAAGGGCGGGATATGATGGCGCGCTCGCTGCTGCGACCGGTTGCGCGGTAGCCTCTTCACTCCCCTGCTGAGATCCAAGGGTAAAAATAGCAAGTGCCAGAACACTCGCCGCTACAAATGCAATTCTGATTTTTTTTATCATGGGTGACGCTGATATTTCATGAACACGCCTAGCTCTACCGCTTCCAACATCTGGAAAACGGCTGCTTTTAATGTCCACCTACAATACATGTAAGCCGAAGCCTGCACCGACAGACCTGAGGGTCCTGTTTAGAAACAACGGTGGGTCTAACAACCCGCACTAGCAACCGGCCTAACGACCTAGAAGTAATGGAAAACGTCGTCCCCCCTGTACCTCAAATAACGTTGGGGTGAGCTTCTATATAAGATCTAGATCGAATTTAGAAATAAGGGAATATCCCATGGTAATAAAACAGTGTTTTTGCATCGATGGTTGCATAGATCTTCGCTAGTGTGTGCACTATGAAGACCCCCCAGACCCTCTCTTTAATCAACGGTGAGCTCTGTTGTGCATCCTCGGGTGCCACCTTTGCGGTCACAAATCCAGCTACGAACGAGCTGCTTGCGCACGTTCCGCTGCTCGATGCAGAGCAGATAGATGGCGCTATCACTGCGGCCAATAATGCCTTTATCCCCTGGAAAAGCCGCCCTGCCCGTGAGCGTGCAACTTTTTTGCGAACTCTTGGTGACCTGCTTATACATAACAGTGAGAGCTGCGCCCGCATCCTCACCCTCGAGCAGGGCAAACCGCTCAAAGAAGCGCTAGGAGAGGTTTCTTACGCTGCAAATTATCTTTACTGGTTTGCGGAGGAGGCTGTACGGGTGTACGGCGATATTATTCCATCGGACTCGCCCACAAAACGGATCCTAGTCTTAAAGCAACCGATCGGTGTTGTCGCAGCAATAACCCCCTGGAACTTTCCAATCGCGATGCTTGCTCGCAAAATGGCTGCGGCTTTGGCAGCGGGCTGCACATTTATCGCAAAACCTGCCCCTGAAACGCCCCTGTCGGCCCTATTTCTTGCTGAACTTTGCCAGCAAGCTAAGCTGCCGGCTGGTGTTGTAAATATCATCACCGGGGATGCCGAGCTGATTGGTAAGCAATTAATGCGGTCAGAGCTAGTCAGAAAGATTAGCTTCACTGGCTCAACCGAGGTTGGAAAGATCCTTATTAGAGAATCGGCTAATACGGTAAAGAAACTAACGTTGGAGCTTGGCGGCAACGCACCATTGATCGTCTTTGAGGATGCCTATCTAGACAAGGCGCTTACGGGTGCTATCTCAGGTAAGTATAGAAACGCGGGTCAAACCTGTATCTGTATTAATCGCTTCCTAGTGCACGAGAAGATCTCTGAAAAATTCACAGAGCGTTTAGTGAGCCGTTCGCGTGAACTTATTCTAGGTAACGGGCTTGATGAAAAAACAGATCTTGGTCCCCTAATCTCCGATCAAGCGTGCGCTAAGGTCTCTGCTCTTGTCAGTTCAGCACTCCGTGAGGGCTCAACCTTGGCGCTTGGTCCGGCTCCTGATGCTGGTTCACGTTTTATCTCGCCAGTGGTGCTTACAAACGTGCGGCCATCGATGCAGATCTGGCAGGAGGAGATCTTTGGCCCAGTATGTACGATTACGACCTTTAAGAGCGAGGCTGAGGCGATCTCGCTTGCGAACGATACAACCTACGGACTTGCTGCGTACCTATATTCTAGCAACCTCAGCCGTGCTCTAGCGCTTGCTGAGCAGCTAGATTTTGGCATGGTTGGGATCAATGACACCGCTATATCAGCAGTTCAGGCCCCCTTTGGCGGCGTGAAACAGTCCGGCTTTGGACGTGAGGGCAGCAGGTACGGAATCGATGATTACCTGGTGTTAAAGTACCTTTCGGTGGGGGAGTAGGAATCTGTTATCCTCTCAGCAGTTGCTATACCCTCAAACAACTCTGGCGCGGATGTTTTGCTATAGCCCGCGCCCCAATACCGTATCCTTTGCAAGCGCCCCCATCTCTCGATAGTCGAGCGTATAGTGCAGCCCCCTACTCTCCTTACGCTCAAGGGCGCTCCGGATCACAAGCTCTGCAACCAGGCTTAAGTTTCTTAGCTCAAGTAGGTCCGAAGTTACGATACAGCTATGGTAGTACTCCTGAATCTCTCTACGCATTAGCTCTATTCTGTGTAGCGCGCGCTCAAGCCGCTTGGTGCTTCGAACGATACCAACGTAGTTCCACATCGTTCTACGAATCTCGTCCCAATTCTGGGTAATTACAACCTGCTCATCGCTATCAACGGCGTTGCCAGGGTCCCATGGCCGCGGCGTGGCCTCGACCCGATATCGCCCGCGGTGCTCAATCGCATGCAGCGCTGCGCGGTGACCAAACACCACCCCCTCAAGCAGCGAGTTAGATGCAAGTCTGTTAGCGCCGTGTAGTCCGGTACAGGCACACTCCCCTGCAACATAGAGATCGATAATGTCAGTTCTGCCCTCACGATCACTTACCACTCCACCACACAGGTAGTGTGCGGCAGGAACAACCGGTACCGGCGCCGTGGTGATATCAAAGCCGTAAGAGAGGCAGCGTTGATAGATGGTCGGAAAGTGGCCTTTGATAAATCCCGCATCACGGTGCGAGATATCTAGCAACACGTGCTCATCACCATGAGTTTTCATCTCATAGTCTATAGCCCGTGCGACGATATCGCGCGGCGCAAGCTCCCCCAGCTCGTGATACCTATGCATAAATGGCTCACCATTAATGCGCAGAAGCTTTGCACCCTCGCCACGCATCGCCTCGGTCAATAGATAGCTCTTAGCCTGTGGATGAAAGAGGCAGGTCGGATGAAACTGAAAGAACTCCATATTAGCTACGCGCGCGCCGGCACGGTAACACATAGCGATTCCATCACCTGTGGCAACATCGGGGTTAGATGTATAGAGATAGATCTTTCCCGCTCCTCCGGTTGCAACAAGTACCTTATCGGCTAATACCACCTCAATCACACCACCCTTAAGAACGTAGGCACCAAGCACCTTGCTCGGCCCAGAGAGGTTCGGGTTAATCTTACCTGTCGTGATTAGGTCAACCGCATTTGAGTCGGTAATGAGCTGGATATTAGGGTGCTGCTGCACGGCCTTTAACAGGGCGCTTTGAATCTCACTTCCCGTTGTATCCCCGGCATGAAAGATACGACGCCGAGAGTGTCCCCCCTCGCGGTGCAGGTGATAATCACCGCTATCATCAAGATCAAATTTAGTTCCGAGATCTACCAACTCCTGAACACGCGCCGGACCCTCACGCACAACAAGCTCGACGATCTCTTGATTACAGAGCCCGGCCCCACATTTAAGGGTGTCTTCAATGTGCAGCTCGGGGGAGTCGTCCGGTTGATGAACCGCTGCGATTCCCCCCTGGGCCCATAAGGTAGATGAGGAGCGCGTGTCACGCTTAAAAAGGATCGCAACGCTCCCGTGCTCAGCAACCTTCAGGGCGTAGCTAAGGCCTGCGATGCCGCCCCCAATTACAAGGAAATCGTAACGGTTCATAACAAGGGCAAATTCCAATCTTTAGCAGCCCTAGATCTGCATATTACTTGTGTGCGCATAAATATCCCACTAGAATCTTTTAATTATATGAACGTACATAACCCGCTACTTACTCGATCTTCACATATCCCCTTTGACTCCTTTAAGCCAGAACATATCGCACCGGCGGTAGATGTGCTGCTAGAAGCGACTACTAAGGAGCTTAATCTGATTAAGCGCGTGTCGGGGGCCCGCACCTTCGAGAATACCATGCTTGCGTTCGATAACTTGGCTCTTAATCTCGATTTTGCCATCGGGATCGTCTCGCACCTTGAATCGGTCGCAACCACTACTCAGTGGCGCGCAGCTTACAACGAGGTGCTTCCTAAGATAACTGAATTTAAATCAAACCTTATTCTCGACGAGGGGCTATGGAACGCCCTTAAAGAGTACTCAAAAAGTGCGGAAGCAACCAGCTTAGTGCGAGAGAGGGCGCGATTCCTAGTCAAGTCGCTCGAGGACTTCAGAAGAAATGGCGCCGATCTCTCCCCCGAAAAAAAGGCGCTACTCTCTCAGATCAACACGGAGCTTGCTAAACTTACGAACTCATTTTCACAAAATGCCCTGGATGCCACAAACGCATTCGAGTTTATGATTACGAATGAGGGCGATCTTGCCGGACTCCCCGTAAGCGCTATTGAGATGGGGCGAGCCTCTGCTGATTCCAAGGGGCTACCGGGCTGGCGCTTTACCCTACAGGCTCCAAGCTACATGGCTATTATGACCTATGCCGATAGCGCCCAGATCCGCGAAACATTTTACCGCGCCTATAATACCCGTTGCACTACTGGCCAATTCGATAACGTGCCCAACCTTTACCGCATCCTTGAACTGCGCCACCAGGAGGCTACCTTACTTGGGTTTAAGGATTTTTCTGATTTTACATTAGCAGATCGCATGGCGCAGAACGGTGAAACGGCCCTGGCATTTGTCGATAATTTACGCTCCCTCATCGAGCAACACTTCTCTAGGGATCAGGCCGAACTAAAGAGCTTTGTACAGAGCTCGCTGGGAATCGATGCTAAAGCCATCCAGCCGTGGGATGTCGCCTACTACACAGAGAAGATGCGCAAGGCGCACTACGATTTCGATGAGGAGGATCTCCGGCCATATTTTCCACTGCCTCATGTTATGTCGGGCCTCTTTACGATCGTTGAGCGTGTTTTTGGAATCTCCGTCAAACCAAATTTTGAGCTTGCAACATGGGGGCCTGATGTAACGGCCTACTCCGCATTTGATACAACCTCAGGCGCATTAATCGGTTACTTTTATGCAGACCTGCACCCACGTGAAGATAAGCGTGGGGGTGCTTGGATGAACAGCTTTATAAGTCATATACCGAGCGATGGGGAGGCACTACCGCACGTTGGGTTAATGGCCGCTAACTTTACCTCGCCGCAGGATGGCAAGCCCTCTCTCCTGACGCACGACGAAGTAACCACCCTCTTCCACGAGTTTGGTCACCTAATGCACCACCTCTGCTCGACCGTAGCCCTGCGCAGCCACGGCATGGATAGCGTTGCATGGGATTTTATTGAGCTGCCCTCGCAGATATTAGAGAACTGGTGCTGGGAGAAAGAGGCGCTCGATCTAATCTCTAGTCACTATGAAAGTGGTGACAAGCTTCCGGCAGATCTATTCGACAAGGTGAGTAAGGCAAAAAACTTTAGAAGCGCCTCGTTCCTGATGCGGCAGCTTGGCTTCTCAACTACGGATCTTTTGCTGCACCGTTCATATAAGCGCGAACGGGATGGGGATATCCTTCCATACTGTAAACAAATTATAGAGAAATTCTCGTCGCTCCCACTACCTGATGACTTCGGCATGATAGCGGCCTTTACGCACCTCTTTAGCTCCCCGGTTGGATACGCCTCCGGGTACTACTCATATCAGTGGGCTGAGGTACTGGATGCTGATGCGTTCTCCCGTTTCCAGCTAGAGGGTTTTATGAATCCAGCTACGGGAAAGGCCTTTAGGGATACCGTTCTTAGCCAAGGGGACTCGAATGATCCGAACCTACTTTTTAGAGAATTTATGGGGCGAGAGCCAAATACAGCCGCTCTGCTTGAACGGGCTGGGCTTATATAGCCAATAATATCAGGATATTGGTCGATTCTATCTCGCTATTTCCCACCCTCTCTTATCAATTCTCAAGTATTATAGGTAGATCTGCCGACCTTACCCTTCAGAAGAAGCACCCTGCGTATTACTTAGAGGTGCTGCTGTAAGGAGGTTGATAAAAGATGACGGAACAGGACGACCTAATATCTGCGCTAGAGGCCCAGGCCAAGCTTGGCTGGAAGGCTGCCAGCGAACTACTACACCCCTTTGGTCCCGTTGCGGCTAATTTCTCTGAGGCGATCCGCCTACTCGTACACCACTACGAACAGGGGGTAACGATAATCCCACATCCCGGTCAGAACCATATCTTGCGTCTGATGAAGAACAGCACCATCAAGGCTACTTACTACTTCGTTACTAAACAGTATCGGCCCGAGATACTACAGGGCAAGCACCCCCTTACGATCCAGGATCTATTTGAGGCATATGCGCCGATGGATCACGCTGCGATCCTCTCGTACTGCTATCTCTTTCGTAACCTCAGCCGAAAAATAGAGAAGGACGAGTGGGACTACGTACAGACACCGCTCTATGAGGCGCTTGCGGTTGGGGCATGTGCGGGGCTCTGCGTTCCGGAGATCGGTTTTGGTTTTGGATTGCTTGGTCGAGGGCTGCGCTACCTGGCTTTTGCTGCATTTCTGCGTGAAAACAGGCGTGGCTTTAATGAATATAGGCAGCACTTAAAGAGTAGGGATCTTCCCTTTGACATCGAGTTTGAAGAGAGGATGTGGCAATGCAACAACGTGCAGGTCTCGGCTATAATTCTCGAACATATGGGATTCAACCGCTCAATCGCTGGTCAATACGTTGCAGCGGCTGAGCGCGATACTAATGCGCCCCCTGATACGCTCTATGGCGCTCGCTTTCGCATCGCAGAGGCCCTAATTGAATCCTACATGGAGCGTGGAGAGATCCCTCAAAGCTGCCCAGAATGGGTTGGAAAAGATCTCTCCATTCCGATAGAGGTCCGTGCAAAGCTACTAGCCGATCTACGCACCGTCATGTCGGATAGGAATCGTATTGAATGGCTTAACAAAGGAAGCTCCAGCATCAATGCGCAATCAACACCGGAGTTTTTTAATACTTTAAGTGCAGAGGTCTCCGCAAAGGAGCTCTCCCCTTCGTAGCCGCTACACTATGCTAGTGCTGCCCGTATCTGTTCTAGCCAAATAGTTGTTGAAATGAAAAAACACGGCGCGGTTACCCAATATGAGACCGCTACTAAAATTCCATTTACCGGAGAGGCATTACACGTATTGGTCTAAAGCAAATTATGTAATTTGAGAGCTCTATCGGCAAACTCATTATATAACTACTCGAAAGAATGTTGCATCAAATTGAAGTAATCGGCCTGTCTTCTGATTCATAAAACCAGGCTCAATTGACCAGAGCTCAAATCCCCTGTCTTTTGCAAACTGAATAATATCCATGAAATCAGCCTGGCCCTCATACAGAGGTGCAATTGACATTTCAAGCAGCAAGCCGCTGGTACTTTGTAGAAGCGACTTCGCCCCTTTGAGCACCTGCATTTCAAAACCTTGCGTGTCGATTTTTAAAAATATATTTTTTAGTTCTACTCTTTTTGCATATGTATCCAGTGTCATCAATGGCACTCTTTCTTTCTTGTAATACCTTGACTGCGGAGCTGCATCAGTATGCTCTTTTCGTATGTCAAGAATTGAACTACTTACCAGATTCTTTGATACATTGATTTCAGTGAATCCATCTTCAGAGCCAATGGCAGTTGCTTCTGCAACAACCCAATTGGGATTTGATGCCGCATTATTTTTTAATTTTTTATGGACATCTGAAAGTGGATCAAAAGATATGATCCTCCCTTTATACCCGGCCAAAAACAGGGCTGAGGCAAACTGCCCTTCGTTTGCTCCAATATCCAATACAATATTGATACTACGCTGATTCAATTGCTTGGAGAGCTGAGTTACCTCTGATTCGATAAATCTGCGAATCTCCCATCCAAAAGTTCGCAAAATGCGCTGAACCATGTACTTGGTGCTATTCACAATACTCATGAATTAATCTTTCTTCGCTGTAAATATAATGTTGTATATGTTCTTATGTTTTTTGGGTGAATACGGAATTAAATTACCTTTTTTTCCCGCAATTACTTTAGACTGGTACCCCAAATCTTCCATTCTTTTGACAATTTTTTCAGATGTAGTTCCAAATGGGGTTAGGTTAACATCATATAACTCAAGTAAAACTATTCTTGGCCTGCTGTTTATGTTTGAAAAAAGCTTATCCGCCCCCTTCAGCACAATCTCTTCGGCCCCCTCCACATCGATCTTTATGATGTCAACTCTGGGAATTGCATTCTCTTCAATATAACTATCTAGAGTTCTGATTGGTGTTACGATAACTTGCGCAGCAGGTACGCGATCCGTATCATATATTGAAGAATATGCCGAATCTTTTGATATCGTAAAGTTCACTGTTCCAGATGTATCCCCTACTGCTGTCAGATTAATCTTGATATTTTTATATCCATTCAGTACGGCATTTACATCAATTATTGATGCATTCAATCTTATCGGCTCAAAAACATGGACAGCTCCTTGTGAAGCAAGCTTTGCAAAGAGAAGGGCAAAATACCCAACATTGCCCCCCACATCAAAGCAAATATCTTCAGCACGAATATTTTTACTGAAAAAACTTGTCTCCTCTGCTTCATATTTACCATAAAGATTGAGCTGGCGTCCGACATCTTCATTTGCAAACACTAGCATCTGATGCTCTTTGAGCTTTAAATGCTTAATTTGCTGATCCCTCCGATGAATCATCAGTCTTGATATATACAATCCGATTCGCTGGTAAGTTTTTGTAAGTTTTCTCATTTTCTGTTTATTTAACCCTGCTACGCAGAATAAAATTGCACTATATCCCCGCCATGATGTTACTTACCACCCAAAATAGGTAGGAAAATCTATCGATTTTAACGAGTAGCTGATCATTGGTAGGTAACTGTTAAGCGATCTGCTGAGTGGATAGATATCGAGCACAAAGTTAGACAAAAGTTCATGGTCGTCTCAGCCGACTAGTATTTTTAGCCTGCCAGAAGAGCTTAAGAGAGTAAGCTAAGTAGCAAAAAACAGCGAATCGGCTATATTTCTCCTGTTTCGGTCAGCGAAGAAGCGGAGTTTAGAAGTCCTCAGGAGAGGTCTCAAAAGAGTCGTAAGAGGTGAGTTAATCGATAGCCTGTGAGGTATCGATTAAATTTGAAATAGATGGAGCTACTCTGGAGTCGGCAGTTCCGGGGTCTTGTGACGATGCTGAGCCTGCTGTCGCCGCATGTTCCGTGTACAGATACATCAGCACGCCCTTGAATTCGCGGTTGGGAAAACGCTGTAACTCAATATAACCGGGTGGCGCAGGACTCTTCTCGCAAGGCCCCTGTACTACCGTCATAACGATTGAATTAGTGGGTGGTGGTGGCTCCGGCACGCAGCTGCCGGAAAACTGGGCGCCTTGCATCGTTTTATCCCACGGCTGCAGCCTGAGTTGCAGCCCCCCGAACAAATGCACGTCGGACCGGTAGAAAAATGCCGGGTTACTTCTTAGGTCAAGTGGCACATTCTTCCTGTACTCGCGAGCTAGGAAGTACGGGAGCAGTGGTTTATCTTGGTAGGGGTAGGTAACAAACGTCTCAACCGATGGAGCCAAAGCAATCGTCAGTGCCGCAGTAGATACAAGCATGTTGAATGGCCGCCGACCCCACCATCGCTGCAGCTCAATAGCCAAGAGGACCCCTAAAATGGGCAGCGCTGGCAAGGCGCGATGAGCTCCGCTCATTGCATACCATGTCAAGTCAGGGCTGTATCCCGAGGGGAAAAAAGAGACAACAACGAGGGTGACAATCCATAGCGACAGAAATGAAACCTTCCACCCACGAATGCCGGACAGGCCGATCGCCAAAACAACAAAGGAAACGAGCTGCAGTGGCAGCTGCGCATACGGAGGTCCTCCGCGCTGCAAAGCCAAGAAGGAAAAAACTCTTTGAAGCCGCTGTATGGGCTCGGCGAGCACCTTCGAATCGACTATAAGCCTCAAGTCTTCCCGGAACGGGAGCGTTTCAAGTAATGCGACAGCGGCGAAAACGACGCCTGCTACCACTAGGATTACGCCACCCGCTGGAAGCCGGCCGGCGCGGGCAGCCCAGGCCAAACAGCATCCGGCAAGCAAGAGCGCTGCCAGGGTAGGCGGATAATACGAGGTTCCAAGAATCACCCAGCCGAGCAGGAGAACCAGCGCGCTTCGGCGCTTGTCGAGCGTGGCAGAGGCGAATAATCCCACAAGGCTTAGCGTTATTGCGAAAGGCTGCGTGGTCTGGTCGTGATACGCGATCGTTCGAAACAGCAGTGTGCTCTGGAAGAAAGCCCCAAGCACGCACGCAGCGATAGTGTCGCTCATCGCACTTCCCCGAAGAATGAGCCTTAGCCCACGAGAAAAGATAATCAGCCCTGGCATGAGGATCAGGACGGTGCCAGCATTTGCAGTTATGTGAGACAT